>Ga0315286_10000026_pt1 | contig 88960 bp, 79 predicted proteins | sample YL17G10_0_MG_FD_205038 | JGI IMG/M metagenome (GOLD analysis project Ga0315286, IMG submission 205038) | Sediment microbial communities from Yellowstone Lake, YNP, Wyoming, USA - YL17G10_0 | ecosystem: Environmental > Aquatic > Freshwater > Lake > Sediment | place: USA: Wyoming | collected...
GGTTCATCCGCGGTTTCGCGTGTTGCGTGGAGAGGCGCCACTGCCGCAGGCGCTGACCCCGGTGTATTCGACGACGGCAGGGCTGGGTCAGGAAGTGCTGCGCAAGCTCGCTGCGCGCGCGTTGGCCAGCGCCGACCTCGCCGACGCGTTGCCGGAGCCGGTGCGCAGAAAATTGAAACTGATGCCGTTCGATGAGGCGATCCGGCTGCTGCACAATCCGCCGCCCGACGCCGACGCGCAGACACTGCTCGATGGCTCCCATCCGGCCTGGCGCCGGGTCAAGTTCGATGAGCTGCTGGCGCAGCAACTGTCGATGCGGATGCACCACGAGCAGCGCCACCGCGTGCGCGCGCATCCGCTGCTGCAGTATTCGAAGATGTCCAAGGCGCTGATCTCCGCGCTGCCGTTCAGGCTCACGCGCGCGCAGACGCGCGTACTGACAGACATTCGCGCGGATCTCACGCGGCCGCATCCGATGCAGCGCCTGTTGCAGGGCGATGTCGGCAGCGGCAAGACCATCGTGGCCGCGCTGGCTGCACTGCAGGCGATCGAATCCGGCTATCAGGCGGCGGTCATGGCGCCGACGGAAATCCTCGCGGAACAGCATTACCGCAAATTTGCCCTGTGGCTCGCGCCCCTCGGCGTCGAGGTGGTATGGCTCACCGGCAGCCTGAAGAAAAAGGAGCGCGAGCAGGCGCTGGCGGACATTTCCTCGGGAAAAGCGGCGCTCGTCGTCGGCACCCACGCGCTGTTCCAGGACGAGGTCGCGTTCAGCAAGCTGGGTCTCGCGATTGTCGACGAGCAGCATCGCTTCGGCGTGCATCAGCGCCTGGCGCTGCGCCAGAAGGGCAGCCACGGGGACGCTCGAGTCCAGCCGCATCAGCTGATGATGAGCGCAACGCCGATTCCGCGCACGCTGGCCATGAGTTACTACGCCGACCTCGACGTGTCGGTGATCGACGAACTACCCCCCGGGAGAACGCCGGTGCTGACCAAGCTGTTGTCCGACGCCCGGCGCAATGAGGTGATCCAGCGGGTGCGCGACGCGTGTCTGGCTGGCCGGCAGGCTTACTGGGTTTGCCCGCTGATCGAGGAGTCCGACAGCGCAGCGCGGAGCAGGGACCCGCGTGCGGGATGGGCCCGCGAAGGTGGCGCGGCCGCGGGCCCCGGTGTGAACGCACAGCCGAGCAAGGTCCGTGCGCGGCGCGAAGCCCTGCAGTTGCAGACCGCGATCGATACCTACGAGGGTTTGGTCGCCATGTTTGCGGAGCTGAAGATCGGACTGGTCCACGGCAGATTGCCGAACTCGGAGAAAGCCCTGGTCATGACGGCATTCCAGGCCAACGAGATCCAGTTGCTGGTCGCCACCACGGTGATCGAGGTCGGCGTCGATGTGCCGAACGCCTCGCTGATGGTGATCGAACACGCCGAACGCATGGGGCTGTCGCAACTGCACCAATTGCGCGGCCGCGTGGGACGCGGCAGTCAGAGCAGCGTGTGCATCCTGCTCTACCAGAATCCGCTGTCGCAGAACGCCCGCGAGCGGCTGCGCATTATTTTCGAGAACACCGATGGATTCGAAATTGCGCGTCATGACCTGCGGCTGCGCGGTCCCGGAGAATTGCTCGGCGCTCGACAAAGCGGCGTGCCGATGCTGCGCTTCGCCGATCTGGAACAGGACATCGACCTGCTGGAGGCGGCACGCACCCTGGCCGCGCCACTGCTGCGCGATCATCCGGCGAATGCGCAGTTGCACCTGCAACGCTGGCTTGGCGGCCGCGAGGAACTGCTCAAGGCGTAGGCCCGACCCTGTCCGTATGCGATCATGTCGGCATTGCGGGCGCCACGCCCCGCTGAAACACGGTCCGCTGAAACACGGCCCGCCGAAACCGTTCACGTAACGCCATGACTGTCATCGAGCGCATCAACGCCTATGAAAAACTGATCCGGCTGGACCAGCCGATCGGCATCCTGCTGCTGCTGTGGCCGACGCTTTGGGCGCTGTGGCTTTCCTCCCGAGGTCACCCGGACTGGACGGTTGTGTGGATTTTCATGCTCGGTACCGTGCTGATGCGTTCCGCGGGTTGCGCCATCAACGATTATGCCGATCGCGATTTCGACGCCAAGGTGGCGCGAACGCGGGACCGTCCGCTGGCTGCCGGGCGCATCAAACCGATCGAGGCATTGCTGGTCGCGCTGGCGCTGATCCTGGCGGCGTTCGCGCTGGCCCTGAAGTTAAACGCGCTAACCCTCCAGTTGTCGATCGTTGCACTCGTCATCGCGGCGATCTATCCATTCACCAAGCGTTTCTTTGCCGTGCCGCAGGCGGTCCTCGGCCTGGCCTTCGGTTTCGGCATTCCCATGGCCTTCGCTGCGCAAACCAACCAGGTGCCGTGGGCGGCGTGGGAACTGCTGGCGGCAAACGTGTTTTGGGCGATCGCCTATGACACGGAATACGCGATGGTGGACCGGGAAGACGATCGCAAGATCGGCATTCGCACTTCCGCGATTACATTCGGCCGCCATGATGTCGCCGCCGTGATGGGCTGTCATGCTCTTTTTCTGCTGCTCATGCTGTGGATCGGCAGGCTGTTGCCGGGATGGCATTTCCACTTCGGACTGGCTATCGCGGCCGGCCTGGCCGCCAATCAGTACCGGATGATCCGCGGTCGCGATCCTGCCTCGTGCTTTCGGGCGTTTCGGCATAACAACTGGATAGGCGCGGCGATCTTCGCCGGCATCTTCGCCAGCTTTTTCTTCCGCGAACATACGTGACCGGTGAATTAATTCCTGCGGGGCCGCATCCGGTCTGAACGGCGCGAACTCATCGATACGGAGACAAACATGGAACTCGGTCTAAGAAATCGCTCGGTTCTGATAACCGGCGGCAGCAAGGGAATCGGACTGGCCTGTGCGCGCGCCTTCCTCGACGAAGGCGCCAGGGTTGCCATTGTGTCGCGCGAGCGCATTCGCGAAGCACTCGAGCTGGAAGCGAAAGCCAAAGGGATTAGCGCGGGACAGGCACTCGAGCAAGGCCAGGCGCGCGTACCCTTGGGCCGCTACGCTGACCCGAAGGACATCGCCAGCGTCACACTGTTCCTGGCTTCCGAGCAGGCGGCTTACGTCACGGGCGCGGTGATCCCGATGGATGGCGGCATGAATCCGATCATCTGAACCGCCGCTCATCTCGACTGCCCCGCCCATGCGCTATCACGACCTTCGCGATTTCATCGGTCAACTGGAAAAACAGGGCGAACTCCGACGCCTCGCTACGGAGGTCTCGCCGCATCTGGAAATGACCGAAATCTGCGACCGCGTGCTGAAAGCGCAGGGACCGGCGCTGTTGTTCGAAAGGCCAAGAGGCTTTGCAATTCCGGTCCTGGCGAATTTGTTCGGCACACCGCAGCGCGTGGCGATGGGGATGGGCGAGGAATCGGTGGCGGCGCTGAAGGAAGTCGGCAAACTGCTGGCCTATCTGAAGGAGCCTGAGCCGCCGTCGGGGTTGAAAGACGCCTGGGACAAACTGCCCGTGCTCAAGCAGGTGATGAACATGGCGCCGAAGATTGTCGGCAGCGCGCCATGCCAGGAAGTCGTGTGGGAGGGCAACGACGTGGATCTCGGCAAACTGCCGATCCAGACCTGCTGGCCGGGCGACGCCGGACCGCTGATCACCTGGGGACTGACGGTCACGCGCGGTCCGCGCAAACCGCGACAGAACCTCGGCATCTATCGGCAGCAGGTGATCGCGCCGAACAAGGTCATCATGCGCTGGCTGGCGCATCGCGGCGGTGCGCTGGACCACCGCGACCACTGCGACGCCAGTCCCGGTCGGGCGTTTCCGGTTGCGGTCGCGCTCGGGGCCGACCCGGCGACGATCCTCGGTGCGGTGACGCCGGTGCCGGACTCGCTCTCCGAATACCAGTTCGCGGGACTTCTGCGCGGCTCCAGGACCGAGCTGGTCAAATGCCTCGGCTCCGATCTGCAGGTGCCGGCATCCAGCGAAATTGTGCTCGAAGGCGTTATCCATCCGGGCGAGAACGCCCTGGAGGGCCCGTTCGGCGATCACACGGGTTACTACAACGAGCAGGACACCTTCCCGGTGTTCACCATTGAGCGCATCACCCTGCGCCGGGACCCGATTTATCACAGCACCTACACCGGCAAGCCGCCGGACGAACCGTCCGTGCTCGGCGTGGCGCTGAACGAAGTGTTCGTGCCGCTGCTCACCAAACAGTTTCCCGAGATCGTGGATTTCTACCTGCCGCCGGAGGGCTGCTCCTACCGCATTGCCGTGGTCAGCATGCGCAAGCAGTACGCGGGACACGCCAAGCGCGTCATGTTCGGCGTGTGGTCCTACTTGCGCCAGTTCATGTACACCAAGTTCATCATCGTCGTCGACGACGACATCGACGTGCGCGACTGGAAGGAAGTGATCTGGGCCATCACCACTCGCGTCGACCCGGCACGCGATACCTTGATTGCGGAAAATACCCCGATCGACTATCTCGATTTTGCCAGTCCCGTCTCCGGACTCGGGTCGAAAATGGGGCTCGATGCCACCAACAAATGGCCCGGTGAGACCAGCCGCAAGTGGGGCGTTCCGATCGCCATGGACGCCGGAGTCAAACGCCGGATCGATGAGCTGTGGAGCGAGTTGGACCTTTAGCCATGCCGAACCGGCTCGCCGGCGAAACCAGCCCTTATCTGCAGCAACATGCCGGCAACCCGGTGGACTGGCATCCGTGGGGCGAAGAAGCGCTCAAGCTGGCGCGCGACCAGGACAAGCCGATCCTGCTGTCGGTCGGTTATTCCGCCTGCCATTGGTGCCACGTCATGGCGCACGAGTCCTTCGAGGATCCGCACACCGCGACGATCATGAACGCGTTGTTCGTGAACATAAAAGTCGATCGCGAAGAACGCCCCGACCTCGACCAGATTTATCAGACCGCGCATCATCTGCTGACGCAGCGCTCCGGCGGGTGGCCGCTCACCATGTTCCTGACGCCGGCGCAGAAGCCGTTTTTCGGCGGCACCTACTTCCCCAAAACGGCACGCTACGGTCTGCCGGGGTTTGGCGCACTGCTGCAGAACATTGCGGTTGTTTACCGCGACAAGCGCAGTGAAATCGACCGGCAGAACGAATCCCTGCTCGATTTTCTCGCCAGTACGCTGCCCGCCGCGGCCGCTGCAGTCGAATTGAGTCGTGAACCGATCACCAGGGCGGCCGCCGAATTGAAATCGGGTTTCGATGAAATTCATGGCGGCATCGGAGCCGCGCCGAAATTCCCGCATCCGTTCGAGCTCGCATTCTGCCTGCGCGTGTCCCGATCGACGCTCGACACGCGTCTGCGCGATCTGGTGATCCTGACGCTCACGAAAATGGCGCAGGGTGGAATCTACGATCAGCTCGGCGGCGGTTTCTGTCGCTACAGCACGGATGCCGGCTGGCTGATTCCGCACTTCGAGAAAATGCTCTACGACAATGGGCCGCTGTTGCGCCTGTATGCGGACGCCTGGCTGGTGACCGGCGACCCCCTGTTCAAGCGAGTTTGCGAGGAGACCGCGGGCTGGGTGATACGCGAGATGCAATCTCCCGATGGCGGTTATTACTCTTCGCTCGACGCCGACTCGGAGCACGAGGAAGGCAAGTTCTACGTCTGGTCACGCGCGGAATTCGTCGCGCTGCTCACGGATGACGAATATGAGATTGCCGCCGCTCACTACGGGCTCGACCGTGCACCGAATTTCGAGGGCCGCGCCTGGAATCCCCGCGTGGCGCAAGCCCTGGAAAGCGTCGCAGCACAGGCGGGTCGCGACCTGCAGGAGTGCGAAACTTTGTTGCAGAGCGCGCGCGCCCGGCTGTTCGCGGCCCGCGACAGGCGTGTGCGTCCGGGCCGGGACGAGAAAATTCTCACCAGTTGGAATGCGTTGATGATCGAAGGCATGGCCCACGCCGCTCGCGTATTCGGACGCGACGACTGGCATGGGTCGGCGCGTGGCGCAATGGATTTCGTCACGGCAAGAATGTACAAGCAGGGACGGCTGCTGGCGACCTGCAAGGACGGCCGCGCCCATCTGAACGGGTATCTGGACGACTACGCTTTTCTGCTTGCCGCGTTGCTGGAGATGTTGCAGGCCGAGTTTTCAGCGGGCGACCTGCAACTCGCGACCACACTCGCTGACACCCTGCTCGAGCACTTTGAAGATCGGGCCATGGGCGGTTTTTTCTTCACCAGCGACGACCACGAAGCGCTGATTCTGCGGCCCAAACCGGGTGCGGACAACGCGACACCTTCTGGAAACGGCATCGCGGCGCTGGCGCTCACGCGCCTCGGACATGTGCTTGGCGAATCGCGTTATCTGCAGGCGGCTGACCGGGCGGTCCGGCTTTTCCATCCGTCGATGCTGCGGCAGCCCGGAGGATTTTCAACGCTCTGTGCCGCCCTTGAGGCCGTGTTGGAACCGACCAGGGTGATCGTGCTACGCGGATCGCGGGATGCCCTGCGTCCGTGGCAGCAAACGCTTTCGAGCAGATATCTGCCGGACGCGATGACGCTGGCGCTCGACTCGGCGTCTTCCGCTCTGCCGGGGGTGTTGAACAAGCCTGTCGATGCCGCTGTCAACGCTTATCTCTGCCGCGGCGTTATTTGTCTGGCACCGATCGGGGATGTCCAGGCGTTGCTGGCGGAGCTTGAAACCGGCTAAATGCCCGAAGGCTAAATGCCCGAAGGTTTTCAAAGCGGACCAAAGCCGATAAAATGCGCGGCGGTCCAAATCAACTCGAAATGAAAGGCGCTCGTAAATGAAGAAACTCCTGATGATTGTGGCGACGGCGGGTCTGGCGCTGGCCTTTGGTGCGAACGCGGCAGATGCCGAAAAGGCGAAAGCTTTGGCACAGGCCAAGAATTGCCTGGCCTGTCACGCGATTGACAAGAAGCTGGTCGGTCCCGCCTACACCGAAATTGCCAAGAAGTACAAGGGCAACAAAGACGCGGAAGCCATGTTGATCAAGAAAGTGATCAATGGCGGAGGCGGGGTATGGGGTACGATTCCGATGCCGCCCAATCCGGTCAAAGAGGGCGAGGCCAAGCTACTGGTAGATTGGATCTTGTCCCTGTAGTAACCGCATCGTAGTTGCAGCAGGAAAGGCCGGCAAGTGCCGGCCTTTTTGTTTTTTGGCGGTTTCGGTGTCCGCGCACAACTCGATGAATCGGCGGCCCAAATTGACAATGCTCAAAACGCTGGCGGATAATCCGTGCGCACCAGCGTGACACGATACAAACAACAGGGGGACACAGACATGAAGGCTCTCGGCACGACGAACGCGTTCAAATGGGTTGCAGCAGGCCTTGTTGCGGTAACGACATTCGGTCTGGCTGGTTGTGGCAAGAAGGAAGAACAATCCGGTGCAGTCGGGAAAGCTTCGTCCATACAGCGGGTGGTCAAGATCGGACATGCGGCACCGCTGACCGGCGCCATCGCGCATCTGGGCAAGGACAACGAGAACGGCGTGCGTCTCGCGATCGAGGAAGCCAATGCGAAAGGCCTGTCCATAGGCGGCGAGAAAGTCGCTTTCGAGATGATCAGCGAAGACGACGAAGGCAAGGAGAACAAAGGCCCGATCATCGCGCAGAAATTTGTCGATGCGAAAGTGGCCGGCGTGGTCGGACACCTGAATTCCGGCGTCACCATTCCGGCTTCGGCCGTGTACAACCAGGCCGGCATTCCGATGATCAGCGGTTCGGCGACCAATCCCAAACTGACCGAGCAGGGTTTCAAGGTCGCGTTCCGTACCGTGGGCCGCGATGATCAGCAAGGGCCCGCCATCGCCAGATATCTGGTGTCCGAACACAAACCAAAGTCCGTGGCGGTGATCGACGATGCCACAGCCTACGGCGAGGGACTCGCGAACGAAGTCGAGAAGACATTGAAGGCATCCGGCGTCAACGTGCTGCCCCGCGAGAAAGGCACGCAGGAGACGCGCGACTGGAAAGCCATTCTGACCAAGCTGAAGGGCAAGGGTCCGGATGCGATTTTCTACGGCGGCATGGATTCCGGCGCCGGTCCCTTGATGAAGCAAGGGCGCGAACTCGGGCTGAAGGCCGTGTTCTCATTCGGCGACGGTGCCTGCACCGACAAGATGAAGGAGCTGGCCGGCGCTGCATCGGAAGGACTGGTGTGCTCGCAAGCGGGAATCCCGGTGCAGGCATCGAGCAAGGGATTCCTGGAAGCGTACAGGAAGAAGTTCAATTCCGATCCGGTGATCTACGCGCCGTTCACCTACGATGCGGCCAACCTGATCATTGCTGCAATGCAGGCCGCCAATTCGACCGATCCGGCGAAGTATCTGCCGGAGCTTGCCAAGATCAAGTACCAAGGCGCGAGCGGCCACATCGAATTCGACGCCAAGGGTGACCGCAAGGATGCGGAAATGACGATCTTCACCATGAACAACGGCACTATTACGCCGGTCGCCATCATCAAGGGCGGCAAGTCGGTCCAGTTCGCCGATTTCCTCAAAGACGGCGCCGCCAAGTAGGCGGTGCGGTTGCTCCGCTATGAAAACGGCACCTGCGGGTGCTGTTTTCTTTGATGGGTGTTCCACCCGATGCCGCGCGCCGCGTCCGCCGATCGGACCTTGTTAGCAGTTGACGGGCGACAGCCTGACTGATCTCTTGGATATTTTCCTTCAGCAACTCGTCAATGGCCTTACCCTGGGCAGTGTGTATGCCATCGTTGCGCTGGGATACACCATGGTTTACGGAATCGTTCAGCTGATCAATTTCGCCCACGGCGAAGTCGTGATGGTGGGCGCCATGGTTTCGCTATCCGTGATTGCCGCCCTTGCCGGTACCGTGCTGCCGCCGCTGCTGATCGTGTTCGCCGGTGTGCTCTGCGCGGTACCGGTTTGCATGGCGGTCGGTTTCACCATGGAGCGCATCGCTTATCGACCGCTGCGCGGTGCGCCAAGGCTCGCGCCACTGATCACGGCGATCGGCATCTCGATCATCCTGCAGCAAGTTGCGATGATCATCTGGAGCCGCAATCCGCTGGGCTTTCCGCAGATCATCCACAATCGCGTCTTCGAGTTTGCCGGCGCAACCATCAGTGCAGTGCAGATCGCCATCATTCTCGGCTCGTTCCTGATGATGGCCGGCCTGACACTGCTGGTCTATCGCACGCGCCTTGGTGTCGCCATGCGGGCAACCTCCGAGAATCCGCAGATCGCCGGATTGATGGGCATCAATGTCAACCGCGTGATTTCGGCCACCTTCGTGATCGGCGCCGGCCTCGGCGCCGTCGCCGGTGTCATGGTCGGGACTTACTACGGCATCGCGCATTACACCATGGGCTCGCTGCTCGGCATGAAGGCGTTCTCCGCTGCGGTGCTCGGCGGCATCGGTAATCTCGCCGGTGCGATGCTCGGTGGCGTGCTCCTTGGCGTGGTCGAGGCGCTCGGCGCGGGCTACATCGGCGAGATCATGGACTTGTGCCACGTGTCGGGAATCTCCGACGCACTCGCCGCGCGTTGCGCGAGGGACAACCACTTCGTGCTGTTCGGCAGCAACTACCAGGACGTCTTCGCGTTCATGGTCCTGATTGCCGTGCTGGTATTGCGGCCCTCGGGCCTGCTCGGCGAGCGGGTCTCCGACCGCGCCTGACGCATGAAGAACTGGATGGAGCGCCTCGAAAATCTGCGTGCGCACCGTACCGCGCCGTGGCTGGGCCTTGCGCTCATCGTCGTCACCCTGTTCATCCTGCCGTTCGCACTCGCGTCGATGGGCACGGCGTGGGTGCGCATCACGAATCTCGCGATCCTGTTCGCGCTGCTTTCACTCGGGCTGAATATTGTGGTCGGCTTTGCCGGCCTGCTCGATCTTGGCTACATCGCATTCTATGCGGTTGGCGCGTATTGCTACGCCTTGCTGGCCTCCCCGCACTTTGGATTGCATCTGCCGTTCTGGGTCATCCTGCCGATCGGCGCCGCGCTGGCCTGCATGTTCGGCGTGCTGCTCGGTGCACCGACGCTCAAATTGCGCGGAGACTATCTGGCGATCGTCACGCTCGGATTCGGTGAGATCGTGCGCATCTTCCTGAATAATCTTTCGCAACCGATCAATCTCACCAACGGTCCCCAGGGCGTCACGCTCATCGATCCGTTCAGGATCGGGGCAGTGGATTTCAGCCGCACCGACAGCCTGCTAAGTCTTGCCTTCAGCGGGCCGATCAAGTACTACTACCTATTGCTGGTGGTGCTGGTCGTGGCCATCATCGTCAATCTGCGCCTGCAGAATTCCCGTGTCGGACGCGCCTGGGTTGCGATCCGTGAAGACGAGGTCGCCGCGCAGGCGATGGGAATCAACACGCGCAACGTAAAATTGCTGGCCTTCGCAATGGGCGCCGGCTTTGGTGGTGTTGCAGGCGGAATTTTCGCGGCGACACAGGGGTTCATCAGCCCCGAGAGTTTCGTCTTTGTAGAGTCAATTATGGTGCTCTCCATGGTCGTGCTTGGCGGAATGGGCAATGTGTGGGGGGTGGTGCTCGGCGCGATCCTGCTGTCTTTTGTGCCGGAGATCCTGCGCTATACCGTGGAACCGGTGCAGAAAGCCGTGTTCGGCCGCTTGCTGATCGAGCCGGAAGTCATCCGCATGCTGCTGTTCGGACTGGCGCTGGTGTTCATGATGCTCTACCGACCGGCGGGTCTGTGGCCATCGAAGCGACGCAAGCGCGAGTTCGCGGAGACGGACTCAAGCTGATGCAAGCAGCGGTCCTGCTCGAGTTCCGTCATATCGAAAAGCGCTTCGGCGGGTTGACGGCGCTCGCCGATGTTTCGCTGACCATCAAGCACCGGGAAATCTATGGATTGATTGGACCGAACGGCGCCGGCAAGACCACGCTGTTCAATGTGCTGACCGGGCTCTACGCGCCGGACCGCGGTCGGTTCGAATTCGACGGCGCGAGTCTGCTCGGTCTCAAACCTTATCGCGTCGCCGAGTCCGGCATCGCGCGGACTTTCCAGAACATCCGCCTGTTCGGCAACATGACCGCCATCGAGAACGTGATGGTCGGACGGCATGTGCGCACGCATGCCGGCGCGGTGGGTGCGATCCTGCGCACGCGCCGCACGCGCGAGGAGGAAGTTGCCATCCGCGGCCGTTCCAGGGAACTGCTTGCGTATGTTGGCATCAGCCAGCACGCCAGTGCGCTTTCCCGGAACCTTGCCTATGGCGATCAGCGCCGGCTGGAAATCGCGCGCGCGCTCGCCACGGAACCGAAGCTGCTGGCGCTCGACGAGCCGGCTGCGGGAATGAACGCGACCGAGACAGCGGAATTGCGCCGGCTCCTGGAAAAAATTCGCGACGATGGCATCACCGTCTTGCTGATCGAGCATGATGTCAAGCTGGTAATGGGCCTTTGCGACCGCGTCGCCGTTCTCGATTACGGGCGCAAGATCGCGGAGGGCGAGCCGGCGCTGGTGCAGAAGGATCCCGAAGTCATCCGCGCCTATCTCGGCGGAGCGCTGCCGTGAGTGCGCTGCTCGAGGTGAAGGCACTGAAGGTCGCGTACGGCGGCATCAACGCGGTCAAGGGGATCGACCTCACCGTCGCCGAGGGCGAAATGGTCGCGCTGATCGGCGCCAACGGAGCGGGCAAGACCACCACGTTGAAGGCAATTTGCGGATTGTTGCATCACCATGGCGTGGTGAAGTTGCGTGGCGAGAACGTGGGCAGCCTGGCCGCCTATCAACTGGTCGAGCGCGGACTGGCGCTGGTGCCCGAAGGGCGCGGCATATTCGGGCGCCTGACGGTTCGCGAGAATCTGCAGATGGGTGCGTATACACGCAACGACAAGGCCGGGATACGTGCGGATCTGGAGCGCATTTACGGGCTCTTTCCGCGGCTCGCGGAACGACGCAATCAGACCGGTGGCACCCTGTCCGGAGGCGAGCAGCAGATGCTGGCGATCGGCCGGGCGCTGATGAGCCGCCCCAGGCTGCTGCTGCTCGATGAGCCGAGCATGGGCCTGGCCCCGCTGATGGTCGAGAAAATTTTCGATACAGTGCGTATGGTGTCGAAGGAAGGCGTGACGGTATTGCTGGTCGAGCAGAACGCCAAGCTGGCGCTGGAGACGAGCGATCGCGGCTATGTCATGGAAAGCGGCCTGATTACGCTTGCCGACGGCGCGCGCGCGTTGCTCGCTAATGCGCTGGTGAGAAAAGCCTACCTGGGCGAGTGATGGCGCCGGCGGGATCTGCTTTGAGTCTTTCTACAGCGAGGGCGGACACATGCTCACCAGATTGGTTCGAGACAGGATGTCGGCGTTCGGCAGCGGCGTCGAAACCTGCTTCCGCCTGGACTTCGCCGACGGTTCGCGATACCAGAACCGGGAGGGTGTGCCGGCATTTACCATCGTCATGCGCAATCCCCGAGCGCAGTGGCGCATTCTGCTGTTCGGGCACAGCGGGCTCCTGGAGTCCTACTTCGACGGTGACGTCGATGTCGATGGCGATCTGTGCCGCGCATTCCAGGTCGCGTTCGCGAGCGGATTTGATCGCCACCCGAACGTGCTGATTGCGCTGCGTAACCGCTGGCATGAGTTGCGCTTTTCCAACCGCAGCATCGACCAGGCCAGGGCCAATGCGCGTTTTCACTATGCCATCGGCACCGAGTTCTACCGCCACTGGCTCGATACCCCGCTGATGATGTACACGTGCGGTTTCTGGAAAGAGGGGACGGCCACGCTCGAGGACGCCCAAGTCAACAAGGTTGACTACGTCTGTCGCAAGATCCAGCTCTCCCGTGGCGAACGCGTGATCGATATCGGCTGCGGCTTCGGCGGATTCATGTTTCATGCCCATGAACGCTACGGCGCAGTCGCCCATGGCCTGAATACCACGCCGGAACAGATAACGGCGGTACAGGAAGAAATCCGCCGGCGCGGCCTCGAAGGCCGGATGGAGGTCAGGCTGGCCGATTTCCGTGAAGTCGACCGGCAGTATGACAAGGTGGTTTCGATCGGCGTACTCGAGCATGCCGGACGCGACGAGCTTGCCCAAGTGGTGAAGGCGCACGCCGAATTCCTCAAACCAGGCGGCATGGGATTGCTCCATTTCATCGGTCACACCGGCGAGCGCGATACCGAGTTCTACATCCGCAAGCACGTATTTCCCGGCGGCTGGATCCCGAGTCTTGCCCAGACTATTTCGGAAATGGAAGGGTGCGGGTTGGAAATTGTGGACATCGAGAATCTGCGGCGCCACTATGCGCCGACGCTGGATGCCTGGGCGGAACGTTTCGATCGTAACTGGGAAAGCATCCGCGGCCTTGATCCCGCCAGGTTCAACGAGCATTTCCGTCGCGTCTGGCGGATTTATCTCATTTCCTGTGCGGAAATGTTCCGTTCCGCTGCGGGGAGGACACACTTGTTCCAGATCGTGTTCAGCAAAGGCAACATCACCAAGGACACCTACCCGATGAGCCGCAGTTTCCTCTACGAGCGGGGCTAGAGTTGGCTTCGAAAGCGCCGAAAGCGGACGCGTACGGGGCACGCCGGGAAAGGCTGGCTCAGCAGTTGCGCGCCGCCACCGCGCAGGTCACGCTGCGGAAAAAGAATTCCAACCTGTTCCGAGAGCGCGATCGCGCAGCCAAGCCGCTGCTCGATGTGCACGATTTCAATCATGTGCTGCAAGTCGATCCGCAATCCGGCTGGGCAGACGCGGAAGGCATGACGCCATACGAGACGCTGGTGCTGTCCACGCTGGCGTGCGGTACGATGCCGGCCGTGGTGCCGCAGCTGAAAACCATCACGCTGGGCGGCGCCGTGGCCGGTGTCGGTATAGAGGCAACGTCCTTCCGTCAGGGACTGGTGCACCAGGCTGTCCTCGAACTGGATATTCTTGCCGGCGATGGCAATGTTTATCTGTGCACGGCTCAGAATGAACACCGTGACCTGTTCTTCGGTTTTCCGAACTCCTACGGCACGCTGGGCTACGCACTGCGCGTGCGTACCAGGACAATTCCGGTGAAGAAGTACGTGCGCATCGGGCACTCTCACTTCAGGGATGCGTCTGAGTACTTTCGCGGCCTGCAGGCGCTTTGCGATTCGAGCGCCGATTTCGTCGACGGTGTCGTATTCGGCCCAGGTGATTTTTATCTGACCACGGGAACATTTGTCGACGACGCGCCTTTCCTCAGCGACTACACTTTTGAACACATCTATTACCGTTCCATTCGCGAGAGTTCTGCGGACTATCTCACGACGCATGATTTTCTCTGGCGCTGGGATACCGACTGGTTCTGGTGTTCGAAGAATTTCGGCGTGCAGAATCCGCTGCTGCGCCGGCTGGCCGGCAAGGCGCGCCTGAACTCGCGCACCTATACCAAGGTGATGCGCTGGAACAGCACGTTGCAATTTTCGCAGCGCATCGGCGCCCTGTTCGGCATGCGCCGGGAGTCGGTCATCCAGGATGTCGACATCCCCATCGAGCGGGCGGTCGAGTTCCTGGATTTCTTTCAGCGCGAGGTCGGCATCCTGCCGATATGGATCTGTCCGATCCGCAGCCCGGATACGCGGGCGGTCTATCCCCTGTATCCGCTGAGTCCGTCGACAACCTACGTGAATTTCGGATTCTGGGACGTCGTAAAATCGAACAAGTCGCTACTTGCGGGGCATTTCAACAGACTCATCGAGCGCAAGGTGGAGGAACTCGGCGGCCTCAAATCCCTTTACTCGGACAGCTATTACTCGCGCGAAAAATTCGATGGCCTCTATGGCGGGGCCGCCTACCGGCAGTTGAAATCCAGATACGATCCGCGCAACCGCTTGCATAACCTGTACGACAAGTGCGTACTGCGCAGATAAATCCGCCGCGGTCAGATCCAGTCGCGCGCAGTCAGGAAATCGGTGTAGAGCCTGGCTTCAGGCGTGCCGGACTCGGGTTTCCAGTCGTAACGCCATTTCACGACCGGCGGCAGCGACATGAGGATGGATTCCGTGCGGCCGCCGGACTGCAGGCCGAACAGCGTGCCGCGATCATAGACCAGGTTGAATTCGACATAGCGGCCGCGGCGGTAAGCCTGGAAATCGCGCTCGACTTCGCCGAAAGGCAGGTCCCTGCGGCGCTCGACGATGGGCACATAAGCGTCCAACAGGTGATCGCCCACGCTACGGACCAGTGCGAAGCAGGTATCGAAGTCGGGCTCCGACAGATCATCGAAGAAGATGCCGCCGACGCCGCGCGGCTCCTTGCGATGCTTGAGATAGAAATACTCGTCGCACCACTTCTTGAACTTGCCGTGCGTTTGCGCCCCGAAGGGTTTCAGAGCCTCCCGGCACGTGCGGTGAAAGTGCACGGCATCGTCGTCGAAACCGTAATAAGGCGTCAGGTCCATGCCGCCGCCGAACCAGGATACCGGCTCGGCGCCGGATTTGTGCGCCACGAAATAGCGCACGTTCATGTGCACCGTCGGCACGTACGGATTGCGCGGATGCAGGACCAGGGATACGCCCATGGCCTGGAACGAACGACCGGCCAGCTCAGGCCGGGACGCAGTAGCCGATGCCGGCAGCGCATCGCCGGTTACGCCGGAAAAGTTGACCCCGCCGCGCTCGAATAGCGCGCCATCCTCGATCAGGCAGCTGACCCCGCCGCCGCCTTCCGGACGAATCCATTCGTCGCGGCGGAATTTGCTGCCGTCGATCACTTCGAGCCTGCCGACGATCCGATCCTGCAGCCCTGCCAGGTAATTCTTGACCCGTCCGCTGTCCATGGCGTTACAAGGTGCTTTTCTTCGCACCGATGGCGCGAAAGCCGATGTCACGGCGCATCTGGCTTCCGGCGAAGTGGATGCCCTCGGCAACTTCATAGGCCCGGCGTTGCGCCACACGCACGCTATCGCCCAGCGCAGTCACACACAACACGCGCCCGCCGCTGGTCAGCACTTTGCCGTTGTGCAGCGCAGTCCCGGAGTGAAAGACATGAAAGTCATCTGCGTCGCGCGGTAATCCCGTGATCTCGTCGCCTATGCGGGGGGCCTCCGGATAGCCCGCGGTCGCCATGACGGCGCCGAGGGCAACGCGGCGGTCCCACTCGGCATCGACGGTGTCCAGGGCGCCATTGACAGCATGTTCGATCAGGGTGAACAGATCGCTCTTTAGCCGCATCATGATCGGCTGGGCCTCCGGGTCGCCCATGCGACAGTTGAATTCCAGCGTCCTCGTCGCGCCATCGGGGCGGATCATCAGGCCGGCATACAGAAACCCGGTATAAGGATACCCTTCCTTGTCCATGCCATGGATCACCGGCTGGATCACTTCACGCATCACACGGGCGTGGATGGTGGGCGTCAGCACAGGCGCCGGCGAGTAGGCGCCCATGCCGCCCGTGTTCGGGCCCATATCTGCGTCCCGCAGACGCTTGTGGTCCTGACTGGAGGCCAGGGGTAACACGTGCTGGCCGTCGACCATGACGATAAAGCTCGCCTCTTCGCCCTCCAGGAATTCCTCGATGACGACGCGCGCGCCGGCCGTTCCCATCTTGTTGTCCACCAGCATCAGTTCGATTGCCGCGTGCGCTTCCTCCAGGGTCATCGCCACCACCACGCCTTTGCCCGCGGCCAGCCCATCGGCTTTGATCACGATCGGCGCGCCCTGCTTCGCCACGTAATCGTGAGCCGCCTTTGCATCGGTGAAGCTCGCGTATGCAGCGGTCGCAATGCCGTGCCTCATCATGAAGGACTTGGCGAAATCCTTCGAGGCTTCGAGCTGCGCCGCAGCGCGCGTCGGCCCGAATATTCTCAAACCCGCGGCGCGGAACGCATCGACAATGCCGGCAGACAACGGCGCCTCCGGACCGACCACCGTAAGCGCGATCGATTGCTTGCGGGCGAATTCGACCAGGTCCGGAATCGATGTCAGCGCCAGATTGAACAATCCGTCTTCGCGCGCGGTGCCGGCGTTTCCGGGGGCGACATAGATGCGACCGATGCGCGGCGACTGCGCCAGCCGCCAGGCCAGCGCATGCTCGCGACCGCCGTTGCCGACTACCAGTACGTTCATTGGTCAAATCCCGGAAGAAATTCAGAATTCTCTAATGCCGGAAATGGCGCACGCCGGTCAGGACCATGGCGATGCCATGCTCGTCGGCGGCGGCAATCACCTCCTCATCACGCACGCTGCCGCCGGGCTGGATGATCGCGGCCGCGCCTGCTCTTGCCACCACATCGACTGCGTCGCGGAACGGAAAGAAAGCGTCAGAGGCGAGCACCGAACCTGCAAGCGACAGCCCGGCGTTGTCCGCCTTGATCGATGCAATGCGCGCGCTGTCCACGCGGCTCATTTGTCCTGCGCCCACGCCGAGTGTCATGCCATCGCCGCAGAATACGATGGCGTTGGACTTGACGAATTTCGCCACCCTCCAGGCAAACAGCAGGTCCGAGAGTTGCTCGGCAGTCGGCTGCTTGCTGGTGACGATACGCATGTCCGAAATCTGAATGTTCATCGCATCCGGTGTCTGTACCAGCAGGCCGCCGCCGACGCGTTTGGTGTCGTACCGGTTTGCGCCGACCTCGATCGGCGCCTCCAGCACGCGCACATTGGTTTTCCCGGCCAGCGCCGCTGCCGCATCCGCGGCGATGCGCGGCGCAATCAGGACTTCCATGAATTGCTGCGACAGCGCTTCGGCCGTTTCCAGATCGATCTCGCGATTGAACGCGATAATGCCTCCGAACGCGGAAGTCGGGTCGGTTTTGAACGCGCGGCGATACGCCTGGGCCGTGCCGCCGGCCACGGCAGCGCCGCAGGGATTGGCGTGCTTGACGATGACGCAGGCCGGTTGTTCGAAGGTCTTCACGCATTCCCACGCGGCATCCGCATCGGCGATGTTGTTGTAGGACAGTTCTTTGCCCTGCAACTGCCGGTAGTTGCTCAGCGCACCCGCTACCGGCTTCAGGTCGCGATAGAACGCCGCCTGCTGATGAGGATTCTCGCCATAGCGCAAATCCTGGACCTTGGCGTAGCTCATGTTGATCTGTTCGGGAAACGCACTGCGCGCGCCGCTGATGTCCATCGAAGTCAGATAGTTGCTGATCGCGCCGTCATAAGCCGCGGTATGCGAAAAAGCCTTCCTCGCGAGGCGATAACGGGTCTCGACACTGATCGCACCCTGGGCCGACTGCATTTCGGCGATCAATGCGGAATAGTCGGCCGGATCCGTGACGATCGTCACGTGCCGCCAGTTCTTTGCCGCCGCGCGAACCAGGGTCGGACCGCCTATATCGATGTTCTCGACGGCATCTTCCAGCGTGCAGCCGGGCTCGGAAATCGTCTGCACGAAGGGATAGAGATTGACGATCACCAGATCGATGGTCGGAATCTGCGCTTTGCTGAGGGCCTGCATGTGCGCGGGCAGATCGCGACGCGCGAGGATGCCGGCATGAACTTTCGGATGCAGTGTCTTCACGCGGCCATCGAGCATTTCCGGAAAACCGGTGTAGTTGCCGATTTCGACGACCGCAATACCCGCCTCGTGCAACCGCCTGGCGGTTCCGCCAGTCGACAGAATGTCGAACCCGAGCGTGCGCAGGACGCGGGCGACTTCCTCCACACCGCTTTTGTCGGACACACTGATCAGCGCTTGCCGTTTGCTCATCGAACGCATTCCAAAAATAAACCGCCCGTCCGTTACGGACAGGCGGCCGGGTCGTGACGCACCGGTGTTCTACTTGATGCCGTAACTCTTGATTTTCTTGCGCAAGGTGTTGCGGTTCATGCCCAGCAACTGCGCCGCCTGCGTCTGGTTGCCGGAAACCCGGTGCAGCACGATTTCCAGCAGCGGCCTCTCGACCGAATTCATCACCATATCGTAGATGGCGCAGGGTCGTTCGCCGTCCAGATCCTTGAAGTAGCCGTCCATGGCCTTGCGCACGTAGCGGGCGATTTCGTTGTCGTTGATCATGCCGCGAGGTCCTCGATATAGGTCAGGCGATCTCCACGGGTTGCAAGTCCGGCAAGGTAGCTTTCCACGGCAGCGAGTTGCTGTTGCGCGCTTTCCAGTCTGTTCATCGTCCGGCGGAATTCGAAAGCGCCGGCAAGTCCCCTGACATACCAGCCGATATGCTTGCGCGCGACGCGCACGCCGCCCTGTTCTCCGTAGAGTGCGTAAACATCATGCAGATGCCGCGCCAGCACTTCGCGGATCTCCGTGATTCTTGGAGCGGGAAGGTGGCTGCCACTCGCCAGATAGTGCTGGATCTCGCGAAAGATCCACGGCCGACCCTGGGCTGCGCGGCCGATCATCAGTGCATCGGCGCCGGTTCGGCGTAGCACTTCGCGGGCTTTTTCCGGGGAGTCGATGTTGCCATTGGCGACGACGGGAATGCTGACACGCGACTTCACCTCGGCGATGGTATCGTATTCCACATCGCCGATGAAGGCGCAGGCGCGGGTGCGGCCGTGGATCGACAGCGCCTTGACGCCCGCGGCTTGCGCTATTTGCGCCACACGCAGCGCATTGCGGTTCTGCGGATTCCAGCCGGTGCGGATTTTCAGCGTGACCGGGATATCGACTGCCGCCACCACGGCGTCAAGAATCCGGCTGACCAGGGGCTCGTCCTGCAGCAGTGCCGATCCGGCAGCGACGCTGCAAACCTTCTTGGCCGGGCAGCCCATGTTGATGTCGATGATCTGTGCGCCGCGATCCGCGTTGTAACGCGCCGCTTCTGCCATTGCCGCGGGATCGGCCCCGGCGATCTGCACCGCAATGGGATCGACTTCGCCCTGATGGTCCGCGCGCCGCCGCGACTTCGACGTATTCCAGAGTTGCGCATTCGATGACATCATTTCGGAAACCGCCATGCCGGCCCCCATCGCCCTGCACAATTGCCGGAATGGCCGATCAGTCACTCCCGCCATGGGCGCGACGATCAGATTGTTCCTGAGAACATGCGGACCGATTTGCATTTCGGCATCAGGGCGAAAAAGCGGATCGCCATTCTAGCGCAAAGCATGCGCAGCGGAGAAAGCGAAACAGCGCCTGTTATCGCAATGCGCCGAAGATCATGCGCTGCATCAAAGCACGCTTGGCCGCCGGGACGAGATCGAGCAACGCCAGTGCGGCTCCACGCGCAGCCCGCAGCGGCGCAAAATCATTGGAAAAAATCTTGACCAGCGAGTGGGTTAGCGCGATGCCGCGCAGGCGATCCGGGCGCCGAGCGGCGCGATAAGCGCCAAGGCACTCGACCGATCCGGGATCGTGCGCTGCATGCAGGAGCAAGGTTTCGCCGAGTTCCCAGGCATCGCGCAATCCCAGGTTGAACCCCTGACCGGCAATCGGGTGCAGCGCCTGTGCGGCATTGCCGAGCATGACGGTGCGTGGCAAGACCGGATCGGCGGCGTAGCGCAGTATCAGCGGAAAGCGCGCGCGTGCTTCTATGGCCAGGAAGCGCCCGGCGCGATCGCCGAAATGGTGTTGCAGTTTCTGCAGGAAAGCGTTCCCGGGAAGCGCAGACAGTTCATTCGCGGCTTCCGGCGTCGTCGTCCACACCAGTGCATAACGGCTCTCGAAGGGCAGCAACGCGATTGGACCGTCCGGCGTGAAACGCTCGAAAGCCTTGCGCCCGTGCGGCTTCGAAGTTTCGACCAGGCCCACAACGGCATCCTGACCATACTCGCGCACTTTCACGCTCGCACCGCCGTGCAATTCGGCGCTGGCACCTCCGTCGGCAATGACCAGCAGGCGCGTCGTCGCCGACTGCGTGGTTCCCTGTCTGTGAAACTCGATGCTGACGTCCCCGGCTGTAGATTGCATGCCGGTGACCTCGGCGCCGGCAATCAATGTCGTGTGTTCCGACTCGATCGCCTGGCCCAGAGCCCGCTGCAGTCGGGCGTAGCGCACGACATAGCCGAGCGCAGGCAGTCCCGCTTCATCTGCGCTCAGCAGGGTGCGGCCAAAACCGCCGCGCTGGGAAACATGGATCGATTCGATCGGTGTGACGGGCTCGATCCGTGACCAAATGCCGAGGCGTTCGAGAATCAAGTGGCTGCCGTAGGACATGGCCAGAATGCGCGCATCGTTGCTGTTGCCCGCATCGGGCCGCGCTTCGAGCACCAGCACGGATAGTCCGCTGGCCTGCAGCGCGATCGCCAGTGCGGCCCCAATCGGTCCGCCACCGACGATCGCTACATCGTGAACCGACTTGCTCAAAACCAGGGTCCGGCGATCGCGGCGAGTCGATGGATGTGCATGAGCGTTTCCGGTCCTAGTTGCGCATCAGCACTTCGATATCGTCGATATTCTTCGGCGCGGCCGCGGTGATGATCTCGCAGCCGGAGTCGGTCACCAGTGCATCGTCTTCGATACGCACGCCGATGTTCCAGAATCGTTCCGCAACGCCCTCGGCGGGCCGTACATAACAGCCCGGCTCGACCGTGAGCACCATGCCCGGCTTGAGCGTGAGCCAGGCGCCGTTGCGCTTGTAGTCTCCGGCATCGTGGACATCCATGCCCAGCCAATGTCCAGTGCGGTGCATGTAGAAGCGCCGATAGTCGCCGGACTCGATCACGCCCTCTGCGCTGCCCTTGCACAATCCGAGGTCCACCATGCCCTGCGCCAGCACTTTGACGGCGGCATCGTGCGGAGCTTCCCACTCGTTGCCCGGCTTCACCTGCGCAATGGCCGCCGCCTGCGCCGACAGCACGAGTTCGTAGATATCGCGTTGCGGCCCGGAGAACTTGCCGCTCACCGGAAAAGTGCGCGTGATGTCCGCGGCATAGCCGTCGAGTTCGCATCCCGCGTCGATCAACACCACGTCGCCGTCCCTGAGCACGGCATCGTTCTGGACATAGTGCAGCACGCAGGAGTTCGCTCCGGCGGCCACGATCGGCGTATACGCCGGGGCCTGCGCGCCCTGCCGGCGAAATTCGTGAATCAGTTCCGCCTCCAGCTCGTACTCGCGCGCTCCGGGGCGCGCCGCGCGCATGGCCCGGCGATGCGCTTGCGACGAAATGCCGGCCGCCCGTCTCATGGTGCCGATTTCGTGTTCGTCCTTGATCAACCGCATGTCATCGAGGAAGCGGCGAACATCGCGGATTTCAACCGGCGCGCTGACGCCGGATCGGATCTGTGCGCGCACCTTGTTGATCCATCCGATGACCTGGCGGTCCCAGTCCGCGTCCGCACCGATATCGCAGAATACGGCAGCCTGATTGGCGAACAGTTGCGGTAACAACTCGTCGAGCTTCGCAATGGGGTGCGTTTCTTCGAATCCGAACGCCTCCCGCGCCATTTGCGGGCCATGGCGAAAGCCATCCCAAATTTCGCGCTCAACGTCCCTTTCGCGACAAAACAGCATGCTCTTCGGGTTATTTCCGGCGATAAGTACCAGCACCGCTTCCGGTTCGGGGAAGCCCGTGAGGTAGTGGAAATAGCTGTCGAAGCGAAAGGGAAACGAGGAATCGCGGTTGCGCAGCCGCTCCGGCGCGGTGCGCACGACGGCAACACCTTCGTTCATCAGCGTGGCAAAGCGGGCGCGACGCCGCGCGTACAGGGCGGGATCAATCATGAGACGCAAATCCGGGGATGCGGTGGCCGAATTATACGGCCTGCGCGCTGACCTGCCGCGGAGGCAGACTCAGTTGCGGCGCGTTCGCCGAAGCCGCGCCTCGAGATCGGCAAGGCGCTGCGGCGTGCCGATATCGTCCCACTGGCCGCGAAAATGTTCGCCGCTAACCCTGCCGAGGACCATCTGCTCGCGCAGCAGCGGCGCCAGCGGGTGACTGGCTCCGGGCGCGAGCGGATCGAACAGCGCCGCGCGATATGCGCCGATGCCGCTGAACGTGAGAAGTGGTCTGGGCCCGGTGCGCACCAGGCTGCCTTCCAGGGAGAAATCACCCTGCGAATGATGCGGCGGATTGTCGACCAGCACGAGATGCGCGAGTGTTGCGGCTTGCATCTGTCGAATCGCTCTGGCGAGGCGGGCGTAGTCGTAGTCGCTGCAGACGTCGGCATTGACGACGGCAAACACCTGTTCGCGCAGCAGCGACAGCGCATTGCGGATTCCGCCCGCCGTCTCCAGCGCCTGGGCTTCCGGTGAAAACTGAATCGCGAGATTCCAGCGGCCGCCGTCGCCGACCGCGGACTCGATCTGATCGCCCAGGTGGGCATGGTTGATCACGACCGAACCGAATCCGGCGCGCGCGAGTTTTTCCAGGTGCCGGAAGATGAGCGGCTTGCCGCCGACCTGCAACATGGCCTTGGGTGTAGCGTCGGTCAGTGGCCGCATGCGCTCGCCGCGGCCGGCGGCGAGAATCATCGCAACGGGAGGGAAATCCCCGGGCACGCGGTTCAGAAAGTGCAGCCGACGGCGGGCTCGCCGTCGGCGAGTTGATCGAGCAGGCGCAACAGCGGGGACAGCGATGCATAGCGCCCGGCAACCGCGCGCACGTAGCCCAGGAAGCGCGGCGTGTCCTTGACATAGGCGGGCTTGCCGTCGCGGTGGCAGATGCGCGCGAAGATGCCGAGCACTTTGAGGTGGCGCTGCAATCCCATCCATTCGCAGTCGCGATAGAACTCGCCGAAGTCGCCATTGACGGGAAGCCCCGCCGACCTCGCCCGTTCCCAGTAGCGAATGGTCCAATCGAGCACGCGCTGCTCATCCCAGCTGATGAAGGCGTCCTTGAAAAGCGAAGCCACGTCGTAGGTGATCGGACCGTAAACCGCATCCTGGAAGTCGAGCACTCCCGGATTGGGTTCGGTCACCATCAAGTTGCGCGGCATGTAATCGCGATGTACGTAAGTCCTGGGTTGGCCCAGGTTGTGGGAAAGGATGAGGCGGAACATCGCGTCCAGAGATTGCCGTTGGCGAACGTCCAGCTCGATGCCGAGGTGGCGACGCAGATACCATTGCGGAAACAGGTCGAGTTCGCGTCGCAGCAAGGCCTCGCCGTAGACGGGTAGCACGCCTTCGCGGCTGGCCAGTTGCCAGCGGATCAGCGCGTCGGTCGCATCGCGGAACAGGCGGTCGGCATTATCGTCGTTGAGCGCGGCGAGATAAGTTGTTGAACCGAGGTCCGACAACAACAGGAACCCCAGCGCCAAATCCTGCGCGAGAATGGTCGGAACATGGATGCCGGCAGCCGCCATGAGTCCGGCCACCTGAATGAACGGCCGGCTGTCTTCGACCTCGGGTGGCGCATCCATGACGATCAGCGTGGTATCCGGCAGGGTGACGCGGAAATAGCGCCGGAAGCTGGCGTCTGCGGAGGCCGGGGCGAGAGCGTAGGTCCTTCCGCGAAGTTGGCGGGCCAGCCAGTCCTGAACGAGCTGGTAACGATCCAAGCTGCTTCGTTGCCTTGAGTGATGATTTGTGACATTTTAGCACCTCGCTTCGATCAACGACCCGCATGCATCGCTCTCGAGTCACATTTGCAGTCCTGTCGTTGATCTTGTATGTCGCTTCCGGCGTGCGCGCCGAAGAACCCGGCCTGAAACTGCGGATGCAGCCGCAACTGATCCCATACTCGCTGGGCCGCGGCGAATCTGGCGATCTGTTCCTCGACGCCGACAGCGTCGAGGGCCACCAGGACCGGGAACTTGAGGCTGCAGGTAGCGTACGCCTCCGCAAACGCGGCACGGCCGTGTTTGCGGATCAGTTGTATCTCTCCCCGGACCGGCAGCTTACTGCAACCGGCCACGTCCGTTTCGAAAAAGACGGCACCGTCCTGACCGGTGAACAACTGGTTTACGACCTGAACAGCGACAGCGGACATGTCGAGAAGCCCGTGTACAAGCTGCTGCGAAACGGCGCACGCGGCGATGCCGCCCGGCTGGTTATGGAGAATCGCAACCTGACCAAGATCTACAAGACCACCTATACCACTTGCGACGTCGGCGACGACGACTGGTTCCTGCGCACAGACCGGTTGGAGCTGGACCGGCTTCGGGATATCGGCGTGGCACACGACGCGACCGTGGTATTCAAGGGCGTGCCAATACTGTACTCGCCCTATCTGGATTTCTCGCTGAGCGGTGGTCGAAAGTCCGGACTGCTGCCCCCGGTCATGGGCAGCACCTCACAGAGCGGCTTCGAGTACATCCAGCCGTTCTACTGGAACATCGCACCGAATCGCGACGCGACAATTGCACCGCGGCTGCTGGCCAAGCGCGGCGTGCTTATGGATGCGGGTTTCCGTTACCTGGAGCCCGACCTCGGGGGCGCGATGCGCGGCGAATACCTTCCCTATGATCGTGAGACAGAGCAGACGCGCTATGCGTATTCATGGCAGCACCGGCAAAATTTCGGAAACGGTTTCTCCGGCACGCTGAATCTGCTAGGCGTCTCCGACAACACCTACTTCACGGACCTGAGCGACAGGATCGCCCTCACGTCACTGACCAACCTGCCCCGGGAGGCGAGCCTGTTCTACAACGGAGACTGGTGGAACCTGACTACCCTGGTCCAGCGATTCCAGACCCTGCAGGATCCGCTGGCACCGGTGGTTCCGCCGTATGCGCGGGTACCGCAGATTACGCTGAACATGAATCGGCCGACGGACATTCGTCTGGATTTCAGCCTGTACGGCCAGTATTCCGAATTTGTCAATCCTTACCTGCTCGGCGGCAGGCGCGAGATTCTGTACCCGTCGATCAGTGCGCCATTCCAGACCTCGTTCTTCTACCTGACACCCAAGATCGGTTACAGCACGACCCACTACGCGTTCGAAGACCTGAATCGTCCCGCAGAGTCGCGCAATTTGCCGATTCTCAGCGTCGACAGTGCGCTTACGTTCGAACGGGCGACCGCTCTGTGGGGGCGGGCGTTCCTGCAGACACTGGAGCCGCGGCTCTACTACGTCTACATCCCATTCCGCCCGCAGGCTCAGTTGCCGAATTACGATACCGAGCAGGCCGATTTCAACTTTGCCACGCTATTCGCCGAGAACAAGTTTTCTGGTGGCGACCGCATCAATGACGCGAACCAGGTTTCCGCGTCGGTTACCAGCCGGCTGATCGATCCGGGCAGCGGTGACGAACAACTGCGATTTACCCTGGGCCAGCGCTACTACTTCAGGCCACAGCAAGTCTCGCTCACGCCGCAGCCGTCCGCTGCGGATCGTTCCGATGTGCTGGTGGCTTTTACCGGGCAGATCACCAGGCGCTGGTTTACCGATCTGGGCATAGATTACAGTACCAGTGAGAGTCAACTGCAGGACGCCAATGCAGTGCTGCGCTATCAGCCGGAAATCGGCAAAGTCGTAAATTTCGGGTACCGCTTCGCGCTCGACAGGCTGGAGCAGGTCGATCTGTCGACGGAATGGCCGCTCGGCGGCCGCTGGACCGGATTGGCGCGTTACGCCTATTCGTTGCAGGACAAGAATCTCCTGGAGGGGCTGTTGGGGGCCGAGTACAATGGCGGATGCTGGGCGGCACGGTTGGTCGTGCATCGGTTTGTGAGCGCGACGCAGGAGTATATCAACGCTATATTCCTTCAAGTGGAGTTTACCGGGATTGCCGGGTTCGGCGTGGGCCCGCAGGAGTTGTTGCGGCAGAACATCACCGGCTATACGAAGGCAAACGAAAAGCGGCCGGTCGATGTCAACCCGTTCCCGTCATTTTGACACGTGAACGCGTGTCCGGCGCCATGGTCTATCGCCGCGATCGAGTGAATTTTCTGATTGCCGAAATGAAGATGAACATGCGAATCCCTCCCGCGGTTCTGCTGTTATGCCTCGCTTTTCCGGTCATGGCCGAGCCGGAAGGCCGAAAGCGCAACGAGAGCCTGATGCTCGATAGGGTCGTTGCGGTGGTCAACAGCGAGGTCGTCACCCGCCTCGATCTCGATGAGCAGGTGAAGGTCGCGCTGCAGCAGTTAAAGCGCCAGGCGACACCCTTGCCGGCTGCCGACGTGCTCGAGCGCCAGATGCTCGAGCGGCTGGTTACCACAAAGGTTCTGGCGCAGAGCGCCAGGGAAACCGGATTGCGCGTCGACGATACCCAGTTGCAGCATTCGATCGAGCGCATCGCTCAGGAGAACAAACTCGCGCCGGAAGCCTTCCGCAAAATGCTGGAGGCAGAAGGCATCGACTTCAATCGCTTTCGGGAAGAATTGCGCAACGAGATCCTGATCGCCCGATTGAAGGAGCGCGAAGTCGACAGCAAGATCCTGATAACCGATGCGGAAATCGACAATTATCTGAAGAACCAGCAAAACCAGGGTGGCAAGGACGACGAGTACAGTCTTTCTCACATTCTGGTCCTCGTACCCGAACAGGCCAGCCCGGAGCAAATCAAGGCGAAGCGCACTATCGCGGAGAAGGCTCTCGATCAGATCAAAGGCGGAGCCGATTTCCGGCAGGTTTCCGCGGGCATTTCGGATGCTCAGAATGCGCTTGACGGCGGTCCTCTTGGGTGGCGCCCGACGGCGCGCCTTCCGCAGATCTTCGTCGATGCCGTCAAGACCATGAAGGTCGGGGATGCCAGCGCCGTGCTGCGCAGCGCCAATGGATTTCACATCATCAAATTGCTGGGCAAACGCGGTAACGAGTCGCCGGTGATCATTCCACAGACACACGCGCGCCACATCCTGATCCGGCTCAACGAAGTGGTGTCGGAGGCTGAAGCGAAGCAGCGCTTGACCAACCTCAGGGAGCGCATCGACCATGGCGCTAATTTCGCCGAATTGGCGCGCCTTCAATCCGAGGATGCGAGCGCCTCGCGCGGAGGCGACCTGGGGTGGCTGTCTCCGGGGGACACCGTACCGGAATTCGAGCGCGCGATGAATGGACTCGAGCCGGGACAGGTAAGCGACCCAGTGCAGTCTCCATTCGGCTGGCACCTGATCCAAGTCGTCGAACGGCGCAGCGAGGACATGTCGAAAGAGCGCCAGCGGGTGCTTGCCCGGCAGTCGATCCGCTCGCGCAAGGCCGACGAGGCTTACCAGGAATGGGTGCGCCAGCAGCGTGACCGTGCTTATGTCGAACTTCGCCTGGAAGAACGCTAAGCCGCGATACGGGCAGTAGTCGCCTGGTACCGCGGTCACCTGCACGCAGGTCATTCCGATGCCGATGGCCGAAATACCCGACTTCATTCGCTGCTGAGTCGTGTTCGTGAATTTTTCCCGAGGTTCGGCTGACATGCACACGCCGCGCAAGCGCTTTGGCCAGCATTTCCTGGAAGATGCAGGCGTGGTCGATCAGATCGTGGCGGCGATCCACCCGCAATCCGGCGACAGGTTCGTCGAAATCGGTCCTGGCCTTGGCGCGCTGACATTGCCCCTGTTGCAGCGGCTCGATCATCTCGACGTAATCGAGATAGATCGTGACATCGTGGCGGACCTGCGTGCGCGCCCTGCAGGGGATCGGTTGACCATTCACGACGCCGACGCGCTCAAATTCGATTTTGCCGCGATGGGGTGCGACTTGCGTGTCGTGGGGAACCTCCCCTACAACATATCCACCCCGCTGCTGTTTCACATTACCGGCCAGGCGGGCGTCGTGCGCGACGCCCACTTCATGCTCCAACGCGAAGTCGTGGAAAGGATGAGTGCGCAACCCGGTACTCCCGAGTACGGCCGCTTATCGGTAATGTTGCAGTATCGATGGCGCGTCGAGTCGTTATTCGATGTTGCGCCTTCGGCGTTCCGCCCCGTTCCCCAGGGTTGGTCGTCGATCGTGCGCATGATTCCGCACAAGGTCTTGCCGCATGCGGCAAGCGACGAGAAGGTGTTCGCGCAGGTCGTCATGCGGGCGTTCGGTCAACGCCGAAAGATCTTACGCAATACTTTGAGGGAAATGCTGGCGCCGACGGACTTCCGGCAGCTCGGAATCGATCCGGCGGCGAGGGGCGAGACCCTCGGCGTGGCCGACTTCGTGCGCATCGCGAATCATATTGCGCCCGGCAGACCCTGAGCCCGGGCATTTCTAGCGTTTGCGCTGGATGAATTCTATCTTGTAGCCGTCGGGATCTTCCACGAATGCGATCACGGTGGTTCCATGTTTCATCGGCCCGGCTTCGCGCGTGACCCTGCCGCCGCGCTTTCTTACCTCGTCACAGGCTTGGTAGGCATCATCGACTTCCACAGCGACATGGCCGTAGCCGGTCCCGAGATCATATTTTGACGTATCCCAGTTATGGGTCAGCTCGAGCACTGCCTCCTTTTCTTCGGCGCCATAGCCCACGAAAGCCAGTGTAAAGCGGCCGTCGGGAAAGTCCTTCTGCCGCAGTACCTGCATCCCGAGCACGCTGGTGTAAAAGTCGATCGAACACTTCAGGTCGCCGACCCGAAGCATGGTGTGGAGTATTCGCATGTCGGTCCTTTTTAGATTTCGACCAGCTCGAAGTCTTCCTTGCGTGCGCCGCATTCCGGACAAACCCAGTTTACGGGGACATCGTCCCAGCGCGTGCCGGCCGGGATGCCTTCCTCGGGCAGGCCGGCAGCTTCGTCGTAGACGAAGCCACAGATTAAACACATGTAGGTGCTGTAAGTTTGGTCGTCGTTCGCGGCCATGATGGTCGGGGCTTTCGGTTAAACTGGTATTTTAGTGCGAAACGCTGCAGCGCCTACACCGCCCGTGCCCGCATCGCCTCCGATCGTTCTTGTGTTTGCGGGTACCGACCCCAGCGGAGGAGCCGGCTTGCAGGCGGACATCCTCACCCTGTCCAGCATGGGTTGTCATCCTTTGACGGTTGTTACTGCCGTTACCATCCAGGACACCATGGGCGTGGAGGACGTGCTGCCGATCGATGCGGAATGGGTGGCCGACCAGGCGCGTTGTGTGCTCGAAGACGTGCCGGTGGCAGTTTTCAAGATTGGATTGCTCGGCAGCGTCGAGGTCGTCGCCGCGATTGCGGAGGTGGTATCCGACTATCCGGATATTCCGCTGGTCCTGGATCCGATCCTCGCTTCCGGGCGCGGAGACGAGTTGGCTTCCGAAGACCTCGTCTCGGCCATGTGTGAACTGCTGGTTCCGCAGACCACGCTGATCACGCCGAACAGCCTCGAAGCGCGCCGCCTGGCCAGAGACGACGACGCAGACGAAGATGATGGGCCGGACCTCGCAGAGTGCGCGCGCAGAATCCTTGGCCTGGGGTGCGAATATGTGCTCATCACCGGCACCCACGAAAATACCCCACAAGTTATCAATACACTTTACGCACTGCAGGGCGTGATACGCACGGACTCATGGCAGCGACTCGCCGGGACCTTCCATGGGTCGGGATGTACTCTGGCCTCGGCCGTCGCGGCGACGATCGCCAACGGACTTGCCGTTCCGGAAGCTGTGCGCGATGCGCAGGAATATACCTGGCAGACGCTCAAGCACGCGTATCGGACCGGCATGGGTCAGTTGGTGCCGGACCGTCTGTTCTGGGCGCGCGAGGAAGAGCGGGAGGATGAACAAGCCACTTAGCGGCCTGTATGCCGTGACGCCGGAACTGGTCGATTCGATTGTGTTGATGCGCAAGGTCGATGCGGCATTGCGGGGCGGAGCCCGTGTTATCCAGTATCGGAGCAAATTCATCGCCGAATCACTGCGCCGATCGCAAGCCGGCGAAATTGCGAACTTGTGCCGGCGGCGCAATGCGCTGTTCATCGTCAACGACAGCGTGGAACTGGCGTGCGCAGTCGATGCCGATGGCGTCCACCTGGGCAGGGATGACCGTGGGGTGCCCGCGGTGAGAACGATGCTAGGGCCAGGAAAACTGATCGGCGTGTCCTGCTACAACGAAATCAGCCGTGCGCGCGAGGCGGTATCGCAAGGCGCGGACTATGTCGCGTTCGGAAGTTTCTTTGCGTCCTCCACCAAGCCTGGGGCGTTGCGCGCCGGCACGGAACTTCTGCAAAGCGCCGCCGCCGAATTCGCGCTTCCGCTGGTCGCAATCGGCGGCATTACCGAGGACAATGCTGCCCAACTGATTGCCGCCGGCGCCGATGCGCTCGCCGTACTCAGTGGGCTGTTCGATGCCATCGATGTGGAGGCGCAAGCACGCCGTTTTACACGGCTATTTCAGATGCCTGTCGATTCGTGAGATGCAAGCATGAAATCCAGAAATGAAATCCTGTTCGAGAGGTCCTGCCAAGTCATCCCGGGCGGGGTGAATTCGCCGGTACGGGCGTTCCGTTCAGTCGGCGGCACGCCGGTTTTCCTTGCTCGGGGCAAGGGCGCTTACGTGTGGGACGCCGATGACAGGCGTTACATCGACTATGTGGGATCCTGGGGGCCGCTCGTGCTTGGCCATGCCCATCCTGAAGTAGTCAAGACTGTGCAGGATGCCGCCGCCCGCGGCCTTAGCTTCGGCGCGCCCACGGAGTCGGAACTGGAGATGGCGGAATGGATCACGCGCTGTCTGCCGTCGATGCAGCAAGTTCGCCTCGTCAGTTCGGGTACCGAGGCAACCATGACTGCGATCCGGCTGGCGCGGGGTTTTACCGGGCGGCCGAAGATAGTCAAGTTCGAGGGTTGCTACCACGGCCACGCCGACTCGCTTCTGGTAAAGGCCGGTTCGGGGGCGCTGACGCTGGGCCAGCCCAGTTCGGCCGGGGTGCCGCCGGAGATTACCGCGCACACGATCGTGCTGGACTACAACGATGCCGCGATGCTGGAAGCCGCATTCAGGGCGCAAGGCGAGCGGATCGCTGCCGTCATTGTCGAACCGGTTGCCGGCAACATGAATCTGGTGAAGCCCGCCAATGAATTTCTGCTTGCGTTGCGTGAACTGTGCACGCGTTACGGAGCGGTGTTGATTTTCGATGAGGTGATGACCGGCTTTCGCGTGGGACTGCAAGGAGCGCAAGGCCTTTTCGGGATTACCCCGGATCTCACGACACTGGGCAAGGTCATCGGCGGGGGCATGCCGGTCGGCGCCTTCGGTGGCCGGCGCGACATCATGCAATCGATCGCTCCCCTGGGCCCGGTCTACCAGGCTGGCACGCTATCCGGAAATCCGGTCGCGGTCGCCGCGGGACTGGCGACGCTCAGGCTGATCCAGGCCCCAGGATTTTTCGAGCGGCTGGCTGCGACTACCGGCAAGCTCGTCGGACAGCTGCAAGTTGCCGGCCGCAATGCCGGAATTGCCTTTTCCGCGCAATCTGTAGGAGGGATGTTCGGCGTCTATTTTCGCGCACAGCCGCCCGAAACTTATGCGCAGGTGATGGAGAGCGACAAGGCGGCTTTCAATCGATTCTTCCACGCGCTGCTGGCGCAGGGAGTTTACTTCGCGCCATCGGCCTATGAAGCCGGCTTTGTATCGGCGGCGCACGGCGATGCCGAAATCGAGGCTACCGTCACAGCGGCGAAAATCGCGTTCGGCAAAGTTGCCGCCGCCTAACGACTGCAACGGGCTTAATGCAGTCCGGATATGTATTCGGCAAGCGCGGCGATTTCCTTGTCGGTCAGTTTGACGGCCGTCGTCCGCATCATCTGGTTGGGGTCGTTCGCGCGATCGCCGGCGCGAAAAGCTTTCAACTGAGCCGCTACGTAGTCGGCATGCTGACTGGCAAGCCGGGGATACTGGGCGGGAATTCCAGATCCGTTCGGCGAGTGGCAGCCTGCGCAGGCTGCAAGGCTGTTCGACGCATTGCCGCCACGGTAGAGCTTGCGCCCTTGCGCCACCAGCTCCTTGTTCCTGGCGCCCATCTGTTGCGGAATCTGCGCGGCGTAGTACGCGGCCAGATTGCGCATGTCGTCGAGAGAAAGGTTCGCCACCATCGCGGCCATTACGGCATTGTTGCGCGCCCCCGATTTGAATTCGGTCAACTGCTTGAGCAGATACTCGGGATGCTGCCCCGCAAGGCTTGGGTTCGCGGACAACGGGCTGTTGCCGTCGATCCCATGACAGGCCGCGCAAACCTGATTGACGATTGCGTGCGTCTTGGCGGGATCGCCTGCGGCGTGAGCCGAAGTGATCGCTGCAACTGCGATAATGGCCGCGACAATAAAATTCATCAACGCTCTCCGTTTTACCGCCGGGCCGGACCCGACTTCGACCCGGACGAAATGATTATTTTAGCGTAACACATGAGCCAGTCCGCTTTGTTTCGTGACATCGCCTTCTTTACGTCGGCCGCCGACGAGAGCGGCTTGCCGCCCTCGCAGGTGGAAGTCGCAATCGCCGGGCGCTCGAATGCGGGCAAGTCGAGCGCCATCAACGCGCTTGCGCAGCGTCATCGGCTGGCATTCGTCAGCAAGACGCCAGGACGAACCCAGCAGATCAATTTTTTCAGTCTCGGAGGCGAGCGCTTTCTGGTGGACCTGCCCGGCTACGGTTACGCCAAGGTGCCGCGAGGGATGAAGAACGAATGGGAATTGCTGATCTCGGGATATTTGCAGTTACGTCCGCCGCTGCGAGGATTGATCGTGGTCATGGACATTCGCCATCCGATGACTCCCCTTGACCGGCAATTGCTGGGGTGGTTCGAGGGCACTGGAAAGCCCGCGCATGTTCTGCTTACCAAAGCGGACAAGCTCGGACGGCAACACGCTGTTGACCAGCTGCGCAATACCGCGAAGATGCTTGCGGCAGACTTTCCCGACGTCTCTGTCCAGTTGTTCTCGGCCGTATCCAAGGTCGGAATCGATGAAGCAGAGGCGCTACTGAAGCGCTGGTACGCGCCCGCTCAGCGTGCGAGCGTGCGGGTAGAATAAAAAACCCCCGGTTAAAGGGGACTAAAACCGGGGGAAGAACAAAGCCTCAATTGGATTAAGGCACCCGCTCAGGGAGGAGAAGCGGGAGACATCACTGTCTGCAACATCAGAGCGTCAAGTCGGTAGAAAGTTCAGTATTTGTGGTTTCTTTTCTGTAAATCAACAAATTGCAATCCGCGAATCGCGCGAGATAAGGATCGAGAATCATGCATGTTCTGGGAAAATTTCCGCGCCGGCGCATGCGCCGTCGCCGCCACGATGATTTCTTACGCCGACTGGTGCGGGAGCACCGGCTGTGTGCTGATGACTTGATTTATCCGGTATTCGTTATCGATGGGCACAATCGCAGCGAGGCGGTGCCTTCGATGCCTGGCGTGGAACGCATGTCCATTGACCGGCTGGTCAGGAAGGCAGAGCGGTGCGTCGAACTCGACATTGCGGCTATTGCGCTGTTTCCGGTGGTGGACAACCGGTACAGAACGGCCGCAGCGCAGGAAGCCTTCAATCCAGAGGGTCTTGCCCCGCGCGCCATTCGCGCGCTCAAGGAGCGTTTTCCCGCTCTTGGCGTCATCACAGACGTTGCACTCGATCCCTATACCAGTCACGGCCAGGATGGCCTCATCGACGATAACGGCTACGTACTCAATGACGAAACCATCGAAGTTCTGGTAAAGCAGGCGTTGTCGCATGCGCGGGCGGGCGTCGATATCGTAGCGCCATCGGATATGATGGATGGCCGCATCGGTGTTTTGCGCGAGGCGCTGGATGCGGGGAAGCACATCCACACGTGCATCCTGGCCTATGCCGCCAAATACGCGTCGAATTTCTACGGCCCATTCAGGGATGCCGTTGGCTCCTCCGCCACGCTCGGCAGGGGCGACAAAACCACCTATCAGGTCGATCCGGCCAATTCCGACGAAGCGTTGTGGGAGGTCGGGCTTGATTTGGAAGAGGGCGCAGACATGGTGATGGTGAAGCCGGGCATGCCTTATCTGGACATCGTACGGCGCGTGAAGGATGAATTCGGCGCACCGACCTTCGTATATCAGGTCAGCGGCGAGTATGCGATGCTCAAGGCGGCCGGGCAGAATGGCTGGATTGACGAGCGCAAATGCGTAATGGAAGCGCTCCTGGCGTTCAAGCGCGCCGGCGCCGACGCCATTCTTACGTACTTCGCGCTGGATGCCGCCGGTTGGCTTAAAGAAGAAGGTTAAAGCCCGGCATCAGGCGCCGAGGGCGCCGCGCTCGGCAAGCGTCGCATCCAGCCACTCTATGCGAACACGTTCCAGCGGCCTGCCGTCGGGCATGCTGCGAATCTGCGCACGCAGGTCGCGCGGAGCGAATACCGTGATGTCGAAGGTGCCGTCTTCAGTGCTGACGCTGAAATTCGGTACGCCGCGTGCCTCGTCGCCGATTTGGATTCGACGTTCCCCGCTGCGATAGGCCATGCGGCGATCCAGCAGGAACATTTCCACATCTTTCATGCTGTCGGTGAACAGAAGCAGATCAATGTTGGAATACTTCCCTGCACTGCCGGAGAGCACCGCACCCGAAAGGTAGGGATCGAAGCGGGCAAGCAGTTCCATCATGTCGCGAGCCCGCTGACGAAACTGTCGCAATCGGTCGCGCTGCTCGTCGGGCTGATAGAGCTGCTGATAGGCGCGCAGAGCGTGCTCGACTTCGTCGTTGCTGGGAAGGTTACGGGTATCGGGCGCGCCAGCCTGGCGCGCCGCCTTGCGTTTCGCCAGCGCGAAGTCGTCGATGCCATCGACGGCCATCAACCGCGCTGCAAGGTGCGCGATGCGTTCGCGCATCTGTCTGTTGTTACCGTGGCCACTCGGCATCGGTGTCAGTACAACTGGTCTTTTACTTCTTCCGCGGGCTTGGGCGAATCCCCGCCTTCGTTCTCCGGTGCAGCCTCTTGTTCCGGCGGCACGTTTTCGTGATAGAAATATTCGATCATAGGTGCCGGCGCATGTTTGTCGCGAAGGCCGGTTGCCGGATTGATGGCGACCGCCACCACGCCTTCGGGCGCTATCGGCAATTCCTCGGGCTGGCCCTTTAATACTGCGCCCATGTACGACATCCAGATCGGCAATGCCACAACGGCACCGGTCTCATGGTCGCCAAGCGTGCGTGGAGTATCGAAGCCGACCCACACCACCGCAGCCAGATGGCGTTGGAAGCCCGCAAACCAGGCATCCAATTGTTCGTTGGTCGTTCCGGTCTTGCCCGCAAGATCGATCCTGCCGAGTGCCATGGCACGGGCGCCGGTTCCGCCGCGAATCACATCCTGCATCATGTTGGTCATGATGAACGCATTGCGCTGATCCAGAACACGTTCTGCGTTCTTGCCAACGACAACGGGATTTGCTTTACCGAGCACCGTGCCTTGGGCGTCTTCGATGCGCTCGATGAAATAAGGATTCAGCCGGTAACCACTGTTGGCGAAGACGGCATAGCCCATTACCATTTCCAAGGGCGTCGTCGAACCGGCGCCCAACGCCATCGTCAAATAAGGCGGATGCTGTTTCGGGTCGAAACCGAAGCGGGAGATGTAGTCCTGGGCATATTGCGGCGTGATCGCCTGCAGGATCCGGATTGACACCAGATTCTTTGATTTGGTGAGTGCGGTGCGCATGCGGATGGGGCCGTCGAAGCTGCCATCGAAGTTACGTGGCTGCCAGTTGACCGATCCGGTTTCGCTCGCGTCGATGGTCAGAGGGGCATCGTTGATGATGGTCGCGGGCGTAAATCCCTTCTCGATCGCCGCCGAATAAATAAACGGCTTGAAACTCGAACCCGGTTGGCGGCGCGCCTGAGTGACATGGTTGTACTTGTTGCGATAGAAATCGAAACCCCCGACCAGTGCCCGAATTGCGCCGTTGTCGGTATCCACCGAAACCAGTGCCGACTCCACCTGCGGCAACTGCACGATTTGCCAATTTCCCTTGGTGTCAGGTTGAACGCGAATAAGCGCTCCCCGCCTGAGCCGCGCCTTTGCGGGCGCTTTGCTTCCGATCATGCGGCTCGCGAATTTGAGTCCGTCTCCGGTAATGGTCACCGTCTGGCCGCCCTTGCGATAGGCCTTAACCATTTTGGCATCGACATCCAGTGCTATGGCCGGATAGACGTCGTCGCTTTCCAGTTCCTCCTGCAGCGCGTCCTCGAGGGCTTCTTCGCCAACTTCCTCCCTTGGCAGGTTGAAGTAGCCCTCAACGCCGCGGTAGCCCTGGCGCTTGTCGTATTCCATGACACCCAGACGCAATGCATGGTAGGCGGCGTCCTGATGAATCTTCGACAACGTGGTGTAGACGCGAAACCCGCGCGTGTAAGCTTCTTCGTTGTAAGCGTCGTAAACGGCCTGCCGGACCATCTCGGCAAAGTGATCCGCGCGGGTCGCAAACTCCTGGATCTGGCGCGAAATGATGATCGGCTGAGCCGCGGCCCTCTTGAACTGCTGCTCGTCGATGTACCCGAGCTCAGCCATCCGCCGCAATACATAACGCTGGCGAATTTGGGCCCGGTTCATATTGACGACCGGGTTGTAGCGGGACGGCGCCTTTGGCAAACCGGCGAGCATCGCGATCTCCGCCACACTCAATTGATCGAGTTTTTTGCCGAAATAGACTTGGGATGCCGCACCGAACCCGTAAGCGCGCTGGCCGAGGTAAATTTGATTGATGTAGAGTTGCAGGATCTCGTCCTTTGTCAGGCTGTGCTCGATCTTGAACGCCAGCAACGCTTCGCTGAATTTGCGACTGAAGGTTTTTTCAGTGCTCAGGAAGAAATTGCGTGCCACTTGCATGGTGATCGTGCTGGCCCCCTGGCGCGCACTGGCGGACGCGAAATTGGACACTGCCGCGCGGATGACTCCGATGTAATCCACGCCGCCGTGCTCGTAAAAACGCTCGTCCTCCGCTGCAATGATCGCTTTGCGCAGCATTTCCGGCGTTTGGTCGATCTTGACGAAGGCACGTTTTTCCTCCCCGAACTCGCCAATGAGGCTGCCTTCCATGCTGAAAATTTGCAGGGGTATTTTCGGCTGATACGAGGTGAGCGCATCCAGGGAAGGAAGGTTTGGGTAAGCCACCACAGCGGCATAACCCACGATCAAGGCCAGGGAAACAGCGAACGCTGCCAGCCCTGTAAGGAGATAGATCCACCAACGCGAGCGCATGATCACATAGCCGCGGGGGGCGCGGAAAGGAGAACGAGTGCCATTATAGAGTTTCGTCAGGCGGGAGCAGAACCCCGCATAAAAACGCTTTACATGCAAAATAGTTGTTGCTAGCATTTAATGTAGATTATACATATCACGCCTAAACGGCCAATGTTCAAGGGAAATTTTACGTTTGACGTCGATTTCATCAGTAGTCTGCTAAAACCGAATTCGCCCCCATTGATAGGCGTCGACATTAGTTCGTCGTCGGTAAAAATGGTGGAGCTGACCGGGTCTGGGAGGGGGCGGTATCGTCTCGAGCGCTACACGATCGAGCCCTTGCCCAAGAATGCGGTCGTCGACGGCAACATCATGAACCTTGAAGAGGTCGGCGATGCGTTGCGTCGCGGTTGGAAACGCATGGGCACCAGAGCCAAGAATCTTGCCATGGCGCTGCCCTCCGCGGCGGTCATCACCAAGAAGATCATCGTGCCTGCTGGCCAGACCGACGAGGAACTCGAAGCCCAAGTCGAAACCGAAGCCAACCAATACATTCCATTCGCACTCGAAGAAGTTAACCTCGACTTTCAGATTCTCGGACCGGCACCCAACAGCACGGAAGACGTAGAGGTTCTGATCGCGGCATCGCGCAAGGAAAAGGTCGAAGACCGTGTTGCTGTCGCCGAATCGGTCGGCCTCAAGGCCACGGTAATGGATGTCGATGTTTTTGCCGCCCAAAATGCATTCGAATTGATGCAGGGTCAATTGCCCGACGCGGGACATGATCAGACTATCGCCGTTGTCGACGTGGGCGCTTCGATGATGAATATCAACGTGTTACGCAACGCCCAATCTGTCTACATGCGCGAGCAGCCGTTCGGCGGCAACCAGCTGACGCAGGAAATCATGCGGCACTACAGCTTGTCGGCCGAAGAGGCCGAAGCGGCGAAGCGCCACGGTGGCCTGCCCGACACCTATGACTCCGAAGTGCTGGGGCCGTTCATGGACACGCTGGCTCTTGAAATTGCCAGGGCGCTGCAATTCTTTTTCACGTCCACGCAGTTCAACCAGGTCCACCATATATTCCTGTGCGGTGGTTCAGCAACGATACCCGGATTGCCTGAAGTGGTCGCGGAGCGCACACAGGCCAATGCACTGGTCGCAAATCCGTTCGTTGGAATGGAAGTCTCTTCCAAAATTCGGCAAGCGCAATTGTCGATCGATGCGCCGGCATTGCTGGTGGCTTGCGGACTTGCGTTGCGGAGGTTCGACGAATGATCCCGATCAACCTGCTGCCGTACCGGGCGGCGCGGCGCAAGGCGCAACAACAGCGATTCTTCGTCTTGACCGGAATGACGGTCGGCTTGGCCGCGGCCATAATCTTGGTCGTGCACACATTTTTTGCGACCCGTATCGAAAATCAGATCGATCGCAATAAATACCTTGAATCCGAGATCGTGCTGCTCGATAAGCAGATCGATGAAATCAGGAAGCTCAAGGAGCAGACGCAGGCGCTACTGGCGCGCAAGCGCGTGGTCGAAACGCTGCAGACCAACCGGACGGAAACCGTGCGCTTGCTCGATCAGTTGGTAAGGCAACTTCCGGACGGAATATATCTGAAGTCGGTAAAGCAGACCGGCCAACGCGTAACTGTGATCGGCTATACCGCATCCAACGCACGAGTTTCTACGCTGATGCGTAATTTCGAGGCGTCACCTTGGCTTGAGAGCCCCACTTTGGTCGAAATCAAGGCGGTCTTGGTCGACAATGCCCCTACGAACGAATTCAACTTGGACGTCGCTATTTCGCGGCCCAAAGAGCAAAGCGCCTCGAACCCGAAACCGGGCGCGCCCACCGCCGTGCCTGCCGCGCCGAAAACCTGACGCGCCATGACGCTAGACGATATCCGAAGCCTGAATCCGCGCGATATCGGCAGCTGGCCGGTGTTGCCGAAGATTGGCGCCTTGTTCATTTTGCTGCTTTTGCTCGTGTTCGCCGGATACTGGTTCGATTGGCAAAACCAGCTCGACGAATTGGCGCGGGATCGGAATAAAGAGCAAGAGCTGCGAACTGCGTTTCTGGACAAGAAAAGGCAGGCTGTAAACCTCGATGAGTATCGCAACCAATTGGCCGAAATCGAGGAGTCCTTCGGCGAAATGTTGAAGCAGTTGCCTAACAAATCAGAGATGGAGGGGTTGCTTACTGACATCAACCAGGCTGGTTTGGGTCGGGGCCTGCACTTCGAGCTGTTCCGCCCTGCGACCGCGGAAACCCGGTCCGAGTTCTATGCGGAATTGCCGATTACAATCAAGCTCACTGGCAACTACCATGACATCGGGGCGTTCGCGAGCGACATTTCCCAGCTCTCCCGCATCGTGACGTTGAATGATATTGCGTTGAGCACAAGCAAAGGCGGCCTGACGTTCGACGCGGTTGCCAAGACGTTCCGCTATCTGGATGAAAGCGAAGTTGCGGCCCAGCGCAAGGCTGCGCGTGACGCCGCGGCGTCCAAGAATAAATGATCCGCTCGCTTGCGGCCATGACAGTTGCGTTGCTGTCGCTCTGCGGTTGCGGAGGGGAACAGTTTTCCGATCTCAGGCAATTCGTCAAAGACTCCGGCGAGGGGCTACGCGGTCGCGTGGATCCGATACCGGAAGTCAGGCAATTCGAACCGTTTGCCTACAACGCCTTCGACCTGCCGGATCCTTTCAAGCCACGCAAGACCAGCGCCGATGCGCGCACGGGCGGCGGACCGCATCCCGACATGGATCGCCGCAAGGAGGCGCTGGAAGCCTTTTCGCTGGAGACCCTGCAAATGGTCGGCACTCTCGAGCAGAAGCAGGTTCGCTACGCGTTGATAAAGACGCCCGACAACAACTTTTATCGGGTACAGTCCGGGAATTATGTTGGGCAAAATTTCGGCCGCGTGACCTCGATAAGCGAGTCGGTCGTTACACTCAAGGAAGTCATCCAGGATTCGTCATCGGGATCCTGGACCGAGCGCACAAGCAGTTTGCAACTGCTCGAGAAATGAGCTAAGTAGCTCGCGAATATGAAACGCATCGGTGGTTTGATCAACCTCGTGGCCGTACCGCTGGGGCTGGCTTTGCTGGTCAGCATGGTCGCCCATGGCCAGGACAAATCCGCTCCCCCCACCGGGAACGTCATCCAGTCGATAGACGTTTCCACTCAGGCGGAAACCGTAACGGTCAAACTCGGGTTGAGGGACGCACCGGACGCTGCGCCAGCGGCGTTTACCGTGAACAATCCGCCTCGCCTCGCGTTCGATTTTCCCCGCACCGCGAACGGTCTCAAGAAAAATTCACAGGACGTCAATCAAGGTGATCTGCGTACCATCAGGCTGGGGCAATCAGGTGGTCGCACCCGTGTGGTGTTCAACCTGGCAAGGATGGTCAAGTACCAAGCCAGGGTGGAAGGCAACGCGGTCGTCATAACGCTGGAGGGCGGATCTGCGGCGGCCGCGGCGTCGACGGACTCTTCCACGATGTTCGCCGAACCCAAGGCAAGCGGCGAAGGACACGCGGTTCGGGATATCGATTTTCGTCGCGGCCGCAACGGTGCAGCCCAAATCATCGTCGATCTCGCCGATGCGTCCACTGGCATCGACCTGCGCCAGCAAGGCAGGAGCATTCTGGTTGACTTCATCCAGACCGCTTTGCCGCCTACGCTGGAGCGGCGCTACGACGTCACCGACTTCGGCACCCAGGTTGACAGTTTTGAAGTCGCCCGGTCCGGAGCCAACACCCGTATAACGCTTACCCCCAAAGGGCGCTGGGAGCAATCGGCTTACCAAACGGATAACCGCTTCATCATCGAGGTAAAGCCCGTGGTCGAGGGGGCCGGAAAACCGAAAGCCGCCGGCGGCTTCGCCGGCGAGAAGCTGTCTTTGAACTTTCAGAACATAGAAGTGCGCGCCGTATTGCAGGTGATCGCCGATTTCACGAACCTGAATATCGTCACCAGCGACACAGTGAGCGGCAATCTTACCCTGCGCCTCAAGGATGTACCTTGGGACCAGGCGCTGGACATCATTCTCCAGGCCAAGGGCCTGGACATGCGCAAGACCGGCAACGTGATCTGGATCGCGCCGGCCGCTGAACTTGCCACCAGGGAAAAATTAGTGCTGGAAGCGCAGCAACAAATCTCCGACCTGGAGCCCGTGCGCACGGAAAGTTTCCAGTTGAACTACCAGAGGGCCGAGGATTTCCAGAAAATCATAACCGACACCAGTCAGAGAATTCTATCCAAGCGCGGCAGCGCCGTCGTCGATTCCCGGACGAATCAGATCTTTGTCCAGGACACGCTCTCGAAACTCGATGATGTTCGCGAGTTACTCAAGAAAACCGATCGCTCAGTGCGCCAGGTATTGATCGAAGCTCGAATTGTCGAGGCCACCGATACCTTCAGCCGCAATGTCGGTGCTCGTCTGGGTTATCATAATCTTAGTGGGCAAAGCGACCGTCTTCCGGGTAGCAATTACAGGGCAGATTTTGGCGGAGGAATTAAAGATACGGGTTTTCACACCGGGCAGGTTGCCGCCACACCGGATTTCTTGGCCGACTCTTTGTTCACGAACATGCCGGCTCCCGGCCTCGGCGGCGTTGCCCCGGGTCAATTCTCGCTGATCCTGATGAATGACGCGATGACCAGGTTGCTCAACATGGAAATCACCGCCCTGCAGGCGGACGGCAAGGGCAAGATCATCTCCAGCCCGCGCGTAATCACAGCTGACAACGTCGAAGCCCTCATCGAACAAGGTACGGAAATTCCCTACCAGCAAGCGACCAGCAGTGGCGCGACGAGCGTGTCTTTCCGCAAGGCGACCTTGAGCCTCAAGGTCAAACCACAGATTACCCCCGATGACAATATCATTATGAAGTTGAACGTCAACAAGGACAGTGTCGGCGCGGCCACCAGTGCCGGCCCGGCGATTGATACCAAGGCGGTTACGACCGAAGTGCTGGTGGAAAACGGTGGCACGGTAGGCGTGGGCGGTATCTACATCCAGGAAGAATCCAAGACCGTGACCAAGGTTCCGTTACTCGGCGACATTCCCATTCTGGGCTTCTTCTTCCGCCAGGAATTGAAACGCGACGACAAGCGTGAATTGCTCATTTTCGTCACACCACGGGTCATCAAGGATACCCTGATCGTCCGCTAGACCCTTGGATTGCCGCTGGCTGCCGCAAACGACGGCCGTTTTTTTGGCGCTTTGCCGCCCTGCAGCCGCGGTTTCGCTAAAATGATTGCATGAACAAGGCAATCCTCCCAACTTCCGAGCAGCTCGATTTGCCCGTTCCGGGAAGTATCTTCCTGGTCGGTATGATGGGCGCAGGCAAGACCTCCGTTGGCCGCCTCCTGGCCAAGCGCTTGAACAAGATCTTCTATGACTCGGACCGCGTGATCGAAGAACGGACCGGGGTGAAGATCCCCGTCATATTCGAAATCGAGGGCGAGCCGGGTTTTCGCCATCGTGAGTCTGGCGTGCTCGATGAACTGACTGCGCTCGACGACGTCGTGCTCGCTACCGGCGGCGGCGCCGTGCTGTCACCGGAGAATCGCGACAGGCTTCGCACCAGGGGCACAGTCGTCTACCTCAGGGCCAGCGTCAAGGACCTGCTCAATCGCACGCGGCATGACAAGAACCGCCCGCTCTTGCAAACCGCGGATCCTCGGGCACGGCTCGATGAGCTCTATGCAATGCGCGATCCGCTGTACCGTGAAGTCGCGCACGTGACGATCGATACGGGCACCCAGAGTCTCGCCACGCTCGTCAATCGGCTGCATCAGGTACTCGAATCCCGCGGCGATCAACCCGCCTTGCACGATCAGCCGCGATGCGAACCGTAACCGTCGGCCTCGCAGAGCGGGCCTACCCGATTCATATCGGCAAAGGGCTGCTCACGCATGCCGAGCTGTTCCTGCCGCACTTGCCACAATACAAGGTAGCCGTGGTCACCAACACCACGGTCGCATCGCTCTATCTCGAGCGCTTCAGCGCAGGGCTGCGCAGCGCGGGCGTCGAAGTCCTCCCGGTCGTGTTGCCGGACGGCGAGGAGCACAAGAACTGGCAAACGTTGAATTCAATTTTCGATGCGTTGTTGTCGAACCGCTGTGAGCGCAAGTCCACGATCATTGCTCTGGGTGGAGGAGTGGTAGGCGATCTTGCCGGGTTTGCCGCCGCCAGTTATCAGCGCGGGGTGCCTTTCATTCAGGTGCCAACGACACTGCTTGCGCAAGTGGACTCGTCCGTCGGCGGCAAGACCGCGATCAATCATCCGCTCGGCAAGAACATGATCGGTGCGTTCTACCAGCCGCGCATGGTCCTTGCGGACACCGCGATGCTCGATACGCTGCCGGCCCGCGAACTTGCCGCGGGATTGGCCGAAGTGATCAAGTATGGATTGATCATGGATCTGCCGTTTCTCGAGTGGCTGGAAGCCAATATGGACGATTTGAACATGCGAGACCCGGCCGCGCTCGCCTATGCCGTTACGCGTTCATGCGAGAACAAGGCGGCAGTGGTCGGCGCAGACGAGCGCGAATCCGGCGAGCGTGCGCTGCTCAATCTCGGCCACACCTTTGGGCACGCGATCGAGGCCGGCCTGGGGTTCGGCACCTGGTTGCATGGGGAGGCTGTGGCGGCTGGAACCGTTCTGGCGGCACGTCTCTCGGAGCGCATGGGTTTGCTGAGCGCCAATGATGTGGAACGTATCGCGCGCCTGTTTGTCCGTGCCGGTCTGCCGATAGAGCCGCCGTCACTGGGTCGGGACCGTTACCTCGAACTCATGGGCCATGACAAGAAAGTCGACAACGGCAGGCTTCGCCTGGTGCTGCTCAAGTCTCTGGGTAACGCTTTCCTGACATCGGATTTCAATTCTCTGGATTTACGCGCAGTCCTCGACGGAGCCGTGGCGCATGCATGAACTGGAGGCGTACGCGGCCCATCCCGCGACCTCGCGCGGCAGACAGCTTGCCGAGGCACCCCCCGTCGGTCGCACCGAATTCCAGAGGGATCGTGACCGAATCGTCCACTCAAGCGCTTTTCGCCGTCTCGAATACAAGACCCAGGTATTTGTCAATCACGAAGGCGATCTGTTTCGCACCCGCCTGACCCACAGCATTGAAGTCGCCCAGATCGGACGATCCGTGGCTCGTAGTCTCGGGCTCAACGAAGACCTGGTGGAGGCCGTATCCCTGGCACACGATCTCGGGCATACGCCCTTCGGCCATGCCGGCCAGGATGCGCTCGACGACTGCATGAAGGATCACGATGGCTTCGAGCACAATCTGCAGTCGTTGCGGGTCGTCGATGTGCTGGAACAGCGCTATGCCGCTTTCGACGGCCTGAATCTGTGTTTCGAGACCCGCGAGGGCATTCTGAAGCATTGCTCCGTCAAGAACGCGCACAAGCTGGGCGAAATCGGCGAGCGCTTCATCAGCAAGCGGCGCCCCTCACTGGAGGCGCAGATCGCCAACCTGGCCGACGAAGTCGCCTACAACAATCATGATGTCGACGACGGATTGCGCTCGGGGTTGATCACGATCGAGCAGTTGTCGTGCGTACGCATTTTCTCGCGCCATCTCGACAGTGTGACAACGCAGTATCCGGCTCTTCTCGACCGCCGTCTGATTCATGAAACGGTGAGGCGCATGATCAATACGCTGGTTTCCGATCTGACCGAGCAGAGCCGGACATTGATTGCGCGACACCGACCGGGCCGAATCGACGATGTGCGCGATGCGCCGCCGCTGATTGCGTTCAGCAGCGCAATTCAGGAGGAGCAGCAGGAACTCAAGAAATTCCTGCACAAGCACCTGTACCAGCATTATCGGGTAGCACGCATGAGCAACAAGGCCAAACGTATCGTCACCGACCTGTTTCGGGCTTTCCTGAGCGATGCGCGCCTGCTGCCCCCGGAATTCCAGGTGCGCGCCGAAACCGACCGGGCCAGGGCGATTGCAGACTATGTAGCGGGAATGACCGACCGCTACGCGATCCGCGAGCACCGCAGACTGTTTGACGTACAGGAAACCTGATTTTTGGCTTGTCCGGCCGGTCGCGCGGCAGCAGATGCGGCCGTCGCGGCGGATTCGCGGTGCAATCAGCCGATCCAGCTTCCGACATGCCCGTGATTCTTGTTCGAGAAGCCGCCTGTGGACGGTCCGCTTGCGGGCTTTGCGTCGGCAAGAAGCAGTCCCGCTTTGGCGGGACGAACCGCGCTTGCCAGCCGCCGTTTATTGAAAGGACGCGGGCAATCGCGGTACCATTCCAGGCCGCCCCGAGTTTTCGATGGTCCAGGCGACCAAGGGGGCGGGCATCCACTACCGATACGGCTTTGAGGCAAGACGACATGGCTCATCCTTCTTTACCCGCAAGGCAGGGTCTCTATGACCCGGCCAACGAACACGATGCCTGTGGCGTAGGGTTCATTGCGAACATCAAGGGTGTCAAGAGCCATCTCATCATCGAGCAGGGCCTGCAGATCCTCAAGAACCTGACCCACCGCGGAGCGGTGGGTGCGGATCCGCTGGCCGGAGACGGCGCCGGGATCCTGATCCAGATTCCCGACCCGTTCTTCCGCGAGGAAATGGCGGGCAGGGGTGTCAAGTTGCCGCCGCTCGGTGAATACGGCGTCGGCATGGTGTTCCTGCCGCAGGAGCCGGCTTCGCGACTGGCCTGCGAGTACGAGATCGAGCGCGCGATCAAGGATGAAGGCCAGGTGCTGCTCGGCTGGCGCGAGGTGCCCCGCGACAATGCCGGTCTCGGCGAATCGGTTAAGAAGATCGAGCCGGTCATCAGGCAGGTCTTCATCGGCCGTGGTGCAGGCGTGACCGTTACGGACGCACTGGAGCGCAAGCTTTACATCATCCGCAAAGTTTCCGGGCACGCCATCCAGGCGCTCAAGCTGGAGCACAGCAAGGAATTCTATGTGCCCTCGATGTCGGCGCGCACACTGGTTTACAAGGGAATGCTGCTGGCAGGACAGGTCGGCAGTTACTACAAGGATCTTTCCGATCCCAGGGTGACATCGGCGCTGGCGCTGGTACACCAGCGGTTTTCGACCAACACCTTCCCGACCTGGGACCTGGCGCATCCGTTCCGCATGATCGCGCACAATGGCGAGATCAACACATTGCGCGGTAACGTCAATTGGCTTCGCGCCCGCCAGGGCGCGATCTTCAGCCCGATCCTGGGCAGAGATCTCGACAAGGTCTGGCCGTTGATTTACGACGGGCAGTCCGACTCCGCCTCGTTCGACAATGCGCTGGAACTGTTGACCATGAGTGGGTACTCGCTGGCGCACGCGATGATGATGCTGATTCCCGAGGCGTGGGAAAACCACGCGTTGATGGATCCGAGCCGGCGCGCGTTCTATGAATACCACGCGCCGATGATGGAGCCCTGGGATGGTCCGGCGGCGGTGGCGTTTACCGACGGCCGCCAGATCGGCGCCACGCTCGACCGCAACGGGCTGCGGCCGGCGCGTTACCTGGTGACCAGCGACGACATGGTGGTGATGGCTTCGGAGACCGGCGTGCTGCCGGTGCCGGAAGAGAAAATCATCAAAAAGTGGCGCCTGCAGCCCGGCAAGATGTTCCTGGTGGACCTGGAGAAGGGCCGCATCATCGACGACAAGGAACTAAAGGACACGCTTGCCGCCGCCAAGCCCTACGCCGAGTGGATCGAGCGCATCCGCGTGAAGCTCGACGAGGTGGAGAGTGACAAGCCGCAGCCGGAGCGCTCTGCCGTGTCGCTGCTCGACCGCCAGCAGGCGTTCGCCTATACACAGGAAGACATCAAGCTCCTCATGACGCCGATGGCGGTGAACGGCGAGGAACCGATCGGCTCCATGGGCAACGACTTGCCGCTCGCGGTGCTGTCTCACAAGAACAAGACGCTCTACCACTATTTCAAGCAGTTGTTCGCCCAGGTCACCAACCCGCCGATCGACCCGATCCGCGAGGAACTCGTGACCTCGCTCGTCTCCTTCATCGGACCCAAGCCCAACCTGCTCGGAATCGACGAACTGAACCCGCCGCTGCGGCTGGAGATCAGCCAGCCGGTGCTCGACTTCTTCGAAATGGAGAAGATCCGGCACATCGACCGTTACACCGACGGCAAATTCAAGTCGTTCGAGCTCGACACCACGTACCCTCTCGCCTGGGGCAAAGAGGCGATCGAGGCGCGCCTGGCATCCCTTTGTGCGCAGGCCGAGGACGCGGGGCGCGCGGGTTATTCCGTCCTCATCATTTCGGACCGCAGCCTCGACCGTGATCGGGTAGCCATCCCGGCGCTGCTTGCGCTCTCGGCGATTCACCAGCATCTCGTCAACAAGGGCCTGCGCACCAGTACCGGCCTGGTCGTGGAGACGGGATCGGCGAGGGAAGTGCATCACTTTGCGCTGCTCGCCGGCTACGGCGCCGAGGCGGTGCACCCCTACCTCGCCCTGGAAACGCTTCTCGACCTTGCCGGGCGCGGCCATTTTGGACCGGGAGTGGACGGCAAGAAGGCGATCAAGAGTTTCGTCAAGGCGATCGGCAAGGGCCTGAAGAAGGTAATGTCCAAGATGGGCATCTCGACCTACATGTCGTATACCGGCGCGCAGATTTTTGAGGCGCTGGGGCTGGCCCGGTCGCTGGTGGACAAGTATTTCACCGGCACCACCTCCTCGGTCGAGGGCATCCGCGTGTTCGAGGTCGCGGAAGAAGCGATCCGCATCCACAAGGCGGCATTTGACGATGACGACCCGGTACTCAAATCCGCGCTCGACGCCGGGGGCGAGTACGCCTGGCGCGTGCGCGGCGAAGAGCACATGTGGACGCCGGACGCGATCGCAAAGCTCCAGCAGTCCACGCGCAGCAACACCTACGCGACCTACAAGGAATACGCGCAGATCATCAACGACCAGTCGAAGCGTCAGATGACGTTCCGCGGGCTGTTCGAGTTCAAGTTCGACCAGTGCGCGCCGGTGCCGATCGAGGAGGTGGAATCCGCGGCGGAGATCGTCAAGCGCTTCGCCACCGGCGCCATGTCGCTGGGCTCGATTTCCACGGAGGCGCACACCACGCTTGCCATCGCCATGAACCGCATCGGCGGCAAATCCAACACCGGCGAAGGGGGCGAGGACTACCGGCGCTACGCGCCGGCGAAAGCCGGCGAGAGCCTGATGTCGCGGCTCGGCCGCGAGCGCGTGGAAGTCGACCTACCGTTGGTCGCGGGGGACTCCCTCAAGTCGAAGATCAAACAGGTTGCCTCTGGTCGCTTTGGCGTCACTGCGGAGTATCTGGTGTCCGCCGAGATGCTCCAGATCAAGATCGCACAGGGGGCGAAACCCGGCGAGGGCGGGCAGCTGCCTGGCCGCAAAGTGTCCGCGTACATCGCCGAGCTGCGCTACGCGACGCCCGGAGTTGAACTGATCTCGCCGCCGCCGCACCACGACATCTATTCCATCGAAGACATCGCGCAACTCATCCACGACCTGAAAAACGCCAACCCCGATGCTGCGATCAGCGTAAAACTCGTATCCGAAGTGGGTGTCGGCACCATCGCCGCGGGCGTGTCCAAGGCCAAGTCCGATCACGTCACGATCTCCGGCCACGACGGTGGCACCGGCGCCTCCCCGTGGTCGTCGATCATGCACGCGGGCACCCCGTGGGAGCTCGGACTCGCGGAGACCCAGCAGACGTTGGTGCTCAATCGCCTGCGCGGCCGCATCGCGGTCCAAGTGGACGGCCAGTTGAAGACTGGCCGCGATGTGGTGATCGGCGCCATGCTCGGAGCGGACGAATTCGGCTTCTCCACCGCGCCACTGGTGGTCGAGGGCTGCATCATGATGCGCAAATGCCACCTCAACACCTGTCCGGTGGGGGTCGCGACGCAGGATCCGAAGCTGCGCCGGAAGTTCGAAGGCAAGCCGGAGCACGTGATCAATTACTTCTTCTTCGTCGCCGAGGAGGCGCGCGAGCTGATGGCGAAGCTCGGCATGCGGAAATTCAATGATCTCATCAGCCGCACGGACCTGCTGGAAACGAGGAAGGGCATCGAGCACTGGAAGGCGAGGGGGCTCGACTTCTCGAAGATCTTCTGCATGCCGCAGATGCCGGCCGATGTCGCGCGCCACCAGTGCGAGAAGCAGGATCACGGCTTGGACAAAGCCCTGGATCACCGCTTGATCGAGCTGGCGAAGCCGGCGCTGGAACGCGGCGAGAAGGTCACCATCGAGATGCCCATCCGCAACATTAACCGCACCGCCGGCACCATGCTCTCGGGCGAGATCGCCAGGCGCTACGGCCACGACGGCTTGCCGGACGACACCATACACATCCGCTTCGCGGGCTCCGCCGGGCAAAGCTTCGGCGCGTTCCTGGCGAAGGGCGTCACCCTGGATCTGATCGGCGACACCAACGACTACTGCGGCAAGGGACTTTCGGGCGGTTGCATTTCGGTGCAGCCCTCGCCCAAGTTCCGCGGCGAGCCGAGCGAGAACATCATCACCGGCAATGTGGTGCTGTATGGCGCGATTGCGGGAGAAGCCTACTTCCGCGGCGTCGCCGGGGAGCGCTTCGCGGTTCGCAATTCGGGCGCCCACGCAGTGGCGGAGGGCGTCGGTGACCACGGCTGCGAATACATGACCGGCGGCACGGTGGCGGTGCTCGGCGTGACCGGGCGCAATTTCGGCGCCGGCATGTCGGGCGGCATCGCTTACGTTTTCGATGTCGACGGCCAGTTTGCCAGGCGCGCGAACACCGCGATGGTCGAGCTCGAGCCGCTGCTGTCGGAGACCGAGCAGCAAGCGAAGGTGTCGCGCGACCTCTGGCACCTCGGCTTTGCAGACGAGGCGATCCTCAAGGGCATGATCGCGAAGCATGCGCGCACCACCGGCAGCCGCCGCGCGCAGGAGATCCTCGACAAATGGGCCGAGTATCGGCCGCGCTTCGTGAAGATCTTCCCGAAGGAGTACAAGCGCGCGCTCGGCGAGATTGCCGCCGCGGGAAGGAAGTCCGCCGCATAAACCGCGCAAAAAACGCACGCGGCGGCCCGTGGACCGCTGCGCGGGAGAGCGTCTGCGCCTGGGACATTCAAATCGATATGGGAAAAATCACCGGATTTCTGGAGTTCGAGCGGCTGGACGAGACTTATGAGCCGCCGGAGCATCGCAAGCAGCACTATCGGGAGTTCATCCCGCGTCTGTCCGACGAGGACGCGAAGGTCCAGGGCGCGCGCTGCATGGATTGCGGCGTCCCGTTCTGCATCAGCGGCTGCCCGGTCAACAACATCATCCCGGACTTCAACGACCTGGTTTACCAGCAGGACTGGAAGGCGGCGATCGAAACGCTGCATTCGACCAACAACTTCCCCGAGTTCACCGGCCGTGTGTGCCCGGCGCCGTGCGAAGAAGCCTGCGTGCTGCGCATCAACGACGACGCGGTGGGGATCAAGTCGATCGAGCACGCGATCATCGATAGGGCGTGGGATCAAGGATGGGTCGAGCCGCGGCCGGCGCAGCGCAAGACCGGCAAACGCGCGGCGGTCATAGGCTCCGGCCCGGCCGGCCTCGCCTGTGCGCAGCAGCTCGCTCGCGCCGGGCACGACGTGGTCGTATTCGAGAAGAACGACCGCATCGGCGGGTTGCTGCGCTACGGCATACCGGATTTCAAGCTTGAGAAGTGGATCATCGACCGGCGCCTCGAGCAGCTCACCGCCGAGGGCGTCGAATTCCGCGTGAACCACGTGGTAGGCGATGTGCCGGTCGGCGCCGGCAACATCCAGGCGACGCGCGTCGATGCGAACAAGCTGATTGCGGAGTTCGGCGCGGTGGTGGTAGCCGGCGGCGCAGAGCGGTCGCGCGACCTGCCGGTTCCTGGACGCGAACTCGAGGGCATCGACTTCGCGATGGACTTCCTGCCGCTGCAGAATCGCCGCGTTGCCGGCGACCCCGGCGTGCAAGACCTGTGGGCTTCGGGCAAGCACGTGGTGATCATTGGCGGCGGCGACACCGGCTCGGACTGCGTTGGCACCTCCAACCGCCACAGCGCGAAATCGATCACGCAGTTCGAACTGCTGCCGATGCCGCCTGATCCGGAGCGCAACCTGGTATGGCCGTACTGGCCGGTGCGACTTCGCACCTCCTCGTCGCACGAGGAAGGCGTGGCACGTGACTGGGCGGTCGCCACGAAGGAGTTCCTGGGGGAAAACGGCAAGCTCAAAGCGCTCAGAGCCGTGCGGCTGAAATGGCAGGACGGCAAAATGAACGAGGTGCCGGGCTCGCAGTTCGAGCTGCCGGCCGATCTTGTGCTGCTCGCGATGGGTTTCGTCGGCCCGTATGGTTCGATGCTCGACGCGTTCGGCATAGCGAAGGATTCGCGCGGCAACGCCAGAGCGACGACCGATGGCGCGGGTTGCTACACGACCAGCGTGCCGAAAGTATTCGCCGCCGGTGACGTTCGCCGCGGACAGTCGCTTATCGTCTGGGCGATTCGCGAAGGCCGCCAGTGCGCCCGCGCCGTAGATGAATTCCTTATGGGAACTTCCGACTTGCCGCGCTGAAAGACCTACCTCACACCCTGCCCTGCCCATGAACGTCCCCGCCCGGGCCGGGGATGAGGGAAGAGACGCCGCGACAGGTTCATGGCCGCAATTCGCGGCGCACGCGCCGTGGCGTCTCTCCACTCAGTGGAAAGGCAGCCGAGTGGGTTGGTGCCGATAACTTGATTGACGCAGTTTCATCACCCTCTGCGCCGCTTGCGGGGGAAAGGGACGGGGTGAGGTGGATGTCAAAGCTCAAGAACGATATATTCATCCGCGCGCTGCTGCGCGAGCAGACGCCGTACACACCGGTCTGGATCATGCGGCAGGCCGGCCGCTATCTTCCGGAATACAACCAGACGCGCGCTCGCGCTGGAAGCTTCCTCGATCTTTGCAAGAGCCCGGACTTCGCCACCGAGGTTACGCTGCAGCCGCTCGCGCGTTTCCCGCTCGATGCTGCGATCCTGTTTTCCGATATTCTGACCATTCCCGATGCGATGGGGCTGGGACTTTATTTTGCCGAGGGCGAGGGCCCACGCTTCCAGCATCCGTTACGCGATGAGCGCGACATCCGCAAGTTGATTGCGCCCGATCCGGCTACGCAGTTGCGCTACGTGCTGGACGCGGTTGCCCAGATCCGCAAGGCGTTGGCCGGTGGTATACCGTTGCTCGGTTTCTCCGGCAGCCCGTTCACGCTGGCGTGTTACATGATCGAAGGACGCGGCGGCAGCGATTTTCACGAAACCCGGAAGATGCTCTATGAGCGCCCTGAACTGATGCATCACCTCCTGGAAGTCAACGCGCGTGCGGTTACGGACTATCTCAATGCGCAGATTGAAGCGGGTGTCCAGGCCGTGATGATTTTCGATACGTGGGGGGGCATGCTCGCGGGCGAAGCATTTCACGAATTTTCCCTGCGTTATATCCAGCGCGTTTGCGCCCAATTGCGACGCGAACGGGAGGGGCAGAAAATTCCCCGCATCGTCTTCACCAAAGGTGGCGGGTTATGGCTGGAGAGTCTTGCGCAATGCGGAGCCGATGCCCTGGGTCTCGACTGGACCGTCGATATTGGACAGGCACGCGCGCGCGTAGGCGATCGTGTGGCATTGCAGGGAAATCTCGACCCGGCAGCGCTGTTGGCATCGCCGGAAGTTATCCGCCGGGAGGCCGGCAAGATTCTGGCGGCTTACGGGTACGGGAGTGGTCATGTTTTCAATCTGGGGCACGGTATCTCCCAGTTCACGCCGCCTGAGAATCTGGCAGCGTTGGTGGACGCGGTACACTCCCAAAGTCGGCAATTCCACTGAGTGGTTTACACCCGCCGGCGCTCGAAACCCCAGTGTTTATGCACAATTCGGGGCGGCAACGCGCCAAGACCCAGCAAGCATGCGCCTTTCCGAGGGAGGCCTTTGTAAGCTATTGACTTTATGATTTTAATTGATGTTGACATGCTCAATCCCGCGCCCCTTCTGGGTTTCAGACCGATTTCACAGAGGGCAACCGGATAGTTTCATCAACAGAATTATCCACAGTCGCTCAGCGTCGCAAAAAAAGCCCTTTTCCGAAAGTCAGTTAGATAAACGATACGGGTTTCCGCAGGCGCCCCGTAGTGCCCGCCACCAGATCATGGCCATCGCAAGAGTCGCGCTCGATTGCCCGGTAAATTTGTTGTTCGACTATCGGTTCACCGGCCCGGGACCGGTAGTCGGACAACTGGTTGTTGTTCCATTCGGCAGGCGGCGCCAAGTCGGAATGGTACTTGATGTCGCCGAGCACACGGACATCGACGATGCTCGTCTTCGCAGCATCGAAAGCATCCTGCCGGTGGAGCCCCTGCCGTCCGACACGCTTGCCTTGATTCGATTTTCCAGCGAGTACTACCACTATCCGATCGGGCAAACCGTGTTCGTCGGCTTGCCTGCTGCCCTACGGCGCGTTCGCTACGTTGCTCCTGAACCGCAATGGCAGTATGTGCTCACGGCTGCCGGACAGGAGTTGAGTCGGGATCAGTTTCCGGCACGAGCCAAGGTCAAGCGTCGACTCCTCGAAGCTTTGCGCTGCGGGCTCGCGCTGCGCCGCCCGGATCTGTTGGGGATATCTGCGCGGGCCATGGAACTGGTGGAGTCGTGGGTGCGGGAGGGATGGGTTGAAAAGCAGGCCGGAACCCCTCCTGATGCAAAACCTGATTTCACGGCAACCGCGCAGCATGAACTTACCGACGAGCAGCGCGCCGCGGTCGACTCCATCGCTACCCGGCTGGGCTCCTATTCGCCATGGCTGCTGGAAGGCATTACCGGCAGCGGCAAGACAGAGGTCTACTTCCGACTGATCGAGCAGGCCGCGTCGCGCGGCCTGCAGACGCTGCTGATGGTCCCGGAGATCAATCTGACGCCGCAACTGGAAGAACGATTTCGCGATCGGTTTCCCACGTTGCGGCTGGTCGGTTTGCATAGCCATCTGGCGCAAGGCGAGCGCTGTGCAAATTGGCTCGCCGCGCACGCTGGCGAGGCCCGGGTCGTGATCGGCACGCGCCTGTCGATCTTCACCCCGCTTCCGCAACTCGGACTGATCATCGTTGACGAAGAGCAGGACGCGTCATTCAAACAACAGGACGCTCTGCGCTATTCGGCGCGAGATCTCGCGATCTTCGTGGCACGGCAACGGCAGGTGCCGGTCGTGCTCGGCTCGGCGACGCCGTCGCTGGAGACCTACTATAACGCGCGCGGCAAGCGCTTCGGCCATTTGCACCTCAGCCGGCGCCCCGCGGCGACCAGAGCGTCGATCAAGTTGGTCGACATCCGTGGCATGGCGAAAGCGCAGAGCATTTCCGATGAAGTGCTGCGCGCGCTCCGCGCCCGCCAGACTCGCAGCGAGCAAAGCCTGGTGTTCCTGAATCGACGCGGGTTTTCCCCCGCGCTGGTCTGCATCGCCTGCGGCTGGAGCGCCGGCTGCAGCCGCTGCAGCGCGCGCCTGGTCTGGCATCTTCGCGATGCCGTTCTGCGCTGCCATTATTGCGGACACGAGGAGCAGTTGCCGCGCGCCTGTCCGTCCTGCGGTAACCAGGATTTAAAGGGTCTGGGACACGGTACCCAACGCCTGGAACAGTTATTGGGGGAGCAGTTTCCCGACGCGCGCATCCTGCGCATCGATCGCGACAGCACCCGGCGAAAGCATGCCTGGCACGCAATGCAGGACGCTATTCGCCGGGAACGCGTGGACATCCTGGTTGGTACCCAGATGCTGGCCAAAGGGCATGATTTTCCGAAGCTGACACTCGTTGTCGTGGTTAATTCGGACAGTGCGTTGTTCTCCACGGATTTTCGCGCGGGCGAAAAATTGTTCCAGCAGCTCATGCAGGTTGCAGGTCGGGCCGGGCGGGCCGATCTGCCCGGCGAGGTGCTCGTCCAAACGCAATTTCCCGAGCATCCCCTGTATCAGGCACTGGTGCGCCAGGACTACCGCAGCTTTGCCGAAGAATTACTCGACGAGCGGCGGCGCGCCGTGTTCCCGCCGTTTGTGTATCAGGCGCTCTTGCGTGCCGAATCGCAGAGCGAATCAATGTTGATGGATTTCCTCAACTACGCGGCGAGCCACGCGGGCATCGGGCGCGAAGCCGTCACGCTATACGATCCGGTGCCGGCGAGCGTCTCAAAAATAGCGGGCCATCATCGCGGGCATCTGCTGGCGCAGTGCGCGTCGCGTTCGAAATTGCAGCGCTTTCTTTCCGAATGGCGTCCCCTGCTGGTGGCAAGGAAGGCCACGCGGGTGCGCTGGTCGCTCGACGTCGATCCGATAGAGCTGTGACAGGCCGCCGCGGCCAAGACCGTGACAGGCCGCCGCGGCCAAGCCAGTATAATCGCAGCTTCTATTCGACGTAGCGCGCAATGGGCAACACCACGTCAGACCTGCGTTCCCATCTCACCGATTTGCTGCATTCGGCTCTCCAGGTTGTCGCACCCGGTGGCGGCGCTGTTGCCGTGGTGCTCGAGCGCCCCAAGTCTTTGCAGCATGGAGACTTCGCTTCCAGTCTGGCGATGCAACTGGCCAAACCGATGCAGCGCAATCCGCGGGAAATCGCGCACGCACTCGTGGCGGCGCTGCCGGCGTCACCTCTTCTGGACAAGGCCGAGGTCGCCGGCGCCGGGTTCGTCAATCTGTATTTGAAGCCCGCAGCAAAACAGCGGGTCGTGCGTGCGGTGCTGGAAACCGGGCGTGCTTTCGGTTGCGTCAATCTGGGACTCGGACGCAAGGTGCAGGTCGAGTTTGTTTCGGCCAACCCGACCGGGCCGTTGCACATAGGACACGGACGTGGCGCGGCCTACGGGGCGAGCATTTCCACTCTGCTCGAAGCCGCCGGGTTCTGCGTGGCGCGCGAGTATTACGTCAACGACGCGGGCAGGCAAATGGATATCCTGGCCCTGTCCGCATGGCTGCGGTATCTCGAAATCGCCGGGACGCCGCTGTCGTTTCCGCCGAACGCCTATCAGGGAGACTATGTGCGCGACATGGCGCGCCAACTCCACGAGGCAAACGGCATACGCTACCGGCACTGCGCCGCCGCCGTGATGCATGGTGTGCCGTCGATTGAAACCGACCCGGAAGCGCATCTCGACGCACTGATCGCGAACGCCAAGCGGCTGCTCGGCGCGGATTACGCCCGCGTGCACGACTTCGTGCTGACCGAGCAGCTCGGCGATTGCCGCCAGGACCTTATCGAGTTCGGCGTCACCTTCGACTCCTGGTTCTCGGAGCAGTCATTGTTCGATTCCGGGCTCGTCGGACGGGTCGTCGAAAAGCTGGAGGCAAGCGGCCACGTTTTTCAGAAGGAGGGGGCGAAATGGTTTCGCTCGACCGATTTCGGCGACGAGAAAGACCGCGTCGTCCTGCGCGAAAACGGCCAGTACACCTATTTCGCTTCCGACATTGCCTATCACTTCAACAAATACGAGCGCGGCTTCGACCGCGTCATCAACGTCTGGGGCGCGGATCATCATGGCTATATTGCTCGCGTCAAAGGCGCGCTGCAGGCGCTCGGCCTGGATCCCGACAGGCTCACGATCGCGCTGGTGCAGTTCGCCGTGCTCTACCGCGACGGCAAGAAGGCCTCCATGTCCACCCGTGCCGGCGAATTCGTCACATTGCGCGCGCTGCGCAACGAAGTCGGCAACGATGCGGCACGTTTTTTCTATGTGCTGCGCAAGAGCGACCAGCATCTGGACTTCGATCTCGACCTTGCAAAATCACAGAGCAACGACAATCCGGTCTATTACATCCAGTATGCGCACGCGCGTGTCTGTTCGGTCTTGGAGCAATGGGGCGGAAATCCGGCGGAGCTGGTCAACGCCGACCTTACCCCGCTCGTTGAAGCACAGGAATTGCAGATTCTGCAGAGATTGCTCGATTATCCGGAACAGATCGAAGGCGCGGCGCGCGAACTTGCGCCGCACCTGCTGGCGTTCTATCTGAAGGATCTCGCGGGCGGCTTTCACAGCTATTACAATTCCACGCGTCTTCTGGTCGAAGACGATCGCATCAAGTCGGCGCGGCTGGCTTTGGCAGCGGCGATTCGCCAGGTATTGCGCAATGGACTCGAGATCCTTGGCGTCGGCGCTCCCGACAGGATGTGAGGTAAACTTCCACCATGAGCCGCGACTACAAGAACAACGGCGGGCCTGCCGCATCCACCGCCCGCGGCAGTCCCATATGGGTCGGCATCCTGATCGGATTGCTGGTTGGCCTGTGCATTGCACTCGGCGTCGCCCTGTATATCAACAAGGGTGCCAACCCCTTTCTGCAGAAGCAGAAGCCAGCCGAGAAATCCATGGAGAAATCCACGGAGAAATCCGCCGAGAAATCCACGGACTCGCAGATGGACTCAAGTGCCGCGGAAGCATCGAAGCCGTCTGCCGCCGCGGCAGAGAAACATGCCAAGACCGGCGATGCCAAACCACGCTTCGACTTCTACAAAATCCTGCCGGGTACCGAAGAAGCGGTCACGGACAAAGAATTCAAGCGGACTTCCCCCGTAGCGGTCAAGGAAGTCTATTTCCTGCAGGTGGCGGCCTTCCAGAATCCTTCCGACGCCGACAACCTCAAGGCGCGCCTTGCGCTTGCCGGTATCGAGGCGCAGATTCAGACCGCGACATTGCCGGACGGTAAGGTATGGCATCGCGTGAGGGTTGGCCCGTTCTCGAACCAGGATGAACTGAACAAGTCACGTGCGGCCCTGATGGCAAACAAGCTGGAAGCGAATCTGATCAAGGTTCGCGAATAGGCTCGGAGATTGACAACACTACGGGAATGCCATGAAACAACACCGCTCTATTTTTCTTGCCGCACTGACGATTCTGGGATTCGTACTCGCGTCGGCCGTTGCAGCCAAGCCTGTGCTGGACACGGAATACAAGCTGATCGATCCGCCTCAACCCCAGCCGGCCACCGTGAAGGGGGTCGAGGTGCTGGAGTTTTTCAATTACGCCTGCTCGCATTGCTATGAATTCGAGCCGAACCTGAAGACCTGGCTGAAGAATAAACCGAAGAATGCGGAGTTCCGCTACGTCCCGGCGGTGTTCAATGAAGGCATGATCCCGCTTGCCAAGATCTACTACACGCTTGAGGAAATGGGATCGCCCGAAAAACTGCATGACAAGGTGTACTACGCGATCCATCAGCAACAGTTGAAGCTGACAGACCGGGCGGTTCTGCTGAAATGGATCGGCGAACAAGGAGTCGACCCCAAGAAATTCGAAGCGATCTTCGACTCTTTCAGTGTGAACAACAAGGTGCAGCGCGCCATGAAGATGACACGCGACTATCATATCCCGGGCACGCCTTATCTGATCATCGGCGGGCGTTACCTGACCGGCCCCTCGATGTCCGTGCGCGCCGATGGCACTGTCGATCATAATCGGCTCATGCAGGTACTGAATGAGCTGATCGATCTGAGCCAGGGCGGTCCGCGCTAACCCGCCCGCGGCGGGATCTTGAAGCAACGCATTGCCGCGCCAAGCCGGGCCTGGCTGATGGGGGCGGGACTACTGCTCGCGTCGCTGCCCGGCGTCGTGGCAGCAGAACCGATGGAGGACGTGGACTACGTTCTCATCACGCCGCAGCCAGTGGCTGTCCCGGGCAAGATCGAAGTCATCGAGTTCTTTTATTACGGCTGCGAATCGTGCAATCGCCTGGAGCCGCAGCTCCGATCCTGGTTGAGGACGCTCCCCCAAGACGTCTCTTTCCGGCGCATACCGGCACTTCGGCGCACCGCCTGGGTCCCGCTCGCCAGAGTCTATTTCGCCCTCGAACAATTCGCGGAAATCGAAAGACTGCATGCTCAGGTTTATCAGGCCGTCCATGAGGAGGGGATCAATCTCGGCAATTCCACCGAACGGCGCGGATGGGCGCAGAAGTCCGGCCTCGATAGCGTGAAGCTCGAGGAAATAATGGACTCCGATCTGGTCAACGCGCAGGTGCAAAGCGCACGCGACGCGACCGTGGCGTATGGCATTCGCGCCACGCCATCCCTCGTTGTAGATGGAAAATACCTGACCAGCGGCGCCATGGTGGGCAGTCTGCAAGGGCTGCTGCCCACCGTCGATGGCCTGATCGACAAGACACGTGCGGCGCGCGCGCTGAAATGAAGGCGCCGGCCCGGCGCGTCATCATTTCCGGCGCCTCAAGCGGCATCGGCAGAGCACTCGCGCTGGAGTACGCCTCCCAAGGCGCCACGCTTGGTCTGATCGCGCGTCGAGCGGACCTTCTGGCGCAAATTGCGGCGTCGCTGCCCGCTCGCGCCCACACCTACGCAGTAGATGTCACGCATGCGCGCTCGCTGGCGACGGCTGCAGAGGACTTCATCGCCCGCGCCGGATGCCCGGATATCGTGATCGCGAATGCCGGGGTGAGTGCCGGCACGCTCACAGGCAACCCTGAGGACAATCCCGTGTTCGCAGAAATCATGGCGACCAACGTCGTTGGCATGATGCTGACCTTTCAGCCCTTTGTTGAAGCAATGAAACGGCAGCGGGAAGGGGTGCTGGTCGGCATCGCCAGCGTAGCTGGATTTCGCGGCCTGCCGGGTGCGGCGGCGTATTGCGCGTCGAAGGCGGCCGCGATCTCTTATCTCGAAAGTTTGCGTGTCGAATTGCACGGCAGCGGCGTTTCGGTTGTAACGATTTGCCCGGGTTACGTCGCCACGCCGATGACATCGAACAATCCCTACCGCATGCCGTTTCTGCTGGGCGCCGAGCTGGCGGCCGCGAAAATCGCCAAGGCGATCGCCGCGCGCAAGAGGTTTTACGTTCTGCCCTGGCAGATGGCGCTGGTCGGCTGCGTGTTGCGCCGGTTGCCGCGGGGGCTCTATGACCTGCTTTTCGCGCGCGCGCCGCACAAGCCGCGTCGTCTGCCGGACTGAGCGTCGCGTCTTCAGTTCAAGGAAATTTCCAGAACCGACTCGAGTTCGGCTATCGCGATAGCCGGGTCCTCTACCTTGATGGTGTGCATTCCCATAGTCCGTGCGGGCTTCAGGTTGGTGCCAAGGTCGTCCAGATAGACCGCCTCAGATGCGGCTATGCCGAGTTGCGCGCAAGCCCGTTCGAAGAACCGAATCTCGGGTTTGCGCACGCCGATCCTGGAAGACTCGATGACGACGTCGAACAGGTCGAAAATCCCCGCCCATTCGCCTGCGCGCCCAGGATCACGCTCGAATCCTCGCCCAGGTCCCGCGCGCACGTTATTGGTTACGCAGGCATTGATAAAGTGGCGCTTGCAGGCCTTGAGCGCCGCGACCATCGTCGGCCGGACCTCGCCATAGAGCAGATCGATGACGTCGAGTCCGCGCACTTCGTGGCCCGCGGCCCGCGTCTCCGCGGCGAAGACTTCGTCGAACTGGACCGGCGACAACTCCGATCGTTCGAACCGCGCCCAGGCATTATGGTCGGGGTCGCGAGCATTGATCCCGCGCAGGAAATCGGCTGGCAAGCCCCGTTCCACTTCGAAGCGGCGAAATGCCGGAAAGGGACTTTCGGTCATCACGCCGCCGAAATCCCAAAGTACGGCGCGTATCGCCGGATTGGGCATCGCTACTTCTTGTTTTTCTTGTAGGCGTCCACGGCGCGCTTGAGTTCCTTGTGCTCCTCGCACGGAATCGGAGAACAGATTCTCTGCAGCTCGGCGAGATGTTGCTCCGCCTCGGGCAGGTTGCCGGTCAGAAGATAGGCCTCTCCGATGTATTCATGTGCGTGCCTGTTCGTCGGATCGAGCTTCAACGCCTGGTTGTACTGGACGAATGAAGCGTCGAAATTCCCGGTTTTGCGATAAGCGTAGCCCAGGAGATTGTGCGCCTCGGAGTTGTTCGACACCGTCTGCATCGCCTTCGAGAGCAGGTCGATCGCCTTTTTCCATTCCTGCGACTCCACGGCTTTCTTGCCCGCAAGATAGTCAGGGTCGATGCTCTCGTTCGCTTCCTCGGCGCCCATATTCGCCATGGCCGTCGGCAGCATGATCAGGCTCAGGACGGCAAGCGCCAAGGGCATCAAAAATTTCCACGGTTTCTGCATATCCTCCTCCGTTCGGCCTGTTCGCCGCCTCATCTGGCGATTTGCGTTTCCATGCCTATTCGACCGTGACTGACTTCGCCAGGTTGCGCGGTTTGTCGACATCGGTGCCTTTGCCAAGCGCCGTATGATACGCGAGCAGCTGCAGTGGCACGGTGTGCAGGATGGGGCTGAGGAAACCTGCGTGTTCGTTCATGCGGATGATATGCAGCCCCTCCCCGGCCTGAATATGGGAGTCGGCATCCGCGAACACGTAGAGCTCGCCGCCGCGTGCGCGCACTTCCTGCAGGTTGGACTTGAGTTTCTCCAGCAATGCATCATTGGGCGCGATCGCGATTACCGGCATGTCCTTGTCCACCAGGGCCAGCGGCCCGTGCTTGAGTTCGCCGGCCGGGTAGGCTTCCGCGTGGATGTAGGAAATCTCCTTGAGCTTGAGCGCGCCTTCCATGGCGATCGGATAATGCATGCCACGACCGAGGAACAGTGCATGCTGCTTGCCGGAAAAACGTTTGGCCCACTCGGCAACCTCAGGCTCGAGCGTGAGCACTTTCTGCAAGGCTGAAGGCAGGTGCCGTAACGATTGCAGATGCTCTTGCTCGACGGAGACAGCCAGCCGACCGCGCGTTTTGGCCAGCACCAAGGTCAGCAAGAACAGAGCGGCGAGCTGCGTCGTGAACGCCTTGGTTGACGCCACGCCGATCTCGGGTCCGGCGCGCGTGAGAAACTTCATGCCGGCGTGTCGGATCAAAGAGCTTTCCGCCACATTGCATATTGCCAGTGTGAGGTTCTGCCCAAGCGATTTGGCGAATTGCAGTGCGGCTATCGTATCCGCAGTTTCTCCGGATTGGGATATGGCTATGATCAGCGCATCGGGATTGGGTACACTGTCCCGATAGCGGAACTCACTGGCGATCTCGACAGAGCAGGCAATGCCCGCGATTGCCTCGATCCAATAGCGCGCAACAAGTCCGGCGTGATAGCTGGTGCCGCAGGCGAGCACGGTCACTGCGTTAATACGTTTCATCGTGCTTTCGGCCTCGACGCCGAACAACTGCGGCACGATCGATTGGGCGCCGATGACCATCTCCAGCGTATTGGCCACCGCCCCCGGCTGCTCGAAGATTTCCTTCTGCATGTAGTGGCGGTACGGCCCGAGTTCCACCGCGTCTGCGGACAATTTGCTTTCGTGCACGGTGCGAGTCACTTCGCCGCCCGTGCTGTCGCAGATGTGCACGCCGCCCGGTCCGATTTCGGCGACATCACCTTCTTCGAGATAGATGATTCTCCTGGTGACCTGCAGCAGCGCAGAAGCGTCGGATGCGGCGAAGTTCTCGCCTTTTCCCAGTCCGAGCAGCAGCGGCGCGCCCTTGCGCGAAACGACCAGCATTTCAGGACTTTTCTCCGAAAGCACCGCGATCGCATATGCGCCGCGCAGCTCGGCGACGGCCTTGCGAACGGCGACGAACAGATTGCCATCCTGCTTCCAGTACAGGTGAATCAGGTGGGCGACGACTTCCGTGTCGGTATCGGAGGCGAAGCGATAGCCGGCAGCCACCAGCCGTTCGCGCATCTCTTCGTGATTTTCGATGATGCCGTTGTGAACGACCGCAAGGCCGTCGTCACTGATATGGGGATGGGCGTTACGCTCCGAAGGAACGCCGTGCGTGGCCCACCGGGTATGAGCGATACCGAGAGTGCCGTGCACCTTCGCTTGATCCGCCATCTCGGCGAGCGAGGCTACGCGACCGATGCTTCGCAGGCGATGCAGACCGCCATTGACCACCGCAAGGCCCGCAGAGTCATACCCACGGTATTCGAGTTTGCGCAAGCCCTCCAGCAGCACGGGAACAATGTCACGACGGGCGACCGCGCCGACTATTCCGCACATAAGGTCAATGGGCGCTCATGAGGGGGGCGCCAAACATGACGCATTCGATATTCGTCACTTCGTATTCTTTCGCACCGGACGTTTCCATCCGGGCACCGAGATCTGCTTCGCCCGCGATAGCGTCAGTTCATCCGCGGGCGCATCCCTGGTGACCGTGCTCCCGGCGCCGATGGTTGCGCCTCGACCGATCGTCACCGGCGCGACCAGTTGAGTATCGGAGCCGATGAAAGCATCGTCGCCAATGACCGTGCGGTGTTTATTGACGCCGTCGTAGTTGCAGACGATGGTGCCTGCGCCGATGTTGACGCCGCTGCCGATGGTCGTATCGCCGAGATAGCTCAGGTGATTGGCCTTGGATCTCTTGCCGAGTTCTGTCGCCTTCGTTTCGACGAAGTTGCCGATGTGCACTTCGTCGGCAAGACTGGTGCCCGGACGCAGCCGGGCGTATGGACCGATCCTGCAGTTTGCACCGACGACCGCGTCATCGAGATGAGAATAAGGCGCGACCTCGCTGCCTGCGCCGATGCTGACATTGCGCAGCACGCAACCGGCGCCGACCTTTACATCATCAGCCAATCGAACCCTGCCTTCGAATATGCAATTCACGTCGATGAATACATCATTGCCGCAATCGAGTTCGCCGCGCATATCGAAACGCCATGGATCGGCCAGCGTCACGCCGCGCGTCATCAGGCTACGGGCATTCTGCAACTGAAGAACGCGTTCAAGGTAGGCTAGCTGGTCTTTGCTGTTCACGCCCAGTATCTCCCAGTTGTCCGCTGCTTGCGCCGAGGTCACTGCGGTTTTCGAGTCGATTGCAAGAGGCACTATGTCGGTCAGGTAGTACTCTTTTTGCGCATTGCGGTTGGTCAGCTTCGACAGCCAGCCGTGCAAGGCGTCGGTGGGCGCGCATACAATGCCGGTATTGATCTCGTGGATGTCTTTTTCGCGGACACTCGCGTCCTTTTCTTCGACGATGCGCACGATGTGGTCGCTTCTATCGCGCACGATGCGGCCGTATCCCGCTGGATCGCCGAGCATCGCCGTAAGTAATCTCAGGCCGGGTTTGGAGATGAGATTCTCGAGCGTGGCATGGCGTGTAAGGGGTACGTCCCCGTACAGCACCAGCGTAGATCCACCGGCCAGGAGGTGGGGCAGGGCCTGCTGGACCGCATGACCGGTGCCGAGCTGCGGTTCCTGGCGCACGAATTTAACCGCTGCAGTTGCGCATGTGGATGGAACCGTCTCGCCGCCGTAGCCGTAGACGACGACGGTGCAGTCGGCCCGTAGTGCCGAGGCTCGCTCAAGCACGTGAGCCAGCATCGGCTTGCCGCCGATTGCGTGCAAGACCTTGGGAAGTCTCGAGTACATGCGCGTACCCTTGCCCGCGGCAAGGATCACGATATTGAGTGGGGCTTTTTTCACTGGGGAAAGCGAAGATAACGCCGGGAATTATCGCACAAGCACTCCATTTGGTTAATGCGCATAGCGGTCCTGCAGATCAGCGCTTGCATCAGCTCATGGCTCCAGGGTCTCGCAGGTAGCGACGACGAGCATCTTCCATGTAGCGTGGATCCGCGAGTTGGCATGCCCGAAAAGATTGACCCACCGGGAACTGATCGCGTAGAGGTCGCGGTTGCCATCGAAGCCATAAAGCCACATCTCGTCGCCTCATTGCCGCGCGCAGTAGGACATTTTTTGCGAAAGCAATCAAACGCGGGTATTAACGGCATCCGGCCGGTGCCGTTATGGAATCAGGCATCGTTGATGCTTCAATATTTGCCGGTGCGCACATTCCGATGGAAAGGAGTTGTTGCATGGACCTGCTGGAAACCATTAACGAGCATATGGCAGCCAAACCCCTGCCTTTGGTGGCGATCACGGTTGCGGCCGTGCCATGCCCCGACACGCCGGTTATTTTGACGTTGCACTGGCATGGCTTCGTCGAGGAAAAAATCATCGAACTGGAAGAGGCCGAAACGGTCGCTTACAAGCCGATCCCAAGCTCCGCACTTCAGGTCAATCATCGCTGGAGCGACTTGGCGACGCTGGATCGGGCGGCAATGGAGGCGGGTTGGGAACTCGGTGCCTGGGACGTGGCGCGGGCCGAGCGCGCCGGGTGTGCTCGCCCAGGGGCACAATCGAGTGAAGCGCTGGAGTGTCTGCAGGCTTTCGGGTCATTTCCCTACGGACTCCATGATTTCCAGGTTGTGGTCGCGCAAGCACCGGATGCCGCGGACCTGCTCAATATGGCGGCTCGCCGCGGCTATCTGATGTGGATGTTCCGCCCTGTTTATCGGGGCATTTGGGCAGAGTTTGCCGATGACGCTACGTTGTGTGCCGACGGCACGCGGACTCCGCTGTGCCCGATCGAGTCGTGTCCGATCGCATCGGCGCCACCAGCAGGCTACGTCCCGAGAAAAACGGTGTATCGCTTTGGCGTACCGGGTTCATCCTCTCCGGTCAACTGAAACTGCGATCTCATTGGCACCAGAAGGTCGAATTAAAGCGAAGACCTGATAATCCTCTTAGGTAAGCGCCCGCTTACATTGCGTTTGGCTTGATCCCGACGTCGGGAATAATCAAAGCCCTTGAATTCTCGTCCCCCCGCCCTTATTATTAGCACTCTCAAGCATTGAGTGCTAACGAGAGCCTGCTCTCGATTTTGTCCATAACTGAGGAGAGTTGAAATGAAAATCCGTCCTTTGCACGACCGCGTCATCGTCAAGCGCCTCGAGGAAGAGCGCAAGACGGCCTCTGGCATCGTGATTCCCGACACCGCCGCCGAAAAGCCCGACCAGGGTGAAGTGATTGCGGTTGGCAATGGCAAGGTGCTGGAAGACGGCAAGGTCCGTCCGCTGGATGTCAAGAAGGGTGACAAGATCCTGTTCGGCAAATATTCCGGCCAGACCGTCAAAGTCCACGGCGAAGAACTGCTCGTGATGCGCGAAGAAGACATCATGGGCGTCGTCGAAGCGGCCTAAAGCAATCATCAAGTTCCATCCCTATTACAGGAGCAAATTCTCATGGCAGCAAAAGACGTCAAATTTCATGACTCAGCCCGTGCCCGCATCGTGGCTGGAGTCAACATCCTGGCCGATGCGGTCAAGGTGACCTTGGGCCCGAAGGGCCGCAATGTGGTGCTGGAGCGCTCCTTTGGCGCCCCCACCATCACCAAAGACGGCGTTTCGGTCGCCAAGGAGATCGAACTCAAGGACAGGTTCGAAAACATGGGTGCCCAGATGCTCAAGGAAGTGGCTTCCAAGACCTCGGATGTCGCCGGTGACGGTACCACCACTGCCACCGTGCTGGCACAGGCGATCGTGCAGGAAGGCATGAAGTTCGTGGCCGCCGGCATGAATCCGATGGATCTGAAGCGTGGCATCGACAAGGCCGTCATCGCCGTCGTGGAAGAACTGAAGAAGATCTCCAAGCCCTGCACCACCAGCAAGGAAATCGCCCAGGTCGGCTCGATCTCCGCCAACTCCGATACCGTGATCGGACAGAAAATTGCCGAAGCCATGGAAAAAGTCGGCAAGGAAGGCGTGATCACCGTCGAAGACGGTCAGGGCCTGCAAGATGAACTGGAAGTCGTGGAAGGCATGCAATTCGACCGCGGCTATCTGTCGCCTTACTTCATCAACAATCCGGATCGCCAGATTTCGATTCTGGACAATCCCTACGTCCTTCTGCACGACAAGAAGATCTCCAACATTCGCGAATTGCTGCCGATTCTGGAACAGGTCGCCAAGGCCGGACGTCCGTTGCTGATCGTTGCCGAAGATGTCGACGGCGAAGCACTGGCAACCCTGGTGGTCAACAATATTCGCGGTATCCTCAAGACCTGCGCCGTGAAAGCCCCGGGTTTCGGCGATCGCCGCAAGGCCATGCTGGAAGATATCGCCATTCTGACCGGCGGTACCGTGATCGCGGAAGAGGTTGGGCTTTCACTCGAGAAGGCTGCCCTGAAAGACCTTGGCCAGGCCAAGCGCATCGAAATCGGCAAGGAAGAGACCACCATCATCGACGGCGCCGGCGACGGCAAGACCATCGAAGGCCGCGTCAAGTCGATCCGCAAACAGATCGACGAGGCGACCAGCGATTACGACAAGGAAAAGCTGCAGGAGCGCGTGGCGAAACTAGCCGGCGGTGTGGCGTTGATCAAGGTGGGTGCCGCAACTGAAGTCGAGATGAAAGAGAAGAAGGCCCGCGTTGAGGATGCGCTGCATGCAACCCGCGCGGCAGTCGAGGAAGGCATTGTCGCAGGCGGTGGCGTTGCGCTGATCCGTGCCCGTGCCGCAATCGTCACGCTCAAGGGCGACAACCACGATCAGGACGCCGGCATCAAGATCGTAATGCGCGCATTGGAAGAGCCGCTGCGCTGGATCGTCGCCAACGCCGGCGATGAGCCGTCCGTGGTGCTCAACAAAATCGCCGAAGGCGTGGGCAATTTCGGTTTCAACGCGGCGACCGGTGAGTACGGGGACATGGTGGAGATGGGCGTGCTCGATCCTACCAAGGTCACCCGCTACGCGCTGCAGAATGCGGCCTCCGTGGCTGGCCTGATCCTGACCACGGCTGCGATGGTGGCCGAGGCGCCGAAGGAGGACCATTCCCATGGCGGCGGTGGCGGCGGCATGGGCGGGATGGGTGGCATGGGCGGGATGGATATGTAAGAGCTTTAGTCCCACCGGAAGGTCGAAAAGCCCCGCTTCCGCGGGGTTTTTCTTTTTGATGCCGGGCACGGCGGACGACACTCCCTTGGCCGGTCCTGCGGGTTTGCTGCAGCCGCGACATAGCACGACATTGACAATTGCCCGGTCCCGGCAATTAAACTGTCGGTCAGACTGCGTCGGCGCCCGACTGACGCAGCAACAATCAACCGGGGGGAGAGAACATGACTGGCACTGCAACCAGCATCCACGACAAGAATCATCCGGATTTCAAGCCCGAAGAGAAGCGGGTCATTTTCGCTTCCTCACTTGGCACGGTTTTCGAATGGTATGACTTCTATCTGTACGCAACGCTGGCGCCGTTTTTCGCGGCGCTGTTCTTTCCAAAAGGCAACGAAACCGCTGCCCTGCTGTCGGCGTTTGCGACTTACGCCGCCGGCTTTCTGGTCCGTCCATTCGGGGCGCTGGTGTTCGGTCGTATCGGCGACCTCGTGGGGCGCAAATACACGTTCCTGATCACGATCGTCGTCATGGGCGGCGCGACCTTTGCCGTCGGCTTGTTGCCGACATACGAAGCCATCGGCTGGGGTGCCCCGATTCTGTTGGTGTCATTGCGGCTGCTGCAGGGGCTTGCGCTTGGCGGTGAATATGGCGGTGCGGCGACCTATGTGGCCGAGCACGCGCCAAATCATCGGCGCGGCTACGATACCAGTTGGATCCAGACCACCGCCACGCTGGGCTTCTTCCTCGCGCTGCTGGTGATTGGAATGTGCCGCGTCCAGATGGACGCCAAGGTCTTCGCCGATTGGGGCTGGAGGATTCCGTTCTGGTTCTCGGTGATCCTTCTGGCATTTTCGGTTTATATCCGGCTGAAACTGGAAGAGTCGCCGGTATTCACGAAAATGAAGTCGGAAGGCAAGGGATCCAAGGCGCCGTTGACGGATAGCTTTCTGCGCTACCCCAATAACAAATTTGTTTTGCTGGCGCTGCTCGGCGCGACTGCAGGTCAGGGCGTGGTTTGGTACACCGGCCAGTTCTACGCGCTGTTTTTCCTGATCATCACACTGAAGCTGGAGTTCGTGACGGCTTATATGCTCATCGGAGCGTCGTTGCTGATCGGCACGCCGTTCTTCATATTCTTCGGCTGGCTGTCCGACAAGATCGGTCGTCTCAAGATCATCCTGGCCGGTTGCCTGATCGCGGCGCTGACTTATTTCCCGCTGTTCCAGGGGCTGACCCATTACGTCAACCCGGCACTCGAGCAGTTTCAGCAGACCACCAAGATCTCGGTAGCGGCAACCGACTGCAGCTTCCATATATTTGTCGGCCCGTGGAGCAAGTTTACCGATTGCGATCGAACCAAGGACTACCTGACTAAACAGGGTCTGAGTTTCAGTTCGATACCCGAGATTCCCGGCAAGAGCGTCATCACCAAAGTGGGTGATGTCGAGATCGAAGGCTGGGATGAAAAGAAGCTGTCGGAAACGCTGAAAACATCCGGGTATCCCGGGCCGGCGGACAAGACCAAGGTGAACTACGGCATGACCCTGTTGATACTGGTCATCATGCTGCTCTATGTGACGATGGTATATGGACCAATTGCAGCTTTCCTGGTTGAGTTGTTCCCCACGCGGATCCGCTATACCTCGATGTCACTGCCTTATCACATCGGCAACGGCTGGTTCGGCGGCATGCTGCCGCTCACCGCGACGGCGATGGTGGCGGCCACGGGCGATATCTATTACGGGCTGTGGTATCCGATCGTGGTGGCCGTGATGACCGTGGTGATCGGGATATTGTTCCTCAGGGAAACCAAGGACAGGGACATTCATCAGAACTGAAGCAGGCCCATGCAAACGAAAAGCCCGCGTCAGCGGGCTTTTCTGTTTTTCAGCAGGTAATCCGGATTGACCGGGCGCAGGTGTTTTCGGGTAAAATGCCGCGCGTTCCAAACGGCGGTTCTCGCCGCGAGGAGCGGGGCCAAGTAGCTCAGTCGGTAGAGCAGAGGACTGAAAATCCTTGTGTCGGTGGTTCGATTCCGCCCTTGGCCACCATCGATTTCGAACGCTCGCAGCGTGCCGCAAAATCGATCAAGGGTGATTCCGCCCTTGGCTACCATCTCTCTTTCTACTCGACATTCAGTTATATCTCCTTCCCATCGCCCGCGGAGCAGCTTGACAGCGATGCATGTGTGCACTGATAGTTCAGCAGCTTGAGAATGACCGGCAGGCTGCGGCCCGCCGGATAAAAACCAGAAATGCTCCCGGGGGAGAAACATGAAGCTCTGTATTTCTGCTGTGCTGGCGCTGCTGTTCACTGCGACAGCATCTGTCAATCAGGCGGCGGATCTGACCTTGCGTTTCGGCACACCGTTCGTGACCAACAGCAATCTACACAAGGCGATGGAGAAGTTCGCCGAGGTGGTCGACAAGGACAGCGGTGGCAAGATCCGCGTGCAGGTCTATGCCGACAGTCAGATTGGCGACATCCAGCAGCTCATCGCCGGCATGCAACTCGGCACGGTCGACATGGCCTATCTCGGTGTCGGAAATTCGGCCCAGCTCAAGGGATGCGGGCCGCTGAACGTTTCCTACCTTCCGTATCTGTTCAAGAGCAAGCGGGCGGCCGAGGACGCGCTCAACGGCCCGATCTTCCAGGAACTCTACGAGCAATGCGCCCAATCCGCGGGCGTGCGCATATTCGCGGTCGGCGGTGACCGTAGTGCGCGGGCCATCGTCACGACGAAAGGACCGATTCGCAATCCCGAGGATCTCAACGGAATGCGGCTGCGCATTCCACCGGTTCCGATTTTTCGCGACACATTCGAGGCCGTCGGCGTCAAGGTGGTGCCGCTCGGACTCAACGAAGTTTACATGGCGTTATCCCGGGGCCAGGTGGACGGGCAGGACAACGGCTTTGACCTGACGCTTTCGTTCCGTTTCCACGAGGTGTCGAAGTTCTGGTCCGCCACCGACCACGTCTACGACGTGGGTGCGTTCTACGTGTCCGAGCGCAAGTGGAAGACCTTCACGCCCGAGCAGAAGGCCCTATTCAAGCGTGCTGCCGTCGAGGGCGGCAGGCTCGCTACTCAGCTTGGCGAAGAGCTGGACAAGCGCGGATTGGAAGAGCTCAAGAAGGCCGGTGTCACCTATGTGGTGCCGGACAAGGCGGCTTTCGAGAAGGCCTGGTCGAACGTCTATAAAAACTACGAAGGCAAGGTCTGGCCCGAGGGGTTGGTGCAGCGGATCAAGGCCGCGCAGAAGTAATCGTGGTCGATTTCCTGGACAAGGCGCTGCGCCTGGTCGAACGCGCCCTCGAGTGGCTTGTCGCCCTGCTGGTGGCGGCGTTGCTCATCATCGTGGCGTCCACGTTCATCGACCGACATTTCGTCACACTGCCCATGGCGGCGCCGGATGCGTACGCCCGGGTTATTCTCGTCTGGCTGACGTTCATCGGCTTTGCGCTGGCGGTAAAAGGCGGCCTCAACATCCGGGTCGATCTCATCGATGCACGCCTGCCTGCAAAGGCACGACGGGCACTCGAATACATTTTTGACGTCGTCATGCTTGCGCTCACCGTGATGCTCGGCGTGAACGGCTGGCGACTGGTGGTCATCGGCAATGATCAGGAGCGCCTGGGCACGATGATGTCCGAGGCCTGGCCGTCGGCTGCGCTGTTTTTTTCCTGCATCATCCTCGTATTGTTCCTGATGCTGCGCATCGCATTGCGATTTTCCGGCCGGGAACTGCCGCGCCACATGCCGCTGGAAGTCGAGTAGGCGATGCTGCTGCTCCTGTTCATCGCTTTCATGCTGGCCCTGATCGTCGGCTTCGACGTGGGCTACTCGATGATCCTGTCGGCGTGGCTGGGCGTGGAATATCGTGGTGATGCCGTCGATCCGGCGATGATGCCCCTGTCGATGATTGCGGGAGTGGACACCTATGCGCTCGTGCAGGTGCCGCTGTTTATTCTTGCCGGTGAACTGATGAACCGCGGCGGACTGACGATGCGCCTGATCGACTGGGCGCAGGCGATGGTGGGGCGCGTGAAGGGCAGTCTCGGCCACGTGTCGATCCTCACCAACCTGATCATGGCGGGCGTTTCCGGGTCGGCGGTCGCGGATGCGGTGGCGACGGGCAAACCGCTGATTCCCGCCATGCGCAAGGAAGGCTACGGCGACGGCTTTGCCGGTGCGGTGATTGCGGCCGGCGCATTGCTCGGGCCGATCATTCCGCCGTCCATCCCGATGGTGGTCTACGCGCAACTTGCCAGCCAATCGGTGGTGAAGCTGTTCATGGCGGGGGTCGTACCCGGACTGCTGCTCGCGGCGGGTTTCATGGTGGTTTGTTCCATCGTAGCCCGATTGCGCAACTACCCGAGCCGCCCGCCGGTGCCCTGGGGCGACAAAGCGAAGGCCACCGGTCGTGCCGGATGGGCCTTGCTGATGCCGGTGATCATCATCGGCGGAATTCGTTTCGGCTTGCTTACCGATACCGAAGCTGCCGCCATGGCGGTGGTCTATTCGCTGTTCGTCAGCCTGCTCATCTATCGCGGGCTGAAACTGAAGGAGTTGCCCAAGCTGCTTTACGAAGCGGGGCGCTCGACAGCAGTCATCCTGTTCCTGCTTGCTGCCGCGGGGCCATTCAGCTGGCTGGTTGCGGAAAGCCAGGTCAGCCAGACAGTGGTCGCTACGATCCAGAGCTGGTCGACCAATCCCGTCATCGTGTTGCTGATCATCAATGTCTTCCTGCTGCTCATCGGCTGCATCGTCGAACCACTGCCCGCGATGATCATTTTCCTGCCGGTGCTGATTCCTCTGGGTGCGGAGCTGGGCATTGATCCGATCCAGTTCGGCGCGGTTGTGGTGCTGAACCTGATGATCGGGCTGATGCACCCGCCGATCGGGCTGCTGCTGTTCGTGGTCTCCAGTGTGGGTAAAATCCGTATTGGGCCGGTCATGTGGGAAGTATTGCCCTTCCTCGCCTGGGCCATCATCGTCCTCGGGCTGACCATCGTCTTCCCGCCGATCACCACCTGGCTGCCGGCCCAGCTCAAATAAGCGGCCGAAGGCCGGCGCCAAATCCCTGAATCGAAGGGAAAGCAGGCCTTTTGGCCTATAATCTGGGACCTCGATCGGGGTTTGTTGCCCGCGTCAATTCCGGACTTCGATGCAGCTCTTCGCTTTCGGCATGAATCACCATACGGCCCCGCTCGCGGTTCGCGAGCAGGTGACCTTTCACGCCGAGAATCTGGAAGCGGCGCTGCGCGATCTGGTGGCGCGCGAATCGGTACGCGAAGCCGCGATCATCTCCACCTGCAACCGCACCGAGGTGTATTGCAGCACGCACGAGCCGATTCGCGCGATCGACTGGCTTGCGCGCTTCCATCACCTCAAGGCCCCGGTCCTGGAGCCATTTCTCTACACGCTGCCGCGCGAACGTGCGGTCACCCATGCGTTCCGTGTGGCGAGCGGCCTGGACTCGATGGTGATCGGAGAGCCGCAGATCCTCGGGCAGATGAAGGACGCGGTGAAATCCGCCGAGCTCGCCGGCACGCTCGGCACCGTGCTGCACAAGCTGTTTCAGTCCACGTTTTCGGTGGCGAAGGCAGTGCGCACCCAGACCGACATCGGCGCCAGTTCCGTTTCCATGGCGGCGGCGGCGATCAAAGTTGCCGAGCGGATTTACCCCAGCATCGCCGGACAGAAGATACTGTTCGTCGGCGCTGGCGAAATGATTGAACTGTGTTCGACCCACTTTGCCGCAAAGCAGCCGCTCGCAATGACTTTCGCCAATCGGTCGATGGAGCGCGGCGAGCAGCTTGCCAGCCGTTTCGGGGGTCGCGCTATCACCCTGAACGATTTGCCCGATCAGTTGCCGCTGCACGACATCGTGGTTACCTGTACGGCAAGCACGCTTCCCATCCTCGGCAAGGGCATGATCGAGCGCGCCCTCAAGGTGCGCCGCCATCGACCGATTCTGATGATCGACCTCGCGGTGCCGCGCGACGTCGAGGCCGAGGTCGCCGAACTCGATGACGTATTCCTTTATAGCGTGGACGATCTTGGCAAAATCGTGCAGGAAGGCCTGGACACCCGCCATGCCGCCGTCGCGCAGGCGGAGGCCATCATCAACGCCAACGTGCATACGTTCATGCACTGGCTGGAGAACCGGGAGCTGGTTCCGACCATCCGCGCGTTGCGCGATCAGGTAGAGCGCATGCGCCGTCACGAACTGGAGCGCGCTGCGCGCATGCTCGCCAAGGGCGACGATCCGGAAAAGGTGCTCGAACAGCTTTCGCATTCGCTGACCAACAAATTTCTGCACGCGCCCACGCACGCATTGAACAGCGCGCAAGCGAAGGACCGTGACATCCTGGTTGCCGCGCTGACTCGCCTCTACGAGATCAACACGCCGGAATGAAACCTTCCATCGCCTCCAAGCTGGCGCAACTGGCGGCCAGATTGGAGGAACTCAACGCCCTGCTGTCGAGCGAGGACGTCACCAGGAACCTGGAGAATTATCGCAAGCTGACCCGCGAGCACGCCGAGATCACGCCGGTGGTCGAGCTCTATCACGCCTACATGAAGAGCGAGCGTGACATCGCGGCGGCGCAGGATCTGGCGAGCGATCCTGAAATGCGTGAACTCGCCGAAGCCGAAGTCAGGCAAGGCAGGCAGCACTTGCTCGATCTCGAGTCGGCGCTTCAAGAACAACTCTTGCCGAAGGACGCAGGTGACGAGCGCAATATCTTTCTGGAAATCCGGGCCGGCACCGGCGGCGACGAATCGGCCTTGTTCGCCGGCGATCTGTTCCGCATGTATTTTCGTTATGCCGAACGTCTCGGCTGGAAGGTGGAGCTGATTTCGGCCAGCGAGAGCGAACTCGGCGGTTACAAGGAAGTGATCGCCAAAATCATCGGCTTCGGCGCGTACTCGAAGCTCAAATTCGAATCGGGCGGGCATCGTGTGCAACGCGTACCGGCAACCGAGACGCAGGGCCGCATTCATACCAGTGCCTGTACGGTCGCCGTGATGCCGGAAGCCGATGCGATCGAAGACGTCGTGCTCAATCCGGCGGAGTTGCGTATCGACACATTCCGCGCCTCCGGCGCCGGCGGCCAGCACATCAACAAGACCGATTCCGCCGTGCGCGTGACCCATTTACCCACCGGGATCGTGGTCGAATGCCAGGACGATCGCTCCCAGCACAAAAACAAGGCGCAGGCGCTCTCCGTGCTGGCCGCGCGGATCAAGGACAAGCAGGTGCGCGAGCGGCAGGCGAAGCAGGCGGCGACGCGCAAGTCGCTGATCGGCAGCGGCGATCGCTCGGAGCGCATCCGCACTTACAACTTTCCGCAAGGCAGGGTGACGGATCATCGCATCAACCTGACGCTCTACAAGATCGATCAGATCATGGATGGGGCGCTTGACGACCTGATCGACGCATTGGCTGCCGAGCATCAAACCGAATTGCTCGCCGCGATGGCCGAAGAGACGTTCGCCGCGCAGGCGTGAGCCCGACTGTCGGCAGACTGCTCGAAGATGCGGCTCGCAATCTTCTCGGCGCGAATGCGGACCTTGCCGAGGCGAGGCGGGAAGCGCAAATTCTGCTCGGGCACGCAATGGGCGTTTCCCGCGCTTGGCTTTCCGCATACCGCGATGAGGCAGCCGATGCCTCCGTGGCCGAACCTTTCCACGCACTCGTTCGGCGACGGCAAGCCGGCGAACCGGTCGCCTATCTGGTCGGCAGACGGGAATTTTATGGGCTCGAGTTCCGCATATCCGCGGACGTTTTGATCCCGCGCGCGGATACGGAAGCCCTGGTGGACGCAGCGCTCGAAAAATTGGCGACGGGAGCGCAATCCGAGGTGCTGGATCTGGGCACGGGCAGCGGCTGCATCGCCATAGCCCTAGCTCATGAACGGCCCGCAGCGCGCGTCACCGCGGCGGACGTTTCGGAAACCGCACTGAAGGTTGCGCGTGATAACGCCGTGGCAATCGGCGTGGACGTCGAACTTGTTCGGGGCGCGTGGTTCGAACCGCTGGCCGGCCGCCGATTCGACCTGATCGTTTCCAATCCCCCCTACGTGGCTGCGGGAGATCCGCATCTGCTACAAGGCGACCTGCGCTTTGAGCCCGCAATCGCGCTGGCATCGGGGGAGGACGGCTTGGCCGACATTCGCATCATCGCTGCGCGTGCGCCGGGGTATCTGCGCGACGGCGGCTGGTTGCTGTTCGAGCACGGCCACGACCAGGCCGACACTTGCAGAGACCTTTTGCTCAAAGCGGGTTTCGGCGATGTGATCCGCCGCACCGATATTGCCGGATTACCTCGCGTGGCGGGCGGACGGCTATTGACGTCGAAATCGCCGAATCGTTAACATCTGACCTGTCTAACGGGAGTGACTGCGCAGTCGAGACTCCTTCACCTATCCAGAGGGTTTACCCATGAGTGCCCAAGACAAGATCAAGCAGCAGGTGTCCAGCAATCCGATCGTGCTCTACATGAAGGGCACGCCGGATGCGCCGATGTGCGGGTTCAGCGCATCTGCGGTGCAGATTCTTGAGGCTTGTGGCGTGGAAAACGTCGCTACGGTCGATGTGCTGAGCGACCAGGATGTCCGCCAGGGCATCAAGGAGTTTTCCAACTGGCCGACCATTCCCCAGTTGTATGTGAACGGCGAATTCGTCGGCGGCGCGGATATCATGCGTGAGATGTACCAGTCCGGCGAACTCCAGAAGCTATTTGGAAAATAGCGGCATCGCATTTGCAAAGGGCTGGCCATGGCGCCAGCTTCAAAAGAATGAAGTCGGACGGAACACCTTTTTTCTTTCGGCCAAGAAGTGGATTGAACTGGCTGGGGCCAAAGCTGTAGGACGACCGCAACGGCAACATCTTCTTCAGCACCCAGGCCGCGCTCGACACCAAGATCACGGAGATCCTGCGCGTCGTGGACGAGATCCAGAGCCACTCCAAGCCCATCATCGAGCACTGCTACCGCGACTCCCTGCTCCAGAACCCCGACCCCGACGAACGCGAGTAGCCCGACGCGGCCGACCAAATCCGCGAGGTTACTAATCAACGGTAATTGCCTGTCACAAGAGGACGTCGACATCTGCTTGGGCTTCGATCTGAAGACCCTGGCAAACAACGCGGAAATTGCGAGCATTCGCGAACCTCATCATGTGCTCGGGGTAAACTTTGCGGCGCACGATGAAGAGGTGCGGGCGTGAGGTGAAGGTTGTGGCGGCAGCGCGGCCGGGCGATCGCGCAGGCAGGTAGCTCGACGGCACCACAACCCTGGCGCTAATGACCGTCTGATAGCAGAGCGGCTCCAAGTTCCCATAACGTTCAGGAAGATACACAAAGTTCCCAAACAGGGAACTTGATGTTACACTGCCTGTCTTTAATCACTACGGAGCTGCAATGAAGCTGGTCGGGCGAAACCGGCTCGACGAGTTCTGCGCGCAGTATCCGGATGCCCGGGGGTGGATTGAAAACTGGATTGCGGACGTCGAGGCGGCAGTTTGGACGACGCCTCATCAACTGAAGGCGCGCTACCCATCCGCGAGCCTTCTAGGCAGCGGCGTCACGATACTCAACGTGAAAGGCAACGACTATCGGCTTGAAACGACGATCGCCTACAGGACGGGCACCGTAGTGGTGCTCTGGATGGGAACGCACGCGGAGTACGACAAACGCAGCAAGAGACGTTAGACGAGAGACGCCATGGAACCGAGGATCATCAAGACGGAAGAGCAGTACCGGCGCACCCTCAGCGAGGTGGAGCGCCTTGCAGCGCGGGATCCGGATCCGGCCACTGCTGACGGCGGCCGCCTGGAGCTACTTGCGAAGCTCGTCGAAGACTACGAGAAGGCGCGCTTCAGGTTTCGCAAGCCCGGCCCGGTGGAGGCGATCCTGTTCCGCATGGAGGAGCAGGGCCTGCGCCAGAAAGACATCGCGGAGATCCTCGGCGGAAAGAACCGCGCCTCCGAAGTCCTGTCCGGAAAGCGGGGGTTGACGCTTCCGATGATCAGGGCGCTGCACGAGAAGCTGTCCATTCCGCCGGAGCTCCTGATCCGCGAACCCGCGGCGGCGTATCGGCCGAACGAGGATGTCGACGCGTCGGACGTGCCCACGGATCTGCTCCTGAAACGGGGATGGGTCCAGCGCGGCGAGTCGGTTACCGAACTGCTCAAGCGCTTCATGGCGCCCGTGGGAAGCCCGATTCTGCTCAAGAACACGCTGACGTTCGGCGCAACGTCGAGGACGAACCGCACGAGCGTCTGGCTCTGGCTTGCCCGCGTGCGTGAGATCGCGGACTCCCGGGCGTATCTGCATGGCAGGTACGCGAAGGACAAGTTGAATCCGGACCTCATCCGGTATGTCGTGAAGCTGAGCTGGATGGACAAGGGGCCGCAGCTCGCGAAGGATTTCCTCGAGGAACAGGGTATCGCCGTCGTCATCGAGCCGCACCTGCCGAAAACGTATCTTGACGGCGCGGCCATGTTCGGCCGCAGCGGGGCGCCGGTGATCGGGCTCACGCTCCGCGAGAATCGGCTGGATAATTTCTGGTTCACGCTGATCCACGAGCTGGTCCATGTCTGGAAGCATCTAGACCCGGAAAATCGCCGCGCGATTGCGGACGAGAACATCGAAAAGGCGGATGAGACCGAGGCGATCGAACGCGAGGCCAACGATCTTGCGAGCGAAAGCCTGATCCCCCGCGCCGTATGGCGGCGAAGCGCGGCCAGGCTGAAGCCTTCGACGCAATCGATCCAGGCGCTCGCACGGGAACTGCAGATCCACCCGGCGATCGTTGCGGGCCGCGTACGCCATGAGCGGCGTAACTATTCGCTGTTCTCCGGCCTGGTCGGATACCGGAAGGCCCAGGCGCAGTTCCCGGAAGTGCATTGGGCATAGGACGGCATGAACGACGCGTTCTACTTCCCGATCCATCGCGCAAAGGCGGGAGAGATCGCGGGCGTCGCCCACTTATCGCCGAGGACGAGGACGCGGGTTCGTCCGGCTTTCGAGATTCAGAAGCAACGCGATGACGATGACACGCCTTTGGAGGAGCATCTCTCGCGGGTAGCGCACCAACTGCTTGCGGCTTGGGGCAGTCGCTATCCGCTGTTTGCCGATTTTTCGCAGTTTGGGCCTGAGGACAGAACGGCCGACGGCACGCACTGCGCTGAATTCTTTTTCAGGTGTCTCAGGCAGCAGTCGATGCTCGGTATTCCCATGACTGGCCCGGAGTCGGTTCGGGGGCCTGGGTATGGCTATATCGACGCGGTTGCCGGGATTGCCAGCGAGGACGGACGGGGCGCAGCGCTTCGCCTGCCGTTCGAGGAATTCAGCGCCTCCGACAAGGTGGAGCACGCAATAAGCGATTCATTGCGGGCCTTGAGATTGGAGCCTCCATCGGTCGACCTATTCCTGGATTTCGAGACGCTTGCGCTATTGCCGGCAGAGTCCCGGGCGGCACCGGGCATGGCCGCGGTGCGTGTTGACGTTCTTCGAGAATACGGCGAATCCGGATTCCGGAATATCGTCATTTGCGGCTCGAGCGTTCCGGACGGGGTGAACAAGGAATACGACGGGAGTGCGCTGCGCGTCGAGCGAACCGAAATTGTGGCGTGGCAATCGCTGATCGAAAACTATTCCAAGGGACTCATCAAGTTCGGCGACTACGGAGTGATTCATGCCCTTGAACGGGATGTCGATGGACCTGTCCGTCCACCAGCCAGGATTCGGCTCTCGACGGCGGGAGAGCATGTGCTCTGGCGCGCGGCGCGGAAGGATTACATTGAGCTTTCCGAGAAGGTCGTGGCGAGCCAGGACTTCGATCCGGAGCTTGCTGCCTGGGGATGTGGCGTGCTCCGACTTTGCGCCCGCTACGGCAGGGGGGAAAGGCGGTCCTACGCAATGGGTCGCGCGAGACACCAATATGCATATCGAAGTGACGGTGCGCGCGATTGAATCGTTTCTGCGTCGGGCCGGACGCCTGTCTGGCGTGAGCTTTGCACAACCAGAGTCGTTTTCGTGGAATCAGACACTGATCGATGCGTAGTCGGATTCTCTCTCGTCGTAACCTGGCCCTTTCTCAGCGGAGTCAATGCGCTGGCAATTAGTAGTCAGGAACGATGATTCCCCCATGGGAAGAAGCCGCCAATCTGACCAAACTACCTCCCGCCCTCCTTTATATCCCGCAGGGACGGTATCCCTTGGGACAAGGGCCCGAAGGACCAAGAATACATCGAGTTTTTGTGGGACGCCTTCGAGACGAACTCCACCCACGCGAAGCACTCGTTCGCCTTCCTCGCCTACCACATGCTCACGATGAGCTTCGTCTACTTCAACATCTGGCAGATCAAGCAGACGGAGCCCAAGGACTTCGCGATGGGCCTCATCGGTTTCGGCAAGGACATCGAGAAAAGCCTGCTCGAAGCCATCTCGCCCTTCGTCTTCAGCACTGTGAACGAGCGCAGCATCCTGCGCTTCCTCAAGCTCATCGCCTGCGACAACGGCAAGATCGGCACCTACGCCAAGCTGGTGGACGACCGCGAACTGATCGCTCGCATCCGCGGCGCGGATGAGCCGGAGCTTCAAGCCACAGGAGGGGAAAGTTGAGATTTCTTGGCGACGTGCGCAACTTGCCCATGGTTCACGGGGTGGTTGATAATCGCACCCAGGAGATGACGCGTGTTCAAAATTGATCTGATAGAAGTTTTCCCGTTGCTTTCGCGAGCGCCTATTGTCGAGGCAGTGATCGGGGTGACTGCACGAGCCGAATCTGTATGGGAAGAGTCTGCTATCTCCGATCGGTTCAAGCAGCGTCTTCCTGAATACCCAAGTGTTCAGACGCATCGCGAAGTTCGGTATGAGTTCAAGCGTGTCGCTGATGCTCAACGTGAACAGGCTGTTCACGATATGGGATGGCGCGGCTTGCGCTGTGAATCGGCGGATAAGCTGCATATTGCCCAGCTTAATCGTGATGGCTTTTCATTTAGCCGTTTGAAGCCTTATCAAAGTTGGGAGCAGTTCTACCAAGAGGGAATGCGCTTATGGAAGCTATACAACGAGGTTGCACAATCTTCTGAGATTCAACGGCTCGGGTTGCGCTTCATCAATCGGATCGAATTTTCTCAAGCTGAGGTGAAGCTGGAGGATTTTCTGGAAAACCCGCCAAAGACCCCGCGCGGGATGGAAATTCCATTTGAAGGATTTTTGCATCACAATACGTTTTCAATTCCGGGGCACCCTTATGGCCTCAATGTGATTCAGACGGTGCAACCCGCACAGGGGGCCGACGATTCTTGGGGAGTGATTCTGGATATCGACGTTTTTACAACCGCGCCTATTACTAATCAGGATTTGATCGGGCAGCATCTGACCAAAATGCGGTGGCTGAAAAACAAGGTGTTCTTTGGCAGCATCACAGCTAAAACATTGGAGTTGATTAAATGAATATGGAACTGGCAAGACAAACGCCCTCGTTTGTTGGGGGGGCGCAGACCATGGGGTCAAGTCGTGCTGCCGAGTATGTGTTAAAAAAAATCAAGGAAGGGTTGACGCAACTTCGCAAGTCCAATTCATTTGGGGCGAGCGTGGAGGCCTCTACTGAAGAACTTCGTGACGTGGCCCAAGAGTGTAACTCCATCGGCTGGGATGGCTACGAGGCGGCAGTCATTCAGCAAGAAACGATCCGGCAGGCAGAACGTTTTTTGAACGCACTTCCGTTGGGAATGATTGCGCCATCGGTGAGCGCAGAATCCGATGGGCATATTACATTCGAGTGGTATCGGTCGCCGCGCCGAATTGTTTCGGTTAGCGTCAGTCCGGAAGGCGACTTGCATTACGCCGCGCTGTTGGGCTACAGAAAGACTTACGGAACCGAGCCTTTCTTCGGCGAAATTCCGTCCGATGTGCTGAAGCTTGCTCGTCGTGTCGTATCCGAATGATTGGAGGAAGTGCGCCTTCCGCAGTCGCGGATGAAGAGGGTCTGGCTCGCTTTATTCTGTACAGTAACTGGATACGCAATTCTGACAAGACCGTAAGACCAGACGCATTTATTCCTTACCCCTACCCTGACCTTTCGGTTACTCGGCACATTAATCTTTCCGAGGAAGCGCTTTGGAACGTGGGGCAGCATGTGGCGGATGCAAGATCAGGCAAGCTTTACGGGCGCGCGGATATTTATGCATCCACCGCTCGGCGGCAACGTCTCAGGATAGATCCTGCCCCAGTTCCAAACAACCCGAATCACGCCAATATAGACGGCTGGCCTGCGGATAAACCGGCACAAAAGATCATTGCATTGCAGCTTGCTGCTGATTCTGCTTATCGAGCAAAGCGATAGTCTGTCGAGTAAACCTGTGGTGAAATTGATCGTGTGGGTTCTGCATTCCTGCCCAACTTGCCTCCTGGCGAAGCCGCCATCATCGGCACCGACTTCCCGGTCCCGCTCACGATGAGCTTCGTCTGCCCGCATGGGATCGCCTGATCACGATCCGTTGGCAGCGTCGCGGGCAGAAAACGCCCGTCTTGTCGCTTTGCTGGAGGCGCACAGCATCGAATGGCGCTTGCCTCCGGAAGCAGCGTCCGTGGATACGACGGCGTCCGAACCGTCAAGGTTCAGCACCGCCGAGAAGGTGGCGCTTTTTCGCCGTCTGTTCCGGGGCCGCACGGATGTCTATCCGGTCCGCTGGGAGAGCAAGTCAACCGGCAAGGCCGGCTACGCGCCGGCCTGCGCCAACGAATGGCGGGCCGGCGTCTGCGAAAAACCCCGCATCAAATGCGCGGATTGCGATAAGCGCCTGCTGATCCCGCTGTCGGATTCGGTCATCTACGCTCACCTTGCGGGCCAGTGCACGATCGGCGTTTATCCGCTGCTGGCGGACGACAGGTGCCACTTCCTGGCTGCCGATTTCGACCAGGCTGAATGGAAAGAGGATGCACTGGCATTTGGTCGTTCGTGTCACGAACTGGGCGTGCCGGTCGCCATTGAAATTTCCCGTTCCGGTAACGGCGCCCACGCCTGGGTCTTTTTCACTTCTGGCGTGTCCGCGCGCGATGCGAGGCGACTGGGGTCCGCGATCATCAGCCACACCTGCGCCCGGACCCGGCAACTGAAGCTCGAATCCTATGACCGGCTGTTCCCGAATCAGGACACGATGCCCAAGGGAGGATTCGGCAATCTGATCGCCTTGCCTTTGCAGAAGATTCCCCGCGAAAACGGCCGCAGTGTATTCGTGGACGGTGCTTTGCGCCCCTATTCCGACCAGTGGGCGTTCCTTGCTTCCCTGCAAGCGATGCAGCTTCAGGACATCGAGCCGACCATCCTGCGCGCCACCGGCGGAGTGCATCCGCTGGATGTGACCTTCATCGATGATGAGGATCTCAAGGAGCCGTGGAAACGGCCGGCGCCCGCCGCCAGGAAGCTGCTTGGGGCAATGCCGAAGGCACTCACCGTGACGCTGTCCAATCTCGTCTACATCGAGAAGGCACCATTGCCGCAACCGCTGGCCAACCGCTTGATCCGCCTCGCTGCATTTCAGAACCCCGAGTTCTATAAGGCGCAGGCGATGCGCTTCGCGGTCTGGGACAAACCCCGCATCATTGGTTGCGCGGAAAACTTCCCGAACCATATCGCATTGCCGCGCGGCTGTCTGGACGCGGCGCGCGAACTGCTGCGGGACAACGGCATCCGCTGTGAACTGAGCGATGAACGATTCGCGGGCAATGCGCTCGACGTGACCTTTGTCGGCACACTGCGGCACGATCAGGAGGCAGCCGTGACCGCGATGTTGCATCACGACGCCGGGGTGCTTTGCGCACCGACCGCCTTCGGCAAGACCGTGACCGCTGCCGCGATGATCGCCCGGCGCGGCACCAACACCCTGGTGCTGGTGCATCGCACCGAGTTGCTCAAGCAATGGCAGGAACGTCTGCAGTCCTTCCTTGGCATTGGCAAGGGCATGATCGGAACCATCGGAGGCGGCAAGGCCAGGCCGACCGGCAAAATTGATATCGCCGTGATGCAGTCCCTGTCACGTCGGGGCGAGGTCAATGCGCTGGTCGAAAACTACGGTCAGATCATCGTTGATGAGTGTCACCACGTCGGTGCAGTGTCGTTCGATGCGATCCTCAAGCGAGCCAAGGCGAAATACGTGCTCGGACTCACCGCCACACCGTTCCGTCGTGACGGCCAGCAGCCCATCATCTTCATGCAGTGCGGGCCGATCCGATACACGGCTGCCAAGCCGGCGGGTACACCGCACGATCTGGAAGTCGTTCCGCACTCGCTGTACAAGCGCATCGATCTGCCATTGGAGACCGGGATTCAGAACGTGTTCCGCCATCTTGCCAACGATATCGAGCGCACGGCAGCGATTGCGGCTGAAATCGCGAGCGCCTTTAACCTGGGCCGGAAAGTCCTCGTGCTGACCGAGCGCACCGAGCATCTGGGCGCCATCCTGGTCGCGCTGAATGGCAAAATGCCCTCCCCCTTCGTGATGCACGGCCGGATGTCGAAAACGCAGCGCTCCGCGTTGATCACGAAACTCGATGCGCTGTCACCGGATGCGCCACGCGTTTTGCTGGCTACTGGGAAACTGGTCGGCGAGGGGTTTGACCACCCGCCACTGGACACTTTGGTGCTGGCCATGCCGGTTTCCTGGAAGGGTACGCTGCAGCAGTACGCCGGGCGTCTGCATCGGGAGCACGCCACCAAGACCGACGTGCGCATCGTCGATTTCGTGGATGCCGACCATCCGGCGCTGCTGCGTATGTGGGAAAAGCGTCAGCGCGGTTACCGGGCAATGGGCTACCGGATAGCCGGGCAAGCGGCACTTATTTGACCAATGTCACCCCAGACACGCAAAGGAAACGCTTTTGTGTCTCCCACCGAGAAAATCCCCACCGCCTTGGCAGAGAAGTTCGCCGCCATCACCGCGCTCACGGACGCCTTCTGCGAAAAGCATCTCAACGACGAATACCGGGTGCTGATCCATCGGTTAGTCGGCGGTCTGGCAAGAAAGCGACCGTCGCCCCTGCTCAAAGGCAAGGACAACGTGTGGGCCGCCGCTGCCGTCCACGCGGTCGGCCGTGTCAATTTTCTCGATGACCCTTCCCAGGTGCCACATTGCAAGCCCAAAGCGATCTACGAATTCTTCGGCATTGCAGAGAGTACCGGGCAGAACAAGTCCAGGCAGATCAGGGAAGCATTCAGGATGGGGCCGATGTCGCCCGACTGGACATTGCGCCGCCGGCTTGCCGACAACCCTCTGGTGTGGATACTGCGGGTCAATGGTCTGATGATCGACATCCGCCAGGCGCCGGCAGAGTTGCAGCGGTTCGCCTACGAGAAAGGTCTGATTCCGTTCATCCCTGCCAAGCGCAGTGACGCGGACACATGAGCTGGATCCTGGGACACGAAACGCATGCCGAGCTTTGGATGTTGCGAAATTCGCCCGCGTGACGGTTAACGGAACGTCAAAAACCAAATCTCAATATCTGAGGGCTTTGATAATAACGGCAGAAATTCTCAGAATTCTCAAAGAATCATCAGGATGTCGAAAAGTTTATTATCATCGCGCTCTTGCCACGCATCGTCTGACCGATGAGCCTCCCGAACGCGGACCGTGCAATCGTCGATCCCGCGAAGGTCCGCGACTACCTTCTGTCTCATCCGGTGGGTCGCTTCAAGGCGGCGTTCTTTCTGTCCCTGGGCTACTCTCAAGATCGATGGGAAGTGTGGTGGATGCTTTGCACCGGAGAGTTGTCTCCACGGTTGGTTACCGTCATGCCGAGGTGATTCATGTTTAACATTCTGGATACTGTGGTCTTAACGCGCGACATTCCCGACGATGGGCTTCGTCGGGGTGATCTTGGGGCAATCGTCGAGATCTATGGACCGGACGCGTTCGAGGTCGAGTTTGTCGCAGCCTCGGGTCGAACCCAGGCGCTGGTCACGCTGAGCGAAGCCGATCTCCGGCGCGTGGATGACCGCGACCTCATCTCGGTCCGCACCCTTGAGCAATCGGCCGGCTAATATCGCGCTGCGCCGAACGCACGAACAGCGCCACTCCGGTTGCTGCCGGTGCGCCGGCTAGCGATTAGGGTCTGGACGCCTTACTCTACCCTGGCAGCGCTATCACTTGACGCTTGCATCTGCTAGCAAGAAACGCTAGCATCCGCTCTCGTGAATGCCAAGCACCGCAAGACGCTTAAAGCCATCTTTGCCCGGCCAACCTCGCCGTCAGTTGTCTTCTCTGACATCGAAGCGCTAGTAGTTGCCTTGGGTGGCTCGGTCACGGAGCGCAAAGGTTCGCGCGTCAAGATCACGCTGCAGAGTGAGGAATGGCACTGTCACCGTCCTCACCCAGGGAAGGAAGCCAAGCGCTATCAGATCGAAGAGGCCCGCGAATTGCTGGAACGTGTAGGGGTCAAGCCATGAACACAATGAGTCACAAAGGGTACACCGCAAGAATAGAGTTCGACGAGCGCGACAATATCTTTGTCGGTCGCGTTCTTGGGTTGCACACCATGATCAGCTTTCATGGTGAAACTGTGAAAGACCTGCGCGCCGCGTTCGTGATCGCCATCGAAGAGTTCTTGCGCGACTGCAAGGAACAAGGGGTTCGCCCCGAGAAGCCGGCGTCCGGCAAGCTCATGCTGCGAGTTCCACCCGAAGTGCACGGTGCGGCCTTGGTTGCAGCTCAGGCGGCAGGCAAGAGCCTCAATCAATGGGCTACCGAGGTGCTCGAAGAGGCCGCACATGGTTGAGCGCCAAAACCGAGAGGCGTTGAGATGCCAAGGGGCGCAGTTCGGCAATCTACTACCTGCCAACCGCCGAAATGCTGGAAAGCCAATCTGGCAACCCCGCGGGCCTATCTGGTAAGCCTTTGACCTTATCTGGTAACCCTGCCGCCTTATCTGACAACCCCGAGACAGGCCTCATGGAGGAAGGTAAGAGAAATCGCTTGGGGGCGGCTCTTTCGCGGGGCCCGTGGGACTTGGTCTCCGGACTGGGCGAACGCAGTACACCAGGCAAAAATCGATGACTGAGAGCATTTACATACGACCGGAGCATATCGCGCTGCGCGAGCAGGTTGCGCGCTTCATCGCGAAGGAGGTCGAACCGCATGGCACGGCATGGGAAGAACAGGGCTGTGTTCCGCGCGACGTTCTGCGAAAAATGGGTGAGCTGGGTTTTTTCGGCATTACTTACCCCGCCGAATATGGCGGCTCGGAAACCGATGCATTGACCTCGCTGGTGTTCGCCGAAGCGCTGTCGCGCAGTACGTTCGGCGGCTTCATCGCCACGGCGCTGGTTCATTCCGACATGGCCTCGCCGCATCTGGTGAACGCCGGGTCCGGGGCGCAACTGGAAAAATATCTGCCCGGAATCATTCGTGGGGAACGCATTACCGCGGTTGCAGTAACCGAGCCGGACGCCGGATCCGACGTTGCCGGGATTCGCACGCGCGCCCGGCGCGTTGGGGCCGACTGGGTGTTGAACGGCGCCAAGATGTTCATCACCAACGGCGTACACGCCGATCTGTATTTCGTTGCGGCGCGCACCGATACGGAGGCGAAGGGCTCCCGCGGGATTTCCATGTTCATCGTCGAGAAAGGCACGCCGGGCTTTCGCGTTGGACGGGCGCTGAACAAGACCGGCTGGCTGTGTTCCGACACCGCGGAGCTGGTATTCGAAGACTGTCGCGTGCCCGCGGAGAATCTGCTGGGCGAGGAGAACGCGGGATTCTATGCGGTCATGAAGAATTTCCAGCGTGAGCGCATTGCGGCGGCAGCGATGGCGGTAGGCAATGCTTTGACGTCGCTGCGGCTGACGATCGAGTACGTGAAGAACCGCAAGGCCTTCGGCGGCGTGCTGTTCGACAAGCAGGCGATACGCCAGCGCCTGGCCATGCTCGAAGCGAAGACCCACGCGGCGCGGCAGTTCCTCTACCACTGCGGTTGGCTCGCTGCACAGGAGCGCGAATGCGTACGCGAAGTCTCGATGCTCAAGGCGCTGACCGGGGAACTGGCGAACGAGGTGGTTTATACCTGCCAGCAGTTCCACGGCGGCATGGGCTATATGCGGGAAACGGCCATCGAACGGCTGGCGCGCGACGCGCGCGTACTGACGATCGGCGGCGGCGCCACCGAAGTCATGCTCGAAGAAGTGGCCAAGCGCTTCGCGCCGGACTGACGATGCTGAAGACCCATGAGCCTAACAAATGATTCACCGCAAAGACGCAAAGGACGCAAAGGTAAAACCGGATCGGAGCGATACTTCGATGATGATGCGATGACCTGTGTAAATAGTTGCCGAGCAATCCCATTTTCTGTTTCGTTTTCTGATTTTCCTTTGCGTCCTTTGGTGCGCCAGGCCAAGTCTGGCTGATCTTGTGAACTGAGAGGTGTTCATCCTGTTAATTACCCGTTCAGCAGGTAGCCAATCGAGCGCGGTATCGAGTAATCGGTGCGG
>Ga0315286_10000027_pt1 | contig 88941 bp, 84 predicted proteins | sample YL17G10_0_MG_FD_205038 | JGI IMG/M metagenome (GOLD analysis project Ga0315286, IMG submission 205038) | Sediment microbial communities from Yellowstone Lake, YNP, Wyoming, USA - YL17G10_0 | ecosystem: Environmental > Aquatic > Freshwater > Lake > Sediment | place: USA: Wyoming | collected...
GCAATTCTGATGGAGATCAGTGAGGAGTGGCAGATCGGAAAACATTATTGTGCTGGCAAGTCATTAATTTATTAAAGAACAATGGATATTTGTGACTCAATTTACAGAAAAAAGGTTGCGTAATCGAGAAAAAATCTCCGGGGGCATTTTATGTTTCACAATTACTATGCCTCTGTGTCTTCGAGCATTTTTGTTGTCACAGATTTCGGTCTTTCAAGAGGTTGTCCCAAAGCACGTGCCCAAACAAGGTTTGCAGTCACTCCCAGAGCTCGACCGACTCCAAAAAGAACAGTATAAAAATCGAATTCGCGAACTCCATAATGGTACTGCAATGTGCCTGAAATTGCATCCACATTTGGAGCTGGATTTTTTGCCTTTCCTTGTTCCTTTAAAACTAGTGGAACAATTTCAAGAACCAGATCTGCCAATTTTACAAGGTCATCCTGAGGAAAGCGTTCTTTGGCAAATTTCATCTGGGCTGTATACCGAGGATCTGGGACCCGCAAAACCGCATGTCCATATCCAGGGATGACTTTTCCGCTTTCCAATGTATCCCAGGTAAATTTACGCAATTGCTCAGGTGTAGGGACTCCTCCAAATGCATCAATCACGCCCAAGAGCCATCCCAGACATTCCTGGTTTGCCAATCCATGCAAAGGGCCGGCAAGCCCATTTAAACCTGCTGAAAACGCATAATACGCATCTGCGAGTGATGATCCAACCAGGTGAGTTGCATGTGCACTAACATTTCCGCTTTCATGATCGGAATGAAGGATAAAATAAAGGCGTGAAAGTTCTTCATAACCTTTATCATTAATCCCAAGCATTCGGGCAAAATTTGCCCCCCAATCAAGTTTAGGATCAATTTCAGGTACTTCTCCATTTCGATATTTCAGGTTGTATATAAATGCTGCAATGACAGGTAATTTGGCAGTTAAATTAAGACTGTCTTCAAGCATGGGTTCCCAATACTCGTCCTTTCGCATTCCTTCCTGATAACATCGCGCGAATTCTGACTGTGTTTGTAATGATTGAACAGCCAGAGTAAAAAGCGTCATTGGATGCGTATTCTTAGGTAAGGCTCTCAAAGTTTCAAATAGATAATCAGGGATTTTACTTCTTCCGGCCCATTCCTCCTCGACCAAACAGGCTTGTTCTTTAGTGGGGATCTGTCCAGTGAGTAGGAGGAAATATAATCCACCCACCAATGGCATCTCTGCGCCATCTGGTTTTGGAAGAAGATTTAAAACTTCAGGAATACTGTAACCTCGAAATCGAATTCCTTCTGAAGGATCTACATAAGAAATATCTGAAACCAAAACCATTGACCCACGCATGCCACCATACACCTGGTCAATGGTCACCTTATCGATAACCAAATCGCCTTTTTCTTTAATCAGTTTTTTAACCCGCTCGCGCCAAGCTGGTAGTTGTTCAGAAATTATTTCATGAATAATCATTTCATCTCCCATTGCGTCTTGTGCCACTCTAATATTTAATCAGTTTTTCAAGAGCTTCAATGGTTTCGCGGACAGCAGCTGCGGATTTATTTATTTCCTCTTTTTCCAAGTCATTAAGTTTATATTCAATGACCTTTTCAATTCCATTTCTACCCAATTGAACTGGAACACCGAAAAATATTCCGTTTAACCCATATTCACCCTGCATAAAGGCTGCTGCTGGCACAATCAGCTGCTTATCCTTCAGAATAGCTTCCACCATTTGTGCTACGGCTGCTGCCGGTGCATAATATGCAGATCCAGATTTTAATAAACTAACAATTTCCCCACCACCATTCCGTGTGCGCTCCACAATTGCATTCAACTTTTCTTCAGGTAGAATATCTCTCAATGGAACCCCGGCAACATTTGAAAAACGAGTAAGAGGCACCATCGTGTCACCATGCCCACCCATGACATAACAGTTGATATTTTCCACACTCACGCCTAACTCCATTGCCACAAAGGAGCGCATTCGTGCCGAATCAAGAACTCCGGCTTGCCCAATTACTCTATTTGCAGGCAACTTTCCCACTTTCATAGCCAGGTAAGCCATGGTGTCCAATGGGTTGGTTAATATTATGAAGATTGCATTTGGGGAATATTCAAGCGTTTCAGTTGTGGCTTTTCCGACAATTTCAGCGTTGATTTTTAGAAGATCATCCCGGCTCATTCCAGGTTTTCTAGGAATGCCAGCGGTTATCACGATGATATCTGAGTGTTCTGTCGATTTATAATCATTGGATCCTAATATTGTCACATCTTTTCCTACTATCGGCATCGCTTCCAATAAATCCAGAGCCTTGCCTTGAGGCATACCTACAACGATATCTACAAGAACAACATCGGCAATTTCACGTTCTGCCAGCCAATGAGCTGTAGTGGAACCCGTCATTCCAGCGCCAATTATGGATACTTTTGCAGACATTTATCCTCCAAAGAAAAATTTTTTGATTTTATACTACAAAATTATGTCGGATGGCAGGTAAATATAAACTCATCTTATAATATGCTAATTTTCAACCACATTTTTTCATTCGTAAGTTATACATTCCAACAATTAATTCTTATTCTCTAGAAAACGAGTCGCCGCAATAGCAGCTGCAGCACCCATTCCTGCAGATGTTACCACCTGTTTGAAATCAGGATCTGCTGCTTCTCCGGCAGCAAAAACGCCGTCAATGTTTGTTTTCATCAGATTGTCAATTTTTATGTAACCCTGTTCAGTCATTTCGATCTGACCATTGAAAATTTTTGTATTGGGAGAATGCCCGATAAAAACAAAAACCCCTTCGGTCTTAAATTCAGTTTCATTACCTGAAATAAGATCCTGTATCATAATCGAATCAACTTTTTTGTCACCAATTACTTGATTAACGACTGAATTTAGTAATAATCGTATTTTAGGGTTTTCTTTCACTCGTTTTTGAAGAATAGCACTGGCTCTGAATGAATCGCGTCGGTGAATAATGTGGACGGACTCAACAAAACGGGTTAAGAATATTGCTTCTTCGAATGCACTGTCGCCCCCTCCGACAACAACAATTCTTTTTCCCCTAAAAAAAATCCCATCACAGGTCGCGCAAAAAGAAACACCCTTTCCTATAAACTCATCTTCGCCAGGTACGTTTAAACGATTTGCACTTGCACCAGTCGCTATTATTATTGACCTAGTTTTTATCACCTTATTTTCGGTTGTAACCTCATAAGGATATGTTGAAAGATCCAGATTTATTGCAGAATCAAATTCGATTCGTGTTCCAAATTTTTCAGCCTGCTGCTTCAGCAGATCGCCCAATTCGTACCCCCCCACACCATCAGGGAAACCCGGATAGTTTTCGATAGTATTCGTTAATGATACCTGACCACCTAATTCCAAACCGGTCAAGACCAACGGCTCCAGATCTGCTCTGGCAGCATAAATTGCAGCTGATAATCCGGCAGGACCTGCTCCAAGGATCAGAACATTTTCGGTCCTTTGACCTGTTTTATTTGCCACGCCCATTTACAACTCCAATATTTATATTTGAACATCATTTAGATGTGAATTCATATATTTTGTTACAAGCTTTCATATTTTCAGGAAAATTTAATTTTTACATGCTCCATCGGTGATCTCCAGCGCTTTATCGAGTATCGAAATTGCCTCATCCAACTGCAACTCATTTATGATCAATGGAGGGATAATAAGAACTGTATGCCAGTGGGTATAAAGAAACAAGCCATTATCTCGACAGGATTTTCGAAATGCATTCATTTCGGGACTTGAATTATTCCATGGTGCCATTGGCTCTTTTGTTGACCGATCCTTTACTAGCTCCAGAATCGCAAATAATCCTATCGAACGCACATCGCCAACAGAAATATGCCTTTCTCCAAGATCGTTTAGCTTCCGCCTTAACAACACTCCCATCTCCGCTGAATGTTCAATCAGACCATCTTGCTGTATTACTTTAATATTTGCGATTGCTGCAGCCAAAGATACCGGGTGTGAAGTATAGGTCAACCCAGATTCAAATACACGGTCATCATAAGCTGAGGCAATCTCAGGTTTCATAGACACTGCTCCCAAAGGAGCGTATGCAGATGTCAAGCCTTTTGCCATGGTCATGATATCTGGGACGACATTCCAATGATCAACGGCGAACCATTTGCCTGTCCTGCCAAAACCGCTCATGACCTCATCTGCGATCATCAAAATCCCATATTGATCACACAGCGCTCGTACTCCTTGCATATATCCATCAGGAGGAATAATAATTCCATTTGTTCCAGTGACCGATTCCATCAAAATTCCCGCGATTGTCTCAGGTCCTTCATAAAGAATAATTTCCTCCAAGTGGTTTAAGTAATCTTGTGTAAATTCAGCTTCTGAAATGTCAGGATTTGTGCGATGGAAAGTTGATCTGTAGCGATATGGGTCAAGGAAGTGAACGACGCCAGGCATTAACAAGGGTTCCCACATCCATCTACGTGCATCCCCAGTAGCAGCCATGGCTCCAGCGGTTGCTCCATGGTATGAACGATAACGGGTTAATATTTTAAATTTCTTCGTATAACCTCGTGCAATTTTTATGGCATTTTCATTTGCATCCGCTCCGCCCAAAGTGAAAAGTACTTTTGTCAGTTCGCTGCCAGGTGATATTTCCGCAACCATTTTACTAGCCAAAGATCGAACATCGGTTGCCATACCTGGAGCTGCATAGGTTAATTCTTGAATCTGGTCACACATAGCTTGAATGATTCTTTTTTCTCCATGACCCACATTAACGCACATGGTCATCGAGTTTAGATCAAGATATTTCTTCCCATCTATATCCCAGAAATAAACTCCTTGTGCTTTTTTAATTGCAATAGGGTCCACTTTTGATTGCGCAGACCAAGTCCAAAACACATGCTTTTTTGCCAGCGGTAGAATTTCATCATCGGTCACATCAAACATATAATCCTCGAGTGCACTATTTGAATCAATTTTTCAATCGTATCATAATTTTTTAAATAGAATTCTTCTTTTTCTCTCATATTCATTTAGAATATCGCCTTAAAGAGCGATTAATGCATAATTAATCTAGCAATCAATATCCATTTTTAAACCAACAAGGAAAATTTGAATTCTTAAATCCCCTAAGACTAATTTATCAATTATTTGAAATTAACTCCGTAAAATTACTCTTGCAGGAGCGCCATCAGAACCTTTAAGTTTCAAAGGTAAACAAATCATTTCATAAAAACCGGTGTTAACCTTTGATAAATTAAGTCCTTCCAACGCTATTACACCAGCGGATAAAAGGATCTTGTGAGTCGGAGTTCCTTTTCCAAATGGTGCAACGGATAGATAATCCATACCGATCAGTTTTATGCCGTGATCAACTATCCAGTCAGATCCATCCGGCGAGATAGCGACAAAATCTTCTTGGAAATCATTATCCCCGCTTTCCCAAATTTTTGAATTTCTGGTCTTAATTAACAACCGTTTTATTCCAACAGGGATCGAAGCATTTGCCAGTTGCCCGGATGAAATAATACCCACATCATCTGTAAATTGATGTAGATATGCTTCCCCAATCAAATTAGCTAGGTCCAATTTTTCAACCGTTCGAAAATCATTGAGAAAGTGATGTGGTGCATCGACATGTGTTCCAGCGTGGACACCCATTTGAAGGTATGACACATTACATTCAGCTCCTTTGTTCATAAAACTAATCTGAGTTAATCCAATGGATGGATCACCTGGCCAGACAGGGAGCTTAGGAGAAATTTCAAGCGAAATATCAAAGATCTTCATTTAACCTCTTGCGTTTTTTTGAAGATGGTGCTTGTAAAATTATATCTTTAAATAATTTCTTACGAAAAATTTATTTATATAGTCAAATTTTCTCCATCAGAATTGTCTTGTCCTTGCGCAGGTAGTGACACTTCAGGTTGTTTGTCCTCGATGGAAGCGATTAGATCCATCTTATTATTGAAAGGCTTCTCAGAATCAAATATCCCTTCTGTCCGCAACCCTAGTTCAGGAGTTCCGCAAAAGGGGCACACATTCCAGGGTAAATCCATTAATTTTCCACAATGATTACATGGTTTTCTCAAGCGGGTATGACAATTTGGACAAACCTGCCAATCATCCAGGATTCGCCTTTCGCATCCAGGACATAAAGCCTGGTTTTCGACAGATTGTAAAAGTGCTTCTTCTTCCAAGGATCGTTGGTATTCCTCCTCCAATGTAAATTGCGGGCGTAGAACCAGGTAAATAACAATTCCGGGTAAGGATAATAATGCCACCATTAAAGTAGCCAGAATATATACAAGCCCATCCCGTGCTCGACTTTTAATATCACGATATGTCCAGATAACCAGGCTTAACCATAAAGCTGCAAGAAAAGCCCCGCCAAATCCTGTCAAAACCAGAACCAGATTGCTTATAATTTCAGGATCTAAAGTCATGCATACTCCGAATTTTGATATTATTCTTTATAAATGCATCTATTTTGAATCTTATAAATCCTATAAAAAGACGTCCGATAACAATCTGGTCGTCGGACGTCTTCGAAAACTTACATTTAAGAGTTTGCGCTGTAACCCGGTCCTTCTTTAAAATAAGAATAATTCTTACTGATATCCTCGGTCAAATCCACCTTGTCGCCAACTCCAAGCTTCTTGACCGAATCCAAAACAACTGATTCACCCTTGTTATTCTCACCCTCATAATGACCTGTTAAGTCAATCCGATTTAAATATTCCCCACCTTTCGCGGAATATTCACCTGGTACCTCGTCTTCCGGGAAGATTGCCGCGTATGGACATTCAGGAACACATGCTCCACAATCTATGCAAGTATCTGGATCGATGTAATACCAAGGGTATTTATCTTGAGGTTTTCCTGGCACGATACATTCGACAGGACAAACATCAACACATCCACTATCCCGCAAACAAAGACTAGTGATTATATGAGTCATTTAGAACCTCCTTTGGGAATATTGAGTTCTTATTTGGTTGATTCTACCTCATTTTTGAAGTTGACTAAAAATTTTTAACAAATCCATCAAGCGATTATTAGATATTCATTATAAAAACTAATAATTTCTTGACTTGGATGGGTAATATCATTAATATATAGATTAATCCCTAATATTCACTCAGAAAACCACAAAGGAGGTTTTCATGCTATATCAAATTTTAGAAAAGTTAGACAATAAATTCATATTTCCTGAAGCCCAAGCGCATTGTGATATCCCTTGCGGAATTTACGATCCTTCTACCGCTCAAATTGATGCCCTGACTGTTGTTCGCATGATGGACCTAATGGCTGGGCTACAAGGGGGTGATGATAAAAGTAAAATCGAATACCACAATAGCATGTCCCGTTATATAGCTGTTAAGGAAGAGCATGCTGAAAAAGCCAAACATGAAATTCGCGTCATCTGGGGTGATTATTTTAAAAAAGATAAACACCCAAATGTAGACGATCTTGTGCAAAAAATCATGCAACTTGGATCCAAGTGCAGACAATCTGTAGATCGGGAAACTGGTCTGGCATTTGTTGAAGCGATCAATGAGTTTTCAGCAAAATTCTGGGAGACCAAGGGAATAACCACAAAAAAAGCAAAAGCCCCTTATGCCCCAGCGTTGGAGATGGTTTACCCGGTTCTTTGAAAACCTTTCCCAAATTGAATCCAAACTCAGGCAATGCTCAAGTAAAGCAAAAATTTTGGTTTTCGATATTTAAAGTGAGCGGGGATAGCATGATCCCAGATTACAAAAATGGGGACTTCGTCGTGATCCTTCGGAGTCCCTTTTGTATACGAAGGTTTAAAATCGGTGATACCATAATTTTCAATCATATTCACTATGGCGTCTTGATAAAAACAATAGAAAATATTTTACCAACCGGGGAATTGTTTGTGAGAGGCAAGGTGGAAAATAGTCTTGACAGCAGAAGACTAGGTTATGTCCATATCAATAGTGTCATCGGTAAAGTTATCTGGCTTATTGGAAAAGAGTAGATCTTTTTTTTACATCCCCTATCAATTTTTGCTTATAACGCAAGGTCGAGATCAAAATTGCCTAACAACCTGGTGCCCCGTTATACAACAATTGCCGTTTTCATTGCCATTCTGGCAGTTTCAACTGCATCATTGTTTATAAAATTTGCCCAGCGAGAAGCTCCATCATTAGCGATCGCTGCTGTCCGCTTAATAATTTCAAGCTTGTTTCTTCTTCCAATTGCCATTTCCAGGTATAAGTATGAAATATTTTCTATAAAACGGAAAGATTTATTCCTGGCGTCAATTTCTGGAATTTTCCTGGCTTTCCATTTCGCCACATGGATCGCGTCATTGGAATACACCAGTGTCGCCAGTTCGGTAGTCCTCGTCTCAACAGGTCCCATTTGGGTCGCTTTATTCTCCTTCATTTGTATGAAGGAAAGTATTTCACGATCTTTAGTTCTGGGAATGCTTATCGCTCTCGCTGGGGGATTTTTGATCGCAATGAGCGAAGCCTGTAAGTGGCAAGGAGTAATAGTATGCCCGTCTTCATCGACATTTTTCCAGACCAAATCAGTTTTTGGCGATATCCTTGCATTTCTAGGTGCCGTTATGGTCAGTGGATATTTATTGATCGGAAGACAATTAAGAACCCGTATTCCCCTGATCCCATATATTTTTATTGTCTATTGTATTGCAGCCGTTGTCCTGATCATCCTGATGCTGTCAGCCGGTCAATCTCCATTTGGCTATTCTTTTGAAACCTATATATGGCTGATATTGCTTGCGTTGATCCCACAAATTATCGGTCATTCAACGTATAACTGGTCTTTACGGTTTTTACCTGCAAGTACCGTTGCGGTGGCGACCCTTGGAGAGCCAATCGGAGCAACAATCCTTGCGTATTTCCTATTAAATGAAACCCCCAGTGGAATCAAAATTGCCGGGGCTATTATCATCCTGGCAGGAATCTACATAACCATCAGTAAACAGCGAAATATTAACTAGATCCTGTCATAGGTAATGTTGAAATTCTTCAATCTTTCAAATATTTCCTCTTCAACGGGGAATTCTCTCATACGCCAACTCCAATTCCCATCCTGCCTCCCTGGAACATTCATTCTAGCCCTCGAATCCAAGCTCAAAAAATCCTGCATCGGAGCAATAGCAAAAATTGCGACTGAAGCCCATGCTAATCGTATGAGATCCCACTCAATTTGAATAATTTCAACGCCCATGTAATTTTTCAAAAAATTCTTCTCCTGATTTGTGGCTATTTCAAACCACCCCAAAGATGTTTCATTATCGTGTGTACCCGTATAAACAATGTAATTTTCAGTATAGTGAATTGGAAGGAAAGGATTATCGGGGTTTGAAAAAGCAAATTGCAGAATTTTCATGCCCGGAATACCTAACTGCGCTCGTAACTCAATCACATCTGAGGTTATCAGACCAAGATCTTCAGCAATGAAAGGTAATTGACCATCATCCATGATATTTAGTTTCAATTTATCAAATAATTCCAACCCTGGACCTTCGACCCATTGTCCTCTCTCGGCTGTCTTTTCTGAAGCTGGGACTTCCCAATAACCAGAAAAACCCCTGAAATGATCCAATCGAAGGATATCAACATATTTCAATTGGTGCTTAACTCTTGCAATCCACCAAGCATACTCCTGTTTTCTATGATTACTCCAATTATAAATAGGATTTCCCCATAATTGTCCAGTAGGTGTAAAACAATCAGGGGGTACACCAGCAACGACCTCTGGCAAACCATTTTTATCAAGTCGAAATAATTCCTGATTAGCCCAAACATCAGCGCAATCGTGTGCCATATACAAAGGAAGATCACCAATTATTTTTATACCTAATCGATTTGCGTGATTTTTTACTGATAACCACTGGCGCTGGAAAACATATTGAAAGAATTTGAAGCGTCTCTTGATTGATTTATCGATATTAGCTTCGATTCTTAATTCTTTCGATCTGGCATTTTTTAGGGATTCTGGCCAATTAATCCATGATCCCCCCCCCTGCAATTCTTTTAATGTCATAAAAATTGCATATTCATCCAACCAACAAAAATTCTCGTCACAGAAAGCTTCGAATTCATCTCCTAAATTATGTCGATTCTTATTGAAATTGTTATAGGCTAGTTCCAAAATACTTAATTTCCATGGGATCAGTTGTCCGAAATCGACTTTTTCTGTTGAGAATATTTCGTTACCAGATAGGTCGGTAATTTTTAGTAACCCATCCTGAATTAACAGTTCAGGACTTATGAGTAGTGGATTTCCTGCAAATGTTGAAAGGTTTTGATATGGGGAATCACCAAATCCTGTAGGACCCAATGGGAGAACCTGCCAAAGTTTGCATCCAGTTTCATTTAGGAAATCTATGAATTTGAACGCTGAAGGACCCAGATCCCCGATCCCGAATTTTCCGGGAAGGCTGGTTGGGTGCAGTAAAACGCCTGCAGACCTGTTAAATTTCATTGGGTTTTCGTTTAGTTTCCAAGGTTTCCCCAGATCCAACCGTTAAACTCAAATAGTCTGATACAACTACATCGTTTGCAATGGTTGCGCCTGGGTTAATCTCTGCTAAAGGCGGGATCTGGCTGCTTTTTCCTGCCAGAACAATTTTTTCACTCATAACTGACCCAACAATTGCTTTTTCTCCAACTATGACGCGCTTATCCAGGATTGAACGTTCAATAATTGCATGAGGGTTGACAACAACATCTGTAAGCAAAATGGATTCCCTAACAATCGAATTAGAACGGACGATCACTCCTGGCGATAGAACTGACCTTTCAACCCTGGCGCCAGCTTCCAATATGCATCCATCCGATACCATACTGTCATTGACAATAGCACCGGCTGCTATTCGCACCGGGGGGCGTTCTTCGGTCCTGGTGTGGATAACCCAGGAACGATCATTTAGTCTTAGAGGAGGCTCCGACTCTAACAAATCCATATGCGCACGCCAGTAAGATTCAACTGTACCTACATCAACCCAATAACCTGAGTATGGATATGCATATACTTTTTTTCCTTCTGCGACCAATCTGGGTAAAAGATCCTTCCCAAAATCATGGGAGCTCACTGGATTCTGATGGTCTTCCCATAAATATTGATCCAAAGTATCCAGGTTGAACAGGTAAACTCCCATATTGGCAAGATTGGTCGGAGGAACCTTTGGTTTCTCCACGAAGGAAGTTACCCGGTAATCATTTTCAACACCGACAATGCCGAACCGGGATGCTTGATTTAAAGGGACATGAATGGTCGCCATGGTCATATCCGCTCCAAGATCCCGGTGAAAAGTAATTAATGGATCATAATCCATTGAATATATATGATCTCCGGATAAAATTAATACAGTATCCGGTTTGGATTGCTTTATGAATGCAAAATTTTGTTGAACGGCATCGGCGGTTCCCAAATACCAATCGGAACCATACCGTGCTTTATAAGGAGTGTACATCCTGATCCCACCTGAAAAGTCACGGTTGAGATCCCAGGGACCGCCAGCGCCGATATGTTCGATCAAAGAATGCGGTCGATATTGAACCAAAACCATTACATCGTAAATATTTGAGTTGACACAATTAGATAATGTAAAATCAATGATCCGATATTTTCCAGCGAAAGGCACTGCTGGCTTTGTACGTTTCGCCGTCAAAACACTTAATCGTGACCCCTCACCTCCTGCCATGATCACAGCTCTTGTTTTCACGTATTACCTCCAGATGATTTATCTGCCACCAATGAACGATAGATCGCATCATACCCCAAGGCAGAACGCGACCAGGAGAAATCCTTTACCATTCCATTCCGTTGAATCTGTTCCCATTCTCGTTGCATGGCGTATACAGTTAGAGCTTTTCTTATCGCAGCAGCCTGAAGTTCAGGTTCGGAACCTTCAAAAACAAAACCGGTTTCATTGTTTGTAACAGTATCTTTAAGTCCTCCAGTATTATGCACAACCGGTACACAACCATATCGCATTGCAATCATTTGCGACAAACCACATGGCTCATATCGTGAAGGCATCAATAATATATCAGCTCCTGCATAGATTTGCCGACTCATTTCATCATCATATTTCAGTAAAATCCTTACCCGATCAGGATATTCAGCTTGAAATTGATTTAATTCAGCTTCAATATAAGGATCACCAGACCCCAATAAGACAAAATTCCACGGAAGTTCAAGCAGCAAATGCAACGCTCTGATAGAGGTATCAACACCTTTTTGATAATTTATCCTTGTCACCATGCAAATTAATGGAATAGTAATGTCTTTCATCAAAGTAAGAGATTCCAACAAGAAGATTTTATTCTTTTTTCTGTTTTCCAAATTCTCTGCATTAAATTTTTTAAATAATTTGGGATCCAAGAATGGATCCCATTGTTTCAGATCCAAACCATTGACGATACCTGTAATTTTTGAGCTTATACATTTAAGAAATCCATGTAATCCACAGCCATATTCAGGAGTCTTAATTTCATCTGCATATGTTTTTGACACTGCAACTATCGCATCGGCAGCCCAAAGACCCATTGGAAGCATTTGATTTCGAGCCCAAGTTGGCAAGGCTATATCATTTAATCCATGAATTTCATATTTGTGAAATATTATTTGTCCATCCCCTCCCATATAAGGTAAATTGTGGACTGTGAGGATTCCGGAGGTATTGTTATAAAATTTATTCGTTTGTCGTGTTTTAATTAAATATAACGCCAGGGCAGTATGCCAATCATTGGCATGGATCACATCAACCTTCCAACCCAGGAGTCGAGCAAGTTCAAGAGCAGCAATTGTGAATAAAATAAATTTCTCCCGATCTTGTTCCCCATTGGAGGAATAAACATTTTCAGATTTGGATATTATTTCACTGCCAATAAAATAAACTGGTACTCCATTGTTTATACACTGATAAGCGGAAACAGCTGTCTCCCCACCTTGGATAGGAATCATGAAATTTAATAAAGGTTCCAAGGTGAAATTTGATGACTGAATTATTCCATAAAATGGAATCGTCAGGCGAACATCCAAGCCAAGACCGTTAATCTCCGACGGAGGTAAATTGCGCAATGCTCCTGGAAGAGATCCAGCCACGTCCGCCAGACCCCCTACCTTGATAAAAGGGGTGGCTTCGGCAGCCAGAAAAAGAATGTTCAATGATTTTTTCATTACCATATTCTACATCTATTCCGATCTTTGATCCTGGAACGCAATCCCCATTTGATTATTCGGTTGATCAAAAGTTCTTATTTCAAACCAATATCAGATAATCGGAAGTACTGAATCAATCGGTTCTAGATGCTTTTGTGCGGAATATAGACGCCGATATAAGCCATTTTTCAACTTGATCAAGTCTTCATGAGTCCCCATTTCACGAATCGATTTATCTTCAAGGACAACGATCTTATTGGCATTTCTAACAGTTGAAAGACGATGGGCAATAACCAGTGTAGTTCTACCTTTCATCAATCGTTCAAGCGCTTCCTGGATTGAGAATTCTGTTTCAGTATCCACCGATGAAGTCGCTTCATCCAAAATAATAATAGGCGCATTTTTTAATATTGCCCGTGCAATAGAAATGCGTTGTTTTTGTCCACCTGAAAGTTTTATTCCTCGTTCACCGACTAATGTGTTGAAACCGTCTGGCAGATCCATAATAAAATCATATGCATTTGCTGCTTTGACAGCTGCTATGAGGTCATCTTCGGTTGCATCCGGATTACCGAACATGATATTTTCCCGAACATTGCCATAAAACAAGAAGACGTCCTGCAAGACAATGCTGATCTGCTGTCTTAAACTATCCAATGTATATTCACAAATATTTCTATCGTCCAAGAAAATTGTTCCTTCGTTAACATCATAAAATCTGGCTATGAGACTGACCAGGGTTGATTTTCCAACCCCAGTTGGGCCCACCAAAGCCACTATGCTGCGGAATGGAATGTCCAGATCTATGTGCTCAAGAACAGGATGATTCTCTGTGTATTCAAAACTTACGTCATTAAATTGAATATGACCAATTATGGGTGAGTTAATTTCGATTGAGCCTTCAACCATGGCTGGTTCTTCTTTTTCAATGAGCAAGTCTGTAATTCTATCTGCCCCGGCTAGGGAGCTCTGGATTGCTTCCCAGGCACCACTGAGAACCCGAACAGGGTTGTAAAACATATCGAGGTAAAGAAAAAAAGCCACCAGGTCTGCGACCGGCAGTAAACCTTTTATGGCTAATTGACCGCCATAAAAAATAACGATCAAAATACCTATCGAAGAGGTAAAATCAACAAAAGGCTGAAAAGTTGCCATCAGCTTTAATGCTTTTAGTAAGGATACGTGATAGCTCTCGATCCTTGAGTGAACTTTCCGGGCTTCATCTGTTTCCCTGGTAAATGATTTTATTTCCCTTATACCGGAAAGATTATCATTAAGTATTGCGTTCAAATCCCCCAATTCTTTTTGCCTGTTTCTAAAAGCAGGTCTTACATATTTTGCATATATTCGCAACGAGAAGATAATTAATGGAATTGGCATCATACTTAATAAAGCCAATTTCCAATTTAAGTTTATTAAAACAGCAGTTACTCCAAAGAATGTAAGAAGATTTACGACGATATCTGGGATTGCATGAGCAATTAATTGTTCGAACAGATCCGTATCATTGACAACATTCGACATCAATTGACCAATCTGCTTATCCTCATAAAAACGCAGCGATAGACGCTGCATATGTTCATAAATGAATTTCCTAACATCTGCAACAACCCCCCAACCTGCAACATGTGCCAGATAAGAGCGCAAGAATTGAAGGAAAGATCTAGCAATAAAAACTATAAAAACAAGAATGGATAATCTTGCGATGGTTGCCAATTCTTCGATTTTTACACCAGGTGATGTAACCATCGATACGAGTGTTTTAATTATCCAAGGGATCAATAATTGCACGCCTACCAGTGCCAACATACTCAAAGAAGTGATAATCAATGTGCCGGAATATTTTTTTGCATATGAAAATATTAATGAAAATGGTTTCATTTTTATGTCTTTTAAGATACCTTTTAATTGAACGATGATTTGGTCAAGATAATGGAATTATATCAAACCGCTTCACTTGCAAACTGAAATGCGAATAAATATGGGGATATAATTAACGTACATTCCATCGCCAATTGGAGGAATTATGAATATTAAACTTGGGACTTACATAAAGCGATCGATCTTCATAGTTATTTTCCTTATTGCAATGATCTCAGTTGTTGCATTGTTTTATATCAAAGTCAACATTCCCAAATCGTTTCCGCAAGTTAAAGGTGAGATCTCCCTTCCAGGGTTGGATTCCTCCGTAAACGCCTACCGTGACAATATGGGTGTACCAAATATTTTTGCGACCACAACCCATGATCTCTTTCTGGCTCAAGGGTATATTCATGCCCAGGATCGTTTCTGGCAGATGGATTTCTGGCGTCATGTCGGCTCTGCACGAATTGCAGAGATGTTTCCTTCCCAGCTTTCATCTGATATGTTCCTGCGCACATTGGGGTGGAAGGAAATCGTTGAAAAGGAATATTCCGCGATGGATGTCCAATCAAAATCACTGCTGGAAGCCTATTCTGAGGGAGTTAATGCCTACATAAATACTCATAAAGGAACATCTCTCAGCCTGGAATATGGCATCTTAAAACTACTCAACCCATCATACAATCCCGAACCCTGGACTCCCATCAATACCTTGACTTGGGAAAAATCGATGGCTTATGACTTGGGTGGAAATATGTCATTGGAAATTGAGCGGGCGATCCTATTAAAAACACTATCCGTAGATTATGTAAATGAATTATATCCACCTTACTCAAAAGACCATCCGGTGATCGTCCCAACCATCGGCGACAAAGTCCGAAACATGAATGGAAAACAATCGCAAGAATATTTGAAATCCCTTGATTCGGAGTTGAATAATTTATCTGAGACTATCTCCGATCTGGATAGTTTACTAGGACAGACGGGGGCAGAGGTTGGTTCTAACAATTGGGTTATCTCCGGATCCCTTACAAAAAATGGGATGCCACTCCTGGCAAATGACCCTCATCTGAGCATTCAAATGCCATCCATCTGGTATCAAATTGGATTACATTGCCAACCAAAATCTGATCTCTGTCCATACAATGTAACTGGCTTCTCCTTTGCCGGAGTCCCGGGAGTGGTGGTTGGTCATAATGATCGCATTGCATGGGGTGTTACCAATACTGGACTGGATGTACAGGATTTATTCGTTGAAAAAATAAATCCAGAAAATACTGACCAATATGAATATCTCGGAAAATGGGTCAATATGGATATACGCAAAGAGCAAATTAATATCGCGGGATCAGATCCGGTTGAGATAACCATCCGATCGACAATCCATGGTCCAATTATTTCCGATTCATTTGGACCCCTTAAACAACAGGTTGAAACTCCGCAAGCTTCTTTCACAGATAGATCAGGAATTAATCTTCCTGAGCAATATGCCATTGCGTTACAGTGGACGGCATTGGAACAGACTAAATTATTTAACGCGATCTGGGGTTTTGACAGAGCGGAAAACTGGGATGAATTTCGGACAGCCGCGCGAGATTTCAGTGTACCATCTCAAAACCTGGTCTATGCTGATGTCGATGGAAATATCGGATATCAGATGCCTGGCAATATCCCAGTTCGAAAGTCAGGAGATGGTCGCTTACCAGTCCCGGGTTGGACTGGTGAGTTTGATTGGCAGGGATATATTCCTTTTGAGCAATTACCTTATGTCTTCAACCCTAAATCTGGTTTCGTTGTAACAGCCAACAATAGAGTGAATCCATGGAACTCTCCCAACCTGATCACAACTGATTGGGATTACGGATTTCGTGCTCAACGTATCGTTGACTTAATCAATACTGCCCCCGGACCAATCGACATCGAATATATTGAAAAAATTCAAGGAGATAATTTTGATGCGAGCGCATCCATACTTGTTCCTCTATTATTAAAAGTTGATCTAGGTGATCCTGCACTTGAAAGTACGCGCACGATCCTGGCTGATTGGGATTACCAGAACAATATGAATTCCTCACCCGCAGCGTTGTATGCGGCTTTCTGGAAAAGATTCCTTTCAAACACATTTGGGGATGATCTGCCTGATGACAAACAACCAACAGGTTCCGGTCGATGGTTTGAAGTTGTTCGCAACATGGCATCTGATCCGAAGAGTCATTGGTGGGATTCACAGATAACCCCGGAGATAATTGAAACCAGGGATGATATCCTTCAATCATCCTTCTCCCAAGCTGTTTCTGATGTCGAAAAATTATTGGGGAAAGATACCGCCAAATGGCAATGGGGAGACCTGCATACTGCCACTTTTAGAAACCAAACACTCGGAAAATCAGGGATACTCCCGATAGAAATACTATTTAATCGAGGACCATTCCCAACCGGTGGCGGACCATCGATCGTTAATGCGACAGGCTGGAATGCTTCATCTGATTTCGAATTAACTTCGCTTCCTTCTTTAAGGATGATCATCGATATGGGTGATTTCCGAAATTCGCTTTCTGTCCACACAACAGGACAATCAGGGCATGCTTACCATCCTCATTATATTGATATGGTTGATCTCTGGCGTAACATTCAATACTACCCCATGTTGTGGAATGAACAAGCGATTGTAAATGCTGGAGATGAACATCTGGTTTTCACTCCTTAATAAAATTTAAAAAACATTATTAATTCATCCACTTATAACTTTGTTACAGATTCGAATGCAACTGACACGTAAGAATTCCCTGCCTTAAGGAAACTCCCAGTTTACATTAATTTCCGAATAATTCCGTCATTCTAAAAACCTTATTTAGAAAAATTTTTAGTAATTTGCAGGAGCATCTGGATCTTAATGAGCGATCAAAACAATTCATTGAGTAAATTTGAAATTTGGATGCTGGCGGCCAGACCAAAAACCTTGCCTGCGGCGGCTGCTTCAGCCATTCTTGGAAGTGCACTGGCTTTACATGATGGAAAATTTCACCTATTGCCGGCAATTATTGCACTCATTATCTCAATTTTGCTGCAAGTTGGGGCGAACTTTGCAAATGATCTGTTTGACTTTCAAAGAGGCGCTGACGCTCCTGACCGGTTAGGTCCATTACGAGTTACACAAGCTGGGTTGCTGACGCCAAGGCAAGTAACTAATGGGATAATTCTTGTCATTGGCGTCTCGACCTCTTTAGGGATCTACCTAGCCATCAATTCAGGGTGGCTCGTAATCTTAATTGGAATTTTTGCAATTGTTGCAGCCCTTACGTATACGGGTGGACCTTTTCCATTTGGCTATCATTCCCTGGGTGATCTTTTTGTCTTAATCTTCTTTGGTTTTGCTGCAGTTTGCGGAACATATTTTGTTCAAGCTGGATCCATAAGTTCGGCATCAATATGGGGTGGGTTAGCCATGGGGTTGTTAATTACCAATATTCTGGTAGTAAATAACCTGCGAGATATTGACTCTGATCGGCTAGCGAACAAACGAACCCTTGCAGTAAGAATGGGTATCAGATGGACAAGAGTCGAATATTCCTTATTCGTTCTAATAGCCTATGTTTTGCCAGTTATTTTGGTGATCGACACTAACACCTATTTGGGAAGTTTTCTAACCTGGTTTTCAATCCCTTACGCGATATCATTAATTAAAGAAATATATCAAGTAGAAGGTCGTTCACTTAACAAGACCCTTGCAGGTACTGCCAGATTGGCATTAATCTATTCCCTTCTTTTTTCGACAGGAATTTTGTTTTTGAATTTTTTCTAGATAATTCATTTATGCAACAAATAACCACTTACACATTCGTTTTTCCATTTGATCAATTCCAAAATACATTCCCAATCCCAGCAAGCTCATGGCTACTACGCCTGCATACATGGCAGGATAATTGAATAATGTGCTTCCCTGAAAGTAAATATAGTATCCCAACCCACTTTGAGTTGCGAATAATTCAGCGATATAAAGTACAGCGATGGCTGTGCCGACTGATTGTCTCAATGATGTGAGAATTGCCGATAAAGTCGCTGGAAAATAAACAAAACGAAATAGCGCTTTTCTCCCTGCTCCAAGGCTTCTGACACTATTTAATAATTCCGGACGAATATTTACTGCCTGATCACGTACAAGGACCAAGATCTGGAAGAATAAAATAATAAAAATAATTATGATCTTCGCCACATCCCCGATTCCAAACAATAACATGATAATCGGCACAAAAACCACTTTTGGGATAGGATACAAAATGTAAATTAGTGGAATAAATATTTGATTTAGTTTTTTGGATTGCCCCAAAAGTAAACCTGCTGGAGTGGCAGTTAAAACAGCTAGACCCATTCCAGCCAAAACGCGGTAAAGGCTGACCAAAAAATGGGTTCCCAATTTTCCGTGGAAGAGTTCAACAAACAAGTTTAAAATGACAATGATCGGGCTTGGAAGGATCGGTTTTTGCAAGATCGTCGAGCAAATCTGCCAGGCAAGGATTAAGATCACAACCGTATATGTTAGCTGGCGCTTATTCATAGGTTGGATATACCCAGCATTAGACGCAAATTATTACAAGTATCCTTAAAACTAATAGAATTCCGATAATTATCTTTGCAGGTAATTGGATTATCGACGATAAAAGCTTCCATATTTGGAGGTTCTTTCAGAATCAAGATCTTTTCCCCCATTGTGGCTGCCTCTTCGATCGAATGGGTCACCAGAATAAGGGTCATTCCAAATTCAGCAAGGAGTGATAAAGTAAGATCTTGAAGGCTTTCTCGCGATTGAACATCCAAAGAAGAAAAAGGTTCATCCATTAAAAGTAAATCGGGTCTTAAAACAAGCGTTCGAGCAATAGCAGTGCGTTGTCGTTGACCTCCAGACAATTGGTGTGGGTATTTATCTTCAAATTCCACCAATCCCAGTCTTTTTAACCAAATACCTTCTTTTCCAGATTTATAATCCCCTCGCGGCGCATGGACCCCGTCCGCTCCATATAATTTTCTTATTTTTAACCCCAATGCACAGTTTTCCCGGACAGTTGCCCATGGGAGCAATCCGTAATCCTGCAGGATCAATCCGCTTTCTGGACGCGGACGAGAAATTTGTGTTCCATCAAATAGAATCAAACCATTTTGCGGGAAAAGGATTCCCGCCAACATATACAACAAGGTAGTCTTTCCACAACCAGAAGGTCCCAAAACTACCCATCGTTCAGATCTTTTTATCTCCCAATTAAAATCCTCGAAGATTGGTTTTTTGTTTTGAGAATGGGTAAAAGTGACTTTATCTAATCGAATCATCGACTCAGTAGAACTATTTACCGGGTGAACCAATTCATTTTCCCTATTTTCGCAATCAAGGCAGGAAATTTGGATTTACAGATTCCCTATACGAGATGTCGGTAGTTAATAATCCTTTTTCTTTAGCCCAAACCAGTGCATCGTTCCACTCTGCCTCACTCGTAATTCCTGCAAGGGGAAATACAGGGATCTTATACGTGCCGAGCAAAGGAGCAGGTACCAATTGCTTGTCAGTCAACAAACTTGAATAATTAGCTGGATTTGCATTTACCATTTTGATAGCTTCTTCAATTGCAGCGAGAAACCCTTTAATTGCTGTTGGATGAGAATCGATAAAAGTCTTGGTTACCGAAATAACACTTGCTCCATAGGATGGAAATTGTGAGTCATCCAGCACAATTTTAGCGCCTTGCTGCACTGAGAGCGCTGCCAATGGATCTGGTAAGACACCGGCTTTTAAACCTCCGGATGCCAGTAATGACATACGTTCAGGCATTTTTGGTACAGAAATCGTTCGTATGTCTTCTGCTGTAAATCCTTTTTTCTCCAATAACCTATCGGTTACGTATTCAATAATGGTGCCAGTTGAAATACCAATTTCCACGCCTTTCAGACCATCTACATTAGTGATACCTGATTGAGCTGATGCTAATATATAAAAATGAGCTGTGTTTGCTGATGCCATATGGGCATATCTCACAACTTCCATCTGAATTATTTCTTTATTTAAAAACATATCAGACAGTATCTCGTTCACAGTAACATCCGCCTGACCAGCCTGCAGAACCTGATCCCGTTCGGGAGCTGAAGAGACAGGGATAAATTCAACTTTTACGCCATGCTTAAGATATAGACCCTCTTTTTCTGCAACAAACATTGGGAGAGTATCGATCAAAGGTAGAACAACTATACGAATGGCTACGGGATTAATTTCAGTCGGTTCGCCTGGATTTGTCGTTTTTGTCTCAGATTGGACGTTAGGTGTGGCAACTTGTTGACATCCAACCATGAACATCATACTTATTACTATACTAATAATATTCAGTAGTTTTTTCATATTTACCTCACGGCCACGAATTTATTCTTATTTAACTAAAATTGCTTTCTTCCGTTCTATTGATGATCTCCAAGCTTCTATCAAGGCAGGAAGGATAGAAATGATAACTATCGCCAGAATTACCAGAGAAAAATTTTGCTTTATAAATGGAATATTTCCAAAGAAATATCCAGCGCAGGTGAAAAGTGCAACCCAAGTGATCCCACCAATGAGGTTGTACGAGATAAAATATGAATAGGTCATATTCCCAACGCCAGCTACAAACGGAGCGAATGTCCGAATTATAGGAACAAAACGCGCCAGGAAGATTGTCTTACCACCATGTTTTTCAAAGAATTTATGCGTTCGTTCCAGATAATCTTTTCGGATCCATTTAATTTCGTCATTTTTCACCTTTGAGGCAAGAGAATGACCGATCGAATAATTCACCGTATCACCAAGGACAGCCGCGAGCATTAATATGAAAGCCAGTACATAAATATTTAAAGATCCCAATGCAGCAAAGGTCCCAGCTGCAAAAATTAGCGAATCGCCCGGTAAAAATGGCATGACAACCAAACCCGTCTCTATAAAAATCACAATAAAAAGAATAACATATGTCCAAAATCCATAATTTGAAATAATATCGCTCAAATAAACATCCAGATGAATAAAAATATCCAAAATTTTGATTATTAAATCCATGGTTATTCCGCTTTCATATATGATTTAATCGCTTGGCGATTATACTGCATACTAATTCACACCAGACTTGCTCTTTAATTAGAATAATATTAATTCTTATTTTTCTAGAATTGAAATACTTAATAACCGATCGCCTGGGGGAAGATTTTCCTCAGTATCTGGATCCCTTGGCGCTAAATTTTCGAGAGCAATTAGACCATCAATAACTTGACCAATAATCGTAAATCTCCCATCTAATTCGGGCAATGGTTTATATGTGATGAAAAATTGACTGCCATTCGTGTCGCTTCCAGAATTCAACATTGCAACAACACCTGGCCGATCAAAGAATAAACCATTATTTGTTTCAATTTGATAGAGAAAACCTGGTCCTCCCAAACCTGTAGCACTTGGATCCCCTGTTTGAGCCACAACTCCTGGAATTACACGGTGGAAAGTAATGTTGTCATACCACCCTTCGCGAGCCAGGAAAACAAATGCATTTACCGCAACCGGTGCTTTATCTGGATATAATTGAATGGTTACATCACCTTTTTCGGTATGCAGGGTCGCAATATATTGTTTTTGGGGATCGACATTCAACTCTGGACACGATGAGAACTGACGTTTTCCGAGGATAATCAAAGCGATTATCGAATCCAAACTGTTTAAATCCCGAGGACCGTTATAAATTTGCCCATTGATCAAAAGGAATGGCGTTGATCTTAACCCAATTTTAAGACTCTTTTCAAGTTCATCGTTAACTCGCTCAATGATTGACGGACTGGTTAACAATTCTTTATAAACCGATTTATCCAAGCCCAGAATAGCTGACTGCTCCATAATATAAGATATAAACTCTTCAGTAGATTTAGATTTCCAATTTTCATAATTCAAAAATAACAAATCATGCATCTCCCAAAATTTGCCCAGATCGCTGGCGGCTTCTGAAGCTTGTGCAGCCAACATGGCTTTATCATGGATATCGTATAGCGGAAATTGCCGAAATATTACCAACAAGTTACTTGAATATTTTTCTTCCAACTTCAAAAGAACTGGCGCAAGACCAGCACAACCAGGACATTGAAAATCTCCATACTCAATGATCGTAACATAGGCATCTGCAGGCCCTCTAGAGTGATCGCTGCTTCCAAATGAAGGAAAAATGGATATCTCGGTCGGACCAGGGGTTGGAGATAGTTGAACAATCTGACATTTGACTTGAAATTCAACTGTTGATGAAACTTGCGGGGAGATCGCTTTTTCTTGGGTAGAAGTTTGATTTACGTCCGTTGATTTCACACAAGCTCCCAAAAGAGTTATTAATAGAATTAAGGAATATTTCAGGTTTCGCCAATTAACCAATGATTCCATTTTAGAATCCTTTGTCAATTCTCCAGGTTTTATTGGGAAATCGCGGCTTTTAGGTCTTCGAAAGAAGCCATGCTGGAGATTTTATCCAGAAATACCTTAAGAGAAGGGCTTTTAGCCCGCAAAGAGCGAACAGCTGGTCCGACAGGGTCTTCACCTGCAGCTCCTCCCGGGACATCGGCATAAGCCCCATAAAAAGCAAAATATGCTTGATTTAATTTTCGAATTGGATACCCGTTATTCCAAAAAACTATTCTTCTCTCTTCCATGTAAGTTTCCGCCTCATCAATTTTCTCATCTGCAAGAAGCGCATCAACCGTAACTCTCGTTTTGTGCATTTCCTTTCTAAAATCAAACAAGACGATAGGGAGATCATTGGGGTCTGGATGGCTGGATGGATAATCAATCAAAGAGTATCCTAAATAATCAGCCAGAAGCTCAGGGTAAAATTTTTTGATAACCAATTTACCAATTTCATCACCAGCAATTGATGCAGTAGTTTCATTCATGGTTCTCAATTCATTTGACGATTCATAATGCAAACCCAACGGGCGGAAACTCAACCAATTATGGATCCATTCGTGTGCGATTGTGTTTGACAACCAGTCCAGGGACGTAGTTCGTTCGACCATGGTTGGATATGAGCCTATCCCACCTACTGGTACGACTAGAGAGGATAAATTATTTTTACCATCGATTTCACCCTCCAAACTTACCTGTTTGTCAACTGGTAAATCGGAAATTAGCGAGATACTTTTTTGTTGAACGATCTTATTTCTTGGCGAAATGATCAAGTCATAAGGGAGTGGAGAAATATGAAATAAGACCGGAGGGACTGGCTGACCATCAAACGCCAGACCTTCTTCGCCAATCACTTCACTGATCTGTTCTTCAAGGACCGACTCTGCGAATTGAGATATTTTACTTTGAGAATTATTAAGCGTACTCAATTCGATTTTTAATTGTCTTGATGTGGCCGCAGGATCCATTATCGATGGATCCACATAGATCAAATTCAACTGTGATTCTTTTTGTATAATATCCCTGGTAATTTTCAGGTAATCCAGAACAATTTTGTTACGATTCGAACTCTCAAAATAATAAGGAGAACCGAGATTTACCTGTATCAGTTTTCCTTCAATAGCAGCAATTGTCCAATCAAAATAATCAAATTCAACAGGTCTTGTAAAAGCCCTTATTCTGTCGATCTGATTATTTTCCAACAATGAACTTCCACTGGTTATTAAACTGATCAGGATTAATAATATCAAAATCTCGACACGGACTATACTTTTTGTCCACATTTGCTGTATTATAACCTTTTCAAATTATCATCACTAAGAAAATTAATTTAATTCAGCCTTGAAATCAAAATTGTGGTTATCCACAATCTAAATTTCAAGGTTTTTTTAGTTAAAACCGAATATTATTAATTCAAATTTGTTAGGAATTCATTAATTGCAATGGCAGCTTTATGTCCTGCAACCATCGCTGTGACCACAAGATCTGGACCTGTAACATCATCACCCCCAGCGAAAACTCCTTCCTTCGTTGTAGCGCCAGTCTCTTTGTCAACCACTGTGATTAAACCCCAATCGTGGGTCTCCAAACCAGGTGTTGACTTCCCAATAATTGGATCTGGCCAATATCCCAAGGCTTTAATGGCTGTGTCAACTGCGACAGAGAAATTTGATCCTTCAACGGGGACGGGTTTTCTGCGACCTTTCGCATCCGGTTCCCCTAATTGCATCTCAATGCATTCGATTGCCGCCAAACGACCATCTTCTCCAGCAATAAACTTAACCGGTTGGGTAAGAAAATGATATTGAGCTCCCTCTTCCTTTGCCATCTTTCGATCTTTGGCACCACCAGGCATCTCTTTCTCTGTACGTCGGTATATACAAGTGACCTGTTCCGCACCCATACGCAGCGCAGTTCGCAGGCAATCTGAGGCGGTATCGCCGCCACCGATAACCGCAACGCGTTTACCGGTATGCGGTCGTTCTCGTTTATCCTCTGGAAGGAGATCGATTTCTGTATTAGCCCTCATTAGAAAATCCGTACCTTCATAAACACCGGGAAGGTCTTCACCTGGAATCTCCATCTTTGCATCGATACCTGTTCCCACACCAACAAAAACGGCATTAAATCCGTCTTTTTCCATCAATTCATCAATTGTTTTATCTTTACCAATGAGAGTGTTACCAATAAACTGCGCCCCTGCAGTCTCAAAATCCTCCCATTTGCAAAAAAAGACTTCTTTGGCGAGTTTAAAATTTGGGATCCCATAAACCAATAATCCACCTGGTGCAGGTTTCGAGTCAAAAAGAGTAACTTGATGTCCTTGCTTAAGTAAGTATTCAGCACAACCCATACTTGCAGGTCCGGCGCCAACCATTGCGACCCGTTTTCCAGTTGGCTTTCCGACAGGGATTGATACACCCTCAGTTTTCCTTTCAAAGCAAGTTACAAATGTTTCCAATGGGCCACAAAGAACTGGTTCGTGAGATTTATTTAACACACAAGAACCCTGGCAAAGTTGTTCGTGGGGGCAAACGCGGGAACAAATCTCTGGAAGGGAGCTTGTTTGTCTGTACAATAAGGATGCTTCAAGATATCTACCTTGTTCGATCAACCACATGGCAGAAGGTATATCGTTGTGTGTTGGACAAGCCAACATACAAGGAGCCGGATCAGGGCAATGGATACATCTGGAAGCTTCGAGCATAGCACGATTTGAATCCAATGGGATGGCGACGTCACCAAAATCGCAAACCCTCTCTGTCGGTGGTCTAAGAGCCGGATCTTCATAAGGCATATAGACCCGAGCCTTGCGATCAATTTCCAAATTTTCACTTGGGATTTTTTGCATTCAAAAACTCCTGCGATTATATAAACATTTCTTTCAATCTCATGATACCCAAACTTCCAGTTAGCTTACAGGCGTAAATGTCATCAATGCATGCGACGATTATCATATGTGGGTATTATGATTTTTCCGTATATTTGGGTCTAAAAATCAAAACAACATCTAATATTAGTTACTAAAACTGTTTTCCTGGTGTTTTATAATAGAGTAATTCCATGAATTTTAACCCACGAACCCAAGTTGATCTAATCTCGGACCATCTTTTAATATGCAGTCAAAGAATAAACCGACAAACAAGAGAAATTTGGGGTATTTAACAAATCAGACCTTTCTATTTTTTTAATTGCACCGTATAATATAGTATATTAACCACTTGTGTGCTTGCCATTATCAGCCCTGAGCGAATACCCTGTATTATTGTACAGGGGATGAAAATAAACCTATAAAGGAACTGTCATGTCTCGCAATTCTTCTTTCCCAATTTTCTTTGCAGTGATATTCTTTCTAGGTTTACTGACATTAGCAAATTATTCCTTTAAAATCGCTCCACAGGAAAATATTCCAGCGCAAGCGGTGAATACAACAACTCCTTTTCCAACCAATCCCAGCCCCATCGTTCCAACCTTGGTGAATACCCCATTCCCTATTTTCAATCAAACTCAGCCATCTTCTGATCAAGCACTCATCGCCTTTATTGATGCACCTTCAGGGAAACAAAGTGAACCTTATGTAATTTTGTCTGCATATTTTTCGGATGGAATTACGATTGGAAAAATTAAAATACAGGGGAATTTACTAGACCGGACGTTTATCTGTCCGGATAATCCTTGCCGTTTACCGGTAGCTTCAAGCTCAGCAATAACCTTTCAGGCACTTTCCGATTCGGGTTTGAAAAGTAATATTGTCCAGGCAAAAATAGATATTTCTGGTGAAACCAATCAATCCTCTGTAAGAATTGATTCTGTCACCCAATATGCTGTCCTTTCAGATGCATGCTCTGCGTTATGGGGAACGAATTCGACTAACACACAAACCTGGACCGATTATTTCCAAATCCCGTCCCGTCTGAATACAGATAAAAAGCTTCATATTCTCGCAGGTCGCATGATCTCAAATGGAATCGTGAATGTTCAGGACTGTCCTTCGGGAGGATTAGATGCCTCTGGAGCACCCAATTCATGTGCAATGGACAAGACATTTCCGAAGCTTGTAGAATGGCAAAATCAATATGATTTCAATATTTGGGCAGCAAGCCGGGATATTCATATTCCTCCAAAGCTATTAAAAACCCTAATTGAGACCGAATCGCAATTCTGGCCATCCAACGAGCGTTTGTTCCTTGATGAAATTGGTCTTGGTCAAATGAACCAGTTAGGCCTGGATGTGGTTCTGAGAAATAATCCAGATATCTATTTTAAGCTCTGCCAAACAGTTCTTGGACAATGCAATCAATCATACAATACACTCCCAAGAGAATTGCAGGCAATGATCCGCGGTGCACTGATCAACTCAGTCAATGCCAGTTGCCCTTCCTGCCTGTATGGGATCGATTTAATTAAAGCAAAACAATCGATCAACCTCATGGCGCTGGTCATCAAATCAGATTGCCAACAGACCAAGGCTTTGCTGAATAATGTGAATGCCACTGCTGAAAATGAAGATTATTGGAAATTCACAATTGCGGCATACCATAGTGGTATCGGATGCCTACAAAGTGCAATTGAACAAGCTTCGTTGTCAAATAAACATTTAACCTGGGCGTCGGTTTCACCTAAACTTACATGCTTTGGTGGCAAGGCTTATGTAGATGCATTTTGGAATAATTTGGATACCTTCAGTAATTACAGCCTTAAACCCGGTGATCCTATTGTTCCGTTAACAGATGCGAGTTTAAGCCCACTTCAGAATCCACTCCCAACCCCTACTCCGATCGTTAGAAATATTCACGTCTTGGTAAATGTGTATCAAGACTTGAACGGAAATGGTCATCCAGATGACAATGAATGGGTCAACAATATCGTGGTCCAATTAAAGCTTGAGGACGGAACCATTCTTTCAAAGTCAACTGAAAATGGGAAAGTTGATTTTGATATGAGTAATTATAGACCGGGTATTACAATCATTGTCAGCCTGCCAAATTATTATCAATATCAGGCAATTACCTTGCCTTCTGATGGTCAAATTACAGTCGATTTTGTTTTCACCACCCCAATTGAACCTACAAAGAAACCGTGATCTTGCGGATAAAAAATGCCACAAGCTCCTTCACCGAAAAAAATAAAGCGCCATAATCAAGACAGAACGGAAACGGAAGATAAGAATCAATCAAAACCAACAAAAGATTCGAAAAATGGAATTTCCGATCCCGAATCTTCTTTGACAAAACAAAAAAAAGAAACTAAACTTAAAATAAAGATATCGCCATCTACCCCTTCGGAGGATGCTATGGAGGAGAAAGGTGGTGATATTTTATTGAACAAACCGGAGGTAAAACAACAACCAGGTTCATCCGTTGACCATCGCGCTGAACTTGAGATTTTAATGGATGATGTGAGGGGATCTATAAAGGATAATTCTCTAAAGGATTCAGCAAGTCAGGTCTTACCTGGATCAACTTATCACAAAAAAAGGGATCTTCCCAAGCCCCTTCAAAAAATCGAAGACTGGTTTAATGAAAAATTCAGCTCGCCATACTCCAGTATAGGTTACAAGAAAAAACCTTCCCCGATCCGAATAATTATTATGATCCTGATAATGGCAGTTATGATTTATTTTCTTTTCCTGATCGGAAGACCTTATTTTCAAAATTCACCGACGGCAACCCCAACCTACACTCAAATCCCTACATATGCAATACCTGAACCATTTTCCGTTGAATTTCCAGGTGGTTGGCAATTCTTATTAAAGACCAGCAGGGTTCCTTATCCGGATTGGAAACCAACCCGACCTGAATGGCTAAACGGGACCCAAATATGTAAATTAATTGCAATTCCCTGGAATATTCAAATTGATGCAGTTTATAAAACGATCGTAAAAGGGGACGTCCTTACCTTGATGCTTGACAATAAAGACCAATATTCGTATATAGTCAATAAGCTTGAGACAGATTCAAAAGATGAATTAATTCAAAAAGTAAACAATCCTGATCCCTGCTTGGTCATTTTTCTCTATAAAGAAAATTCAGACCGATGGCAAGTCATTAGCTCTGTTCCATCATCGCCGTGAATTGCTAAGTGATTTAAATAAACCGAATAAAAACCTGATTTCCCAGCAAGCGTCCGCGCTGGGTTAGTATCAACTGATCGCCCTGCCATTCAAGTAAATTGAGACCGAGCAAATCGGTAATTTCTTTTCCAAATACTGCCATTATTGATTCACCATACCTTTTCGCGAATAACCTGGCAGAGACTCCTTCTTTTACCAATCTTAATCCCAACATCATCGTTTCTTGCATACTTATTTGTCTGGTTACTTTCAATCGGGAAACAGTTGCGGGTGAAACGGGATATTCACTTCGTTTGTGGTCTTTCTCCCGCATATTGTTATTTTCGATACGATTAATGTAGTTCTTGATTAACAATCCGTTGGAAACTCTGAGATTATTGGCAAATCCATGGGCACCTGCCCCAAAACCAAGATACATCTGATTACGCCATGTTCCTAAATTGTGCCTGCATTCATAACCATTTATTGCCCAATTTGAAATCTCGTAGTGGTTGAAACCAGCAACTCCCAATTGTTCTTCAGACCATATGTACATGTCTGCACTGATATCATTATCTGGGATATCTAACAAACCTCGCCTGGTTTTTATTCCAAAATTCGTCCTTTTCTCAATTGTAAGTCCATACAGTGATAGATGTTCCGGTTTTAATTTTATTATTTCATTTAAACTAGATTTCCACATTTTCAATGTCTGATCAGGAAGACCGTAAATAAGGTCAATATTTATATTAATAAATCCAGCAGAGCGGGCAGCATAAAAAGACTTGAAAATATCATCCTTCGTATGGATTCTCCCCAATAATTGAAGTTCTTTTTCATTAGTAGATTGAGCGCCGAGACTGAGACGATTAAAACCTGCATTCTTAATTTCCTCCAAATATCCAAACTCTATTGTCCCGGGATTGGCTTCCAATGAAATTTCTGCATTCGGTATAATATTAAAATGTATATTAAGAGTTTTGAATATTCTTTCGAATTGGGTGGGTTCCAATAATGAAGGTGTACCTCCCCCAAAATAAATCGTATTCACATCGAGTGGTACAAGAAAAGACTTAGCGACCGATCCGATCTCTGTAATTAATGAATTTACATATGCTGGAATTAAATCTTCTTTTCCTGCATAGGTGTTAAAATCACAATACTCACACCGTTTTTTACAGAAAGGAATATGGATATAGATCCCAATCTGTTGTGAAGGTAATAAATTCGTTTTCAGAGTCTCCACTCGCGCATATGTATCCGATCGTTGTTCCTGGATCAAACAGGTCTAAGCCTAATTAGTAATTGTGACATAAATTATAAAAGTGTTTATTTGTTCCTAAAATCTATGAATACTTGCCTGAAAATATTTACTGTAGTATAGTATTTATTGATATTAAACCAAAATAATTTGCATGTAATCTTAACACAATTCATTAAAGGAGAAAATATGGCTAGTGTAATCGATGTGGAAGGAATTGGACCAAAATATGCAGCGAAACTGGGAAAGGCGGGAGTAAAAACCACAGAAGGTCTTCTTAAGATGGGAGCCACTCCAACAGGAAGAAATGATGTCGCTGCAAAATCTGGAATTGATGCCAATCTTATCCTTGAATGGGTCAATCGGGTTGACCTCTATCGAATTAGAGGTGTTGGCAGCGAGTATTCTGATCTTCTTGAGAATTCTGGCGTGGATACCGTAGTTGAATTAGCACAACGAAAAGGATCCAATTTGTTTGAAAAAATGGTTGAAATTAATAAGACTAAGAAACTGGTTCGGAAACTTCCCACCAAGAATCAAGTTGAAGATTGGGTTGCTCAGGCGAAGAAACTTCCCAGAGTCGTTAAATATTAGAGGTTTTTGGCTTGAAATCAGGGGGGTTTCACTAATAGGATCCATTGAGAGGATTTCCGTCAAGCTAATTAAAAAAGCGGTCATTCAGACCGCTTTTTTAACTATTAATTACCAACCATTTGAGTAATCTTGAAATAAACATATAATATATATTAAAATATCAGTTGATACTCTAAATTTTTTCTTTCGAAAGAGGGATCAGATGGAAGACTTTGAAAAATTAGGACTTTTTTATTTAGGTCGCGCGTATGATCTGAAAAATAGACAATTAAAAGATGATCTCCTCTTGTATGATTCTAAGGATCTTACGACTCACGCAGTTTGTGTCGGTATGACTGGAAGTGGTAAGACCGGTTTATGTATTTCCTTGATAGAAGAAGCAGCAATCGATGGAGTACCATCCATTTTGATCGATCCCAAAGGAGATCTTGCCAACCTTTGTCTTACTTTTCCCGACCTAAATTCATCTGATTTTCGCCCATGGATCAATCTGGATAGCGCTCGTCAAAAGGGTTTGTCTCCAGATGATTACTCGATAAAACAAGCGGAGATCTGGAAAAAAGGTCTGGCTGATTGGGGGGAAACTGGAGAAAGGATACGACGCCTAAAAGAGGCTGCTGAAGTTTTAATCTACACACCAGGAAGGAATGCAGGTATTCCTGTTTCAATATTAAGCTCATTTTCAGCTCCCTCACAATCGATCATGGACGATTCGGATCTTCTTAGAGACCGGATAAGCAGCACTGTTACAAGTTTATTAGGTTTGATCGGGATTAAGGCTGACCCAGTTAAGAGTCGTGACCATATTCTTTTATCGACAATCCTCGAGTTTGCCTGGAAAAACGGAAGAGCGATCGATCTGGAATCGTTGATCCAACAAGTCCAAACCCCGCCAATAAACAAGATCGGTGTTTTGGAAATGGAATCATTTTATTCCTCCAAAGATCGGTTTGAATTGGTGATGGCGTTAAATAATCTTCTTGCATCACCAGGATTTTCCACCTGGCTTGAAGGAACTCCACTGGATATCAGCCAAATCTTGTACACTCCGAGCGGAAAACCCCGTCTTGCCATATTTTCAATAGCACACTTAAGTGATCCTGAAAGAATGTTCTTTGTTTCCCTGTTAATGAATCAGATTTTGAGCTGGACACGCGCCCAACCAGGTACAAGCAGTTTGCGTGCATTGGTGTACATGGATGAGATTTTCGGATTTCTACCTCCAGTGGAAAATCCCCCTTCAAAATTACCCATGTTGACCTTATTAAAACAAGCAAGGGCATTTGGCGTTGGAATGGTGTTTGCAACCCAAAATCCGGTTGACCTGGATTATAAAGCCCTGTCAAATATGGGAACGTGGTTCATTGGCAGGTTACAAACCGAACAGGATAAATCCAGGCTTTTGGACGGATTGGAAAGCGCTTCCTCTTCTTCAAGTGGGATTTTTAGCCGTTCATCAATTGAAAAGATTATCTCCGATCTCGATAATCGTGTTTTTCTGATGAATAATACCCATGATAGTTCACCTGAGATATTCCAGACCCGTTGGGCTCTTTCATACTTGAGAGGTCCGTTGACAAGGGATGATATCAAGAAATTGATGGATCCTGTAAAAGGCAACCAACTATCGAGTGCACAGACAATAAAAATATCAAGGAGCAATACAGAACAGATCGGGCAACAATCTTCCCACCAGCCCTCCTTACCACCAAATATTCCATTTTATTTTATTCCAACCCGTGGAAAAATATCGTCTGAATCCAAATTAATTTATAAACCTCATCTCATGGGTGTTGCAAAAATAAATTTTTCAATCACAAGTTTAAACCTTTCCGACTCGAAAATCTCGACTTACATCACACCGATCACGGAGAATGCAATCTCTGTAACTTGGGAATCAGCCGAATCGATCGATATCCCTCCTGCAGATCTTGAGAAAGTACCTCAAACGGATGCCTTATTTGAAAACTTACCAACTTCAGCCATTCAAATTGCCAATTATAATAATTGGAACAGGGATTTTGTTTCCTGGCTATATGGAACTCAAAGTCTAGAATTAATGAATTCCTCGAGTATAAAGATCATATCAAGCCCAGGGGAAACAGAAAAGGATTTCCGTATCCGATTACAGCAATTAGCACGGGAAAAAAGAGATGAGCAGACCGAAGTTCTACGAAAGAAATTTTCCGGTAAAGATGCTGTTTTGAAAGAGCGTTTGCGGAAAGCTGAACAAACTGAAGAAAAACAGCAAGATCAAGCAAAAAGGGCAAAAGCACAAACTGCAATTTCATTTGGTTCCATGTTGCTTGGCGCATTTTCTGGCAGAAGGGTCAGCCAATCAACAATCAGCCGAGCATCTTCTGCTATGCGCAGTGCCAGTCGATCCATTGAAGAAGGTAAAGATGTTTCGCGAGTTGGCGATACAATCGAAACCATAAAACAACAAATATCCGATTTACAGGTTGAATTCGAAGCAGAAGTTTCCAATTTAAACCAAAAATTGGATCCTTTGACCGAACCACTGGATAAATTGGTTATAAAACCCAAAAAATCTGATATTTTGATCCAGTTGCTCTCCCTGATCTGGGTTCCTTATTGGCAAGATTCGCAGGGATCCATAACTCCTGGATGGTGATTAATAATATTAGTAGCTTGATTTTTAATTGTATAAGTTTCCACAAATGAATTGCCATGTCTTCAAATAAATCAATTGACGAGCTCATCAAATCAGCAATGGAAAATGGCGAATTTGACAATCTACCAGGTTCGGGGAAACCACTTGACCTGGGAGATTATTTTCAGACGCCTGAAGAACTCCGAATTACCTATTCCTTGCTTAAAAATGCTGGTTTTCTGCCAGATGAGATCGAAAAATTTAAGGAAATTGAAACCTTGAAATCAGAGATGAAAACCTGCGAAACTGACCAACGCAAAAAGGAAATCATCAAGCAAATCAATAAACTGACATTAATCATCAACATAAAGATGGAAAATTTCCGAAACAAATCATCCTGGCTTAATTTCAACCTGCTTTGACAATAACATCTTTCCCTGCTATAATACAGATATTAAAATGACTTTCGCTGTCCAATGTGACAGTTTAAATTTTGAGTTCGCGTAAAGCAGTTAGCCATTTATACCCCTATGGAGTTGCTCGAATGGGGTTTTTTATATTTTTAACATGGAATACTCAATTAAGTTCAAAAATTAAAGGAAATTGAAATTTAATGGAAAAGAAGAATAAATTACGCATAATCCCATTGGGCGGTTTAGGTGAAGTTGGAAAAAACATGATGGCTTATGAATATGGGGGTAAAATCCTCGTAATTGATGCAGGCATCATGTTCCCCGAAAATGATATGCTGGGGGTGAATTACATCATTCCTGATTACCACTTTTTGATCGATAACGCGGAAAAAGTATGCGGAATCGTGATAACACATGGTCATGAAGATCATATCGGGGCAATTCGCCACGTCTTAGATGATCTCAGAGTCCCGGTTTATGCAACCCCATTAACGATGGGTTTAATCGAAGTGAAACTCGCCCGGAACGGGCAAGGTTCCAGATCCGATCTGCGAACAGTTCAAGCAGGGGATACGGAGAAGATCGGACCCTTTACAGTTGAATTCTTTCATGTCAGCCATTCAGTCCCTGATTCTGTAGGCTTAGGAATCAGTACACCAATTGGGTTAATAGTTCACACAGGAGATTATAAATTTGATCATACCCCAGTTGATAATTGGCCTACAGATTTCGCCAAACTTGCTGAATTTTCCCAGCGGGGTGTGACCATACTCCTGGCAGATTCAACAAATGCTGAACGTCCTGGTTGGACACCTTCCGAACAAGTAATTGAACCTGCGTTCGACGAAGTATTTAAAACTTCTCCTGGTCGTGTAATAATCGCTACTTTTGCTTCGCTCATCTCTCGCATGCAGCAGGTGGCAAATGCTGCCATTCGGCATAATCGAAAAATGGCTTTCGTCGGTACAAGCATGGTTGATAATGCAAAAATTGCTCTTAAAATGGGATATATCACCATTCCCGAGACCACATTGGTGAGTCTGGAAGAAGCACTTACCCTTCCCTCAAAAGAAGTAGTTCTGATGTGCACCGGAACCCAGGGTGAGCCATCATCCATCATTGGACGTCTTTCAACAGGTGAAAATCGACAATTTGACATCAAGAAGGATGACACGATTGTTCTTTCTTCCCATCCAATTCCTGGCAATGAGGAAGCGATCAGTAAAACCATCAATCGCCTGCTCAGGCGTGGCGCAAACGTTATCCATGACGGGATCTTACCAGTGCATGTTTCAGGTCATGCCAGCCAGGAAGAACAAAAACTTTTGTTTAATTTAATTAAACCGAAATTCTTTATACCAATTCATGGTGAGCTGCGTATGCTTAAACGCCATAAGGACCTCGCAAAGCAAGTTGGGATTCCCGAGGAAAATATTGCAGTTGTTGAAAACGGGCAAGTGATCGAATTGTCAGACGGGAAATTAACGCTAGGGGAGCGAATTCCCGGAAATTATATTTTTGTTGAAGGAAGCAGTATTGGTGATATTGACCGGGAAATTATGCGTGAAAGGGAAAAATTAGCGCGTTCTGGTATTCTTTTGATCGATATAAGTGTGGACAAATACTCGAATCGTCTGGTCCACGAACCGGAAATCATCACTCGCGGCTTTCTTTCTGCAGAAGATTTCCTACGGATATCACCTTCCATCCGACAGCGAGTTCGGGATATCGTCAACACCAGCGGTATTGATGATGACAAGGTAATTGTTGAATCAATCCGTTCTTTTCTTTACCAGGAAACCAAGCGACGCCCAATGGTTTTTGTCACACTCAGTCGAGTCTGATTAATTGGATTAATCAGACCAGCCATATTTTCCGCGTAATGGCACAAAAGCCACAGGTAAACTCTTTTCCATTGAATATCCATCTTTAACGCGACACCAGATCTCAAGATGTTGGAAACCTTTTATACCAACAGGCAGTATCAAACGTCCTCCTTCAGCCAATTGTCCTAAAATAGGGTCTGGTACCTTTGGCGCAGCCGCGCTGATCAAGATGGCATCATAGGGGGCTTCCTCCGGAAAACCTGAACTTCCATCGCCTTTAATAACAGTTATATTCTTCAAATGGAGTTGTTCAATTAATTTGACCGCACCATCTGCCAGATCGGGAATAATTTCAATTGAAACAATTTTTCTTGCCAAATGTGCCAGTATCGCAGTCTGATATCCACATCCGGTGCCCACTTCCAAAACTTTTTCTTCCCCTTTAAGATGAAGTTCTGAAGTCATAAGAGCAACTATGTAAGGTTGTGAAATGGTTTGCCCAAAGCCTATCGGTACTGGTCCGTCACTATATGCATAAGGAATATAATCATCAGGAATAAACTGATGCCGAGGTACTATTTGCATTGCATGGATCACCCGCTCGTCTGTAATCCCCCGCCTGATAATCTGATCCTCAATCATTTCCTTGAGATTGTGGTCAAAATCGATTTTCATTTACCTCGAAATTGAATTAGAGATCATACGCGCAATCTTTCCCATTGGGAAATCTGAGAATCGATTGCAGGAAACCCAATTACCAGTTTGATCTAAAACTGAATTTGTTTCTGCTGTACATAGGTAGGTCAGCATGGTTTGTTTAAAATGAGTGTAGGAATGTTTATATACTCCTTGTTGGGAACTCGGACTTATTAAAAAACCCATCCTTTTCAAAATCATCCCAGCCAGTTGTTCTTCGGGTTTCTTTAACTCTACGGAAACCCTAAAATTAGGGAATTCCCATAAACCACCCAGTAAACCTTTTGATGGTCTTCTAATTAGCAGGAATTTGTCTTCATGTTTAATGATCGCAGCAAGATATGTGTAATTTGGCTTACTTTTCTTCGATCTAAGCACTGGCCTTTTTTCCTGAACCCCATTCTCTCTTGCCTGACAAAATTCAAATAAAGGGCACGCATTACACAATGGATTTCTCGAAAGACAAATTGTCGCTCCAAGGTCCATTAACGCCTGGTTGAAATCTCTAGCTTTTCCAGATGGTAATTCATTCCTGATCAATGCCCAAATATTTTTCTTTCCCTTGGATGTTTCCAGATTTTCTTCAATATTAAATACTCGCGCAAATATTCGTCGGATATTTGCGTCTAAAGTTGGTTCATCCAAATTGAATGCTATCGAAGCGACCGCTCCGGCTGTATATCGCCCAATACCTGGTAATTGAATAAGATCCTTAATATTGTCAGGTATTTTCCCATCAAATTTCAGGCTGATAATCTGGGCAGATCGATGAATATTTCTCGCCCGACTGTAATAGCCTAAACCCTCCCAAACTACCAGTACTTGTTCCTCAGTAGCTTTAGCCAGATGAATAATATCCGGAAATTTCGCCATCCATTTTGTGTAATAAGGAATAACTGTATTCACCCGTGTTTGCTGAAGCATTATCTCTGAAATCCAAATGGAATAAGGATCCAGATGCTCGCGCCATGGAAGGTTTCGAGCATTCCGTGCGTACCATTCCAACAAAACCTGATCTAAATTTCCCACAATTTACAATTGAAATCCATTTCTCGCAGGAACTAATTTGTAGGAATAATTCTTTACGTAGGAAAATAATTTTGATTGCAAATCTTGCCAGGTTGCTGACCTCAATGCTTTTTGAGCAAGAGAAAGGTCGTTAATGAGCATTCCAACCTGGATCTGTGGATGATTACCAAAGATCGTTGCCCAGGCTTCAACAGGTTCCAGGCCCAATCTCTGCACCCCGGGAATGAATTCACTGATGACAAACTCAAAATACTTTTGTTCATTATCCTTGGCAATATCCCAAGTCATGATCAGTTTTATAGGCATTTGCAATTTATCCGCGTTGATAATCCAAAACTATTACTCTGGATTCTGAAGGCAATGCTGATTTCGTAATTTTCAAACTGGGGACTGTGTCCAAAGGTTGGAGACCCATTTCCTTGAGGAATTTATCCAATGAATCAAGCGGTACACTTACATCCCTGGTTTTATAATGCATCGGAATGATGATATTAGGTTCCAATAGGCTGATTATTTCCGCCGCTTTGGCTGCATTCAAACCGCCCCCTCCCCCAACAGGTATCAAAACCACATTTACATTTCCCAACGCTTCAATTTCTGATTGCGTTGGAACTTGCTTTAGATCCCCAAGGTGAGCAACAGTTAGACCATCATAATCAAAAACATAAAGGGTATTACACGGATACTCGTCTTTCTTTTTGCCATGACCATCGGTTTGAACCGCGTTGATAAAAACGCCACCAATTTCATATTCCCCAGGACCAGTCAAGATTTGATTCGCACCTTTTGCAGCATTAATATAATTGTGTCCAGGAGCGTCATGACTGATGGCAACAATATCTGCTTTAAGTTTCAAGGGAAAATATCCAACTGCTTTGGAATCAAAAGGATCAACGACAACAGTTGCCAATCCTCTTTCAGTTAAGCGGAAACAGGAATGACCGTACCAAAATATTTCCATTATTGATCTCCTGGTGTGTAATTATAACCGCGTCCGGCGACACTATCAGTTGGTGAACTCTTATTCAACTGAAATTTCTTCACTATAAAAATAATCTATCTTTGATTACATTTTTATCACGTTGAGAAGATCACCACCAAGATCCATTTGGTATAACACGGATGACGATTTCCAATATGAAAGCAATCATAAACCACATGCCAAAAGCACGATTATTGATAAATGCCTGGGGGGCAAAATAGAGTGGCCATCCACCTTGACCCTCAGGAAACCCTTCTGGTTTTTGTTCCGGCCGAGGTTTGATAAATTGAGGATACAATTTCGTGAATGTTGGAATAGCCATGACCACCAATAACATGATAGGTGTGAAGTATTTTATTACGACAAGTATCAAAACAATAAGATATGGTAAAACCATCATACCTATCATAAAAATTCGTGCTCTTTTTTCACCTATGATTACCGGAAGAGTGTGAATCTTTTTGGCTTTATCAACATTGATTTTATCAATATGTTTACCAAATATGACCGTTGTTACTCCAAGGACATAAGGCATTGAAGCCCAAACCACATTCCATGACCATTGACTGGAAAGGACATAATACCCTCCCCCGATCATTAATGGACCCCAGACTAGAAAAACAGCGAGTTCACCCATTGCTATATATTTTAATGGCCAAGTATAGAATAAAACAAAAAATGCTCCCAGACCAATAAATAACCAAATTAATGGATCCCCCCGCTTTACCAAAAGCAGATATCCTCCACATACAATTGCCAATACTCCTGTGATGGCGAAATATCTCAGATGCTGTTTCTTATTAAGCAATCCATCTGCCAAGGGTTGCGGTCCATACATCGTACGGAAATAATTTTGCACGTCCACGCCACGAATATAATCTGTATAGTCATTGAATAAATTATTTGCAGCATGGGCAAGTACGAGTCCAATTATTAATATCAACCAAACACCCAAATTAGGCTTCAAACCATCGTGCCAAACGAACAAGCCTGCCAAAACCCCAGACAAAAAAGTCATAATCAACACTGCTGCACGGGTCGCAATCAACCATTTTGAAATCAGATCCAACTCATCCCACTCAGATTTTGAAACTTGGGGTATGACCTGTAATGCTTTTCGCCACATTTTGAAATTCATTTTTACTCCAGATGCCAAGATTGTGTAATTATACCCAAGATGAATGTACTAATTCTGGACTTCCATTTGTGATTTTCGTCACATGATTGTGTGACTTCCCCCACTAACCATATTGTACATAAAATCACATACTATAAAGTAGGATTCTTTTGTAATTGAGGGTCCGGTTGATTGCATTTATACCCTATTAACATCCTGGTCAACGGTTGATTGAATGAGGTGATCATGACAATTAGTGAAATTATCATAAACCCTTTTTATCAAAAAATCCAAGAATCTATCGCAGATGGCGAAAAATTACGAAACTGTCTTCAATGTGGCAATTGTAGTGGAGTATGCCCATTTGGATTTGCAATGGTTTATCCACCGAGTCGTATGATCGCACAAGTAAGGGCAAATAGATTTGAAAATATATTGTCCACTGAAAACATTTGGATGTGTGTTTCATGTTATGCATGTTCAGCTGCCTGTCCAGCACAAATTCCAATCACCGCAGGGCTCATGACCGGAGCCAAGGAAGAACTTTTACTCGCCGGAAATGTCCCAGGCGAATTGCAAATCGCATTGGAAAATTCCCAAAGGTATGGAAATCCAATTGGCGAATCTCCCAGGAAACGTGCAGATTGGGCAAAAGATATCCAGCCAGAAGTGAAATTAATGGGGAAATACCGACAACCCGTGGATGTCTTATGGTTTGTTGGAGATTATGCCTCCTATCACCCGCGGGTTCAACAAATCTCCAAAGCCTTTGCGAAAATACTAAACAAACTTAATATCGATTTTGGCATCTTAGGTCCTGAGGAAAATAGTGATGGGGACTCACAACGACTTGCCGGCGAAAAAGGGCTTTTTGAGATCCTTGCCGAGAAGAATCAGCAAGCATTCAGAAAATATGAATTCCACGAAATCATTACAACTGATCCGCATGCTTACAACGCCATAAAGAATGAATATCCCAAACTTGGCATCTCCTATCCTGTCCACCATTACACCGAATTCCTTTTTGACAATATCCAATTAATCCGTCCATTACTTAATTATCCCATTAATTCCAGGGTCACCTATCATGATCCCTGTTACCTAGGGCGCGTGAACGATATTTTTGAACAACCACGCTTGTTGCTCAAAGAAATCCCTGGGATAGATCTGATTGAAATGTCCCACAATTATAAGAACAGCCTTTGTTGCGGAGGCGGAGGAGGGGGAATGTGGTTGGATGGGTTCCAGTGGGAAAAGACACATGTCCGCTTATCTGAATGGCGCATGCAAGAAGCTCTTCAAGTTAATGCCGGAATCCTGGCAGTTGCCTGTCCATATGAGACCCCTAGATTCGAGGACGCGGCAAAAAACATTGACAGTTCCAATCCGGTTAAAGTTAAAGATATAGCCGAACTCCTTGTGGAAAGCATGGGTATCTAAAAGAAATCGAGGAAAAATGAAAATTGCTGTCATTTTAAAACTCGTTCCAGATTTAGTTGAAGAATTATCCATTAATCCAGATGGATCTTCTCTGGATACCACATGGATGCGAATGATCATTAATGAATTTGATGATCATGCATTAGAACAGGCTATCCTATTAAAAGAAAAATACTCAGGATCCGTAACCGTGATCTCACCTGAATTTGATGGTGTGGACGATGTGCTTTTCACTGCTTCTGCAAAAGGTGCTGATCAAATCATTAAAATGACCGGCGATTTTAGTAATTCCAATAACCATGCATTGGCAAAGGCAATAACTCCATTCATCAAAGAGATCCAGCCAGATCTAATTTTGACTGGTGTGCAGGCAAATAATGATCTGGATGGCTCTTTGGGACCATGTCTTGCGGCATGTCTGGAAATGCCTTTCGCAGGCTATATTTCCGGAATCAATGTGGAAGATAAATCTATTTTAGTCAGAAAGGAATATCCTGGTGGAGTTATATCTGAATTATCCATTTTTCTTCCCTGCGTAATTGGCATCCAGGCTGCGGAAACACCTCCAAGATATGTTGCGGTCAGCAAGGTTCGACAGGTCATGAAAACCAGCAAAATTGATGAGAAACCGATCTCAGAGATGGATCAAAACGGAGGGGTTAAGGTGATCCGGATGTTCCAACCAGAAGCAAGCTCGCATGCAGAAATGATCAACGGAACTCCAGAGGAAGTTGCCGAGCGCTTGATCACGGTTTTTAATCAGATCGGGATTATTAAATAGGAGGTCGATAGATGAGTCAGGATATTTATGTTCTAGTTGAGCATTTTCAAGGGCGATTATCAGAGATCTCTTCCACATTACTGGCAGCTGGAAGGCAACTAGCAGAAATCCACAATTCCAGCCTGATTGCCATTTTACTCGGGTCGAATTCACAAAACCTGTTTAAGGAAATCCCGGCAGATAAAGTAATCTATGCCGATAATCCTTTACTTAATGAATTCAATCAAGATGCTTACCAGCAGGTTCTAAGTGAAATAATAAAATTGAAATTACCGTTCTTGTTATTATTTGGGAACACCACCATAGGTTCTGATCTGGCAGGGTTCCTATCTGTGAAACTTAATATGGATCTGGCGAGTTCCTGCAGTCACTTCACGATTGAAGGAAATATCGTTTCACAAATATGTGGCGGAAAGATCATGGTCGAGTCAAACTCGACAGCAACTACCACTTTAATCACGATGGTTCCGGGAAGATATAAACTGCAAACATTGAAGACTGATTGTAGTCCTGAGGTAGAAATATTTACTCCAACCAACATTAATGAACTTCGCATAAAAACAATAAAAATCCTTGAACCAGAAAGTTCAGATGTTGACATCTCGAAAGAACCCATTCTCATTTCAATTGGACGAGGAATCCAAACCAAAGAGAATATTGAACTGGCAGATAACCTCGCCAAAGCATTAGGAGGTGTGGTTTGTGCTTCACGCCCAGTGATTGACCAGGGATGGTTGCCAACCTCCAGGCTTGTTGGCAAATCGGGAAAGCATGTCAAACCCAAGCTATACTTCGCCATTGGCATCAGTGGAGCACCTGAGCACGTTGAGGCAATTACGAATAGTGAAACGATCATCGCTATAAATACTGATCCAAAAGCTCCGATCTTCGATATCGCCAACTATGGAACTGAGATCGATCTATTCGATCTGATCGATATCCTAGTGGAAAAAGTTGAGGGTATAAAAACCAAGTGATCGATTTCACCAGGAGAAAACATAATGCCAGAGAGAGTTGATTTTTGGGGAATACCTGAAAGTTGGGGGGCACCGGCATTATTTGTATATTCAATAATGTTTCTGTCTGCAGCAATTTTAATCCTGCGTTTTTATTTAAGAGCCAGGATTTGGGTAAAGATCGGCAGGAATGATTTCAAATTTAATAAACTTTTTTCAAGATCGGTAAATGCCATTAAATATGGAATCATACAGATCAAAGTACTATCCCAAAGGTATCCAGGCGTCATGCATATAACCATTGCCTGGTCGTTCCTGGTATTCTTTATCGGAACTGGTCTTGCCACCATCGATTCCCATTTTTACAAAATACTTGTCGGAACTCCATATCTGATCCATAAGTTGGTCATGGATATCTTCATTATTGTATTCTTCTTTGGTGCTGGACTGGCAGTTTATCGTCGTTATTTTCAAAAACCCGAAAGATTAACCCTCTCAACCGGATTCAGCTTGTCACTGATTTTATTGATCCTCATCGTTTTTGGAGGATTGGTGACGGAATCGCTGCGACTTGCAGTTGAAAAACCCGCTTGGGCGTGGTGGTCACCAGTCGGATGGATCCTTGCTCAATTATGGATCGCATTAGGTGCGTCCAATTCAGCATTGATCAACTGGCATTTGGCTATATGGTCATTCCATCTCCTGATCGTGGCAATAACGATCAGCACTTTACCGGTGGGAACTTTATTGCATATATTGACAGGACCAATCCATATCTTCTTTACTGATCCAGATAAAAAACCGGGGGCTCTGTCCCCAATTCCTGAGAATTCATCAAACGAACCAATATATACTAGCAGTCTTAACAACCTTTCTTCGATCCAATTACTCAGTGCTGACGCCTGCACCGAATGCGGAAGGTGCCAGGATGTCTGCCCAGCTTACGCTGCTGGGAGTCAGTTGAATCCTAAAAAGTTAATCTTAAATATTCGAGATGCAATATTTTCTGCCAATAAAGTTGATGGAAAATCGCTTTCCGACCATCGTGCCCTTATTGGAGATTGGATCCCTGAACAAATGTTGTGGGCATGCACAAGCTGCATGGCTTGCATACAGGAATGCCCGGTACTTGTTAATCATGTTGGTGCAATAGTGGATATGCGCAGGTATCTTGTTATCGAAGGAAAAATGGAAACTGAGCTCCAAAATACCTTGGAGAACTTTGGCCGTTATGGTAATTCATTTGGTCAATCTGATCGCATGCGCGCCAGATGGTCACAGAATGCCTCCCAAAAGATTAAAGATGCCAGGCGAGATCCGGTTGAGTATTTATGGTTTGTTGGAGATTATGCTTCCTATAATCCGACACTTACGGAAATTACCCTAAAAACTGCAGAAGTGTTTGCCAGCCTCGGATTGGATTTCGGGATCCTGTTCGATTCCGAAAGAAATTCTGGCAATGATGTCAGACGGATCGGAGAGGAAGGTCTGTTTGAAATGTTAAAAGAAAAAAATATCTTATCACTTTCTAAAACCACATGTAAAAAAATTATTACAACGGATCCGCACACATACAATACTTTCAAAAATGAATATTCCCTTGGAAATAAATTTCAGGTTATGCATTATACAGAACTCCTTGACCAGTTAATCTCAATCGGTAAGTTGAAATTTTCGAAGAAATTGAATTTAAAAGTGACTTACCACGATCCCTGTTATCTCGGGAGATATAACCATGTTTATTCAGCACCGCGCCGGATCATTCAAGCAACTGGATGTGAATTAGTCGAAATGCCCCGCCATGCAGAAAGGGCATTTTGTTGCGGTGCTGGAGGCGGACAAATTTGGATGTCAACAATAATAATGAACGAACGCCCGAGCGAGATCCGTATCCGGGAAGCATCCTCATTGGATGGCGTCTCGGAATTTATAGTTGCATGTCCGAAAGACATCACCATGTTTCGTGATGCCGTCAAGACGACCGGTTTTGAAGACAAAATCCAGGTCAAAGATCTAATTGAACTTGTGCAAGAAGCAATTTAAAGACACAAGTGCTCACATTATTTGGTGCCATGTTGAAACAAAAAAATCGTTCAAACCAGGTTCAACAAGGAAATGAGAAGGTAACTCCTCCCCGGAATCCATTTCAAAATGGATACCACCTTCCCATTGCCACAAAATTGATCCTCAGTTATTTGCCGATCATAATCATCACCAGCGGTGTGTTCACCATTGTTGGAATTCAACTGATCTCCAATCGCATTTTGACTGAAGCCCAGGAGAAGGTCCGCCATGACCTGAATTCAGCCCAAGAAATATACCAAAGCAATCTTCTTCGTATCCATGATATTGTTCGATTAACATCTGATCATTTCTTCCTGACGGGTGCGATGGTAGCAGGAGATATTGAATCCGTAGAGAAAGAACTGATAAGAGTTAAAAACGACGAAAATCTTGATTTCCTGTCTTTGACGGACGCAAATGGAGTCGTTATTTTTCGCGCAAGTAATCCAGATGCACCAATCAACCCGAAAACGTATGATGAGCTTGTTGCAGCAGTACTTAGCCAGAAAACAAATGTTGTTGCAACTGCCGAGATCTCCAGGGAGGAATTGGCAAAGGAATCCCCTTTGCTCGTTGAACAAGCGTTTATTAAGGTAATTGACACGCCAAAAGCAAGAACCATAACTGAAAAAGAGCAGACTTCTGGTTTAATTCTGAAGTCCGCTGCTCCAATCCGTGACCGCCAGAATAACATCATCGGGGTTTTATACGGTGGAGTGTTATTAAACAAAAATTACAAGATCGTGGATGAAATAAAACAGACTGTTTTCGAAGGAGAACGTTATCTTGGAAAGGATATCGGCACAGCTACGATTTTCCAGAATGATGTCCGAATATCCACAAACGTCACGAACAATGATGGATCAAGGGCAATTGGAACCCGTGTCTCTGAGGAAGTTTATAACAAAGTCGTACTAGAAGGAGAACCCTGGGTTGGCAGGGCATATGTGGTCAACGATTGGTACATTACTGCTTATGAACCCATAAGAAATATTCATTACAAAATCGTTGGCATTTTATATGTAGGACTACTTGAACAGAAATATCTGGATATTAAGAGACAAACAATTCTTGCATTCTTATCCATCGCTGTCACAGGTGCATTAATTGCTGCAATAATTTCTTATTATATTTCGCGACGAATAACAGTTCCACTCAAGAAACTGATAAGTGCGTCACGAGAAATTGCACAAGGGAATTTGGATCCCAATGTGAATATTAAATCAGACGATGAATTGGGGGAACTGGTATCGGCATTCAATACAATGGCTGCCACAGTTAACGAAAGGGAAGAAAGACTTAAGGAATTTACCAAGAATAAGATCATGGAATCTGAAAGGTTGGCTATTATTGGTCAGCTTGCTGCCAATGTTGCCCATGAACTCAATAATCCTCTTGTCGGAATCATCACATATTCTCAACTTTTATTGGAGGAAACCCCAAAAGAGGATGAATCCATTGAGTTCCTCAATAAAATCGTTATTCAAGCCAATCGTTGCAAGGACATAGTCAGGGGACTGCTGGATTTTTCAAGGCAGCGCCAACCAGATACGACACTGGTTAATATTAATAATGTCCTTAAACAAGTCCTTTCATTACTTGAAAATCAAGCAATATTTCATAACATCAAAATCATCCAGAATTTAAGCGAACTTCCCATGGTGATCATCGATCAATCGCAAATAGAGCGAGTATTCATGAATATTATCTTAAACGCGGCAGAAGCCATGGATGGTCATGGACAGCTAGCAATTGAGACGAGTCTAAATGGCAATGAAGGATTTGTTGAGATACAAATTATTGATTCAGGACCTGGAATAACAGAGGAGAATCTGGAAAAGATTTTTGACCCATTTTTTACCACCAAGGAAGCTGGACATGGTGTGGGGCTTGGGTTGGCAATAAGTTATGGGATAGTTCGGGAACATAAAGGGAATATATCAGTCAAAAGCAAAGTCGGTGAAGGGACCACATTCTTAATAAGATTACCGGTTTCTATTCATGGAAGTATGCGGTTCCAATAGGAATAACTGGAATGGATGCGAAGGAAAATAAGGCAAGAATCTTGATAATCGATGATGAGGAAGTCGTGCTTGATTCATGCAGGCAAATCCTCCGGAATTCAAATTATCAAGTTTCAGCAGTCTCCAACGGTGAACTTGGTCTTGAAGTCATCCAGGAAATGAAACCTGATCTCGTCTTTGTTGATCTAAAAATGCCAGGCTTATCTGGTTTTGAAGTCCTTACTAAGATACACGAAATTGATCCGAATATCGTATCCATTGTAATTACTGGCTTTTCAACCGTAGGTTCTGCAATCGAAGCCATGAAAAACGGCGCATTTGATTTTTTACCCAAACCGTTTTCTCCAGATGAATTTCGGCTAATCACCAGCAGGGGTCTCGATCGCAGAAAATTGGTTTTGGAAACCATCGCTCTTAAACGGGAAAAGGAAATGCTCAAAGAGCATTTTGCTGCAGTAGTTTCCCATGAATTGAAATCGCCTCTGGCAGCAGTTCAACAAAATCTTTTCTTACTCGAATCGGAGTTAACAGACAAGTTGAACCAGGAACAAAAAGAGCGTCTCGAAAGGATGAAGGTCAAGATAAACGATCTAATTGAATTGATCCATACCTGGCTTCGAGTTATCACTGTGGATGTCAATCAACTCCGAGCGAAATTTACCCGGGCATCGATCGAAATTGTGATCACTAAGGCAATCGAAAATGCCCAACCGCAAGCAGTAAGGAAAGACCTGGAAATCGTCCCTTCATTCGATATTCCCAATCCATTCATTATCGGTGATGAAGGAACATTAGTAGAGGCTGTTGGAAATATTCTAGGAAATGCAGTGAAATTCTCACGTATCAATTCCAAAATTTATGTAAAAGCCGAGGATGAAAATGGCTTCTTGAAGATATCGATCTCTGATACTGGGGTCGGGATAGCAGGAGAAGATATTCCATATATTTTTGAGGATTTTTATACAGGAGACATCGGTGTGAAAATGGAAAAAAGCAGTGGTCTCGGCCTGGCAATCACCCGTCGAATTGTAGAAGCACATAATGGGACAATCACAGTTGAAAGCGAACTTGGTCGAGGAAGCACTTTTACGATAAGAATACCAGTTGCATCAAATAATACAATCGCGTAATACCAACCTTTATAAGGAGTTTACTTATGACCAACACGAAGAAATTACTGATAATAGATGATGACCCTGATTATGTTGCCGGCATTAAATCCATCCTTGAATCTGCAGCATACTCTGTTCAGGTTGCCCACAATCCTAAAGATGGTTTTCAAATGCTACAAACTCATTCATTTGACTTGCTGATCCTGGATATCATGATGGGACGAGGGGCTGAAGGTGTGGCAGTTGCCCGAAAGATCAGGAATGAACCCAAGCTTCGTGAAATGCCAATCCTGATCATTACCGGTATCAGGGAACAAATCGCTTTCTTATTTCCTGGTCAACCTGTTCACCCACATTTCGTCGAATTTGATGAACTGGTGGAAAAACCGATCGAACCAAAATTACTATTAGAGAAAGTGGGTAATTTGCTTCAATTGTCTGAAGAAAAGAAGAATAAAGCAGCATCTTGAAATACGGAAGAGGAGCCCAAAATTATGGCAGTTGAATATTCATTCAGCAAAGAGATTGGCGACATGATGTACGCCTCTCACAAGAATCCGATCACAGAATGCCTGCAATGCGGAACCTGTTCGGGAACATGCCCGGCAATCGAATTCATGGATCACTCCCCCCGGAAAATCATTGGAATGATAAAAGCAAATTTAAAGGAGGAAGTCCTTTCCAGCAACACCTATTGGTCGTGCGCATCTTGTTATCACTGCACGGTAAGATGTCCAGCCGGCATTGATATCACCGAAATGATGTATGCGCTTAAACGATATTCCATGTGGAAAGGTCAGTTTAAACCAGGTCTGATCGGACCTGATTTCTCAGAGAGCTTCGTGAAAATGATAGTAAATTCCGGTCGCTCTTATGAGCCGATACTTGCGGCAACTTACCTACCCAAGTACAGTGCTTCAGCGATCATTCAGGAGGCGATCACAGCTTCCGGGTTGGTCCTGGGAGGGAAAATGAGCCTCTTTCCCAAGAAGATCAAGAGAATAAAAAATCTTCAGAATGCTGTACGCAGGATCCTTCCATTGGGAGATGTCTCATGAAAGCTTATGCATATTATCCCGGTTGTTCGCTGGAAAGTCTGGGGAAAAGCTATCATCTCTCAACGCTAGAGGTTGCAACAAAATTAGGAATGGAATTCGCTGAGCTTGAGGATTGGAACTGCTGTGGTGCAACAGCGTATTTTCCAGTTGATGAACTATTATCCTATACTCTCTCAGCTCGCAACCTGGCGATCGCTGAAAAAACCGGTCTTACTGATTTTGTCGCACCTTGCAGTGCTTGCTTCAAAAACGCCTATACCACCAACAAATATTTAAATTCAGATCCTGATCTTGCTGATCATATCAATTTTGCGCTCGAAGCAGATAATCTTCATGTCCAAGGTACCATGCATGTTCGCCATCTGATCGAAGTGTTATTAGAGGATGCGGGTTTGGAAACAATAAAGAGTCAAGTCTCGCATCCGTTGAATGATCTTCATGTGGCACCTTACTATGGCTGCCAGCTGGTCCGCCCGCGCAAGCTGGATGAGAATGTGGAAAGTCCTCATTATTTTGAAGATCTGCTTTCTGCATTGGGTGCTTCACCGGTTGAATTCGAATCTCGCACCCGCTGTTGTGGAGGCTCACTCATCATTACAAACAGGGCAGCAGCGCTAGATATGGTCAAAATTCTATTACAAGATGCGACCAATAGCCATGCACAGATAATCGCCACCACCTGCCCGATGTGCAATGTAAATCTAGAGGTTTATCAAAACCAGGTTAATCGGGAATTTGGCACCAATTATTCGATCCCTGTAGTTTATTTCACCCAATTAATGGGATCTGCTTTTGGGTGTTCTCCTAAAAGTCTTGGAATAAGCAAGGAAATCATTCCCAAAGCATTAGCAAAATCACAGATGGAGGTTATTCGAAAATGAAATTAATTAAAAATCCATCTAGTTATCTTTATGGTCTTTCAAAACAATACCATCGCATTCCTTTTCAAAGGAAAAACCTACAAGTGAGGTGTTTATGACAGAAAGAATTGGTGTGTATGTATGCCACTGTGGAACAAACATTGCTGGAGTTGTAAATGTTGCCGAAGTGAGTGAATGGGCAGGGAATGAATTAGCCAGAGATGGAGTTGTGATCTCCCGGGATTACAAGTTCATGTGTTCCAGCCTCGGGCAAGAGTTGATCCAAAAAGATATTCAAGAATTAGGACTGACCCGCGTGGTAGTTGCAGCCTGTTCACCCCACCTGCATGAAGCGACTTTCCGCACAGCGTGCAAGAATGCCAACCTGAATCCTTATTTGTGTGAATTAGTGTCAATTCGTGAACAAGATTCATGGGTGCATACCGACAAAGATGCAGCCACCCAAAAAGCCAAGGCAATCATCTCAGGCGGTGTAGCTCGGGTTGCCCACCATGAATCACTTGAACCTTTGCGAGTTCCAATTCACCCTGCCACGATGGTCGTCGGTGGAGGCATAGCTGGTATTCAGGCGGCTCTTGAGATCGCAGATGCAGGTTTTCATGTCTACCTTGTCGAAAGAGAACCATCGATAGGTGGTCACATGGCTCAATTTGACAAAACCTTTCCCACATTGGATTGTTCTGCCTGCATTCTCACTCCAAAAATGGTTCAAGTTGGCAGCCATCCCAATATCACTTTGCTGACCTGGAGCGAAGTCACCAAAGTCGATGGGTACGTCGGTTCATTTTCGGTAACCGTAAATAAGAAAGCTCGCTTCGTTGACACAGATACCTGCACTGGTTGTGGAATTTGCTGGGAAAAATGCCCGAAGAAGGTGGTCGATGATGTTTATGAAGCCGGGATGAACAATCGGAAAGCTGTTTACACGCCCTTCCCTCAGGCAGTCCCAAAATACCCGGTGATCGATGCTCCCAATTGCACATTTTTTATCAAAGGCACTTGTAAAGCATGTGAAAAATTCTGCCCAACTGGAGCGATCAATTTTGAGCAAAAGGATGAAGAGGTAACTCTTCAAGTTGGAAATATCATACTAGCAACCGGATATGATCTTTTTGATACCAGAAGAATGCCTCAATACGGTTACGGTAGATTGCAGAATGTATATACAAGTCTGGAATTTGAGCGTTTGAGTAATGCTGCAGGACCAACTGGTGGGAATATTGTCCTACGTGATGGCAAGACTGTCCCCCAGGCAGTTGCGATCGTTCATTGCGTTGGAAGCCGAGATCAAAATTATAATCCTTATTGCTCATCCATCTGCTGTATGCAGAGTTTGAAATTTGCTCACCTGGTACATGAGCGAACAGGAGCAGAAGTATATAACTGTTATATAGATATACGCACTCCAGGCAAAGGCTATGAGGAATTCTACAACCGACTTCTGGAGGAAGGTACCAATTTTATACGCGGAAAGGTGGCTGAAATATCCAATGTCCCAAGGGTTCCTGAAGAAGAAGGGAAACTCATCGTTCAAGTTGAAGACACTCTAATTGCCAAACAACGCCGCATCCCGGTCGATATGGTTATCCTTTCAGCGGGATTGGAAGCACGTCATGATGCGAGAGATGTGGCCAAGATGTTTGGTATCTCTTGCAGCATTGATGATTGGTACATCGAGCGACACCCAAAGCTTGACCCGGTCGCCACCATGACCGATGGCATATACATCGCTGGCTGTGCACAAGGTCCGAAAGATATACCTGCCAGTGTTGCCCAAGGAGCAGCAGCAGCTGCAAGAGTCCTCGGTAAGATCCAGCAAAAAGAGATCTCGCTCGAACCTGTGCGCGCCACTGTAAACCAGGAGCAATGCTCTGGATGCAGGATCTGTAATGATCTCTGCCCATTCAACGCCATCCTTTTCCATGAAGAGACCATGGTATCCGAAGTTAATCATGCGTTATGCCAGGGATGCGGAACGTGTGTGGCGGGTTGTCCTGCAGGTGCCATCAGTGGTACAGGCTTTAGCAACGACCAGATCCTATCCCAGATCAATGGGTTGCTTCTGCTAAGAATTACGGAAAATGAATATGCTTAAGACAACAAGGAGATGAAAAAATGCTCAACGGAAATTTCGAACCCGTAATTATTGGCTTTACATGCAACTGGTGCAGTTACCGTGCGGCAGATATGGCAGGCACAGCCCGCATGAAATACGCACCCAATGTCCGTCTTATTCGATTGATGTGCTCCGGTCGATTGGATCCAACCTTCATCTTCAAAGCGTTTGCCGGTGGAGCGGATGCAGTTCTCATATCAGGTTGTCACCCTGGTGATTGCCATTACATCGAACAAAATTATAAGGCCTTGAGAAGATTTCATCTAATGAAACGTGTTCTCACTCAAATGGGTATGGAACCTGGACGCCTGAAATTGTTATGGGCAAGCGCTGCAGAAGGAGCAATATTTGCTTCTGAGATCAATAAATTTGTGGAAGAAGTCAGACAGCTTGGTCCATTGAATTGGAGAGTTCCCGGTGAGGCTGTCAGCATTCCAACACAGAAGACCCAGGTGGAGGTGGCAGCATGAGTGCAAAACCGAAATTCGCCATGTATTGGGCAGCATCCTGCGGAGGTTGTGAGATCGCGGTCCTGAATATTCACGAAAAGATCCTGGATGTTGACGCTAATTTTGAGGTGGTTTTCTGGCCAGTAGCAATGGATGCCAAATATAAAGATGTTGAAGCTATGGAAGACGGTTCGATTTTATTGACTCTCTTCAATGGCGGCATCCGTAATGATGAAAACGAACACATTGCTAAGTTATTGCGGCAAAAATCCAAAATCCTGGTCGCTTTTGGATCTTGTGCAAATGAAGGATGCATCCCAGGACTGGCAAATTTCAGCCCAATAAAAGAAATCGTTGATACTGCCTTTTCTACCATCACAACGGTCAACCCCAATAACATTCGTCCACAAGCCAACTACGATATGCCAGAAGGACAGATCCACATTCCAACCCTTTACCCGCTCTTAAAAACTCTCGACCAGGTTGTCGACGTGGATTACTATATGCCTGGTTGCCCTCCTGAATCGCATCAGATTGCTGCTGTGATCGACCTGATTATTCAAGTCCTGCAGGGAAAAGCAGAATTGCCGCCTAAAGGAGCATTCATTGGGGTTGGCGCATCCACCGTTTGTGATGACTGCAAACGAACCAGGGACGTTAAAAAGATCACTGAGTTTGGACGTATTCAACTTCACCATGCAGACCCAGCCCTGTGCCTGTTGGAACAAGGGATTCCCTGTAATGGCCCAGCCACACGGCAGGGTTGTGGAGCCCTTTGTCCAACTGCTGGCGCCCAGTGTATCGGTTGCTACGGACCAGCTGAGGGGGTGGTGGATTACGGCGCACGCCTGGTGGCTGCGTATGCCTCGGTTATTGACAGCAAAGATCCTGCTGAAATTGACCGTATTTTAGATGGTCTGGTCGATCCGGCTGGACAATTCTATCGTTTCAGTCTGGCTGGTTCCCTACTAAGAGGCAGCCTGACAGCCATCCGATCAAATGGAAATTAAACCTGGAGGAAATATGCAACGGATAAGTATCGATCCCATAACCCGCCTGGAAGGTCACGGAAAAATTGAAATATTCCTCAATGATGATGGAGAGGTTGCCAATACATATTTTCAGATCCCTGAGTTGCGTGGATTTGAACGCTTTTGTGTTGGTCGCCCCGTCGAAGAACTCGCATTATTAACAAACCGGATATGCGGAGTATGCCCGGAAGCTCACCACATGGCTGGTGCAAAGGCAGCAGATGCTGTTTACCATGTAGATCCTCCACGTACTGCCAAGTTATTGCGAGAGCTTCTATATAGCGCATTCTATTGCACAGATCACACCACCCATTTTTATGCGTTGGCAGGTCCTGATTTTATTATGGGACCGGATGCCCCGGTTGCCGAAAGGAACATCCTGGGTGTTATCCATAAAGTTGGTCTGGAGATCGGGGGGAAAGTGATCCAAATGAGGAAATATGGTCACAATGTGGTTGAAATGATCGGAGGTCGCAAGGTTCATCCGTGTACATCCATCCCTGGCGGTTTGACCAAAGGTATTACCGAAGAACAGCGCACGGAAATCGAAACCATGGGTCGCTGGGCGATCGAATTCGCCCAATTCACTCTGAAGATCTTCGGAGATATAGTTCTGGGAAATAAAGCTTATTTAGATCTTATCCTGGGTGATATTTACACTCATAAGACCTATTCGATCGGTACAGTCGACCCTAATAACCATGTTAATTTCTACGATGGCATGGTCAGTGTGGTTGCACCGGATGGCGAACGGATCGGTAAATATGGACCCGGGGATTATCAAGACTGGATAGCTGAACATCCTGAACCATGGACTTACTTGAAATTCCCCTACTTGAAAAAAGTCGGTTGGAAAGGTTTTACAGATGGGAAAGATTCCGGGATTTACACTTCGACACCTCTCTCCAGATTGAATGCTGCAGATGGAATGGCTACCCCATTAGCCCAGGCTGAATATGAAAAGTTTTATTCAACTTTGGGAGGAAAACCAGTTCACCAACGACTTGCCACTCACTGGGCACGTCTTATCGAATTGCTATACGCAGCTGAACGCTGGGTGGAACTTGTCACTGACCCGGAGATCACTTCCTCTAATTTCCATACAATTCCAACTGAAAAACCAACCGAAGGAGTTGGAATTGTTGAGGCACCACGCGGCACCCTTACCCATCATTATTGGACTGATGAACGCGGAGTCGTTACAAAAGTCAATCTGATCGTCGGCACCACCAATAACTATGCACCCATAAGCATGTCTATCAAAAAAGCGGCACAAAGTCTGATCAAAAAAGGAACTGTTGTCAATGAAGGATTATTAAATATGGTGGAAATGGCTTTCCGTGCTTATGATCCTTGTTTTGGATGCGCAACTCATTCCTTGCCGGGACAAATGCCGTTGGAGGTGACAATATTTGGAGTTGATGGCAATCCGAAGGAAATACTAAGACAAAATTGCTGATCGGATGATCAGTTTCTTTCACAAATGCTCATCAAACTGCTTGTTCATCTGCACCCCTGGCAGATCCAAAAGGGGTTGAGCGAGGGTGTGCAGATGAATTCCTGGTTGCATCTCTATTTCCTACGTATTCGGTATTCGTGTGTTTTCGTTAAGTGAAAAAATGAGCCATCAAGAAACAGACAATCCAATTTTGATAATCGGTCTCGGAAACCCGATCCTTGGTGATGATGGGGTTGGTTGGGTCGTTGCGCAACAAGTCAAAGACAAATTGGATAAAAAAGGGCAATTTGAGTTTGATCTTTTATCCTTAGGTGGTTTAAGCTTGATGGAAAGGTTGACCGGATATTCGAAAGTGATCCTGATCGATGCTTTATCAACTGGAAAACACCCACAGGGGGAAGTGGTTGTTTTTCCATTGAATTTGATGACCGATCTCAGCAGTGGGCATTCATCATCTGCACATGACACAAGTCTACTCAATGCATTGGATGTGGGAAGAAGTATGAATATCGATCTCCCTAAAAACGAGAATATATTCGTTGTGGCTGTTGAAGCTGACCATGTATATGAATTTTCCAGGGAACTTTCTCCACAGATTAATAATGCTGTACCAATTGCTGTAAACCACGTACTTGATCTGTTGGCTGATTTAGAATAGGAGGAAGATATGGTCTCCATCGATTTAATCCGTCGCTACAAGTTCTTTGACCATCTTTCAAACGACGAATTGAAAGCAGTTTCCATGATCTCGGAAATTGAGACATATCCCAAAGGGTCTTTGATCGCCAGAGAGAACACACCTGCGACAAAACTATATCTTCTGGTCGAAGGTGATATTGATCTGATCTATAGCGGAGGTGGAGAGGGGGCAATCGTTAATGCACTTGTCGGTTCGATTGGTCCCGGGGAGGTATTTGGTGTCTCTTCTTTGATCGAGCCATACGAGTTTATCTCATCTGTCCGCGCAGACTCACCGATCAGGGTCATACGCATCGACGCGACTGCATTGAGAGCCATGTGTGAAATTGACACCAAACTTGGTTATTCATTAATGCGAAAAGTCAGCTCAGCGGTGCTGGAACGTTTGAAATTCACACAAATGGAATTGGCAGTAGTGAGGGCTTAATCAGTCTAGAGTTCACTAGTCATAATAAATAGAGGTTTCATTTCAAAACTATCATATGTAGGGCGGTATCGATCTGTTTTGTAGAATTTCTTAACATCAACAACCTTTTTTGTACTCGTGACAACATCCAATGGAACATTATCATAGCGCCCATTTTTCAGAACAACTAGGCGACCATGAATGCCTTTCACCATCAGATCCAAAGCCAGGTTGCCAAATGCCATAGGTACGATCGAGTCGGTTGCGTCTGGATCGCCACCTCGTACCATATAACCCAATTTTTGATTTACGATGTCGATCGTTTTTCCATTGTTGTATTTAGCGGAACGATTTTTTAATTCAAAAGAAACCAGATCTCCAATCCCTCCCAATTTTGCGTGTCCATAGGCATCGGTTGCGGAATCCTGTTGGATCATATCGCCACCTTCGAAGGTCGCTCCTTCTGAAACAATGACAATGGCATATTGACTTGGATTATTATTCCTATCGAAGACTAGCAATTCGGTCAATTTTTCAATATTAAACTTAAATTCGGGGATAACACATCTATTTGCCGCGCCAGCCATTGTTGGTAACATGGCTGTGAAACCGGCATAACGCCCAAACACCTCTAACACCAAAAGACGTTCATGCGAGCCAGCAATGGTCCTTAAGCTGTTAGCAAGCGAGATCGTACGTGTAACACAGGTACTGAAACCAATACAATAATCCGTACCGGGAACGTCATTATCCATTGTTTTTGGGATGGCAACAACTTTTACCCCTTCCTTGAATAACCTCACGGCATACCCTAATGTATCATCTCCCCCAATTGGAATCAGGGTATCGATCCCGAGAAAATCTAAATTTCTCAAAATCTCTGGTGTTAAATCGTTCTTATCTTCCTTATATTTTTCTTTCAAATAGTCGGGAACATCATTCCGTCTCACGCTACTCGGCTTTGTCCTCGATGTATGAAGAAATGTACCCCCAGTTCTACCAGTCCGCCTGACTATCTCTTCTGTAAGGACCAAGAAATTATTACTGTTGTCGGCATTCTTATCAGGGATCAGATCCATCAAGCCTCCCCATCCCCGGCGAATACCAACCACCTGGTACCCTTCCCGAAGAGCCCTAATCGTTACTGCACGGATGGCAGGATTTAACCCCGGTACATCTCCTCCTCCTGTCAGGATACCTATTACACCTTTCTTTTGTTGTGCCATAACATACTCCTAGTTAGTCAATTAATTATTAGCAGGTTGACGAATATATTATAGACAGGATTGAAAGGAAAATCAAATGACCTTACAGAACTCATCTCTGCAAGGTCGATAACATGCTTTTTTTACTTTAATTATTATGCGAGTTATAAATCTCTTGCTTATTGATTCGGTTCAGGATGGTAACCCAATTTTTCAATCGAGGCGATAATTTTTTCCTCTGTGAGAAGGTTCTCGTCAAAATCGACAACCAGCTGTTGTTTTTGATAACTCGCAGAGATCTTGTTGATACCCAGGAGATCATCTTCAATTCCCTCAATTCGCATGACACATGAAGAGCAATGCATGTCCCTGATGGTAATAATTTTTCTGATCATAAACACCTTAATTTGCGAATTCGATCTGTCCAGTGTACATACCCATAGAGCAAGTGAACCTGAGTACAGTTCCAGGTTTTTGGGCTGGAATTTCAATTGGGGTTGAACCCGAGGCTGGTAACAAAACCTGGATCCCCAATGCTGGAATAACAAAATCACGAGCGCAGGAATAAGTATCCTGAGTGATCAAATTTAATTGAATGGGCTCATTTGACAAAGCATTTAATCTTTGTGGAGAGTAGCCTCCATTTTGAACTTTCAAAGTTAATTGTGCTGAAGCTAAGGCTGAGATCTCTGCTTGATTAGATTTAATTGAATTATTCAATATAAACGAGATGGATAATGGAGATCCGACTAGATTAAGACCGCTATCAATGGTTACCAATCCGAGGATAAGAACAACGATCGCCACAAAACGCATAAAGAAAGATTCGAGTTTTGAACCCAATTTCATGGTCAAGTAAGCGACCAGAAAAAAAACCGGGCTGGTTCCCAGGATGAAGGCGAACATGATTGTTCCACCTTGAATGGGATTCCCAGATGCAATTGCGACAGCCATCATAGCCTGGGTCACACCACATGGGATAAGAACGGTTAATGCTCCCAGAAAAATTGGAGTAAACATGTCGGTCTTATCTTTTTTGGATGTTTTTCGTATATAGCGGGTGATGAATTTTGGAGGCTCAATTGAAAAATAGCGAAAAATTGGGTGTACATTCAAAATCCTGAGCGCATTGCCAAGCATAAATATCCCGACGACGATCAACAATATGGCTCGCATCAACGGATTCAATTGAAAAACTGATCCTATTACGCCTAATAGTATTCCCAATAATGTGTATGCAACAAGCTTTGCGGCTAAAAAGAAAACTATCGGGAGGGCGAGATGGATATTTTTCTTAGTCCTTTTTCCTTTTGTTCTTTTTTTGTTTCCTACCGGATGAGAGGACAACTCTGTTTCCAATTGGTGTTCCAGCGAACTTGCCAATAATCCTCCCTGGACAGCCAGACAACTGAGGCCTCCAGTCGTCAATCCAGTGACAAATGCGATGATGATCTGGTTCATTTGATCTTTGCTTTCCGCAGACGTAAACTATTGCTAACGACAAATATGCTGCTAAACGCCATAGCACCGGCTGCAAGAATAGGATTGAGTTTACCTGCTGCTGCCGCAGGGATCAGGATAATGTTATAGATGAACGCCCAAAACAAATTTTCCTTTATTGTGTTAAGCGTTTTTCTGGATAATTGAATTGCCCGACCAACTCCCCGCAGATCTCCACTAATCAAAGTAACAGGAGCCGCTGCCATGGCAACATCCGTTCCGGTTCCAATAGCTATACCTACATCAGCCTGTGCTAACGCAGGTGCATCATTAACTCCGTCGCCGACCATGGCGACCACTTTTCCTGTCTCCTGAATATTCCTGACTTCCGAGGATTTTCCATCTGGTAAAACTTCTGCCAGTACATTATCGATACCGACTTGTTCAGCTATTGCTTCAGCAGTTTTCTTGTTGTCACCGGTAATCATGGCAATTTTAATTCCCATCCGGTGCAGATTATCCACACCTTCTTTGGAATTATCTTTTACGGTGTCAGCAACAGCGATGATGCCACTGATCTGACCATCGACAGCAACCAGCATAGCGGTCTTTGCTTCTGCCTGGAGTTTATCTGAAAGGGATTCAATTTCATTTATAGAGATATTCCGATCAACCATCATGCGTAAATTGCCAACCATGACATGGTGTCCATCTACAGTCGCTTCAACTCCATGACCGGCTTCAGCTTTAAATCCTTCCGGATTCTCAAGATCAATTCCCCGTCTGGTTGCTTCAGCCCAGATCGTTTCACCCAAAGGATGTTCACTTCCTTTTTCCACAGTGGCTGAAAGTCTAAGAAGCTCAGAAACAGGTATTCTATCCGGATATAAGCTGATAATGTCTGTGACAGCTGGCTGTCCTTTTGTGACTGTGCCTGTTTTATCCAGGACAACAAGATTTACCTTCCCGGCACGTTCAAGGGCTTCGGAAGTTCTGAAGAGGATTCCCAATTCAGCTCCTCTGCCAGTTCCGACCATTACTGCAGTGGGAGTAGCCAATCCCATGGCACATGGACAAGCTATGACCAGCACTGCAACCATATTTATCAAAGCTCTGGTGAACAATCCAGTCTCAGATCCCGCAGGTAGTGGAATTATAAAGTACCAGGTCAGGAATGTGATCACAGCAATTGAAATGACTGCAGGAACGAAAACATTTGAGACTTTATCAACTAATGCTTGAATAGGTGCCTTACTACCCTGGGCATCTTCGACAAGCCGCACTATCTGTTCTAGTGCAGTTTCTTTCCCAACTTTCGTTGCCTCAAATTTTAGCATTCCGAGTTTATTTAAAGTTGCGCCGACAACATCATCGCCGGGTCCTTTTTCAACCGGCAGAGATTCGCCTGTTAACATGGATTCGTCCACTGACGAGCGACCTTCTACTACAACGCCATCTACTGGTATTTTTTCACCAGGTCGAACCAACACAAAATCCCCGATGCTCACATCGTCAACTGGAACTTCCATCTCCTGACCTTCGCGTTCAATCCTGGCTGTCCTAGCCCGTAAACCCATCAATTTTTTTATTGCATCACTCGTACGCCCCTTGGCTCTAGCTTCAAGGAATTTTCCAACTCGAATTAAAGTAATGATGGTCGCCGATGTTTCAAAATATAAATGACCCGGGAATAAACCAAACAGGGTTAGTATCGAATAAAAATATGCAACGGATGAACCCATGGAGATAAGCACATCCATGTTGGCAACACCATTCCTCAGTGATTTATAAGCACCAATATAATATTGCCAACCGACATAAAATTGGACGGGTGTCGCAAGTGCCCATAAAAGATAATTCGCCCACCAATCGTGTGCCCACATAGGAAGGAAATTGAAATCCCGAGCCATAGAAAAAATAAAAAGTGGAAGTGTAAAGACCAAACCTGTCAGTAGCAACCTTCGCTGCTGGTTTATCTCAAGTTCTCGAGCAATTGCTTCAGCATCTTCTGCTTCACCACCCAATTCCACTGCTTCAAATCCAGCCGAGGAGACCGCTTTCCGAATCTCTGACTGGTTAATTATTGTTGGTACATACATGACTTTTGCTTTTTCGTTGGTAAGCGTAACAGAAGATTCAATAACACCATCAAGTTTGGAGAGGGCTTTTTCCAGCCGTCGCGCGTCGTTATCATCGGATAATCGTTTGATGATAAGATCAGCTTCTCCGAATGCGATCCCATATCCGGCATTTTCCACACGGTTTACCATATCGACCAGCGTAATTTTTTGTGGGTCATACTCGACAGAGGCACGTTCGGAAGCCAGATTGACCACCGCGCTGGTCAAACCATCCAATTTCTCTAAGTTCCGTTCTACTGCTGCCACACAATTTGCACATGTCATACCAGTGATCGGGAGGGTCAATTGTTTCGTTTCAGGCATATATCACCTTCATATCTTTAAATATTTTGGCGGGAACATTTCCCGCCAAAATATATTTTTTTCTCTAAACCAGAATACAAATTATCAAAATAGAGGAAATATATCTTTTTTCCACATATAGATGAATATTGATCACTAAGCTGCGACAGGATAGTTTATATCTGCCAACAAAGCTTTAATCTTTTCTTCAGAAGCGGGTTCATCGAAAATAATTTCGACGTTTTTTGAACCTGCATCCGCCCGAACTGATCTAACACCTGCCAATTCAGCTACTTCGGATTGGATGGTATGGATACAATGCATACAATTAATATTTGGTACAGAATATTTTACGGTCGTCATAGAATTCTCCTTCAAAATTATTTTTCCTATACACTTGCAGCCGTTTCAAAAACTTCCAGTATTTCTTGTAGAACACGTTGTCTTTCTGATGGATCTTCGCCTTTGACAGCGGTGATCACACAGGAATTCAAATGTTCATCCAGAATCATACTACTGACCTTGCCGAGAGCTGACTCAACAGCTTGAATTTGCCTGATCACATCGATACAATATGTATCTTCCTCAACCATGCGGATCACCCCGCGCAGGTGTCCTTCAATTGTTCTTAAGCGTTGCAATGGATCGTCATGTTTCATAATCAACTCCAATACCCCCCCCATAGGGGTCGGGGTAACTGTTATTGTATCCATTCCATAGCAATTGTCAAGAGGTAATGTATCAACTCTCTTGGTAAAGAGAGATCGACATTCAATATCTCATAATTAATATTCGCTGGTGTATCGATCGCGCTGTATTCTTAGTACTCAAATTTCAATTAATTCGGAAGAATTAATCCGGGTTTTTTCTATATTACCTGTTAAGGATATACCCTTCACCCAAGTTCATTTGATCAGAGAAAAGTGATCTTAGAAAATTTCGTGAATATTAATACCATTATAATACTAATTTTACCTAATTTATTATATAATCCACTAAATGAATTTAATAATGATTATCCCCGGAGAAACCGATGGAAACATTTAAATTGACGTATGGGACGATGTTCAACCCTCCTGAGGAGTTGCACGAGAAATTTGATCAAGCACTGACAAAGATAAAATCCAACCTGGGTTTGGATCACGGTATGCTAATCAACGGCAAGGATGTGCATTCCTCTTCAAAATTCCGAGACCTCAGTCCTGCCAACTTTGATCTTCTGCTTGGTACATTTCAAAAGGGAGATGAGACCCACGCGGTGATGGCATTATCTGCCGCCAGAAAAGCATTTCCCATTTGGTCTAATTTGAAATGGCAGGATCGTATAACTCTCATGAGGAAATCAGCTGCACTAATTGATGAGCGCTTGTACGATATCGGAGCAGTTTTAAGCCTGGAAGCAGGAAAGAACAGGATGGAAGCACTAGGTGACATTGCAGAGACTGCTGATCTTATTCGATATTCCTGCGATATTATGGAAAAGAATAATGGATTTGTATTAAAGATGGGAATAGACCCCGTATCAGGTTTTGAAACAAACAACACATCTGTTCTGCGACCTTATGGTGTATGGTTGATCATAAGTCCTTTCAATTTTCCTTTTGCTCTGACTGGCGGACCCGCCGGAGCAGCTCTGGTCGCTGGAAATACAATCGTAATGAAACCAGCGACCGATACTCCATGGGCAGTGCGTTTGATGGCAGAATGCTTTAGAGATGCAGGGGTTCCTGATGGTGTGGTCAATTATGTTACCGGACCTGGGTCAAGCCTGGGTCAGGCATTGATCGACAGCCCCGAAGTTGACGGCATTACATTCACAGGATCCTATCCGGTTGGCATGAAGATATTTAGAGATTTTGCCAATGGGAGGTATATTCGTCCCGCCATACTCGAGCTGGGAGGAAAGAATCCTGTAATCGTGTCAAAAAATGCAAATCTAGAAAGAGCCACCATTGGGATCGTCCGTTCAGCCTTTGGTCTCCAAGGGCAAAAATGCTCGGCAGCTTCGCGAATATTCATTGAAGACCCAGTATATGATGAACTTACCAATCGATTAAAAGAACAGACGGAGAGATTGGTAATTGGTGACCCGACTGACCGTAAGGTTTATTTAGGACCAGTTATCAACCGCAATGCATATGAAGATTTCAAGAGCTATACCTCTGAACTTGGGAAATATGGAAAATTTCTTACCGGTGGGAAAATATTGAATGAAAAACCTTATTCCAAAGGTTACTTTGTTTCAGCAACCATTGTGACTGATCTGCCACTCGACCACCCATTGTGGAAACATGAAATGTTTTTACCTATTACAACGATCGCCAGAGTATCCAACCTGAACCAGGCAATGGGATACGCAAATAATGTTAATTATGGTCTGACTGCAGGTTTTTATGGTTCCGAAGAAGAAGCCAATTGGTTCTTTGATAAGATCCAGGCAGGAGTAACCTATGCCAATCGTCCGCAAGGAGCTACAACCGGAGCCTGGCCAGGATTTCAGCCATTTGGCGGATGGAAGGGTTCCGGTTCAACCGGAAAAAATTCCGGAGGTGTGTATTATCTGCTTCAATATATGCACGAGCAAATCCATACGCTGGTCAAATAAGTTACTTGCTTCTTTAAGCAAAAACAAAACCTGTTGAGCTGAACTTCAACAGGTTTTGTCGATTATTTCTCTACATGATCGAAGTTGCTGAATTCTTTATTTTAATTCTCTACGCCTGCCCAACAGACAATTGATAGTCTGGTAAGGTCGTATATAATAAGGGCATGCATTCGGATTTTGGCTCAAGATTAGGTTCTTTTTTTGTAATCTTGGGTTCTTGTATTTTACTAATTTTCATATTCTCGCTTCTAGCTGGAAATTTCCGATTTGACTTTCTCCTTTTTTGTGTTCTGTTCCTTTCTCTAGGTGTCCGACTCCACTCAAAGGGTAAGCCAACATCAACTGGATCCCGTTTTAAGATGATCCGTGGAATTAATTCGAGATTTAAACAAAGGAAAGAAGAAAAGATCAATCAAGACATTCAAAATGAGGATCAATAAAATATGTCGAAATTAACCTCCCTGAAAAATGCAATTCATGATCATGTCGTTGACGGAGATATGGTCTATGCAGCTGGTTTTACGCATCTGATTCCATTCGCAGCGGGGCACGAAATGATCCGCCAGGAAAAACGCAATCTGGTGCTGGCACGTGCAACCCCAGATCTCATCTACGATCAGATGGTCGCAGCCGGATGCGCACGGAAAGTGATATTCTCCTATATGGGAAACCCGGGAGTCGGGTCATTACGCATAGTTCGTTCCGAGATCCAAACAGGTCGGTTGGAATGGGAGGAATATTCGCATTTTGGTATGATCTCCCGATTGCAGGCTGGAGCTTCAGGTCTGCCTTTCATGCCTATGAATCAGACTGCCGCCACTCACCTGGAATTAGCCAACCCCAACATTTTGCGCATTCAGGATCCCTATACGAAACAAGATGTAATTGTTGTTCCGGCGATAAATCCGGATGTAGCCATTGTTCACGTCCAGCGTGCTGATAAGAACGGAAATGCTCATTTATGGGGAATTATTGGCGAACAAAAGGAGGCAGCTTTTGCAGCAAAGCGCGTGATCCTTACTGCTGAAGAGATCGTTGACGAGGAAGTCATCCGATCGGATCCAAACCGCACGATAATCCCTGGTTTCATTGTGGATGCGGTTTGCCACGTACCATTTGCCAGTCACCCATCATATGCACAGGGGTATTATGATCGTGATAATGCTTTTTATATGGAATGGGACAACATCAGTTCATCTGCAGATACCGTAAAAGCCTGGTTAAATGAATGGGTATATGCCATTCCAGATCATCAAGCTTACTGGAATAAATTAGGGAAGGAAACTCATTTACGTCTTGCAGTTAAACCCCGCCACAGTGTTCCCATAAATTATGGGGAGTATTAGCATTCACGAAAATCATCACAAAAATTAGCAATTAATTAATCATGAAAAAAACATTCTAAATATGAGCGATCCAAAGAAAGGACCCATTCCATATATCGATCTTGGAGGTTCTGGAAAAACCATCCATTTTTCCCATGCGAATGGGTATCCACCAGAGTGTTATAAACCATTATTATCATTATTGAGCAAAAGTTATAAAGTCCTTGCCATGATGCAACGACCATTATGGCAAGGATCTGAACAGAGAGAGATTAAGGATTGGCTGCCATTTGCCGATGATCTTCTGGAATTCCTGGATGAACGAAATCTCGAATCAATTATTGCGATCGGTCATTCGATGGGAGCGATCAATTCGCTGCGAGCTGCCATCCGCCAGCCTGAACGGTTTTCAGTTCTGGTATTAATCGATCCGGTCCTTTTTGTTCCAAAGACCATTACAGCAAGAAGACTACTCTGGTCAGATAAGATAATGTACCGCTACCATCCTTTAATACAAGCTGCCAGGTACAGACGTCGTGAGTTCACTGACCTTGAAAGCATATTTGCTGGATACCGAAAAAAAAGTGTTTTCCGTTACTTTGATGATCCTTCTCTTCTAGCGTATGTGGAAGGGATTACAGAACCTAAACCAGCAGGAGGTTACCGGTTAAAATATAGTCCGGAGTGGGAGATGCGGATATATGCAACAGGGATCTGGCGCGACATGGACATCTGGCGAAACTTACATAAAATCAATATTCCTTTACTTGTCATCCGTGGTAATGAATCTGATACGTTCTTAGCGGCTTCTGCAAATTTATTGAAAAAACATGTATCTCAAGCAAGGGTAATTACGATCGATAATTCGACCCATCTTGTTCCAATGGAACGACCGATTGAGGTCAATAACACCATTCAATCATACCTTCAGGAGAATTTATGAGCAACAACGGGTTTTCACCAGCTGAGATAATGATCATCAACGCCTCACGTCTACTCAAGGACGGCGATATTGTCTTTGTTGGCGTCGGACAACCCAATCTGGCATGCAATCTTGCCAAAAGGACACATGCTCCCAATCTGGTCATGATCTACGAAGCGGGAGTCATCGGAGCGGAACCATCCAGGCTGCCTTTATCCATTGGCGATCCAACTCTGGTGAGTGGATCCTTATCCGTTGTTAGCATGTATGATATTTTCTCGATCTACTTACAACGGGGAAATGTGGATGTCGGTTTCTTGGGTGGGGCTCAAATAGATCGTTATTGCAATATCAATGCGACCATGATTGGTGGTGACTATGCGCATCCTAAAGTTCGTTTACCGGGTTCAGGTGGTGCGCAAGAGATCGCTGCCTGGGCGAACCGTTGTTACATTATGACCCCTCACCAAAAACGCCGCTTCCCAGAAAAAGTAGATTTTCTCACATCAGCCGGGTACCTGGAAGGAAAAGGCGAACGGGAAAAAGCCGGTCTGCGTGGTAAAGGTCCCCTGGCGGTAGTTACTGACCTGGGTATCCTTGAGCCGGATGAAAATGGCGAATTGATTTTAAGTGCTTTGCATCCATCCAAGACGGTTGAGCAAGCGATAGAGAATACTGGATGGTCGTTAAAAATATCGACAAATCTGAAAATCACGCAAATTCTTTCAGACAAAGAGCTCAAGATCCTCCACGATGAATTGGATCCTACGGGAATTTACTTGAAAGGTGAATAAAACCAGACTCCAACCATAAATCACCATTTTCTTCGGAAGACGATAGTTCTTTTGTCCTATGGTTATTCTTCGATCAGGATTGTATAATTAATGCATTAATGATGGAATCAATAAATCTTAATGGATTTCAACCCAAAAATTCGACTTTATTCATAGACCTTTTCCCCTTCTTGTAATTAATCCCAGGTCGGGTCAATGAAAAGCACGATTTTTCAAAACAAATAATTAAACCTAGTTTGAAATAGCTGCTAATTGGGATGGATATGGGATCTTCTATAAAAGTAATATTGTTCGATCTTGGAAAGACATTGATTTTTCCAGTGAACCCCTGGCAGGAAACATTAATTAGAGCAGACTCAGCCCTCATTCAATCATTATCCCTAGCAGGCATCTCGCCCGAAGTACCAATTTCCCCTGATGAAATCCAGACTTGTTTAAACAATTATTACGACCAAAGAAATATCGACCAAGTGGAACTAACTGCCAAAGCAGTATTAATTGGCTTTTTATCGTCCAAAGGCATTAAAGATACCTCTGAACAGGTCCTGAGGTATGCCCTGGATGCGATGTATGCCGTGACTCAATCTAATTGGAAGTTAGAGAAAGATGCACACGAGACATTAGAAGTGTTATCCCGAGCTGGTTACAAATTAGGATTAATATCCAACGCAGCCGATGATAAGGATGTCCAACAATTAATATACACGTGGGACCTTCGCAAATACTTCAATTTTGTCCTTACATCTGCAGAGACTGGGTGGCGGAAACCGCATCCATTCATGTTCCAGAAAGCGTTGGATTTCTTTAAGGTATTTCCCTCTCAGACTGCCATGGTGGGAGACACACTATCAGCAGATATTGCTGGTGCGCAAAGTTTGGGAATTTATGGGATATGGATCACCCGCCGGGCTCAAATGCCTCCTGATGGAGAGCTTGAGATCCAACCGCAGGCGATAATTTCTGGTTTAAAGGAATTGCCCAAATTACTTGCTGATATTTCAATTGACGGGTGATTTTCTTTCAAAATAAATTAACAATCACAAGAGATTAATCATTGAGTATTGAGGAGTGATTATTCCCTTCTATAATCACAACCAATGAAAAAAAAAGATTACAATATGGCGTCATGAAAAGCGTCTTTCCCCCTGCGATTCTAAAGATCCTGCCATATTTTTCATTGATAGTTGGTATTTTTGCACTGGGAATGACCGCCGTCTTTATTCGATGGGCAAATGCTCCAGCAACCATCACCGGTTTTTATCGTTTGAGTATAACTTCAATCATTCTATTCCCATTTTTCATTTGGAAAAATTCCAAAAATAAAAAAGTAAACCGAGCCAATCTGATCTTCCCGATCTTGGGAGGGCTCTTTACTGCTTTTGACTTTGCCTTTTGGAATACCGCAGTCTTATTCACAACTGCATCCAATGCCACCTTGCTAGGAAATACGGCACCGATCTGGGTGGCATTGGTCACAATCTTGATCTTTAGAAAACGATTACCCAGGGAGTTCTGGATCGGTTTGCTTCTTGCCCTCAGTGGAGCTGCTCTCGTCCTTGGAAGCGACTTTCTTCTTCATCCGCGTTTAGGTCTGGGAGATTTACTGGCGCTTATAGCAGGAATTTTCTATGCAGCTTACCTGCTTTCCACCCAGATCGGGCGTGAAACCTTGGACCCTCTTTCGTACATGACTATTATGGTACTCAGCGCAAGCATTGTTTCATTTTTTATTAATTTATTCCTCGGTTTATCTTTCTCTGGTTATTCGCGACAATCCTGGTTGATCTTTTTACTCCTATCACTCGTCTCACAGATCCTGGGTTACACATCCATATCCTATGCGCTTGGCCATTTACCTGCCTCTGTTGTTGCTCCTAGCATGATCGGACAACCCATTCTAACCACCCTGCTCGCGATTCCTCTCCTGGGTGAATTTCCACGTCCTTTTCAAATCCTTGGTGGATGTATTGCATTAGCAGGAATTTATCTAATCCATAATTCTCATAAACGAGATGTCAGTCAATCAACAACCTGACAGGCTGTTCGAGGTATTTAGCCAAAGATCGCATAAATCTGGCAGCTTCCTCTCCATCACTGACACGGTGATCCACGGAAATTGTGGCTCTCATTCTCCAGCCAGGTTTAACCGTTCCATTTTCAACGATCGCTTCTTCGAATGCACTCCCGAGGGAAAGGATTGCTGTTTCTGGAGGATTGATGATGGCGATAAACTCATAAACTTCGTACATACCCAGATTTGAAATTGAAAAAGTGGACCCTTCAATATCTTCTGAGCGAACTTTTCCTGATCTGGCTCGGGATACCATTTGTTTAATCTCGTTAGAAATTGTTCTTATTGATTTTTCATCCGCGTGCCTGCAAACTACCGTCATCAATCCACCTTCGACAGCCACAGCCACACCGATATTTACATCGGCAAACTGTACAATAAATTCACCCTGAAGTGAGGAGTTAAGATTCGGAAATTCCCGCAAGCTCAAAGCAGTCGCTTTAACCACAAGATCATTAATTGAAATTTTATCGCTCTCAGGGAGTGCCGCGTTCATTTGCATTCTCAGATCGAGCAATCTTTTAACATCAAAAAACCGGGTGACGTAAAAATGTGGAATAGTCTGTTTTGCCTCAACCATTCTACGTCTGATAATCTGTCTCAATTTGGAGGGTTGCACTTTAAGGTCCTCCTCAATACGGGAAGCTTGTTGGCGAACAGGTGTGGCTAAATTTGAATCCAGATCCTTGCGAACTATTCGACCACCTGGACCGCTCCCTTCCAATTTATCCAAAGGGATGCCGCGTTCGGTAGCCAACAGTCTTGCCAGAGGCGATATTCTTATTCTTGCCGGCACTCCAGATGAAATTGGAAAACTTGCGCCTTTTTTTGAATCACCAGTTTTTTCTGCTATGATCTGTTTTTCACTTTCTATATGTCCTGTAGGAATTTCGCTTGTTGCATTTTCAGCCATCCATATACTGATATCTTCATCATCAGAGCCAATCAGAGCAATGGGAGCATTTATTGGGACAACCGTCCCCGGTTCTACCAAAATTTTCCTTAAAACCCCGCCAAACCCAGATTCCACTTCGACGGTTGCTTTATCTGTCTCAATTTCAGCAACGATGTCACCTTTTACCACATTTTCCCCTTCATGCCTTACCCAGCGAACCAGGGTTCCTTCTTTCATATCAAAGCCCAACTTTGGCATGGTAACTATGTCAGCCATTAAAGCACCTCCTTAACAGCCGCAACTATGTCTGCAACTTGAGGCAGTGCGCTTTGTTCCAAATTTTTATTGTAAGGCAATGGTACTTCCTTCTGTGCGACACGTTTTATAGGTGCATCCACGTAATCAAAAGCCTCTTCATATATTCGCGCACATATTTCTGCACCCACACCAAAACTCTTCCAGCCTTCCTCGATCACCACCGCCCGATTGGTCTTCTTGAAGGACGAAATGACAGGCTCCATGTCCAAAGGACGCAAGGTTCTCAAGTCGAGAACTTCCGCCTCAATACCATCTTTCGCCAATTCGTCTGCAGCCAACAAGGAGAGTTCGAGTCCTTTAGAATAACTGATAATCGTTACATCTTTTCCCGTCCTCTGTACCTTTGAGATACCAATTGGAATAGTGTAATCCCCTTCAGGTACATCACCCCGAACCTGGTACATGGTGGCATGTTCTATGAACAAAACAGGATCGTTACTGCGAATGGCGGTTTTGAGCAATCCTTTCGCATCCTCAGGAGTACCAGGGGTTACAACTTTCAAACCCGGAAAATGAGCAAAAACTACATCAGGAGTCTGCGAGTGAGTAGCCCCAAGTTGACGGCCTCCACCGCTGACCACGCGTATCACCAAAGGCAAGACAAATTGCCCGCCAAACATGTAATGTAATTTGGCAGCTTGATTGACAATATGATCCATGGCTGAAAAAGCAAAATTGATGGTCATCAATTCCGCCACAGGTCGAACTCCGGTTAATGCTGCTCCAATTGCTGCACCCACGATTACAGACTCAGCAATAGGGGTATCCTTAACCCTATCCGCCCCAAAATGATCATAAAAGCCTTTCGTAACAGCATATGTTCCGCCCCACACTCCGACCTCTTCTCCCAAGATGAAAACAGATGGATCCTTTTCCATTTCTTCCCAAAGTGCTTGGGAGATGGCTTCGCGCATGGTTATTTTCGTCATTCAGAACAGTCCTTATTATTTGATAGAAGATAATAATAATCAATCCACATATATCCCCTGCATAATCGAATTAAGATCAGGATCAGGACTTGATTTTGCATATTCGACGGCGTTGATGACATCATCTGCCGCTTTTTTCTCCAATTTGCTCAATTCATCCAGGTCTGCGATCTGGTTATCTATTAAAAATGCATGATAAATCCCTAACGGGTCGTGCTTCTGCCATTTCTTTATTTCCTCCGGCTTTCTGTAGCGTTCAGGATCACCCATCGAGTGACCTCGAAACCTGTAAGACATTATTTCCATCAATCTGGGTCCACCCCCAGCCCTGACAAGTTCCAATGCTTTTATGGAAGCTTGATAGACAGTCATGACATCCATACCATCGATCCGCTGATTGGGGATGCCATAACCTTCAGCTTTTTGGCGAATCTCAGATACCGCAGAAGCCAGGTCAACTTTCGTACCCATCCCGTATAAATTGTTTTCACAAACCCACAGAACAGGTAATTTCCAGACTTTGGAAAGATTTAATGCTTCGTGAAAATAACCTATGTTCGTAGCACCATCCCCAAACATACAGATCGTGACCGCATCGCGATGCGCATATTGATCACCCAGTGCCAATCCGGTTGCGATCGGTAAATGCGCGCCGACAATGGCATGCCCACCCCAGAAATTATGAGCAACATCCGCAAGATGCATAGATCCGCCCCGACCTTTAGATACCCCAGTTGCTTTCCCGAGCAGTTCTGCCATGATCGCATTTATTGGAAGACCACAATTTATCGCAACACCATGATCGCGGTAGGCGGTGATGACACGGTCTTCTGGACGACGGGCGTTGATCAACCCGGTACTAACCGCCTCCTGCCCAATATACAGATGGAGAAAACCACCTATCAAACCCTGTTGATATAATTCAGCGGCTCGTTCTTCTGTTCTACGGATGAGCACCATCTGGTAATACAGGTCAAGTTGTTTTGCTTTAGTTAATTTCATAATTTTCCATCAAATCATTCATTTAATTTCAAAAATACATTATTTATAACCAAAAGCATAATCTCAATAGATTATATTCGATAATCTAATTGAACTACTTGATTATCAAACAGATTTAATGGTTAAAAATATTGACCTCCAGCAAGAAAAACTTTGCCGGAGGTCAGTTCATTTTATCCTCCCCCGATCACAGCAAGGACCTTAACGATATCTCCTTCCTGAATGATGTAATCCTTGGGCTTAATTTCGCCAGCAACAACCACCAATGCGATCAACTCAGGTTTTATTTTAAGAGTTACCAATGTCTCCCTGACAGTTTTACCTGATTCTACAATTACCTCATCCTTTCCATCGATGTAAACCCGTAACGCGCTGGTAGGACGAATTATCGCGGTCATTTTAAACTAAAAACTCAGTTAGATTCATAAGTTTCAATTTTTCAGGCGATGGCAAACCGTTATTTGTCCAACCTCGCTGTTCATAATACATATCCAATAATGTATTTACATCCTCGAATTTTGTGATCTGACCTTTTGTCGCCCCGGATCTGGGAGCATCTTCATAAAACCTTGGAGCCGGCAAGTCCCATTGTCGATCAAAACCGGGATTTTCCCTTGCCCAGAAAAGACGCGTGAGATTCCAAATGCGCTCACCAACCTTTTCCAAATCGTCCCAAGTGCGATGAATACCGGTGATCGCCTCCAACGCAGGAACATAAAGGTCCCGATCGATGCCCAATTCCACCCATTGCAAGCGACAACCTCCCAAAACATCGAACATCGGGCGGAAATTCTGCAGCCAGATAACCCGAGCCACTTTTTCAGGAACAACCAGATCGCGTCCCACCTGCAAATCATACGTAATTGCCCAGGAACGATTATGGTGAGCACCCACATCACAGGTCATATAGGCAAGCAACATGGCTGTGGCGTTATGGGTCGCATAAGCAGATTGCTCCATGCCTTTTACATGAATGGCGAATTTTTCAGAGCCCTTCCCAACTTTTTTGGAGGCTTTTTTAACTCCCTCAGCCAACAAAACTCCCAATCCTTCTTTTCGGGCAATCTTACTGATCATTTCAAATGTAGCTTCGATGTTTCCAAATTTTAGATCCAACCCGTCGGTGTCTGACTTGTTAAAAATCCCTTTTTCATAACATTCCATCGCCCAGCCAATGGCATTACCAGTGCTGATCGAATCAATCCCCAGGTCATCAGCCAGTAGATTAGCATGAGCAACTGCCTCAATATCAGAAATACCAAGGTTCGACCCCATTAACCCGATGGTCTCATATTCAGGGCCTTCCACATAGGATCCATATTTTTTTGACCGGCTGTATTTTCCACAAGGAGATGGACAGCCAAAACAGCCTTTATCGGTAATTACGATCTTTTCCCGCATAACTGGACCATACAAGTTCTTACCATCTTCATACGACCCCGCACTGAAATTACGGGTGGGTAAGGCTCCTACTTCATCACACCAACTGGTTACCACAGTGGTGCCGTAACGAGTCCACTCCGACAGGAAATCTGCCTCCTTACAGGCTTTATATAAGGCTCTACCGGCTGTTCGATAAGCTTTGACATCAGCCACAGGGATGGATCTGGTACCGTGAATGACGATCGCTTTCAATTTCTTTGCACCCATGACTGTTCCCACACCGCCACGCCCTGCCTGTCGTCCAAAATCATGATTGATACACGCATAAGGTACAAGATTTTCACCCCCAGGACCTATGAGTGCAACCTGGTATTCCTCTCCGAATTTTTCCTTTAATTCTTTTTCAACTGCGATGGTTCCTTTGCCCCAATAATTTGATGCATCCCTAAGTTCTATTGTTTCATTATCGATCAGGAGATATACCGGTTTAGAGCTGATCCCTTCCAGGATAATACTATCAATTCCAGCATACTTCATTTCAGCTGTAAAATGACCACCCATAGAAGCGGAGGCATACCCCCCGGTTAATGGTGATTTCGTTGTAAAATCGCATTTCCCGGCTCCCGGGATCATTAATCCGGATAAAGGTCCACTTGAGATAAATAATTTATTTTCCGGACCAAGTGGATCCGCACCCTGAGGAACTTCCTTGAACAAATAATATGCACCGAAACCCCTTCCGCCGATGAAATCCTGAGCTAATTTAACTGGAGTGGGCTTCTTATAGATATTTCCGGTTGCAAGGTCGACGCGTAAGATGCTACCACCGTATCCATTCATTTCAGTCTCCTAAACTTCCACTGATTCTTTTTCAGTGATCCATAAAGCACTTGTGCCACAAACATCCACACAATCTCCACACAAGTCACATTTCCAGGCAGCGTTTGCCAATTCCATACGAACAAACATCACGTCCTCCGGGCATTCCGGTACACAAGCTTCGCACAAGCTGCATTGCGTAAAATCGACATACCAGGCACCTTTTGAATTTTGTTTGATCGCTTCATCGGGGCAAACAGCAGCACAATCTCCACATTGTGTGCACACTTTTACTTCATACACACCTGGAGAAGGAAAATGTGGCTGAATAACGATCGCTGCTTTCTTGGGATTGTTTTCCTCAAAAAGATTTATTGAGCATGCAACCCGGCAAGCATTGCAACCAGAGCATTTGGCGTTATTAACATACAGTCGCATGAATTAACTCCTTCATCATAATAAATTCAATTTATTACCAATAACCTTATCTCGAATCGCATGGTTTGAAAAGCGACATCCGTCCTCTTTCACTGGTACAGGCTTCCTATTATCCATGACTCATTTCGTTTCCAACCTTAGGCAATAAAACTGTCAATCCTTTAATTAAGATATTCAGATCATCCGATGAATTGTACCCTTGCACGGAGATCCTTACAAATTGACGATCATTCCATTGGATAAATGGTACTTCGATCTTTTATTGATCATATAATAAGGATTTTAATTTGGTCAAATTAGACACCGGTATAGGGGCTATTCCCATCTGGACAAAGAATCTTGAATCCAGCGGATATAACGGCTCCATTTGAACCAAGTCACAAATGGTTGAGATCGCGTTACACAGGATTTCATGACATTTCATTCGCACATCCTCCCAATGATGCTCTTCCATGAATTGAATTGCTGCAGGAACACTCAATGATGCAGCTGGATCCCTCGTTCCAGTCCATTGAAGTTTATCTATGTATTTTGAACCAGTGGTTGTCTCATTTGTTGCATGACTCCCCCAACTTACAACCAGTGGTTGAATCCTATGCTGTAATTCTTTTCTGACATAAAGAAATGCAGCTCCTTTTGGGCTTAGCATCCACTTATGACAATTCCCAAAAACAATGTCAGCCCCCATTTTTTCCAGGTCCATTTCGACCTGCCCAGGGGCATGGGCAGCATCTATCACTGTGGTTATCCCATATTCATTTGCCCGCTTACAGATTTTCTCTATTGGCAACCTGATCGCGGTTGGGGAAGTGCTCATACTCAGGTAAATAATCTTGGTCCGATCGCGCACGCCTCCCCAAAACTCCTCAATAATCTGTTCATCGGAAACAAGAGGCAGAGAGATCTTTTGTCTTTTATAAACAGCACCCGACTGATTGCAGACAAATTCCCAAGAATATTCACAAGCCCCGTATTCGTGATCACTGGATAATATTTCATCCCCTGGTTTCAGGCTTAACGACCGTGTAATGATATTGACACCATGAGTGGCGTTAGGAATGAAAACCAGGTCATTCGGGGATGCATGCAGATAATTACCTAATTTTTCCCGGGCGTCGAATAACATTTCGTCCAGCTCTCTCCCTAGGAAAAGAACGGGTTGCTTTTCCAACCTTGTTTGCCAGGATTGATAATTTGAAAAAACGGGTTTTGGCGTGGCACCATACGAACCATGGTTAAGGAATATGATGTCAGGGTCTATAAGGAACAATTCTTTAAGATTTTCCATATAAGGATGTCTCGCCTATCTCAATGATTATATAATATGTTTTTTTTCAGAGTGATCCCGCAAGGCTAATCTATTTACAATATCTCTGCATTCCATTATTCATTCACTCAATCTACAATCCCAGCATTCAACAGTTATTATGTTGACACTCTTCTTTATCTAAGATATGCTTGCTAAGTCCGGGTGGGCTCGGCGCGGCAGAATCCTGCGAACCCCGTCAGATCCGAGAGGAAGCAGCGGTAAGGAGGAGATTCTGGGTGCCGCCGATAAACCTGCCCGGATATTTTAATTGCAGGGGGATACTACTCTAATAATGGATTTTATGGCAAAATATATACATGAACAGGTGGATTATTTTTTTTCTCATTATCCTCTTTGGAATGGTCCTTGGAATGGTCTATGGCTGGGTTCTCCATCCAGTCGAATATCGCGATACATCACTGGTTTCATTGCGATATGACTACCGAACAGATTATGTGCTAATGGTTGCAGAAATCTATAATTCAGAGGGAGATGCAGAACAAGCCATTCGGCAGATCGCTCAACTCGGAAATGAACCACCCGTAGATACCGTAATTCAAGCTCTGGCTTATGCCGCACAAATGCTGTATTCCCCGGCTGACCTGGTCATGATCCAAAACCTGGCGAATGCACTTCAGACGTGGTCACCAACTCCCATCGGAATCAATCCATGATAAGGGAACGAAGACGTACCAAACAGGAAAACAATTCTGGAATTGGCAAAGGGAATCTCTACATTTTAACCGGATTGATCATTGGTCTTTTATTGGGTCTGGTGATTTCCTGGGTAATAGCGCCAATAAAATATATCGAAACTGCACCGAATTCTCTAAGGGTTGACATTAAGAATGAATACCGTTTACTTATAGCGGCAGCGTACCATGCCAATTACAATCTGCCTCGTGCACTGGCGCGCATTGAGCTATTAAGTGATCCAGATCCTTTATTAGCGCTAACTACACAAGCACAAGATCTTCTAAAATCAGGCGATATTAATGGAAAAGCATTTTATTTGGCATACCTGGCTGATGCGATCAAGACTGCTTCAATTTCTCAAGCTGGAATTTCAGCCAATGCAACCAAATTGCCAATTACATCAACTCCATCTCCCACTGGAATTTCAGATGGATTTTTAACCGGTACACCTTCGTTCATAACATCAATTACACCTATTATTCGTCTTTCGGAAACTCCGATAGCAACGCAAATGTCAAGATTTATTTTGAAATCCCAACAAATCGTATGCGATTCTACTCAGGCTGAGCTTCTACTAATGATCGATGTGTTTGATCCAACCAATCTTCCCATTCCAGGAGTTGAGATTATCATAACTTGGTCGAATGGCGAAGAACATATTTTCACCGGTCTTCAACCCGAGATCAGCGAAGGGTATGTTGATTATTTAATGTCTCCAAACATTGATTATGGTATTCGTTTTGCTTCCGGAGGAGTTTCCACCATTGACCTGGCAGCTCCCGATTGCACGAATAACCAAGGAACAGCGAAGTGGGGTGGGATAAAACTTGTTTTTCAAAAACCTTAAACAACCAATACAGAATAATCCATTACATACATCACGACGCCAATATTTATTGACCTCATGAATATTTATTCCGGGTTAATTGTTAAGGAATAGGGTTCTGATTTACCCAGTCATCACCGATAATGATATCCACATCCGTTGTTGATGCAGGGTCAAATCGGGTCCTTACCTGAGATGGACCAATATTCATAATGCCCATCAAATATTTTAGCAAATAAGGTTTTCCGGAATGATCCACGAGCACAGTAATATTGACCTTATCACTCGAATTTCCTGATTCAAGGACATTCATTCCGATTGATTTAAAATAATCCATTGTCCTTCCAGCGATTCCTTCGGTATATGTCCCATTCAAAATTGATACCTTTGCATTTTCAGAAAGCATCAAATTTACGGAGTCGCCGGTAGCCAGTGGACTGAGCGTGCCTCCTGTCGTAAATATTTGATCGCGTAAAAGTCGAATCTGATCTGGAATAGGTCTGAGAATGTCTGCGGTTCCTCCGCCATCCGGGAGAGAAATTGTTATGGGACTGACCATGCTAAAATCGATCACCCCTTTTTTGATATTGTTCAAAGGGACCTCACGAGCCAATAATGCCAGGCGGATCCCATCCTCCAAGGTCATGTTCATATGGATTCCGGCTGATAATTCCTGATATAAAGGGTAGATCTTGGGAACCAGTTGTGGCCAATAATTCATCACACGTTCACGAATGCCAAATATCACATCCTGTTGGCGTTTTGCCCGATCAACATCCCCATCCTTGGTATATCGGTTTCTGGCGTATGCCAGGGCAAGATTCCCAGGTAATGCATAGGTCACTTCTGCTTCCAGGGTGACATTGTTGTTATCCGCCCCCAATGGATCAAGAACCACTGTTTGTGAAGGAGTAACGCGAACTCCACCTATTTCATCGATCATTCTTTCAAAGGTTAAAAAATCTATCTGGGCATAATACTGGATAGATATCCCAAGAAAATCCTCCACAGTCCTAACTGCCAGTCCCGGTCCACCACCGGGTAGTTTCCAATTTTCGCCAAGAGAATAGGCAGTATTTATCCGGTTGTACCCAAAATCAGGTATGTTCACCCACATATCACGGGGGATCGACAACATGCCGGCGGTCTTGGTGATAGGATCAATGGTCACTAACATCATTGTATCCGATCGAGGAGCACCAGACTCCGCTTCCCAGTCGCGATAATCCAATCCGATAACCAAAACAGTCACCCTGGTTGCACCATCCCAGGCAGGAGGCAATTCGATCATGGGAGCACTAAGAGTAGGAGTAACGAGAAGGGAGGATGAGTCTGGGTTACCACCAGACCCGCCGGTCCCCACCTGCTCCGTTGATTGTGAACCATTATTGCTCTTTAACGTACATTCCTGCGGAATTAACCCGGGCAAGGAAGTCAGTGACCAACATGCAGTGAGGTTTCGAATAAAAAGACCCAACCCAATAGCAGCAATGAGGCTGACGGACAGCAAGATCAACTGCAGGGGAGTTGGTTTGAACCCTTTAATCAATATTTTCAATTTTTCAAATTTCATGATAAATAAATTCTCTCATTCCGGGTTTAGATAAACCATTCCCAACCCAAGTCGATCCAATCCTTCTTCTGCCCAGTAATTGATAATTACTGAATCTTCATCCATTCCAGCCTTTAGTACAGGGATCGCACGCGGGTCTTCGATGTAAGCTATCGCCCTGACTGCTTCAATTCTGGATACATCAGATAGATCCGGCAACAATGTTAATAATCCGGGAATTGACTCTTTACCAATCGCAATGAGGGCACTTGCTGTCAGGTGACACATTGTAGATTCTTGTCCTGAAATTAATTTTAATAACATAGGGATGGCGATAACGTCCGGATGATGGCAGATGGCGAGAATCGCGCACTGTTGTACTTCAGTGGACGAATCCGTAAGACCTTGAAGCACGAGTTCCATCGGAGGCTTTTTCATTTGAGCGAAAGTGCGAATTGCCCACCAGCGAGTGTCAGCATCCTTTGATTCCAATTTCTGCCTAATGGATGGTTCCACACTTTCACCAAATTCTGCTAATTTAATTGCTGCAAAATCAGCCCGTGCATCATCTCCACAGACCAGTTCTTCCAGCAACGATTCAATTTCGGTGGACATAATTACTTCATGGGTGGCGGAGGATTGGGTAATTCATTCTCAGCGACTTGAATCCACTTATCTCCCTCATCGATCAACATAACCGGGATTTCGTCTATAATTGGATATTTTCTACCACAATCCTGGCATATCAGCCAGTTGTCCCGATAAACCTTTAGTAGACCTTCAGTCTCGCGAACACAGTTTGGACAGCGTAATATTTCCAATAATTCTTTACTGATCATCTGTTTCTCCGATACCAATTATTTTGTAATTTTACCATGCCTATGGAGCCTGACATTTATTTTCTGATATGGCTTTGGCTTTTGGATCCGTTACACCAATTCCATACTGGCAGATCGCCTGCCAGGGTGAATAAACCGTAACCAGGGGTTTATCTACAAAATAGACTTGTCCATTTTTAAATACTGTACGATTAATCGTGATCCTGGCTCCATCGGCAGCCCAATCAATCTGCTTCATTTCATAAAGACCCAATTCCGGATTCTGCTCGAAAATAGCTTCAGGAGCAGGAATCACATTCTGCAATCCACTGGAGGTCCACGAAATGGTTCGACCTTCACTGGTCGAATAAAACTTCCAGGTTAATTGGTTATTATTGTAGACATATGTCTCCATCAACAACCAATAAGAAGAGTCATTGGTGAATTTAAAATCAACTAGAGGAACATAAACAGTTGCATCCAATCCTGCCATATTTGAGTCATGAGCTCCAGAAGATGTCTGTTCGTAGTACCCCACCCGGTAGGCATGTGGATGTCGCTCTACGATTGGATAGCCTCCAAAAAAGACCGTCCTGAAAAGAGTTGTACTTACCTGGCACACACCACCTCCAACCCCCTTGATCGTGCGATTATCATAAATGATCATTGCCTCAGCGTATCCATTTTCAAGACTTACATCGCCGAGTGCATCACCCATGGAAAAAGTCTCACCTGGGGCAATCACTAATCCTTTAAATTGACTGGAGGCAGTTTTAATATTCTGGATACGTTCAGGGGTTGAGCCATAAAAATACGTACTTTGCATGGAGACCAATTCAGTGATCCCCAGGGATTCAGCTGTCGCATTGTCCATCACAAGCGGGGATTCATTATTTATGGAAAGAGTAATATTATGTTCGCCCTTTAAAGCTAATTCTTTTATTGTCTTGTTAGTGGAATCGATATTGATCGATCTCCCTATAACCGCTGGTTGGAATAAATCCAGTTGCCTAGACTCATCATTGAAAATGAACCTGGCATTCTGTGGTTTTCGGTGAATTTCTGATTCGATCCCATCCAAGATTTGATTGAAGGCTGACTCATCAAATTCAACGTAAAAGTTTGCACTGATCTCGCTGATAGTTTTCTTAACCACCAGTAAATTTGCCAGGTCAACAGGTTCAATAACCCAGGGACCGGGATCACCGGAGATTGAATTGGGAAGGGATAAAACCAAAGCAGAGTTCAGGATGGCGATAAGGTTATTCGCCTGACCACTTACATCCAGAATGGAAGGTTTGATCTGGTTAATATCCAATTGGATCTCACCGTCACTGAACGAATTTAATTGAGCAATCAATTTTTTCATTGTCGAATCAACATTCAATAATCGACCTATTTGCCCGTTATGGGCGATTACTTCAACCCCATTTAAAGTCAGCTCAGCCTCAATTACAGGTTTATCAACTTCTCGTGCAATGTTTTGAAGATATGCATATGCCACCCGCTCATCGAATATTATCAGCGGGGACAAGTTCAAACCCTGCCGCCATGACCTGATTTGGGTCGTAAAACCTTTAATCATCCCTCCCGATCTCCCAAATCTAAATGCTTCCTGGACAGTACCACCAGCATTAAAGATCATTCCCAATTCTGCAGGTGGAGCGACCCAGATCTTTTCTCCGTCCTTAAATAAGATCTTTCCGGTTGACGGAAAGGTCATTTGCTGGCTCAGCTTCATGGATGCCTCAGCCGGCAACAAGCCTGAGATATCCACTCCAGCCACTGAAATACCGGGCAATATTCTACCTGCATACATTAGTTTGTATACACCGGTAATGATCGTGATCAATAAGAAAAATGAAAGTATCCCCCCAAATATGATGGTCTTTAATTGGGAGAAAATTGAAGGGGATTTGTAATATGTTTCGGTTTTGCCGGTCATCGTCAAAATTTCTACTCCGTGGCCAATTTATTATTGATGTTCAGATATTCCTTTAGACGTCTGAGGATGCTATTTGTTCCATTTGATTCCTGGAATCAGCATGGGAACTTTTCTGCAATATATTTGATGAGCTAATCCAAATTCATGTATTAACTTACGTTCCTCGAAATAAGTCCCAACAATACATAGAAAGTCATACACATACAAAATACCAAATAATTCACAGTCATTATTGGAGAACACCATAGTATAACCAAACCAGCAAAATAAGCAGGGTGCCTGACTATTCCGTACAAACCACCGGTTTGTAATGTATTCATAGAGTGGCAGGATTTTTGATCTCGTGAATCCCACTCGATAAAATCCATTACCCCTGTTTGTTTGATCGAAAAAACCACAACGATCGATGCAAATATTTGGATAAAGAAGGTTAATATTACCCAGGGGTTGGGGATAGCATATATCCGTTGATCGCGGAGGATCAACATTAAAGCAAGGATCGGTAAAAAGCTGATTATTGAGAAAAAACTATAAATTATTCGAAAAAAATCATTGATCTTCACACCAAGATAGCGTTCGCAAAGGGATTTTGATTTGATGGATGCAAACAGTGAATGCAATCCACTCCAAAAAAATATCGATAAAGAAATATATAAATTATTTTGCATATGATCCTTCTAATTATAAGGTTTATTCCATGCAATATATATGAATCTGCAACTAGATATTCAAGCCTTGTTGAATACTCATACCAATATTAATAAAGAATTATGCAGGGTTTTATTAATTTGGAATTAATTTGATCCTTGTGTGTCAATTCTTGTTGAGAATTATTTTTGCATGGTCGTAATGATCCTAGTGTATTCCGACAAATATTTTTCAGCGATCATGCTGGAATGAATTATTACAACGTTTTCATCATTGGTTTCTTCTGCGTTCTTACCAAAGTTATAAGAACCTGTGATAACAATTTTCCGGTCTATAATAATCACTTTGTTGTGCATTAATCCATCTTTGGCATAAGAGTAAACTTTAATACCTGCTTTTATAAACGAATCGTATTCTGTTCCTGTATTTGAAATAACCTGACTTTGGTCCATAATCCCTTCAGTAAGGATTCCAGCATTGGATCGTTCGATAATGGCAGTACCGATATCGTTTGATGTAAATGAATATGCTAAGAAATAAATACTTTTTTTAGCTTGATCAATCAAAGTAATGATTTGTGAGGCAACATGATCATCAGGTGAAAAGTATATTTCAACAAGCTCCTTCCCGATCAGGACCTGCGGATGAGGTGTTTTTGGAACCACATCGTTTCCAAACATGTCTCGTTCGAACATCTCATCAAATTCGGTCGTGTAATCCTCGGCAATTTCCAAAGAAATAATATGTACCAAATTATTATCATCGTAATAAATACTTCCGATCGTCATATTCGCTGAACCAGTCCAAACTTCTTTTCCATCAATAACCATGAACTTATTGTGCATCAATCCTTCACGACGATCCCCGATAATGGGGATCCCGGCTGATCGCAAATCCTGCGGCGTCTCATCATCAATGTTGTCGCTTTCTATAACAATCCTGACGCGAATGCCTCTCTGATAAGCGTCAATCAAAGCATTGCTAATACTCCAAAGGTTGATACTATACGTGGCAATATCGATAGATACCATAGCCTGGTTAATTGAATTTACAAGGCAATTATCAATCCCACTCGAATAATTGCCTTTGACTTGATCAGTTGGGTTGGTAAAATATATTTCAATCCCAGGTTGATCGACAGGGCTGGATTTTGTTGCTCCACATGTGTTTTGGAGAGGTATTTCATTATCAATCGTTTGAAAATACGTTTCTGTTCGAGTGGGATAAGGAATACTCTGCTCGACCCGGGAGCATCCAGAAATAAAAGTGGAGATGAGAATGAAGTGAATAATACCTTTCATTACCTGCCTTTCGCTCTTGGAATACAAGGCAGTATAATCCTATATTGTGGATAATTCATCCCTTGCCAATCGTCAGATCGCAAAAGCAGCCAGCACTGTCATGGTGGCTTTTATTTTCAGTCAATTAACGGGTTTAATCCGTCGAATCCTGGTCGCACAGGTTTTTGGTGCATTCGAGAATCTGGATGCTTTCATTGCTGCAAACCGGGTTTCAGAAACATTATTCAATTTGATAGCAGGTGGTGTGCTTGGATCAGCTTTTATTCCAACCTTTACATCCCTTTTGGTTAAAAATGAGAAAGAATCTGCGTGGAAACTTGCTTCAGCAATTGCCAACCTCGTTTTTATAACCTTGGGTCTTTTAGGCATCTTAGCTTCCATCTTTGCACCCGAGATCGTTCGGTATGCACTTGCTCCTGGCCTCGCAGATGACCCCCATCTTTATCAATTGACAGTAAATCTGTTGCGGATCCAGTTAATCTCTGCAGTAATTTTTGGTTTGAGTGGACTTGTGATGGGAATTCTTAATTCTCACCAAGTTTTTCTTATCCCAGCATTAACACCAGCCATGTACCAACTGGGGATGATATTTGGCGTTCTGGTTCTATCCCCGCATATGGGAATCTATGGGCTGGCATGGGGTGTTGTGATAGGGTCATTCTTACATTTAGCCCTTCAATTGCCCAGCTTGTTTCAGCAAAAAGGAAAATATTCACTTATTTTCGGTATTCACAATACTCAAGTCAGCGAAGTAATGCGCTTAATGGTACCTCGTTTGTTCGGGGTGGCTGTTGTTCAACTCAATTTTTGGGTAAATTCCTGGCTTGCTTCACAAATGAGCAGAGGGAGTCTGGTCGGCATTGATTTTGGTTTTTCTCTGATGCTCATGGCACAGGTAGTCATCGCCCAATCTGTCGCGACAGCCATGATGCCCACGCTTGCTTCACAATACGCTCTTGGAAAAATGGACGAAGTCCGCTCTTCCCTTTCAGCAACCTTGCGAGGCGTACTTTTTCTGGCAGTTCCTGCTTCGATCGGAATAATCATCCTTAGACAGCCGATCATTGCATTTTTATACCAAAGAGGAAATTTCGATGCCCATTCAACCGATCTGGTTGCCTGGGCACTGCTCTGGTATGGCGCTGGTCTTGTCGGGCATTGTCTGCTGGAGATCCTGGCTCGAGCATTTTATGCCTTGCATGATACCAAAACACCCGTACTAGTAGGGATCGGAGCAATGGGGATAAATGTATTGTTAAGCTTTGCCTTTTCCGCATTATTCGCCAGACTAGGGTGGATGCCACATGGCGGCCTGGCATTGGCTAATTCAACTGCAACTTTATTTGAGGTAATTATTTTATTATTCATCGTCGGTCGTCGATTAAAGGGAATGCCTTACCGAGCTATTGTGACGGGACTTTTTCATGCTATTATTGCATCCTTATCAATGGGTTTGGTTGTTTTTGCCTGGAACCGATTGTTAGTAGACCATCCATTCTGGGTGATAACGCTTGGAGGTTTATTCACAGGTGGCGTAGTTTACTTTATCTCCATATGGGTATTAAAAGTTCCTGAAATTCGTTCAATCCCTGTTTTTATTAAAACAACTTTACATTGGAAGTAATATCCTCATCTCCAAACCAACCAAAGCAAAGCAGGTACAAGCATTCCCAGGACAACTCCACCTAATGCTTCCATCGGCGTATGACCCAGAACTTCTCGTAATTGTTTTTCCGGAGCCAGGTGGCCGTGCAGTAATTCTTCGACCAACAAATTGATCGTTTGTGCATGAATTCCTGCCTGGCGTCGAATACCGGTGGCGTCGTAAATAACAACCATAGCAATTGCAACGGCCAGGGCGAAGACAGGGGAATTAAAACCCGAATACAATCCCACCCCGAAAGCAGTGGCAGTAACCAATGCAGAATGTGAGCTTGGCATCCCACCAACGCTGATCAATAAAGCCCAATTCCACCTCTTTGTCAGGGCGTAATACAGGGGTAATTTTATTATTTGAGCCAGACCCCAGGCGATCAATGCACTCAATAATGCAAAGTTTTGAAAGATAGCTGAAATCTTCATATAATATTATTCATCCAAAGCTACTAGCTTGTGTTCTTTCAATTTTAGAATCTTGAGTTCAGCCTGCTCCAGCAAGATTGAACACCGACGGGTCAATTCCTGACCTCTTTCAAACAATATGAGACTTTCATCCAGAGGATGTACCTGCGATTCCAAGGATTCGACCAAGGAAATCAACTCGTTATATGCATCTTCATAAGACAAGAGTTCCACATTTTTTGTTTCAATTTTATTTTTCATTCCAACTCCTGGCTCAGGTTTGTAGCTTGTGCTGAGAAACTCCCATCTTGAACCCGAATCAATAGATCTTCTCCGGGTGATATTTGTCCGACCCGGGAGATCAACCGGGAATCCAATTGTCGTGTAACGACAGCATACCCACGTTTTAATACATTAATCGGATTTAGTGAAGTCAAACTCGCCATCAAACCATTAATTTTAATCTTCTCAATTGATAGATGATGCCATTGGCTCGTAACTAATCGGCGGATCACGCCATCCATGGTCTGCCATTCGGTTTGAATGCGTCGATCGGGAGATAAAAATGTCAACCTGGAGTGAGAGTCATTTACCAGATCTCTTTTCAGATCGATGGACTGCTCAATAACAGAAATCAGATCTTCATAATTATGTTTTAGAACATCCTTCAGTTCCAAAATTGTTATTGGCGTGGCAAGCTCTGCCGCAGTAGTCGGTGTTGGTGCTCGAAGGTCAGCCACAAAATCTGACAAAGTAAAATCGGTCTCATGGCCTATCCCGGTGATGGTGGGAATCTCGCTGGCAGCTATCGCTCTGACGACCCTTTCATCATTGAACACCCACAGGTCCTCGATCGAACCTCCTCCGCGAACAATTAGGATCAATTCCGGTTTCACAATTCCATTCATGTCGCTTATGGCTTTTACCAATTCCAAGGGGGCATCGTTTCCTTGCACTGCTGAAGGAACAATGAACACATTCAATAGTGGATTTCTACGTCGAAGTGTATTTAGCACATCCTGCAAGGCTGCACCGGTCAGGGATGTTATTAATCCGATCCGGTTGGCACCAGAAGGAATCGTGCGTTTCTTGTCTGGATTAAATAATCCTTCTTCTTCCAGCAGTTTTTTTAACCGAATGAATTCCTGGAAGAGCAACCCTTCCCCCATAGATCTGATGCCATCCACGATCATTTGATATTGACCACCAGCCTCATAAACAGTCACACTGCCATGAACTTCGACTCCGATCCCTTCTTTAAGAAATGAAATCAAACGGAAGGCATTAATTCGCCAAAGGACGCAGCGTAAAGAAGCACCTGCATCCTTTAAAGTAAAATAAACGTGACCCGAACCCGGTCGAGCCAGGTTGGAAATCTCACCCTGAACCCAAACTTCCTGCAGAACATCATCTGATTCGATGACCTGCCTTAAATAACGCGTCAATTCGGTAACACTTAAGCTCAAAGCACTCTTTAATGTCGCCTTTGGATCCATGGCGCTAGCATACCTTCCTTCACATTGACTGTCAACCATTCCGAATATCTTGATTCTTTGCTACAATATTAACAAGTTAATTATTTTGCGTACCTTGATCAGATAGTATAACAATCAGCGATTCAATGAATCACCTTTGGTCCCCCTGGCGTATGAAATATATCCAAACACATGGTGAAGAGGAAAATGGTTGTGTTTTTTGCTCTTTGTTGAATCAGAAAGATGGACCTGGAAATCTAATTGTCCATCGAGATGACCGTGTATTTGTCATCTTAAATCGATATCCGTATACCAGCGGGCACCTTATGGTCGTACCTTTCGATCACCGGCCGTCTTTTGAAACCCTAGACCAGCAGACTCTGGCAGAAATCATGCAGACGACTACCGTTTGCATGCGAATATTACGAAAACTTTATGAGCCAGAAGCATTTAACCTGGGTGCGAATGTCGGAGAAGCAGCTGGCGCCGGGATCGCCGACCATGTCCATATGCATATCGTGCCAAGGTGGTCAGGAGATACGAATTTTATGTCCACCCTAGGACAAACAAGGGTTTTGCCTGAGGAGTTGGAAGAAACCTATCGCCGAATAAAAGATGAATATGACAATTATGTTTGATCAATTCAGTTCTTAAGATTTAATTGATCACATGTGAAAATTATTCTGGAGGATTTTCAAGATGAACTTTGAACAACCAGTAATTTTAAGTGCTGTACGAACACCCAGTGGAAAATTCCAAGGCAGCCTGTCTGGCTTTACTGCACCCCAACTTGGAGCTCTGGTGATCAAAGCAGCAGTGGAACGAGCGCAGATCTCAGACCCGATGAAAATCGATGAGGTGTTGATGGGAAATGTAGTCTCTGCAGGTTTGGGGCAGGCTCCTGCCCGACAGGCAGCGATAATTGCAGGTCTTCCAGTCAGTGTTGGAGCAGTTTCGGTTAATAAAGTTTGCGGTTCAGGTTTAAAAGCCGCAATGCTAGCTGCGGCATCGATCAAGGCAGGTGATGGTCATCTGTTTGTAGCCGGGGGTTTTGAATCGATGAGCCGAGCACCATTTCTGGTGGATGCCCGGACTGGAAACCTGCGGTATGGTCATGCTCAACTCACAGATGCACTTCTTTTTGATGGATTGTGGTGTTCTCTTGAAAACTGGGGGATGGGTGATGCGGCTGAATTCATCGCCAGTGAATATAACGT
>Ga0315286_10000029_pt1 | contig 86302 bp, 78 predicted proteins | sample YL17G10_0_MG_FD_205038 | JGI IMG/M metagenome (GOLD analysis project Ga0315286, IMG submission 205038) | Sediment microbial communities from Yellowstone Lake, YNP, Wyoming, USA - YL17G10_0 | ecosystem: Environmental > Aquatic > Freshwater > Lake > Sediment | place: USA: Wyoming | collected...
CTTTGACAGCCACGGCGTATACCGGCTCTACGTTCACCGGCTGGTCAGGCGATGTTACAGGGACGGGAAAAAGCGTAAAAATCAAGATGGATAGCAATAAATCGGCCTCGGCCGCATTTGCCAAATTAACGGTAAAATACGTGGGCAGTTTTACAGGTTGGACAACGTCGGACTGGGGAGCTTGTCTTTTCAAGCACACCGTTACCGGCACCGGAACCATTATTATTCCGGGAACCGGCGACGCAACCTTTAAAGTCAGCGGTACTGACCGTATAACCGTCGTGTCAGGTTCCGGCTGCACAGGCGGCTCAATGAGTGCCGTCTATTCGGGGCCGCTGGATATTGCTGTCAACGGCACGGACGTTAGCGCAAGCATAACTAATTCGGACGGTTCCGCAGATTTCAGCGGCACGATTAATGAAAATAATACGGTAACAGGGACATTAACACTTAACGCCGGTGTTTTTGATCACCCCATTACAGGACAGCTACTCCTTCATAAACAATAGCCCCGAATAACAATGGAAAAGCGGATTTCATGGATTACAGCAATCCTGCCGATTTTTGGTAAATTTACAGCAGGTGAAACTAAGCATAAAATATAAGGACCCGAATGGAAAACACGAAGCACAGCGGGACGGGTATCCTGTTTGTGAATGATAACGGGCAGGTGCTTCTGTGCCTAAGAGATAATAAGCCAGATATTCCCTGTCCGAACTGCTGGGACATTATAGGGGGACATATTGAAGAAGGGGAAACGCCTGAAGAATGCATCGGCCGGGAAGTTAAAGAGGAAATAGGGAAGACAGTCGAAAAATTAAACTTTTACAAAAAATATAATATGAAAGACAAAATCCAATATATATACTGGGAAAAAGCCAATATAGACATTGAACAAACCACCCTGACAGAAGGACAAAAGCTGAAATGGTTTACGGAAGAAGAGATAAGGAAACTGCCAGAAGAAAAAATAGCATTTGGTTTTAAACAAATTATTGTGACATTCTTTAAAGAAGCACCCTTCAAATTTTAGATTTTGCATTAACCGATTCCCGATTTTACATTAACCAGGGTATTGACGCATAGAACAGATAACATATAATTTCTTGTTTATACCTTTAACTACAAGTAGTTAGCGGAGGTAACTATGATTAAAATAAAAGAGTTACGAAAGAGATTCGGGCCGATAGTCGCTGTCGACGGCGTGTCATTTGAGGTAGAAAAAGGGCAGGTGCTCGGCTTTTTGGGTCCAAACGGGGCGGGAAAAAGCACTGTTATGAGAATGCTGGCGTGCTTTTTACGGCCGGACAGCGGGACGGCACAAGTCTGCGGATTCGATATCCTCGAAAATCCAATACAGGTTCGACAAAATATCGGATACCTTGCTGAAAACGTGCCGGCATATAACGAAATGACCGTCGGGGCGTTCCTGAACTTTGTCTGCGATGCGAGGAGCCTCGAAGGCCAAAAAAGAAAAGAGGCACTCGATAGAATCGTTTCAATGTGTCATATCGAATCGGTTTATCTTCAGACAATCGAGACACTCTCAAAAGGCTACAAAAGAAGAGTAGGACTTGCGCAGGCGCTTATACACGACCCGCCCGTGCTGATACTCGACGAGCCGACAGACGGACTCGACCCTAATCAAAAACACGAGGTGCGGCAACTCATCGGCAAAATGGCAAAAGACAAGTGCATCGTTATATCGACGCATATACTCGAAGAAGTAGAAGCTATATGCACAAGAGCAATTATTATCGCTCGCGGAAAAATAATCGTAGATTCAACGCCGGAGGAACTCAAAACCAAGTATAACTGCTCGCTCGAGGAAGTGTTCAGGAAAATAACGACAAGTAAAGTGGCATAGAAGGGAAAAATCCGAAATCCGAATATCGAAATCCGAAACCCCAGAGAGATAACCGAAGCGGTATCTCACAGGACAGGCAAATTCAAAATGCAAAAACCTAAATTTTTAAAACGAATATCATAAAATAAAAAGGAAAATGAAAAATGAAGGGTTTTTGGGCCATATTTAAAAGGGAGTTCAAGTCGTATTTCACGACGCCGCTGGCGTATGTGTTTCTCGTGGTGTTTTTGTTCTTCTGCGGGTATCTGACGTTCAAAGAAGGGTTCTTTGAGGCGAGACAGGCGGATATGACAGCGTTCTTTGTGAGTATGCCGCTGCTGTTTGTATTTATTGTGCCGGCGGCGGCGATGAGGCTGTGGGCCGAAGAGCGAAAGACAGGGTCCATAGAATTATTGTTCACACTGCCGATCACGGTGAAACAAGCGGTGCTGGGGAAATTTTTCGCGGCATGGGTGTTCCTTATCGCCGCAATGGCGCTGACGTTCCCGATGGTGATAACGGTCTGCTATTTAGGCAAGCCGGACATGGGACTGATAGCGGCAGGGTATATGGCGAGCATCCTGATGGCGGGGGGATTCCTTGCAATCGGATGCTTCTTTTCGGCCATAAGCAATAACCAGGTCATCAGCTTTGTGCTGTCGGTAGTCGCGTGCGCGATGCTCGTTTTCGCGGGGATGCCGACGACGATGAACTACCTGTCAACGTTTCTGCCGGCAGGACTGGTTGAAAGCATAGGTATGATGAGTTTTCAGGAACATTTCGATTCGATGCAAAGAGGCGTGCTTGCATTTAAAGACTTAAGCTATTTTGTCATTCTCATAGCAGGATGGATTACGGCGTGCGGAATAGTTCTCGATGAAAGGAAGGGAGGCTGATGAACCGAACGGTCAGGATAATCGCAGGTGTGATATTCGTTCTGGTTATCACTTTCAGTCTTATCAGCATAAGCCAGAATGCCGGAAAGGGGCTGAAAATCGATGCGACCGAACAGCGGCTTTATACGCTGAGCAGCGGGACAAAGGCAATTCTCGCAAAACTCAACCAGCCGATAACGATGAAACTTTATTATGCGAGGACAGCGGCGCTTAAAGGGCCGGACCAGATTCGCTATTTTAATAACTATTATGAATTTGTTAAATCGCTGCTGGAAGAATATGTCGCCGCATCCGGCGGAATGATTAAACTGGAAGTTATCGACCCGCGGCCTTACTCGGACGATGAGGTGGCAGCGCTAAGATACGGTATAAAACGTTTTCCAATTACAGAAGAGGAAAATTTCTTCTTCGGGCTTGTTGTGCAGACGCAGTTCGGAGTCGAAAAGACAATTCCTGTTTTTTCGCCAAGCCGGCAGAACTTCGTCGAATACGATATCAGCTACCTGATTGATACGGCGATAACGAGGCAGAAGAAAAGAATAGGCATATTGACTTCGCTGCCAATGATGGGCGACGAGGCGAGCCCTTATATGGCAAGGATGATGCAAATGCAGGGGCAGCAGCCGCGGCCGGCGTGGGCGATTATCGAACAGCTCAGGCAGCAATATGAAGTAAGAGAACTGCCGACAGATGTCAATAAAATAGAAGATGTGGATATTCTGCTGGTTGTTCACCCGAAAGATTTTTCCGAGCAGACCCTGTTCGCAATTGACCAGTTTGTTGTCGGCGGCGGCAGGACAATCGTTTTAGTTGACCCATATTGCGTTTCAGATTTGCCGCAGCAGCCGGCAATGCGGATGCAGGGCGAACATAATCCGAGCTCCGAACTGAACAAATTGACGGTCAACTGGGGACTGGAGATGCCGAAAAATACGTTCGCAGGCGACAGGGCACTGGCGGCGGAAAGGGTACTGAAAGCCGACCGGGGGCTGCAGAAGATAATCGGCTTTCTGGAATTGACGCCGGAATGCTTCAATCATAATAATGTTATAACATCCCAACTGAACCAGGTGAGTGTTCTGTTCAGCGGAGTTCTGCGCGAAGTCGTGATGAATGAACAGGAGATCAAAGAAAGAAATATTCAAAGAATACCGCTGGTTATGACAACGAGAAAAGGGAACAGCTGGACGGTCGATAATCAGTTCGAGCTTATGATGTTCGACGCCGAGCGGCTTATGAAAAAATTTACCGACGGGACGGAGCCGGTAAAGATGGCTTATCTGGTTACCGGCAGATTCAAAAGCGCTTTTCCGAATGGGATAGATATCGAAACTGAGGCGCCGGCAGACGCCAATGAGCCGAATGCGGCGCCGAAAAAAATCAAGGAACATATCGCAGGACTGGCGGAGGCGAAAGATAATTGTGCAGTCGTCGTTTTCGCAGATGTCGATTTTATAAGCGATGCACTCGCTTATAACAGAAATATGTTCTTCGGCATACTTGTTGTGGGTGATAACAGCGCCCTGGCGATGAACGCTGTCGACGATTTGGGCGGGTCAAACGAACTGATTTCAATACGTTCCCGCGGCAGTTTCAGAAGACCTTTCGAAAAGGTCGACAAAATCGAGGCACAGGCGGAAGCGGAAACCGCCGACCAGGAGACGAAAATCAATGCTGAAATCGCGGGATTTGAAAATGAACTGCAGTCAATCCTGAGCTCGGCAAAACAGGGCGAAGAAGAAATTATCGGCAGCTCGATACTGCAAAAGAAAAACGAACTTGAGCTGAAAATACGTGAGGCGAAAAAAGAGCTTCAACAGATAAAGAAGACAAGACTGCAGCGGATTGAAGGGCTGGGCAACAGACTGCGAAACTTCAATATGCTCACGGCGCCGGCGACTATCCTGATTATAGCAATAATTCTCGGCATATACAGAAGCGTAAGAAAAAGACGTTATATCAGTCATGCAAGCGATGCGTGATTTTTTGTCCGGAGTTTTGTAATGAGCGATAAAAAACTTTCACTTTTGGGTGTCGCGGCGGCGGCTTCAATAGTCCTTGCTGTTTTTGTCTGGCAGGTTGTCGGCAGAATTAAACCAACATCGGCAGGGCAGGGCAATCTTATTCAGGGACTTGACCCGGCGGCCATTGCCGAAATTGTAACAGGCAAAGGCAATGAACAAATCAGCCTGAAACGAAGAGACAAAGGCTTTGCTGTTGCAAATAAAAATTTCTATCCGGCATCAAACAGGGTAATTAACGACCTGCTGGCGGGCTGCCTCGATATCAGGAACGTTGAACTTTATACCAAAGATAAAGCCAACCACAAAGACCTCGGCGTTGCCGAAGAAAATGCAAAAGATATCGTTAAATTCCTCGATTCAAACGGCAAAATTATTACGGGCGTTATCATAGGAAATACGCGGCAGGAAGGCGATACGGCTTACGGCAGACTCATCGGGGACGATAAGGTCTATGTTATTTATAATCCGCCATGGGTGAAGAGTTCGCCGCTCGATTATATCGACACAGAACTTATATTAATAAATAAGGCGGATATAGAATCCGTAACTGTTACATCGCCAAAAGAGACTTATACCCTGACCGGCGAAGCCAACGGCACAGAAGCTGTATTGAAGGAGCTGCCCGACGGCAAAAAAGAGAAGAAAAAAGAGTGCCTTGCGGTTTTCGGCGCACTTGGCAATCTAAGATTCGATGATGTAAACGCGGCGGCAGAGATAACAGGTTTGAATTTTGACCGGCAATATAAATGCCTGCTGAAAGATTCGATGTTATACACCATCGAAATCGCTCAAAAAGATTCAAATGCCTTTATAAAGTGCAGCGCGGAGTTTACAGATAAGACACCGGTGAGAAAAGAAGAAGCGGTAGAATCACAGGAAGAACTCAAGAAAAAAGAGGCCAAACTGCTGGCGAAAGAAAAGGCGAAGAAATTTACGGACACCTGCGACGGCTGGATTTACCAGATACCCGAATACAAGGCTAAAATTATGACAAGGCCGATGGCAGAACTTATAGAAGATGTCAACTCCGAGCCCAAATAGCGTAAATACGCCATTGACACAAAAATCAAATATCAAAAATCAAAAATAAAAATTATGGATGAGGCGGGGCTTCGGCCAGGATAAGAGGCAAAGAGGCAATCTGGCGGCCGTCAATTGCCAGGTCAATACTGTATTTTCCGAAACCCGGCAACTGGAGCCTTTGAAGATTAGCAACAACATTGACGGCAGTTGAATCAGATTTGGGGGCGACTTTTACGGAAATTGTTCCCTCTAACTTTGGAAAAACTTCTGCACCATCCTCATCAATGACGCAAATTCTGAACGTGTGCCGACCTTCTTCAATTCTGGAAAACCTTATCCTGAGCGCAACCGCACAGGCAGGATGCATAGTAGGAACCTGGCTGGAAAAAATAGCATCAAAAGCACCCAAAACATTTAATTTGCCGTTCTGGTCGGTCGCCGCATCGCATAACAAAAAAGCTTCAATGTCCATTTTCCTTCCTTTCTTGTTACTAAAGTATAGCCACTAAGGCACAAAGACACCAAGTTTTTTTTATTGGTTACGTTCAGAATTCAAGGCCGTCATCAAGTCGACATAACGATAAGGAAAATTGAATTTATCACAGAGCGTCTTGAATTTTCCTATTGCCTGTTCGCTGAGTTCGTTCTGTAAGTCCTTATCGGCTTTACAAAAGAATACGCGACAGCCTGCGAAGCGGTAATTTCGCACACTGCATCTGCCATTTTCAAGATACGGACAGGATTGTGTTGACATCGACCTTAAATTTTTGACGTTTTTAGAAAAATACAGCAATTCCGGGGTTGTTACGAAAAGTTTATGGCCGAAGGAATCGAAATTACAGCATTTTCCACAGGCGGTGCAGAGATTATTGAATGGTTCTATAATAGAATCCAGCCAATCATATATTTGCGCAACTTCATCGCAGATAGTCTGGTTCGTTTTACTACCAGCGTTTTTGCTTTTTGATTTTTTCAATTTCATCGAAAGTATAAAGTTTTCCTTTGTTTATGCCGGGACATTTAGTCGCGGCGGCGTTCCAGTCGTCGGGGCCGGCGAGATTGCTCGGCCAAAACGGCCAGTTTCGGCACTGCATCGGCCTGAAATCATAAATTATACAACCTTTAAAACCGTTCTGGTTCGCTAAAAAGATACAATTCTTCGAGCAGGGATTTTCCCTTATTGATAAACGAAAGCCTATCCTTTTAAGGTGATTTTTGCGAAGCTGCGATACGCTTAAACCGAGATGCCCGGCGAGCATATTGATTTCGTGCCTCGATATCCATATAACGCCTTCCTGCGGGCCGGAGCAACATTTTCCACACTTGCGGCATTCAAAATGCAAACCTCCAATGTACCAGGGCGTTTTTGTTTTTTTGGTAATTACCATTTCAATACTGCGCCGGTATCGGCACTTGTAGCCATAGAGGCGTATTTGGCGAGGCAGCCTTTTGTGATTCTGGGCTGGGGCGGCCTGAATTGTGCCTTTCTTTTCGCCAATTCATCATCAGAAAGTCTAACGCCGAGTTTTTTCGCGGGGATGTCAATTTCGATTATATCGCCGTTCTTTAAGAGGCCAATCGGGCCGCCGACGGCGGCTTCGGGACTTACGTGGCCGATGCAGGCGCCGCGAGTTCCGCCGCTGAAGCGGCCATCTGTGACAAGAGCGACCGATTCGCCAAGGTCTGCACCAATAATGTAACTTGTCGGCATAAGCATTTCCTGCATACCGGGGCCGCCTTTGGGGCCTTCATTTCTGATAACGACGACATCGCCCGCCTTCACTTTGCCGGCAAGTATGCCGTCGCAAGCATCTTCCTGACTTTCAAAGATTACGGCAGGGCCGCTGTGGCGGAGCATTTTTTCTGCGACGCCTGCGGTTTTTACCACACAGCCATCGGGTGCGAGATTGCCCCTGAGGATTGAGAGGCCGCCGGTTTTGGAGTAAGCGTTCTCAATCGTATGTATGCAGTCGAAGTTTTTAATTTTTGCTTTTGCGATATTTTCGCCGAGCGTTTTTCCGGTAACAGTGCGGCAATCAAGACTGAGCAGGCCTTCCATCCTGCTTATCTCTTTGAGGATTGCGCTTACGCCGCCGGCCGCGTCAACATCCTGAACGTGCCAGGGGCTCGAAGGCGAAACCTTGCAGATATTTGGACACCTTTCGCTGATTTTGTTTATTCTTTCGAGGTCATATTTTATTCCCGCCTCGTTGGCGACAGCCAGGGCGTGCAGAACCGTGTTTGTCGAGCCGCCCATCGCCATATCGAGCATAAAGGCATTGTCAATCGATTCGGCGGATATAATGTCGAGCGGTTTTAAGTCCTCTTCGATGAGACTGATTATCTGTTTGCCGGCGGCGGCGTATAATTTGTTCCTTCTGGGGTCGATTGCGAGGATAGTTCCATTGCCGGGCAGGGCCATTCCGATTGCCTCGCAAAGGCAGTTCATACTGTTGGCAGTATACATTCCCGAGCAGCTTCCCTGCGAGGGGCAGGCGGTGCATTCAAGCTCATAGAGTCTGGCCTCGTCGATTTTGCCGGACTTGTAGGCGGCGACACCTTCAAAAGTCGAGCTCAGGTCAACGATATTGCCCTTTGAATCTTTGCCGGCAGCCATAGGGCCGCCGGAGACGAAAATTGTCGGTATGTTGGTCCTGACCGCGGCCATCAGCATACCGGGTATGATTTTGTCGCAGTTTGGAATGCAGATAAGGCCGTCAAAGCAGTGGGCGCGGACCATAGATTCGACCGAGTCGGCGATTATTTCCCGGGAGGCGAGCGAATATTTCATTCCGGTATGCCCCATTGCGATGCCGTCACAAATGGCGATGGTATTAAACTCGAATGGCACGCCACCGGCGGCGCGAACGGCTTTTTTGACCTTTTCGGCCACTTTGTTAAGGTGCATATGGCCCGGTACAATTTCACAGAAACTGTTTGCAATGCCGATAAACGGCTTTTTCATGTCCTCATCCTTCAATCCCACTGCCCGCAATAACGCCCTGTGCGGAGCCCTTTGAAAACCCTCTTTAATAATAAAGCTTTTCATATATTTTCTCCTAAGTAACTCTCAATTAAGTAATAATGGATTATAAGCACAAGAACATAATAAATAAATCCTAAAAGCATAAAAAGCGGCAGGTGTCCATAAAAAAAAATTGCTCATTGGATTTTAATTGTTATAATCACTGTCTGTTTTACGATAAATAAATTAAACATTGCAGGTAAATGGTTTTAGGAGAAAATCATGAAAGCTCAAAGAAAGTTGTCGATTGTATTTTTGGGAGTAGTTTTGTCTGTTTTGGCGGGATGTGTTCAAACAACGGAGATAAAACTCAATCTTGCACCACAGAGCGAAACGGTCTACAGGGTTGCTATGGAAACCGGCAAGGATTATTCGTTTGTCCAGCCTTCGGTCAATAAGACAAAAGAAAAGCATACGGTCGGACGAGTAGAAATGGTTTTTGCACAGAAGATAGAAAGCGTCGACCAGCAGGGCAACGCGACGGCAGATATTACGATAAGGGAACTTAGATATTTGTCCGAAGACGCCCAGGGCAAATCGCTGGATTTTAACAGTACAGCAGCGAGCAGTAAATCCGACCCGCTTTACGCGCTTATCGGCCAGAGCTATAAGATAAAGATAATGCCTGACGGCAAGATAGCAGTTGTTGACGTCAAGGCGGCACGTGAAGTTATAAAACAAGAAGGTTCCGCCAAAAGATTCGCAGACAGATTATTCAGTGATGAAGAAATCGCCAGACGTCATGAGGTTCTTGCCCTGAATGACGCGGGGAAGGCGCTTCACAAGAAAGGCGATAAGTGGAGTGTGGTAGTCACAGCGCCGAGCGGAATGCTGATGCCAAAATCGTTTGAAAAGATTTATACCCTGACGGATATAAAAGAACAGAACGGCCAGAAAATTGCGATTGTAGATATGAACGCTGCACCCAGCTCCAAGCGTACCGGCAATGTATCGGATGAAGAGGCAAAAATGAGCTTTTTTGCGAAAATGTTCGAGGAGAAGGACAACTATACAGGGAAAATGGTTCTAAATCTGACTACCGGCGAGATTGACAGCTATCAGGAGCTTCTAAAGGCCGAGTGGCTCGCCGCGGAATCGCCCCAGGAACAGAAGAGCGATAAAGGCCCAGACGAACTGACGATGGGCTTCTGGAGTCTTTACAGCATAGAAAAGGTGTCGAACCACTAATGAACACAAATAAACAAGAGCTGCAGAAAGTTAAGAATTTGAAATTAAAAATCCTGATAATACTGGTTGCAATTGTGCCTGTTTTTTTCTTTGCCGGCTGGAAGAAACAACAGCAAAGCGAAGCAGGTAAAATTAAATCCTCACACCAATACAAGGGTAAAGGGCCGCTGCTTTTGAGCGTCGATTTCGAGCCTAATGCGGCGTTGAAGTATAATTTTGTCTGCGAAAGACAAATAGCCCTTGACCTTGACCCATCGCGCAAATACTCGAAAGGAGAAAAAGGCAAAGGCGGCAGTCAGAATATGGACGAAAAGCTTGAGATGGAAATTGTCTATAAACCTGTCGAGATTGACCCTTACGGCTATTCGACAATTCAGGCGACCTGCAATTCGGTCAAGGTTTCGCGCTCGCAGGCATCTGGCAGAGGACGAGAAAAGAGCGATGCGGTTGAGTTTGCCGCCGGCAGGAGCTTTATACTCAAAATTACGCCGACAGGCAAAATCGCCGATTATACGTCCCTTGAAGACCTGATTAAGCAGCTTGGCGAAAAGGCCTTCGCATGTTCGCAAAGAGGCAGAGTCAAAGACCCCGATATGATTATGGATTTTGCCGCCACACAGTGGTATATGTGGGATTTGATATCAAGTATAAAAGCCCCAGTGAAGGGCGTTAAGAAAGGCCAGAAATGGGATTCAGAACTGCTGGCACCGATGCCCTTTGTCTCAAAGACAGGCAGAGATGTGGAGTACAAATTTGCAGGTGTTGTCGAGGCCAACGGGGTTCAGCTTGCCGAGATAACAAGTACTTATAAACTGAGTAAGTCGCCGCCGAGCGTACCGCTTCCTTACGGCGGTTCGTTCCAGATGAGAGGCACATTCGGTTTTTTAAGGGGATACAGGGTGCAGGGCATCGAAGGCGACGGACGGGAACTTTATGATATAGAAAGAGGAATTATTAAAAGCGACGTTCAGCATTATCAAGCCAGGGTAAGCGCCTCCATTTTCGGTCTGGGCAGCGATGCAATTGAGCCGAATATTGAAATCAACCAGACTATAACAATGACTTTGGTCGAATAAGATAATTTATCGGGAGACCGAATTGAAAAGGGAAAACCTTTGGGCGCCGTGGAGGATTGGATATATTCAGGGCCTTGCCGAAAAACACGATTGCTTTATCTGCCATAATGTGAGGCATCCGCAGCAGGACGAGGAAAATTTTGTGCTGTGGCGCAGCCGGCATTGCCTCGTTATGCTCAACAAATTTCCATATAACAACGGACATCTGCTTTTGGCCACTGTCAGGCATGTCGCCGGCCTCGGCGAACTCGATGACGGCGAAATGCTGGAACTTACAAAACTTATTACCGCCTCGCAGAAGGTTTTGACACTGACTATAAAGCCGCACGGTTTTAATGTCGGGATGAACTTCGGCAGATGTGCGGGAGCAGGACTGCCGGAACATCTGCATATCCATATAGTGCCGCGATGGGAAGGCGACACGAATTTTATGGAAGTTTGCGCAGGTACGGATGTGATAAGCCAATCCATGAAAGATTTGTATAAGCAGCTAAAAGCCGCAAGCGCTGAAAATAATCTGCCCGGATTTTAACTATGACTGATTTTCTGCAATCTTTTGCCGTAACCGAAACAAACAGCAAGGGCAGAAGATTTAAAGAGCCCCGGCATGCCTACCGCGCGGCATTTGAACGCGACAGAGACCGAATAATCCACACATCGGCATTCCGGAGACTCGAAGGCAAGACGCAGGTCTTTATGCCGCAGATAAACGACCACTACAGGACGAGACTTACCCACAGCATCGAAGTTGCACAAATCGGCAGAACAATTGCAGGGGCGCTGGCCGTCAACGAGGCCCTTACCGAGGCAATATGCCTTGCTCACGATTTGGGACACAGTCCGTTCGGCCACAGCGGGGAAGCGGCGCTCAATGAACTTATGAAAAATCACGGCGGATTCGAACATAATGCCCAGACGCTGCGAATAGTCGATTTGCTCGAAAGACCTTATCCTGATTTTACCGGCCTGAATCTGATGTATGAGACAAGACTTGCCCTTGCAAAACATAAAACCGTTTATGATAATCCGCCCGAACAGAACTTTCCTGAAAAGAACTGCTCACTCGAAGGCCAGATTACAGACCTTGCCGACAGAATCGCCTATAACTGCCATGACCTCGAGGACGGCCTGCGGGCGAAGCTATTGAATTTTGAAATGATTATGAAAATTCAGCTCTGCAGCCAGGCCGGCGAGAGATGCGAAGCAGATAAAATCGGCGAAAACCTTATTAAAAACACACGCATCGCAAAGACAATTATCGATATGCTCGTCGGCGACTGCATCGAAACAAGCAGGGGCGCAATTGCCTGCGAACATATTGAAAGTCTGCAGCAGGTGCTGGACAGGAACGATAACCTTATAGCGATGAGCGACGATGCGGAAACGGGCCTTATCCAGCTCGAAGATTTTCTGTGGGACAATGTGTATGAACATAAGGATGTTGTCGCCGTTTCTTCACAGGCTGCGGGCTGGCTGGAAAAGGTCTTTAACAAGTTCCGAAATAAACCGCAACTAATGCCGAAATTTTACCAGAACCTTGTCGGCGAATTCGGCCTTGAAAGAACCGTCTGCGATTATATCGCAGGTATGACAGACTGGTACTGCCTGGAGATGATAAAAGATTAGAAGACAGAAGAATTAAAAATTACTTTGTGCCTTTGTGCCTTTGCGGCTATAATTTTTTCTATGAAGATAAAAAAGTTTATACTTTCCTGTTTTGGACTTGGATTTCTGCCTCTTGCACCCGGCACATGGGGGAGTTTGCCGGCGGTTGCGATTCTTCTTATTGTTTATCATTTTTGGCCTGACGAAGTTGTTTGCGGAACGGTTATTGTCGCGGCGATGGCAGCATCAATCGCCTTTTGCCTGCTTTTTGCCGGCGAGGCCGCAAAACAGGAAGATAAAAAAGACCCGCGATGGATTGTCATAGATGAATTTGCCGGGCAGTGTGTGGCTATTTTGCCGGTCGCTGTAACGGGCGAAAGGGTTTTGACTGCAACTATAGCCAGCTTTATGCTCTTTAGGATTTTTGATATTTTAAAGCCGTCACCGGTACGCGAGTGCGAACTTCTTAAAGGCGGAATGGGCATCCTTGCCGACGATATCGTCGCAGGACTTATGGCAGGGGTAACGGTGCAGATAGTTTCATATCTCTTTACATTCTTCAGATAAGTGATTGAAAAACCGCCTTTTATAATGTACCATTTTGTAAATTTTAAAACTATTTAAGAGAGTCTATGGCTATTGAGTATTCCGCAGAATTTTGCAAAAGTTTACAGGCAGCTTTTGAGCAGTTGGGTCTTTTTCGGCCGGGGCGAACCGGCCATTACGAGAGCGGTACAGAACTTTCTTATGATTTTGAGCCTATAGACGGCAGCGAAAGGGCCAAAGTAAAACTGGTTGTCGAAAAATTCGTCGGCGGAGGCTTTGCAGGACAGGTTTATAAAGTAGAAATCCTTGAGATTGACAAACCAGAGGTTTGTCCGGATTTGGCGGCCGGCAATATCATCGCAATGAAAATTCTTGTGCCGCCGAGTAGTTTTAGCAAATTGTTCCGCAATTTTCTTTACCGGGTAGGTTTTGGTTCATCATTCCAGCCTCAGGTCAATCCTGCAGCGGCAAAGGCGGGAGCACTGTGGCAGAAATTTATCCGCAGAGCAGCAAAAATAAGATTCGGCGATGAAAAAAGCGTCGTCGATGTTTTCGGTACCTTTGTCGATAGTCAGATAGGCAGCTGCGGCGAGCTGAGAGAATGGATAGAAGGCAGAACATGGCGGCTGGAAGTGGATGAGCACGTCGATTTACTGAAGAAATGGCGAAAGAACAAGAGAGTCAATTATCAAAAACTCGGTTCGCCTGAGTATCGCGCCAAATACACCTTCATGCATGAATTTGTAAAGCTGCTGCACGAAGTCGGCGCTTATGAATTCGCCCGGCAGTATGAATGGACGACACTGAAAAGCCAGCCGAATTGCCTGAAAAGACTCGACGGCCACAGCGAGCCGGATAAAGGTCTTGCGGCAGTTGATTTCCGGGCGGGGCTGGCACTTTTGCCGTTTTTGCCGATGAGCCCGGGCGATGTAAAATTAATTTTTCAGGGCATAAAACGCGGCTCTTTGGTGCAGTTCGACAGGGGCGATTTAAACAAGCTGAAAAGCTTCATCGACAGCTATAAAGAACATTTCAGCGATATGGAGGGGCTGTTTGAAAAGCTCGCTCTCGCTGAGGATGTTTACAGGAATTCCATGCTGGATATTACACACAATCATATTCGGCTTTTATACAGCGGTAAACTGTGGACGACTATATTTGATAGCGCAATAGCCGGCTGGAAGGTGAGAAATGTTATTGATGAAAAAGGTTTTGAAAAACTGCAGAACAGCAGGTTTAAAACTTTTATTTTCTTTTTGCTTGGTTTACTACCGATTTTAGGCGGTATATTTCGCAAGTTCTGGTGTCACGAGGACTGGCGAAAGCATTATATTGGTATTTTGACTAGCCTGGAATATTTCAAAAAGGCGCTCAGAGGCAGAATGTTGGAACTGGTGGTAAACTGGCACAGGAATGGGAGATTATCGCAGGAGAAAGCGGAAGAGATTTTGCAGCAGCCTTGGCGGATTTTATACCATCTGCCGTTTCTGCTCCTAATTTCGCCGGGCCTGCACAGGTTTTTGACCGATTGGCAGTTTGCCCGCGAAAAAATTTATTTAATAACAGTCAGACCGGTTATGCTCTATTTTAATGCCAAACTTCGACGAGAATGGCTGTTCGATATGGTAAAGCAGGGCCAGAAAAAACATATTCTCACCGATGCAGATGCACAGACGATTTTATCGCAGGTTGATGAGCCTTTTATTCAGAAATATCTGGTCAGCCTGGTGGTTCATCTAATGACGATGTTTATTTCCGAAATTACCTGGGTGTTGGTGTCAGGATATTATCTGCTGACCCACCCCGGCGTTCCGGCAGTCGAACGGGCCGAAATGGTCGGCGCCATTTTTTTGGTATTTAATATTTTACCGATTTCACCGGGTTCGATAGTGCGGGGGATTTATACGGTATCGCTGGCAGTCCGGGAAAGAAATTTTAAAGATTATAATATTGCCCTGTTCCTTAGTTTTTTTAAGATTATCGGCTATTTGGCGTTCCCTATTCAGATGACGTATCGGTATCCGGTGCTTGCAAGATTTATGGCGGCGCACTGGGCAACCGATGCAGTCCATATTGTGCCGGTCTTTGGAGAAAGGGGCGCTTTGTTTGAGCATGGGGTATTCTGTATTTTCTACAATTGGCCATTGACGATTCGCAGGCGAATGCGGGCGAGAGCGGCTTTGCGCGAAAAATTAAACCCGCGATACTGGCATATCATCCTGATAGCTATAGCGGCTTCGGCCGTCTTGATGTATTTTCACAGTTTGCGTTTGGGTATAGCCGGTGTTTTGACCTGCTTTGTCTGCGGCACACTTACAACGATATATTGCGGCAGAGCGTCGCTTTTGAAAAGGTTTGCCTGCTCGGCAGCCAGCGGATTTTTAACGGCTGTTTTTTATATGGTTTGGATGGTTTTTCTACCCGCCCGGGTGTCTGTGTCAATTTTAGCAGGACCTGCAATGTGGCTGTGTTTCAGTTCTACAGTAATCTCGGTAATTGGAGCAGTTTTGACGGAATTGTTTCTGCCGGATGTCGAAAATCATACATAAAACAGAGCGGATTTTACTACTTGTTTTTGCCGGCGTTTTATGAGAGAATAAGACAGTACTAATTTTATGGAGCGAGGCTTATGTCAATTAGTTATAGCTCGTTATGTGATGATTTTTTCGCAGATATGTATATAAATACGCGTTTCGACCTGCCGAGCGAAAGGGAGACACTGCTTACGTTCTTTGAAAGAATAACGAGGCAGTTTCCTTCAATGAAGGCGCTGAACCGGGACAGCGGCGCCAGCTATTGTCTCGAAGAGGATTCGCAGTCCGGCCGCAACCGGTGGGTCAGCGTTGATGTCGACAGAGTGGGAGCAGGCATTGTGAATCCTGAAAGTTTTCAGCAGGCCTTTGAACTGCCCAAGGCGGTAATCGACCTTGTGCCGTATATGCTGGGAGTGCGGGGGCTGGATGTGGACAGCGTCGATTTGACCTTCGGGATGGATTTTGATTACGCGGGCAATCATAATGAAATAATAGCCGAGGCATTGTTCAGCGGTTCAGCCTTTGCCCGGATTTTCGACAGCGGCGGGGCAGGACCGCTCAACCTTTCTCCCGCGGTGATAATCGCGCTTGACGATGACTGCACAACCCGTGCCAGACTGACGGTGGACTGCCGAACGGATGAATCTGAAATCCGCAACAAAAAATTCGATGAAGACAAACCCATAAGTCTGTATCTTACGGTAAGACAATATCCACGTCCCGGCAGGGATTTTGACCTTAAAGACGCTTTTGACGGGCTTTGCCGCGTGTCGGTTGATTTTATGGACGAAAAAATTGTGCCGAATTTTGTGATGCCGCTGACTAATGCCATAGCGCACAGGAGATAACGAGAAAACAGAAAAGGATTTTTCCGGAGGTTAAAATGGCAGTTGTTGCACCGTTCTGTAAGTATAAAAAAACGAATTACAAGATATATGTAGTTATCCTGCTTATTGCGGCGGTATGGTTAGCCTACGACGGCTTTTACAACGAGAGATTTAAGACAAAGCACACTGTCGGCGGCAAGGCCGACCCTACACTTATCTTTCACCGTAAAGCTCCGCCGTACTTTCTTGCCGCTGCCGCGGCTGTGGCGGTTTATTTCTGGATAGTGAGAGGTAAAAAAGTGGTTGCCGATGATGAGGCGCTCGCCTTTAACGAAAAAGACAAGATACCATACAGTTCAATCGAGAGCATAAATAAAACTAATTATGACTTGAAAGGATTTTTTGTAATAGAGTATAAATTGCCTGACGGCAAAAAATCGCAGCGTAAAATCAGCGACCGGGATTATGACAATCTCGGTGCCGTTCTCGAAGTGCTTGTCTCAAAAATCACAGGCTGAAAAAAGCCGTTTTTATGGTTTTTAAAGTAAAAATTTATGCCGTAACAGGAGATTCAGCGGCTCTATACGGCTTGTTTTGTGAAGGGAGATTATGAATACCTGCGTTGTAGGGCTGCAGTGGGGCGATGAAGGCAAGGGCAAAGTGGTGGATATCCTTGCCGAGAAAAACGACATAGTAGTGCGATACGGCGGCGGAGCAAACGCCGGCCATACAGTTGTTATCGGCGATAAGAAATTTGCACTGCATCTTCTGCCAAGCGGGGCGGTGAGAGACAAGACTATCTGCGTTATCGCCAACGGTGTTGTGGTTGACCCCGAGGTCCTGATAGAGGAGATTGATGGTTTGACTCAAAGAGACATAACGCTCGACGGCAGATTATTTATCAGTGAGGGCGCACATGTTGTGCTCGATTACCACAAGGCGGAAGACAGACTGAGGGAGGCGTCGTTAGGCGATAAAAAAATCGGCACCACGGTTCGCGGAATAGGGCCATGCTATTCCGACAAGGTCGGCAGGAGCTATGCGGTCAGAATGGCCGACTTTCTCAATCTTGAAAGACTCAAAGAAAAACTCGAAAAAATAGTCGATTACAAAAATAAGATTTTTGCGGCACTGTATAATGCCGAACCAATGAAAACGGTAGAGATTTTTGAGAAATGCAAAATATACGCGCAGAGACTTTCAAAATATGTCTGTAATACAACTGAATATCTGCATGAGGAAATCGAATCCGGCAAAAATATTCTTTTTGAAGGCGCCCAAGGCGCGCTTCTCGACCTTGACCACGGGACATTTCCGTTTGTTACAAGCTCAAACGCCAGTTCTCTGGGTGTCGGTCCGGGCTGCGGGGTGCCAGTGCAGATGATTGACAAATTCATCGGCGTAGTCAAGGCGTATACGACCCGCGTAGGAGCGGGGCCGTTTCCTTCGGAACTTGACAATGAAATCGGCCAATATATCCGCGATAAAGGGCACGAATACGGCACAACTACCGGCCGGCCGAGACGCTGCGGATGGTTCGATGCGATGGTGGTAAAATACGCTGCGAAAATCGGCGGAATAAATGAAATAGCAATGATGCATCTCGATACGCTTGCAGGCCTTGACGAGGTTAAGATTTGCACGAGTTATACTATCGACGGCAAAGAGGTCAAGATGTTTCCGTCGAATATTGACAGACTGGCAAAGGTGAAATGCCGATACGAAACTCTGACGGGATTCAGCGAAGAAATCACACAAGCAGACAGCTTTGACCAATTGCCGAAGCAGGGGCAAAAATATATTAAGACGGTTGAGGAAATTCTCGGTCTGCCTGTAACGATTGTCGGCGTCGGTCCCGGCAGAAGCCAGACAATTTTCAGGAAATAGGATTGGACCCGAAAGAGAAAACAAAGCAGCAGGAAAATCTTATCGCAGCGGTAAAAAGGCTCGGCATTGAACCTGAAAAGATGCCGCGACATATAGCGATAATAATGGACGGCAACGGGAGGTGGGCGATAAGGCACGGCCTTAAGCGATTCCAGGGACACCAGCAGGGTGCGAAGGTGGTAGAAAAGATAGTGTTTCACTGCGTGGAACTCGGCCTGGAGTGTGTAACCCTTTATTCGTTTAGCATGCAGAACTGGAAAAGGCCGAAACTGGAGGTTAGTTTTCTTATGCAGCTTTATACGCGATACCTTGTCGGCATAAGAAAAACCCTCAAAAAATATAACGTAAGACTCATACACCTGGGCAGAACTGAAAAGCTGCCGCCCAAGCTCGTAAGGGAGCTGAACAAAACGGTTGAAATTACCTCAAAGTATACGGGTTTGATTCTTGCTCTTGCCCTGAATTACGGCAGCCGGGAAGAAATAGTCGATGCGGTAAAAAAAATCTGCCAAAATTGTATCGACCAGAAACTGACCGTTAAGCAAATTGACGAACATTGTATAAGTGAAAATCTCTATAGCGCCGGTTTGCCGGACCCTGATTTGCTTATAAGAACCTCGAGTGAAAAACGCCTGAGCAATTTTCTTTTGTGGCAACTGTCTTATACAGAATTTTATGTTACCGATACATTGTGGCCCGACTTTACTGCTGAGGACCTCGACAAAGCCGTAATCGAATATTCAAAACGCGTCAGGCGTCTGGGCGATATTAAATCTTCAGTGATATAACTGAGTTTCTCAGGAATTGTTTTATGCTTCGATACAGATTGATTTTCGGCACGTTGATGACCATCGGTTTTATTGCACTGGTGCTGTTCGACGGCTGGTTCGACGGCAGCATAAGCTCGCAAAAACCTGATGCGCCGATACAGGCAACATTTCTTGCGGTTTTTTTGATTGTCGTAGCAGTTCCGGCAAATCTTGAATTGGCAAGACTGATAAGGTCCGCTGGTGCGAAAATCTTTCTGCCCATTACAATCATAAGCAGTATTCTGCTGGCTACAGTGTGGTACTGGTCGCAGTTTTTTGCCGACAGGTATCAATTTGCCGCATTCTTTTTTGCCTTTGCTGCTTGTCTTAGCGTTCTTGCGATTTTTTCATGGCAGGGCCTGAAATATGCAGCCAGAGGTGCTTTCGCAAACTGCGGCGCGAATCTACTTATCCTGGTTTATCTTGGGGCGCTGACGAGTTTCGTTATGGCGGTGAGAATTGATTTTGGCCCGATTGCATTTTTGATGTATATTTTTGTCATAAAGTGTTCGGACATAGGGGCTTATACAATCGGCCGGCTTTTCGGCAAACACCAATTTTCGCCCGTTTTGAGCCCTAAAAAGACATGGGAAGGTATGGTTGGGGCGGTTGTTTTCGGCGTGGTTGTATCCTCGATATTTGCTGTGGCCTTTGGTATAATGCTGCTGTGGCAGGCGATTTTATTCGGTGTGATTTTTGCTTTTTTAGGTCAGCTTGGCGATTTGGCTGAGTCGATGCTCAAGCGCGCCGCTGAACAGAAAGATTCGTCAAATTCCGTGCCCGGTTTCGGCGGAGTGCTGGATGTGATTGATTCGCCACTTGCCACGGGCGTGTTTGCATATTTGTTTTTTATGCTGATTAAATAATGGAGCAGACGATACAACTAAATTCTTCGGGCAGCCGGCTTGAACTTTTCGGTCCCGGCGATGAACACCTGAGGATACTGCGTGCCCGCTGCGGCGTTCAGATTGCCGCAAGAGATGATGAGATAGTCCTTAAAGGAGGCGATGATGAAGTCGGCAAGGCCGCGAAAGTGGTCGAGCTGATGCAGAATCATCTGACCAGATTCGGCAAACTGAACGCCAATGACGTAATCGGCCTGATAAGCAAGGTGGAAGTAAGCATTGAGCCCGATGAAGACTTCGGCATTTATGTCTATCCTCCCAAAAAGACTATAAAACCGTTTACGCGCGGTCAGAGGCGTTATATGGAAGCGATGCTGAATTACGATTTGACCTTCTGCACGGGGCCGGCGGGAACGGGCAAAACGTATCTTGCTGTTGCTGTCGCCGTTTCAATGCTGAGAAAAAAACAAATACGAAAGATAGTTCTGGCCCGTCCGGCGGTCGAGGCGGGCGAAAAGCTCGGGTTTCTGCCGGGAGATTTGCAGGCCAAGGTCAATCCGTATTTGAGACCGCTGTTCGACAGTCTTGAAGATATGATGGAGTTTTCACAGATGCGCAAGCTGATGGATATGGACATAATAGAGGTGATTCCGCTTGCGTTTATGCGAGGCAGGACATTGAACGAAGCGTGTATTATTTGTGACGAGGCGCAGAATACCTCCGCATCCCAGATGCTGATGTTTCTGACGAGAATGGGCAGAGGCTCGAAGATGATTATCACCGGGGATGTTACGCAGGTGGATCTTGAGAGAGGACAGAAAAGCGGAATGCTCGATGCGATGGAGACCCTTGCCGGGACGGAAGGAATATCCCTGATAGGTCTTGATGATACCGATATTGTGAGACATAATCTTGTGCAGGATATTGTGCAGGCTTACGAGGCAAAAAAGAGAAAGCGTAATCAGTAATTTATGGCGATACTGAAAAAAAAGATAAGTCCCCGCCGCAGGCAATTGAGAGAAACCATTGCAGCCGAAAAATTCGCCAGAATAAGCGAATTCATCAACAGCGGTATTCCCGCAGCTATTCTGATACTTATCAGTTTTGTCGCGGTATGTTCCGTGCTTTTGAGTGTTGCTACCGGTCAGGAGAAAATCGGGTTTCGTCCGTGGCACCAGATAATTTCGGTATGTTTAATTGTTATCGGTATCGGTTCTGCAATGGCAGTGTATACTTATCATTACCATTACAGGATAATCAAAAATCCTTTAAGAGCTTTTGCGCTTTGCAGTGTGTTTGTTCTACTGCTGGCCCTTACGAGGCTCGGCTCTTTTTTCCCAAACCGCGTTTATCTGGCAACAGCCTGCTCGATAACCTGTGCAATAATTCTGGTAATTGCTTATGACCAGCGGTTTGCAATCGGCATGAATCTTTTTTTTGCTCCGCTTATTTGTTTTGCGGCCGGTCACGAAACCGATTTTGGTCTTTTCCTGGCGATGGCTGCGGGAATTCTGACGAGCTGTTTTCTGCTCAAGGAGATAAGAACTCGTATAAAACTTCTCGAAGTGGGCGTTTTTGCCGGTGCGGCGGTTTTTATTGTTTGTTTTGCTACGGGTTTTTTCGAGGAAGGGTTGTCCACTTCGCTTTTTGTTTTTGCCGGCTGGATGGCGGCAGCAACGTTTTTTGTAGGCGTGATTATCCAGGCACTTTTGCCGCTGATTGAGAAGACTTTCCGGATTGCGACCAGTATGACTCTGCTGGATTACAGTGATGCCAATCAGCCGCTGCTGAAGAAACTCGCGATGGAAGCGCCCGGCACATTCAGCCATAGTCTGCTTATAGGTTCGATGGCAGAGGCCGCTGCCGAGGCTATCGGAGCAAATGGTCTTTTGAGCAGGGTGGGGGCTTATTATCACGATATCGGCAAAATCGGCAAACCCCGTTATTTTATTGAAAACCAGATGGGCATTGCGAGCCGACATGAGCAGCTTTCGCCGGCCATGAGCCAATTGATAATTGCCGGCCATGTCAAAGACGGCATCGAGATGGCCAAAGAATACGGGCTGCCTTCGGTGATAATACAATTTATTGAGACGCATCACGGCACGACGCTTATAGAATATTTTTATGAGGAGGCAAAAAAGAAGACCGAGGGCGGGACTTCACCGCCAACGGAGGCAGGGTTCAGATATCCCGGGCCGCGGCCGCAAACAAAAGAAGCCGCAATAGTTATGCTTGCCGACACGGTGGAAGGAGCGGTGCGTGCTCTTACAGAAATAACGCCGACAAAAATAGAGGCGGTGGTTCATAATATGGCCATGAAACGACTGCAGGACGGTCAGTTCGACGAATGCGAACTTACACTTCGCGAGCTGAGCCGGATAGAAGATTCACTTTCGAAAAGTCTTGCAGCTCATTATCACGGGCGAATTGCCTATCCGAAACCTGCCGAGCAAAACCAGCAGACTGCTGAAAATGGAAAAGAAAACACCTGACAAAAACATCATATCAGATATCACAGTTAAGATAGATGTAAGCTGTGATGCGGTTCGTTTTGACCGCCATAAGATTGTTGAGATGGTTAAAAAAACTGCCGGGCAGTTTGGGACAAAAAAAGCCCGCATAAATTTTGCCGTTTTAAGCGACAAAGAAACAGCACGTCTGAATCGGAAATTTTTGAGGAAAACCGGGACTACCGATGTTATCAGTTTTGACATTTCTGATGATAAAGATGATTTAAAAATTTTCGATATTGCGGTAAACGCTGAAATGGCGCAGCGGCAGGCAAAGAACAGAGGCCACAAGTCCCAGTCAGAGCTTGCGCTTTATTTCCTTCACGGTCTTCTTCATAATCTCGGCTTTGACGATTCGACAGCGAAGAAAGCGGCAAAGATGCACAAAATGGAAGACGATATTCTGCAAAAGTTCGGTTATGGTATTGTATATAATCAAAAAAGGTTGCGTTAAACGGTTGCGGTTGCGAGGCTCGTATCGGTTGCGTCGAGCGTAAAGCGTCATTCAATACGCAACCGTAATACGATATACGAAACGAGCAGCGCAACCGATGAACGAAATACGAGTTTTCGACCAATGCTGAAAAAAGACAAAGGCATTTGCATTCGCACAACGGATTATTCTGAAACTTCTCAGATACTTACCTTTTTTACCGCCCAGAACGGCAAGCTGAATGTAATAGCCAAAGGAGCAAAAAGGCCGAAATCGCCTTTCGGCGGGCCTGTTGAGCTTTTTTCTGCGGGAGATATGGTTTTTTCTTCCAGGGACGGCGAAAAACTTGCGACGCTGACAGAGTTTAATCCGACTTTCTTCGGCTTTGAGATTCGCAAAAAACTTTTTGCTCTTAACTGCGCACTTTTTGCCTGCGAACTTTTGAATTTGTTTACAAAAGAGCTTGACCCACACCCTGCAATGTTTGACGAAGCGATTGTTTTTTTGCAAAGGCTCGAAGGAAGCAGCGAAGATAAGGTCCTGCCGTTCCTGATACTTTTTCAGTTTGCGCTTTTGAGCGAAACAGGCTCGAAACCTCTTTGCGACTGCTGCGCGAACTGCAAAAGAAAATTTAGTGCGGACTGGCAGCAGTTTTACTTCAGCTCATCAGCCAACGGTCTTGTCTGCCGGGACTGCGAATCTGTTTTTATCGACAAAAAGACGATAACTGTAGAAGTTGCGGCGTGCCTAAATCAATCCGGGAAAATCCTGCAGGCCGACAATGCTGTGCTTGTTTTGGTAGAAAATCTTTTGATTGAGTATATAACGCATATTATTGAAAGGCCGCTGAGAACGGCGCCGATGATTTTAAAACTTATAAGATAATATTTAATCACAGATTTCGCAGATTAAACTGATTATTTTTTATAACTATTTCTGTGTAATCAGCGTAATCTGCGATAAAAGATTCGTATTCATTCGTGATTTTATAGCTCTTTAAGCAGTTTTGCAAAGGCGGTTTTTGCGTCCACCCCGCAGGCTTTTGACCAAGCAATAAACTCGGTTATGTCAACCCTCCTGTTAGCTGTTTCACAGTTGTAAATGTAGCTGTGTGGCTTATTTATGATTTTCCCCAGTTCTCTTTGTGTTAATCCTGCTTTTTCTCTCATTTCCTTAAGAAACGGGGGTAAAAGCCGGTACATCATATTATGTTGGGGTTTTGTTCCCATAATTTGAATTTTAAGGGAAATTTCTCTTGGCACGAGTTGTGTGCCAGGGTATAATAGAGCAAATTTGGCAGGAAATTTATTATTAGCGAGGTTTGGAGGAAGAGAAAATGAAACATACCCTTAATTCATCTTAAAAGAAGTTTAGCCACAGAGTTCACAGAGAACGCAGAGAAATATAATTAAAAACAGTGTAAATCCGTGTCTCAAAATTTATTATTTCTCTCGGCATTGTTGCCTTGAGAAAAAAATACTAATTTTTTTGGAAGGAGAAGAAAATGAAAAAGTGGTTAATTGTGCTTGTTACAATATTACTTGCAGGTTCAACAGCCTATGGTTATCTGGTATCTGATTATAATTGGGTTGATTATAACGGACATCAATATGCCATTACATTAGGAGTTTCTAACTGGACTCAGTCGGAAGCGTGGGCGATTGAAGTTGGAGGGCATTTGGCAACAATAAATGATCTTGCCGAGAATACATGGTTAGCAGATTTTGTTACCGCAGGTAATAAATGGTATTCTTACGGTGCTGGGTGGATTGGTTTAGAATACGTAGGTGGAGACAGATACAGCCCGGATTCTTGGCAATGGACAAGTGGCGAGCCCGTAACATTCTTTAATTACCCTGCCGATTTGTATTATGAAGGCACACACATGTATTTACATGGCAGTGACCACCCGGTGAGTCCTGGAAAATGGAACTGCAATCCCATCCATGAAATTGAATCAGCAAACTACCTGCAACCGGGTGTTATCGAAATCCCCGAACCCGCAACGCTTGTTTTACTCACTCTCGGCGGTTTGGTTTTAAGAAAACATCGCAGATAAAAGATGTTGGCGACTACAAACTAAAGGCCGGGCGTTTTACCCCGGCCTTTTCATTTCCCAAATAATTCACCCGGCAGCATTAATCTAATCTCGTCTCGAACAGATGAGGCAATTTCGATGGCATTAAGAGCTTCTTTTTTGCTTATTGGCTCCCAATCGCCAGGGTAACGTCCTTCAATTGTATAACGGTTCAGCGGAATAATATCTGATAATTTTAATTCAAGCTTACAATGTTTTTGAGCCAATTCGAGCAATAGTCGCAAATCATGAGTTTTGGGGAAGTGAACATCATTAAAAAAAAGGAGAGCCTTTAAGTACTTCTCTGCACACTGCTGACAATGAAAACACACAATATCTGTTAAATCGGCCAATTCCAACATATGTTTGGCTGCTATAAGGTCGTGCTCTGCCTTATCAATCCATTTTTTTACTTCACTAACCCTATCAGGCTGCTCGTTCATATAATACCCTGCCTTCCTGCACAGCCTGGCGGATAATTGTACCCGGGCAGTTGCGATACTTTTCGATGTCCTGAGGAGTTACCACAATCACATCCGTCGGCAGTGGAATACCTTCAAGAAGCAAATCAACTTTAATCGCCTCCTGCCGTTTTGAACCTCGAACATTCATAACCACAAGCAAATCCAGATCGCTGTCATCGGTCGCAGCCCCTTTGGCCCACGAGCCAAAGAGAATGATTTTTTCCGTCATTACATTTTCAGCAATCCTGCTGACTATCCTGTCCAAAATTGGCCGGATTTCTGTTTCTGTCATAAATAATCTCCCGATTATCTTTCGCCACTTTGATTATTGTAACCACTAAATTTAGCTCGTCAACTACTCATTTTCCAGCCCAGTTCTTATATTTTTTTCTGTGGCTAAATTAGTTTTTCCGGTTCTTCCAGTAGTTTTCCGACATAGCTTAAAAATTGTGCCGCTTCCGCACCGTTGGCTATTCTGTGGTCGACAGCCAACGTCATTTTCATAAATTTGCGAACGGCCGTTTTGTCGTCCTGCGATACGCAAGTGTCTGTTATTTTTCCTACGCCGAGAATACTGCACTGGCCCGGCACAACGATGGGGATAAATGAGTCTATACCAATCGCACCGAGATTGCTTATGGTGATACAGCCGCCTTCGAGGTCGTCCGGCGTTAATTTTCCCGCCTGTGCGCGCTCGACGAGAGCGGTGCGGTATTGTGCAATCTGAGCGAGGTTCTTTTTATCGACGTCTTTTACAATTGGGGCAACCAGCCCTTTATCGGCAGCTATGGCAAGACCTATACCAATCGAGTCGGCAAGCTGAATGTTATCGCCTTCGAGCCTGCCGGTCATAATCGGCCATTGTGCCATGCCCAGAGCCAAAGCCCTCATTAGAAAATCATTGAATGATATTTTAACATCGGCTGATTCGTTCAGTTTTTGGCGAAACGAGACAAGTTCGGTCGCGTCAACGGTGATATTGAGATAAAAGCAGGGGATTTGGCGCTTTGACTGGAGCATTTTTTCAGCTTGTTTTTTCGCCAGCCTGCTTAGCGGAACTTTCTGACCGAGCTTATAAGCGGTCGGGTCTTGTGCGGCTGCGGTTAAATCCGCCTGCGTTATTTTTGCCATCGGTAACCTTTCAGCCGGTGTGCCGGCGGGTGTTTTTTTATTGGCGGTTTTTTCCATATTGATTTTTTCATTTTCCTGACCGAGGATTAAAAGGACCTGGCCGACCGGCAGGGTCTGACCCGGCTGAACAGGGATTGCCTTGACGAAACCTTCTTCGGGCGATTCCATCTGGAATGTTGCCTTGTCAGTTTCGATTTCGAATAAATAGTCGCCTTTTTTGACGTGCTGGCCGACCTTGACTAAACAATTCACGATAATACCTTCTTCCATAGTCTCGCCAAGCCGCGGCAGTTTGATTTCTTTTGCCATATTTGTTTCCCGTCCTGAATAACTCTGGTGAAAATACTTTAATAAAACGATATTGTCAATACTTGAAAATTCGCTGCTGATTGGGTAGTGTATGGAACAGAGAAAAAATATGGGTCAAAAGAAAATAGATATCGAGCAGGTAAAACAAGTTGCAAAACTTGCCAGACTGGCTTTAAGCGAGGCTGAAATCGCTCAGTTTGCCACGCAGCTCAGCGCTATTCTCGAATATGTAGAGAAGCTCAATCGGCTCGATACGGCAGATGTCGAGCCATTGGCACATTGTCTGCCGATAAATAATTGTCTTAGAGAAGACAGAATGAAACCATCGCTTGGAACAGAAAAAACTCTCGCTAATGCTCCGCAAAAAGACGAGCAATTCTTTTTAGTCCCGAAAATTCTGGAAGAGCCGGGCGGGTTCTGATGACTGATTATGAGCAAAGATATTCTAAAACTTACATGTAGAGGTCTGCGGGATTCAATCGCTAAAGGCGAAACGAAAAGCAGCGATGCTGTTTCGGCAGTATTTGCGCAGATAGAAGAACACGATGCCAAAATCGGGGCGTTTATAAGCACTTTCAAAGAAGAAGCCCTGAAAAAAGCGAAAGAAATAGATGAAAAAATCAGTAAAGGCAAACCTGTTGGTTCTCTTGCAGGTGTGCCGATAGCTGTTAAAGACAATATGTGCACAACATTCGGCACAACCACCTGCGCGTCAAAGATACTCGAAAATTTCCGCTCGCCTTATAACGCAACGGTAATTGAAAAACTGCTTGCTGCCGATGCTGTCATAATCGGCAAGACAAATCTCGATGAGTTTGCGATGGGTTCGAGCACTGAGAATTCCGGCCTTAAAAAGACGGTCAATCCGCGGGACCCTTCACGTGTTCCCGGCGGAAGCAGCGGCGGCTCAGCAGCGGCTGTAGCGGCAAAAATGTGTTTTGCGGCACTGGGCAGCGATACCGGTGGTTCTATCAGACAGCCGGCAAGTTTCTGCGGCGTTGCGGGCCTTAAACCTACTTATGGCAGGGTCTCACGATACGGACTTGTAGCCTACGGCTCAAGTCTCGACCAGATTGGACCGCTGGCACAAAATGTTGCCGATTGCGCTTTGCTGCTCAATGTTATTGCAGGGCACGATGAGAAAGACAGCACAAGTATTGATGAAAAAACTGCACCAATAGTAAACTGGCTCGAAAAAATCGACCAGCCTGCGGCCGGATTGAAAATTGCTGTTGTGCCACAATTATTTGAAGGGGCCGACAGTGAAGTTGTCAATGCGATTAAAGGCGCAATCGAGGTTTATAAAAGAAATGGTGCTGAAGTTATCGAAATAAAAATGCCGCACTTCGAATACGCGATAGCAGCGTATTACTTAATCGCGACGGCAGAAGCGTCCAGCAATCTTGCCAGATACGATGGGGTACATTACGGGTACAGAACCAAAAATCCTGCAGATTATGTCGAGGTTTATTCCAAATCGCGTAATGAGGCGTTTGGGCAGGAAGTAAAAAGACGTATTATGCTTGGGACATACGCGCTTTCGAGCGGCTATTATGATGCGTATTACTTAAAGGCCTTGAAGGTGCGAAACCTTATCCGCGGCGATTTTACCGCGGCGTTCGAAAGGGCCGACTGTATCATAATGCCGACAAGCCCGACGACCGCTTTTAAAATCGGAGAAAAAACAGCAGACCCATTACAAATGTATCTTTCAGATGTTTATACCATCGCGGTCAATCTTGCCGGTGTGCCGGCGATAAGTATTCCCTGCGGATTCGATAAAAATAATCTGCCGATAGGATTACAAATAATAGCGTCGACTTTTCAGGAAGAGAAACTGCTGCGTATCGCGAGAATGTTTGAAAGAGAAATAAAATAGAAGATGGCAGACATTGAGCACAATATTGTTATCGGGCTTGAGATTCATGTGCAGTTGTGCACAAAGACAAAAATGTTCTGCGGCTGCGAACTGATTTTCGCCGCCGAACCCAACAGCAGGGTCTGTCCTGTCTGTTTAGGATTGCCGGGCGCTCTGCCTGTGATGAATAAACAGGCAGTCGAATTTGCGATGCTCACTGCTTGTGCTCTTAACTGCAAAATCGCGGAATTTACCAAATGGGACAGGAAAAGTTATTACTATCCCGATTTGCCGAAAAACTACCAGATAAGTCAATATGATTTGCCAATAGGTTCAAACGGTTTTATTGGAATTCCTCTGGCGGACGGGAAAACAAAAAGAATAAGAATCAGAAGGGTGCATCTTGAGGAAGATGCAGGAAAAAACATTCATTCTGAAGGCAATTTTTCAAAGGTTGACCTTAACAGGGCAGGCACGCCGCTATTGGAGATTGTGACGGAACCCGATATAAACAGCGCAGAAGAGGTAAGACTGCTTGCGATTGAGCTGCAGAGGATTGTGCGGTTTCTGGGCGTTTCCGAAGCGGATATGCAAAAAGGACATATGCGGTTTGAGCCGAATGTCAATCTGCATATTAGAAAAGATAACAATGAATACAAAACGCCGATAACGGAAATTAAAAATCTTAACAGTTTCAAGGCGCTCGAGAAAAGTGTGGCATTCGAGGTGCGAAGGCAGCTTGACGAGTTCCTCGAAAGCGGCAGGGTGATGCAAAGCGGCAATAAAAAGACTTTCGGCTGGGATGATATACGGGAAGTTACCGTTCTGCAGAGAGAAAAAGAAGAGGCGCACGATTACAGATATTTTCCCGACCCGGATTTGGTGCCGGTCGTGGTAAACGAAAAAAGGCTCAATGAAATTAAAGCTGAACTCTGTGAATTGCCGCTGAAGATGCAAAGTCGTTTTGTCAGTGATTATGGTTTAAGTGATTATGATGCCAGTGTATTAACAGCGGACAGGGCAACGGCGGAATTTTTTGATGATGCAGTAAAAGCAGGCGGAGATGCAAAAAAACTCTGTAATCTTATTACACAAACAGGGTTGAAAATCGCAAACGAGAAGAATTGCAAAGTTTCAAAACTTGGCATAAGCCCAGGACAGCTTGCCGTGCTCGCTCAAATGGTTGAGCAGGGCATGATAAGTGCTACCGCATCGGTTACAGTATTTGAGAAAATGACGCAAAGCAACGATTCTCCGCAGCAGATTGCAGAAAGTCTCAATCTGTTGCAGAAAAGCGACGAAGGCGAACTTGAGAAAATCGTCGATGAGGTGATAGCGGTAAATTCACAGGCCGTCGAAGATGCCAAAAGCGGGGACAAAAAAAGCAAAAAAGCACACGGCTTTTTGATGGGGCAGGTAATGCAAAAAACGAAAGGCACCGCGAATCCGCAGGTGGTAGCGAAAATTTTGAACTCGAAATTGGGCAAAGGAATCTAAATGGCACGGCAGGAAGAGGTATTGGTTGTCGAACGAAAGGTTTTCGAGGATGTCGGAATATTTGAAGGCCTGCAATTTGATGTGGATAAATATACCCGAAGACTTTTTGCCGCGGGTGTTCCGCGCTTTATGCCGAGGGCGCAGGTGGAAAAAGACCCATCTTTCAAGCAGCTTATTCCTTATGTAATAATGAGCTGTAACGGCAAGTATCTGAGTTATGTCAGAGGCGTTCGAGCCGGCGAAACACGGCTTGTTGCAAAAAGGTCAATCGGAATAGGCGGGCATATAAATCCGGCGGACGACATGCCGTTATTCAACGCCAATTTTTACGAGACTTATCTTGCTGCGGTTGAGCGGGAAGTGGCGGAAGAAGTAACCGTTGAAACGAGCCATACCGATTGTATAGTTGCGCTTCTAAACGACGAATCCAACGAGGTTGGAAGTGTGCACCTTGGTATAGTTCACTTATGGACTCTGGCTGAACCGAAGGTCGCCAGGCGAGAGCAGATGATTACACAGATGGTCTTTATGACGCCGGCAGAGTTACGGCAGGTGCGGGACAGTATGGAGACGTGGTCGAGTCTGTGTCTTGGCGGCCTTGAAGAGATGGCAAAACGAAAAAAATCAACTGGAGAAGATATCGCTTGAGAGGTCGGAGCCAATATTTTTTTCGTAATAATGTTCGATAGCTTTTTGACTGTCGGCCTGGAATTTTTCCATCGAATTAAAAATACCCATCCTGGCGAGAAACAGAATTGCGATACAGGCAGCCGTGTTTGCCAGCGCACCTTTCAAGGGCGATAATTTTTCGATAAGTTTCGGCTCCGGGCGGGCAGTTTTTAATTTATCAGCCTTACAATGCTGACGAACAGAATGAGCAAGGGTATCAATCGTCTGAATATTTGCCTGTCTTAATAAATCAAGCTGATGCGGTCTGGATTTTAGAAGCGATATCGCCAGATAGACTCTGCCGACGGAAGAAAATCGCTTCTGACATTTAGGACAATTAACAATATGATTTTGAACCCACGCTGCGTCAAAACTTAAATAGCTGCTGATTATTTTGTTCAGCCGGTCTCTAATATCCTTACAGGTTGTTGTTTCTTTATTTTTCATTTTTTATTCTTCTTTATTCATCCATACTGCTAATAATTGTATTGCTTTATGCCTGTAAACTCTTGCGCTGGTTTCAGTTATTCCGACTATCTTTGCCACCTGAACGTACGGGAGTTCGGCCAAATCGTGCAAAGTGATGACCTGGCGCAGGTATTCGGGCAATCTGGCAATGTTGTATCGAAGCTGCTGCTGCAGATGGCCCGCATCCAAATCATTCGATGCTGTTTCGGTTTTGTCAGCAGCGGCAATTTGAGGCAGATTTTTCCGTTCGATGAGGCGGCGTCTTAAGATTGAGATTGCCGTGTTGCTCGCTGAACGAAAAAGATATGCCTTGATGTTGCGCGGCTTGATACCGTTTTCATAGTGAGCCAGATGTAAGAATGTGTCCTGATACGCGTCGCAAACGTCCTGTTCATTGCCGAGTATCCGCCATAACATCGTTATAAGTTCAGGACCCTCAGACTGCATTGCAGAGAGTACCCATTTCTGAGCTGTACAGGCAGACTCAGGAAGGGCGAAATCCCATAACAGTCTGTAACTTTCCGCCTTGCTTATCATCAATATTCTCACTAAAACAGACGCACAAGATACCTATATGTTATCCAAAATTTTAAAAAAATTCAAAAAAAGTTTGGTTTTTCAGCTAACATTTCATATTTTTACGCGTCTTATTTTACAAAAAGCCCTGAAATTAGCGGAAATTTGGAAAAATGAATCTTAAAAACTCAAATAAAGACCCTAAAGGTCCTAAAAATAAAGCCGAGGATATTGTAGCTGTGGTTGACAACCTTCTATCGGAGGCGATGAATGCCCAGGCCAGCGATGTTCATTTTGAGCCGACAGAAAAGGAATTGCTTGTCAAGTATCGGCTTGACGGGGTCCTCAAGACGGTAGAAAAACTGCCGAAGTTTCTGTCGGAAAATGTTGTTGCGAGATTGAAAGTTTTAGGAGGGCTTTTGACTTATCGAAACGACATACCGCAGGAAGGCCGAATCGAAATAAAGGGACATAACAATCAGGGTGTTCTCGATGAAAGACTTGCAGTCTTTCCCACGATATACGGACAAAGGGCAGTTGTAAGGATTTTTTATCAGCACAGAAATCTGACGGAACTGGAGCAATTGGGTTTTTCAGAGCCTGTATATAAAACGCTCAGGAGTATTGCATTTAAAAATCAGGGATTGCTTCTGCTGACCGGACCTGCGGGCAGCGGAAAAAGCACAACACTGGCGGCTGTTCTGCGATTTATTCTGAAAAATTTTCCCGGCAAGAGCATTGTAACGCTCGAAGACCCTGTCGAGATAAGAGTCGAAGACGTTACACAGGTACAAATTACACCCTTCGGAGAGATGACTTTTCCAACAGCCTTGAGGTCTTTGCTCAGGCAGGACCCGCAAGTGCTGATGATTGGCGAAATACGCGATGCAGAAACTGCGAGAATCGCCATTGAAGCTGCGCTTACAGGACATTTCCTGATGAGCACGATGCACAGCGGAACACCTGTGGGAGGGTTCCTGAGACTGCTTGAGATGGGCATCGAACCCTATCAGGTAACATCGAGCGTTTGTGCGATTTTAAACCAAAGACTTGTAAGAAAACTCTGCGATAAATGCAAAAAGAAAAATGAAAAAACCGAAGCCTTCGAGGCTGCCGGCTGCAAAGATTGTCTGGATACCGGCTACAAGGGCAGAGCATTGATTGCAGAGATTGTCGAGCTTAACAGCGGGCTTAGAAAAGCAATCGCCCAGAAAACCGACCTTGAAAAACTCGAAACACTGCTTAAAGAGCAGGGACATACAAATATGCCTGCCGACGGCAAACGATTAGTCAGCGAAGGAATCACAACTGTTGATGAGATGAACAGAGTATGTGGAATTTCTGAACAGTAAAATACGCGGGAGATAAAAGATGGCAGTATTTGAATATAGCGCACTTACCGAGACAGACAGATTGATGAAAGGGACTGTCGAAGCATCTTCGCCACAGGAGGCTGCCGAGATGCTCAGGCAAATGAAACTTAACGTCAATTCACTCGAAAAGGCCAGACCTGAAAGGTTCAAAACAGCTATCAGCAGAAATGAATTTCTGCTTTTCAACCAGCAGCTTGCATCAATCACAAAGGCGGGAATACCACTGGAGAGAGGTCTGCGGGAACTTGCAGCGGACATCGGGTCAAAAAAGATGCGCAAACTCGTTACCGATATTGCGGATGACCTCGAAGGCGGGATGAATATCGAAAAGGCATTTGAAAAAAGACAAAAATATTTTCCTCCCCTCTACGGCAGGATTTTAAAAGCCGGCGTTGAAACCGGCAGGTTGAGCCAGATGCTGACAGACCTCAACAGACATATTGAAATGTCAAATCAGACCAGAAAGATTATCTTTGAGGCGATGACTTATCCGGCCGTTATTTTAGTAATGGCAGCGGTTGTAATCAGTTTTGTGTATGTAATGATTATTCCACAATTTATAACCGTGCTTAAGGAAATGACAGGCGGCAACCTTCCGGCATTAACACTGCTTATATTCAGTATAGCAAAGAACATTATACCGTTCTGGGCCGGTATTGGCGTTCTGGGCGGCGGTGTAATTATTTTGAATGTTCTTCTGTCGGCAACATCGCAGGGCAGAAAATTCAAAGAATCATTTTTGCTGAAGGTTCCGATAATCGGCAGACTGCATCACAGCGGTATATTGGCCAAAATGGCTGAATCAATGACCGTGATGATTGCCGCAGGGGCAGATATGCCGAGTTGTCTGAGATTAAGTGCAGAAGCGAGCGGCAGTGAGAAACTTATCTCTGAAAGCAATCTGCTTGCCGGCCAGATCGAACAGGGGACAAATATTATGCAGGCAGGGCAATTCTGCAGGACTATACCGAAGCTTTTTCTATACTCAATCCAGTTAGGCTCGCAACGAAACGAGCTGGAAGATAACCTCCACAGTCTGAGCCAGATGTATGTCGAACAGGTAAAATGCAGCCAGGCAAGACTGCAGGCCGTCCTGCTGCCTGTAATGCTGATCCTTGTCGGCGGATTTATAGGTATAACGGTTTTAGGACTTTTCCTGCCGCTGATTAAGATTGTTACAGGTCTGATGTGAGGTTGAAAAGATGCTGGCGGCTATAACAATATTTGTTCTGGTTTTGTATATCTTTCTGGGCCTTAAAAAGTCCGGCTTCGCTTTAATTACTCTGCCGGTTGCGGTTGTGGTTTTGTTTATATTGTCGGCTAATCTTGAGCTTGTCGTGCCGGCAATAATATCTTTATGTATTGTTCCAGCTACGCTGATAGCTATATTGTTTATGAAACATGAGACCGATATTGTTCCCTGGCCAAAGAGCTGGGCAAAAACATTACTGGCAGTTCTTTTATGTATCGTTTCGCTGGCGGTGTTTTCCACAATGGTCTCTTCGCTAATCGGTGCGTATATAGGGATGTTTATGGGGATTCTGCTTTGTTATTGTGCCGGAGTTGCCGCTACACAGCGTAATGCTACTGTTGCTTTCGTAATTTCAACTATCGGAGCGAGTATCAGGCAGAATCTGCCTTTGCCGATGGCACTGCAGTCGGCGGCGGAAAATATCAGATATAAACACTCGCAGATTTTAAGACAGATTTCAAAATGGCTTGTTCAGGGATATTCTCTGAGCGAATCAATCAAACGCGGCTTTAGAAGATGCCCGGCCGGAATAACCGCCCTGATAACAGCAGGCGAAAAAGCAGGACAGGTGCCGCAGATTGTAGCGGCAATTGAAAAAGACCTGCTCGAAAAAGCTACCGACAGCAATAGAGTAAAACCTGTATATCCTGCTGTATATTTTATTATAGTTTTGACCGTTTTGCTTTTAATCTCGCTGGGGATTTCAATAGGTATAATACCTAAATTTGGCGAAGTTATACGGGAAGTTGCCAGAGGGCAGCTACCCAAATCCACAAAGATTCTTACGGCTGTTGCTGATTATATTTGTTTCAGGTATGGCTGGTTAATAATTATTGGAATCGTTTTTTTAATAGCGGTTATTTACATCATAGTCAAGTTCCGGCCTCGCCGGCCGGAAAAACCGCTGATATTCTCGGTTATTGGAGACTTTTTAAGGTGGCATCTGCCGATTCTGCACTGGTTTGAAAATAATTATTCCACGCTGCAGATTGTCGAGGTACTAAGAATATTTCTCAATGCCGGCTGTACCGTCAACAATGCCATCGCCAATGCAATCAACCTTGATGTCAATTATTACTTCAGAAAGAAGCTGAAAAAATGGCTCAAGCAAATTGAAGCGGGGGATAACATTGCCGACGCTGCAAGACAGTGTGGACTGGCAAATTCGCTAAGCTGGGCCTTCGAACAGCAGGAAAATCCGGAAAATACGCTGCCCCTGCTGGAGATGCTCGAATCAGTCTATCGTTCAAATTACAGCTACAGAGCAAACCTTGCAAAATTTATATTACTGCCTTTAACGACAATATGTCTGGGGACAATGGTTGGTTTCGTGGGCTATTCAATTTTTTCTGCAATAGTGGCAATTATTATGCAATATGCGAGTATCGTATGAGCAAAGAAATCAAATATAGCGGTTTTCTGATGACAGAGTTAATAGTTGCCATGACTGTTCTGATAGTTATTTTGGCCTGCATAGCATTATCCTTGAGGGCTTTTAGAAAAATCAATAACTATCAATTAACCAGGCAGCAGTGCATTTCGGCAGCACAGGCCCAGCTTGACTGCATCGCCGCGTCAGGCCGGCCAATTGATGAGCAGGATTTAAAGAGGTTATGGCCTAAAATAAGCATTGAAATCAAACAATCGGATGGAATTAACCAATGGCAAGGGCTGAAATTAGTTAAAGTAAAAGCAACTGCCAAGGCTGATAACAAAGGTGTTTCAATCGAACTGACGAGATACTTTGCACCAGAAAGAGGAATCCGGCAATGAAAAAGGGTTTTTCATTAGTGGAAGTTATCACGGTGCTGGCGGTTATCGCAGTCATATCGATACCGCTTGGGCGGTTATCGAAATTTATGATGTATGATATTCCAAAATCAGACAAAATTATCGAAACCAATACCAGTATCCTCAATGTTCTCAGATACATAAAAAAAGATGTTAACCTTGCGGTAAATTTTCCTGAAAAAATAAAAGAATATTCCGCAAATAAAAACTGCTTGTTAATTGAGCAGCAAAATAAAACTGTCTGCTATCTTGCTGAGCAGGGAAAAGTATCGAGGATGGTGATTGATAATGCAAATGGGGAAATTACATGGCAGATTCCTGACGGTAAAATCGAATGGCAGGTATGGCGAAAAAATAACATCGGCTATGCAGTGGAAATCAGAAAATACGTGGAACTGAAAAGCTATAACCGGGCAGATAAAAAAATGAGCAATTCTTATGTATATTTTACGGGAACTTATCAGGAGGCGGCAGAGTGAGAAAAGGTTTTGTTTTACTGATTGTTATTATGATAATAGGCCTGATGGGAGCCGAACTGTTTGTTATGACCGGCAGCACAAATAAGATCGGATTCCAGACCAACAAAGCCCTTCTTGAGGCTGTCCAGCAGAATATGATTTCCAGCGGCATAGCCTGGACAAAATACAATATTGAGAATGGAAATATAAAGAATACGGGAAAGGAAATTCAGCTTGATACCACTGACATAGGCATACGAAATGCTCAATTAGCCGTAACAACAGTAAAAATTACTCACAAACAGGCGGAAGTTACCATAAATACTTCCTGCGGTTTTGGCGGTCAGAAACTTAAAAATAGTAATAAATACGTTGTATTACACCGGTAGCAGGCTCAACGTAACCTTCCTATACACAAAAAGTTATAAGTATTTCAAATTTGCCCTTGCAACTGCTCGCTAAATCATTATACTTACTGGACTTTAAGGCTTTTGACAGGTGTAATTAAAACGGAGCGTTGAATTATGTCGCGTGTTTGTTATTTTTTAGGTAAAAAAACGGTATCCGGCAACAGTATTGCCCGCCGCGGCAAGGCTAAATATCTCGGCGGTGTCGGTTTGAAAACCACCGGTATTTCAAAAAGGAAATTCAAGCCGAATATCCAGAAAGTCCGTGCCATCATCGACGGCAAGGTCTGTAGAATAAGAGTCTCGGCAAAGGCAATAAAAATGGGACTTGTTCAAAAGCCGTTGAAAAGGGATTATAAAAAAGCCGAATAGCGAATCCCAAGGTTAATGGGGGACTAAATCAAATTAGTTTAAGATACTCCACTTCAGGATGTGTAAGCTCTCTGTAAAAGCCGACACCGAGACGGTGTAAGGAGATTTTGCCTATCTGCGTTCTCTTTAGTGCAGTTACCTTATAACCTACCTTGTCAATTATTCTTCGGATTTGGCTGTTAAGACCCTGAGCGATTTTTATTTCGAGCAGGCTTTCAGTATGGCCGGCTTTCAGGATTTTGACCTTTATAGGCTGTGTTTTGCCTTCTGAAAGCCAGATGCCTTTTTTCAGTTTTTCAATTGCTTCTGGTGTAATTTTGCCTTTGACGCCGACAATATATGTCTTTACAAGCTGGTGTCTCGGATGCGTCAGCTTGTCGGAAAGGGGGGTGTCGTTGGTCAGGATTATTGCTCCGGTGGTTTCGGCATCAAGTCTGCCGACACAGAAAATCCGCTGTTTGCAGTCGATTAAATCTATCGCTTTTCTTCTGCCGCCTGGGTCGTAATTGGTGCATAGAACGCCCTTAGGCTTGTTAAGAAGGTAGTAAACCTTCTTCTGCGGCCGAAGCCTTTGGCCGTTAACTGTAATAACATCAGTTTCTGCATCGGCAAAGACAGGCAGCGTATCGACAGTACTGCCGTTGACTTTGACAAGACCGGCGAGAATGAGCTGCTCGCACCTGCGACGGGAATCAACGCCTGCAGCAGCAAGAATTTTTTGTAACCGCTCTTTAGCCATAAGTAAGCTCTCCAAAGAAAGTTAATCATAAAGCCTTTGGGAATTTAGGCAAGTTTTTAGTTGACTAAACCTCAATTTAGGCCGATAATTATAACAAGCCTTTGGTGTATAAGTATCGAAATTAACTGTTTTTATTTCCATTTGGGAGATTTCAGATGGCTCTGGTTCGTCAGACTCAAAGCAACACAATGCTTTATACCGTTATCACGTTTGTTGCTCTGTTTATTATTGCTGCGATTCTTGCAGTTATATTCTACCTGAAGTCGGAAGACTGGCGGGACCAATACCTGACCAGTCAGCGGGATATGGCTGAATTTGCCTCGCAAAACCAGGTGCGAAATGTCGGTTCGATTGTCGGACAAAAAGAACGAAGCCAGAGCAGGCTCGGACAGCTTCTCGGATATGTCGACCAGTTGTACGTTATGTTTTTCGGCATTCAGCCTCAGGAGACAAGCGCAGAAGTGAAAATGAATGAAATGCAGGCAAAGTACAAGGATGTTCTGGCAAAACTGCCGCAGGAAATGACAATTTCCACCGAAGCAAACGACACTAACGGATTAGGTGTCATCGGCATAATCGAAGGTTACAACAACAAGCTGGAACAAAAACAGGAACTTGCCGACCAGCTGACCTCGCAGCTGGACGACCTTAACAAAGAATATGACATTGCAAAAAAGGGAGCGTCGCAGAGAGAAGAAGAACTGAGGGCTCAAATCCGCACCGAACAGGAAAAGGCCGACAATGTCCAGCAGAGCTACAATCAGCTTCGCGAACTTATGGACAAAAAAGCCACCGAACAGGTGCAAACGCTTATGCAGCAAAGAGACGAAGCTGCTGAAGAAAAAAATAAAGCCAAACAGGAATTGCAGACAACCTTGAGCAAACTCAGCATCACACAAAACAGGCTCGAAGAAGCCCTCAGCAGGCTTGAGGTGTTAAAGCCGCGACCCAAAGAAGATATCGCCGCTTATAAGCCGGATGGGCATATTATTTCCATCGATACCTCTTCGAATGTCGTATTCATCGATATCGGAAGCGAAGACAAGGTTTATCCGGGCCTGACCTTCTCCGTTTATGACAAAAACGCTTCTGTCTCCGCCGAAGGCTCGAGCAAAGCCGAAATCGAAGTCTTCAATGTTGATAAAAACACGTCTGCTGCAAGAATAAACAAATCGAGCAAAAAAAATCCTGTTGCCGAGGGTGATATAATTATAAACCTTATCTGGGACAGCAAGGCTGTCAACAGGTTCGTCGTTGCAGGAGAGTTTGATTTCGACGGCGACGGAAATATTGACGCGGACGGTGCTGCAAAAATCAAACAGCTTATCGAAAACTGGGGTGGGAAAGTTGAAGATACCGTAACGATTGATACGGATTTTGTTGTGCTCGGTGTTCCGCCGCAGGTAAAGAAAAAACCAACACTCGATGAAGTAGAAGCAGACCCTATGGCTACGGAGAAATATGAGGCATCAGTCAAGGCTTTAGAGCGGTATCAGGAAGTCAAAAATCAGGCGAAAGACCTCTACATCCCGGTCTTCGGCATAAAAAGATTTCTGAATCTCATTGGTTACGAGAGCCTGGCCTCCGGCAAAAAAACAAAATAATTCGGCGGTTTATCTGCCGCAGACGGGTTCAATGCCGATTGAGGCGATGTAAATTTCACCGGTATATTCCGCCGAATCAATGTTTTTAAACCCTTTCTTTGCCGCTGCGAATGTAACCGTCACCATCGCCTTTATCGCAGTACCGAGAGGACAACCTGTATCACAATCAAGACCTGAAGGAATATCCACCGCCACAATTGGTTTGTTGAGCGAATTTATTGCCTTTATGAGTTTATCAAATCCGCCGGCAAGCGCACCCGACAGACCTGTACCGAAAATTGCATCCACAATTAAATCACTATCGCCCGCAAAGGTTTCGACGGCTTTTTCAGTACTTGTCGAGGAAAGGTCAAACTCTTTAATCAAAATGCCCATATTACGGATGATTTTATAGTTTATTTCGGCGTCACCTTTTATCTTTGAGCTCGGCCCGCAAAGAGCAATTTTTACTTCGAAGGCCGCGTTTTTCAGGTGCCGTGCGATTACGAAGCCGTCACCGCCGTTGTTGCCCGTGCCGCAAAAGATGCAACCTTTCCGGCCATTGAGTTTTTTCAGCTCACCAACGACGATTTCCGCGCAGTTTTGACCGGCGTTTTCCATAAGTATTACACCTGGTATGCCGGCCGTATTTATTGCCCATGCGTCGAAATCGCGCACCTGCCGCCTTGTTAGGACAAAATCTTTATTTCGGTCGAATTTTCTTATCATATTTTTTGGATTATACTCTCAAATTAAGGACCGTCAATGAATTGCATTAACTATTGATTATTACAGACTATCAGATACTATATTCATTGAGAATATGAATATCCTTCTGACAAATGACGATGGAATTTTCGCTCCGGGCATAGCAGCGGCTTACAAGGAACTGACAAAACTGGGTAAAGTAACCGTTGTTGCGCCAGCGGACAGGATGAGCGGTGCAGGACACAGCATTACCGTTTTTGAGCCGCTGGTTTGCGAAAAGGTTGAGATAGAAAACCAGTTTAGCGGCTACAGCGTCAACGGTTCGCCCGCGGACTGCGTCAAACTTGCGATTATGGAATTATGTCCTAAAAGACCGGACCTTGTTGTCAGCGGCATTAACAACGGCGCAAATGTCGGCATCAACGTATATTATTCCGGCACAGTCGCTGCAGCCATGGAAGCGGTATTCTACCGCATACCGGCAATCGCGCTGAGCTGTGTCCACGAAGACCAGACGGACTTTGAAACCGCTGCTAAGTACGCCGCTAAGGTTATAAACAAATTGCCGGTTGAGAATCTGTCCGGCGTCATAAACATCAATATCCCAAAACTTTCTGCGGGAAAGCCCAAGGGAATAAAAATCGTACCGCAGTCAACAATGGGTTTTGAAGAGCATTTTATAAAAAAGCAAAGCGATACAGGCCGAGTGCTCTATCAGCTTACGGGCGGAGATTATCTGGATACGGATGTGCCTTCGGATACGCTTGCGCTGGCCGACGGTTTTATTACGGTTACCGCCCTGGGATTCGATATGACGGATTATAAAAATATGGAAAAATTACATCAGATAAAATGGTAGATTAAGGACAAACGGCATGGTCTCAAAAAAACAATCGCAAATCTGCATTATAACCGTTACCGGCAAAGACCGTGTGGGCATCATTGCAAAACTTGCAAATGCGATGGCCAAAGCAAATATCAATATTGTTGACGTCAACCAGAAAATTATGGAAAACTACTTCGTTATGACTATGGCGGTTGACATTGCGAGGGCAAAAATCAGCATCCCGCAGATTCACAGACACCTCGACAAAATAGCGGACCAGATGAAGCTGAAAGTCACTTTTCAGGATGAGACAATCTTTAAAATGATGCACCGCGTCTAAAAAACCACAAAGAAAGGAAAGACGAAAAGTCAAAAAAATTAAAAATATTGCGTGCTTTTTGCGATTTTGTAAGTTATTATTTAAATAAGCAGAAAGAAGGTATGGAAGTAATGATATATTAGGTAATATAAATAATGAGGATAAGATTTTTAAGTTAAAAATGGAAAACGAAAAAGACAAACCGGAAAAGGAATCCCAGGAAAGGCGCCGCGGAGAAGACCGAAGGAAATTTTCATACGGTTATCAGGGTCACGAGCGCCGCAAAAGACCCGGCAGAAGAAAACAAGATAAGCCGCCAGAGTAAATAACCATTAGGCCGGAAAAGAGGTTGAGTATATCAGTTCCTGAATTCTGCGATGACGAATGTATGGTCGCTGGGCTTTTCAAGCATTCGCGGCTTTTTATCTATCCGGCAATTCGTACAGATTTTTGCCATCGGCTCTGTGCCCATTATATAATCGAGCCGCCAGCCCCGATTCCTTTTAACACCGTTTGGTTCGCGGTAATCCCAGAAAGTAAACTGGCCTGAATCGCCGCAGTATCTTCTGAAAAGGTCAACAAAACCCCATTCCATAATTTTTTTGAAAGTTTGCGAAAGCTGTTGATTAAAACAAACCGTACCATCAAGTCCGACCGGGTCGTAAACATCCTTTGCCTCCAGTGCAACGTTGAAATCGCCCAGCCATAGCAGTTTGTCTGTCGGCTTGAAGTGTTTTTCAAAATACTGCAGAAGTCTCTTGAGCCAGTCAAGTTTGTATTGATATTTTTCAGATTCAATTTCGAAACCTTGAGGGATGTAAGTCGTAACAACGGTAATTCCTGCCGTTTTTGCTTTTATCACTCGGGCCTGGTCTTTCGGCTCACTGTCAAGGCCGAATTCAACGCTGGTAAGTTTGTGTTTACTGAAAATTGCAACACCATTGTAGCTTTTCGCGCCTTTGAACACAAAATTGTACCCTGTCTTAGCAAAGGCATCTGCCGGGAAATCCTTGTCCTGGGCCTTTGTCTCCTGCACACACAGAACATCAGGTTTGTTTTCAGCCAGCCAGTTAACGATTATTTCTGCTCTGGACCTTATTGAATTAGCGTTAAATGTGGTAATTTTCATTTTAATTCTTGATTTTAAATTAAAGACAACCGTGCCAGCAGAAAGCACACTATGCTTTCTGCTCCCTGGTTTATGTTTACACCGCTGGCTCCTATGCCGTCGCAGCAGCCTCCGGTTTTCTGGTCATAAAGCGGCGTGCCGATATCATTCTCTCCGAAAAACCAGCCGAAAGCTTTTTTTTGCAGGATAAGATATTTTTTATTTTTTGTCGCCTGATATGCGTTTGCAAGCATTAAACAAGTGTCAGCGGCTTCGATGGATTGCTGGTCGAACTGTGCACGTTTTTTGCCTTTTGGATACCAGCCGTTTGAACCTATGAAGCTGAAGTATCTGCCGTTATATGTGTTTTCGAGAAGAAAGGAGCAGGTTTTTTCCGCGATATTAAGATATGTCCGGCTGCTGAAGATTCTCGCGGCGGCGTACATAGCTGCCGGCAGAATGGCATTTGCGTAGGAGAGTATTTCTTCAAACCAGCCCCAACCTGCTGATGAATGTTTATTATAACTTTTGACGAGTATATCAGCGGCAATGTTTAACAGTTTTGTGCTCCGGCTGTCATTGGGGAATTTTCTGAGAAATTCAGACAACCCGAGCATTGAGTAAGCTATCCCTCTGAGCGGCAGCGACGGGATATGTTGGGAGGCATCGAAAAGAAATTCTTTGACGAAGGGGATGTAATCGTCATTTGGCGGGTCTGCAATTACCGAACCGAAGGCCCAAATAGTTCTGCCGAGCGCATCGTGTTCTGATTCGCCGGTTCTCCATTTTCTGCTGTTGTCGAGAAAATTGTAAACAGTTTTGTCCGGTTTTAAGGCATGGTAGAGGAAAGCCAAGTATATCTCGAATAGTTTTCCGGCCTGCGGGTCTGGATAGGATTTAAGGTATCTGCTGACAACGGTAAGTGCCCGGGCATTGTCATCGGTGCAATAGCCGTTTTGACGGTCTGGTATTATGTATTTAGCGTGCTGCAACAGACCCGTATCGTCAGTAAGACGTTTAAGATGCTCCAGTGAAGGTTTAGGCGGTTTAAATTTTTTGGATGTTTTTTTCGACATCTCTTTAACTCTTATTAGGTTAAACTAATTGTAAGTATAGCATTAACAGGCGTCAAGCAATAAAAATGGGCATAAATAAATATTAAAGAGCTTTAAACTTCAGTATTTTTTATCTTTTTTAAGCACGTAATTGACAGTAATTCGTATAATATATAGAATACTACTAAAACAATAGGAATATAGGAGAAAAATATCATGAAGATATCTACAAGAACAAGATATGGAATGCGAGCCATTCTCGAACTCGCTGTTGCATATAAAGCAGCTCCATTGCAGATTAAGGTGATTGCGGAAAGGCAGGATATATCTGCTAAGTACCTTGAGCAGCTTATTGCGATAATAAAGTCTACCGGGCTTGTAAGGAGCTTAAGAGGCCCTCATGGCGGTTATGTGCTTGCCAAACCGCCGCAGGATATAAAATTAAGCGAAATTTTCAGGGTTCTTGAAGGGCCGGTGTTTACGGTTGAGTGTGTCGAAAATGAACAAGCCTGCCCCAAATATGCGGACTGCGTTACAAGACAGCTATGGATTGAGGTAAATGAGGCGGTATTAAATGTGCTTGAGAACAAGACACTTGCAGACCTGGTCGAAATGGTGGAAAAAGAGAAGATGAACTATCAGATTTAATAAGATTTAGCCCCATTTGGCAGGTGGGGTGTTATTACAATTTTGGAGATGGTTATGGGAAAAATATATAATAATCTGACAGAGACAATCGGTAATACACCGCTGGTGAAGATAAATTTTCTTGGTCCGCCGGGTGTGCAAATACTTGCGAAAATGGAATTTTTTAATCCCTGCGGCAGTGTTAAAGACAGGATTGGTCTTGCAATGATTGAAGCTGCCGAGAAACAGGGCAGGATTAACGAACATACTACACTTGTTGAGCCGACGAGCGGCAATACCGGTATAGGTCTGGCCTTTGTCTGCGCGGCGAGAGGTTATAAACTCATACTGGTTATGCCGGAATCGATGAGTATGGAAAGAAGGAAGTTGTTTAAAATTTTCGGTGCGGAGCTTGTTCTAACACCTTCTGCCGATGGCATGAAGGGGGCTGTGGCCGAGGCTCAGCGAATTGTCAGCAATACCGGTAATATGGTTATGCTGCAGCAGTTTGATAATCCTGCAAATCCGGAGATTCACCGAAAAACCACAGCAGAAGAAATCTGGCGGGATACCGACGGCAGTGTGGATATATTAGTTGCCGGTGTCGGCACAGGTGGTACAATTACGGGTTGCGGCCAGATGCTCAAAGAACGCAAGCCGTCCGTTAAAATTATTGCTGTTGAACCTGCCGATTCGCCGGTGCTTTCCGGCGGAAATCCGGGGCCGCATAAGATTCAGGGTATAGGTGCAGGTTTTGTTCCGAAGGTGTTTGACAGGACCGTTGTCGATGAGATTATCTGTATAAGTAACGAAGATGCAATCAGAACTGCCCGGCTGCTTGCCCAGAAGGAAGGGATACTTGCAGGTATTAGTTCAGGCGCCAACGTCTTTGCCGCTCTGCAGGTCGCAAAAAGAAGTGAAAATGAAGGGAAGGTTATTGTAACGATTATCGCTGATACTGGCGAAAGATATATCTCGACAGAACTATTTCAGTAAGAGGCTCGAAAATGGAGAACAATAATAATATTAAGGATGTTGTGAGGTCTATCGTTGAGACCTATCAGGACGATTCAGGCATAAATTTTATCGACACGACGAATCTTCCGCTGCGAGACAGGATACTTGAGGTACTCAACTTGCTTATGGAAGTGGTTTTTCCGGGTTATACAGGAGCCAGGGATGTTACCAGTTCAAACATCAGTTTCGTGGTGGGTGATATTCTCTGCCAGGTCCAAAGCCAGCTTGCAGAGCAGATAGAACGAGCACTGCTTCATCAGTGCAGATTAAAGAAAACCGACTGTACAAGCTGTCATATTATGGCACAGGAAGTTACGGGGCACCTTTTAAGTCAACTTCCGAAGATTCGCAAACTGCTCAAGATGGATATCCAGGCGGCCTTTGACAGCGACCCGGCTGCCAGCAGTTTTGAGGAAATTGTGCTCAGTTACCCCGGCTTAAAGGCGATAACGACCCACAGGATAGCACATGAGCTTTATCTGAAAAATGTGCCGCTGATTCCGAGAATAATGAGCGAGCATGCGCATCACGAGACAGGCATTGACATTCATCCCGGTGCGACAATTGGAGAAAGATTTTTTATCGACCACGGCACAGGAGTTGTCGTCGGCGAGACTACAATCATAGGAAGTAACGTAAAAATTTATCAGGGCGTGACGCTCGGCGCTCTTGCCCCTGCAAAAGGTCAGAGCCTGCGGGGCGTAAAGAGGCATCCGACTATCGAAGATGATGTGACAATTTATGCCGCCGCCACGATACTCGGCGATGTAACTATCGGCAAAGGTACAACAATCGGCGGAAATGTCTGGATTAAGGATTCTATACCGGCAGGCGTCACGGTTTCAATAGCAAGACCCGAACTTGTTTATATCCAGAAGAAATCGAAGAAATAGAAATTATATGGGCGACAGCATCATTGAAAAAATTAATAGTCTTAAAAAAAAGAAGAACGCAATAATCCTTGCGCACAATTATCAGGCGGGCGAAATTCAGGACATCGCCGATTTCACGGGCGACTCTCTGGATTTAAGCAGAAAAGCGGCAGCTGCCTCTGCCGACGTGATAGTTTTCTGCGGTGTTCTTTTTATGGCGGAAACCGCAGCGATTCTTTCGCCTCAAAAGACCGTGCTGCTTCCCGACAAAACCGCAGGCTGCCCGATGGCTGATATGATTACAGCCAAACAGCTTTCCGAACTGAAGAAAAAATATCCGGATGCCGTTGTAGTCTGTTATGTAAACAGCCCGGCTGAAGTAAAAGCGATGAGCGATTACTGCTGCACAAGTTCCAATGCGGCTGATATTGTCAGCTCAATAGAACCGGACAAAAAAATTATATTTGTGCCTGACAAAAATCTTGGTCAGGTTGTAAGCGAAAGGACCGGCAGAGATTTGGTCCTCTGGCCGGGATATTGTCCGACGCATGTTTTTGCAACTGCCGACAATGTGAAAAAAATCCAGGAGGCTCATCCTGATGCGGTTACTCTTGCTCATCCGGAATGCTCAAAGGCGGTCAGGGACTGCGCCGATGAACTTTTGAGCACAGGGCAAATGTTAAGGTTTGTCCGCGGCAGCGATAAGATGGAATTTATCATAGCAACGGAAATTGGTATCTTATATACATTGAAAAAACAAAATCCGGAAAAGTCGTTTTACCCGGCTTCTGAAAAATTTGTTTGTCCGAATATGAAAAAAATTACGCTCGAAAAAGTTTTATTTTCGCTGGAAGACAATAAGTTCATTATAAAAGTGCCGCAGGACATCGCCGAAAAGGCGCGAAAGGCCCTTGACAGAATGTTGTCGGTTTTGCCGAAAGGATGAAAAATGGAAGAGAAAAAGTATCACATTGAAACGCTGGCTCTGCACGCAGGTCAGGAAGTTGACCAGACGACCTTGAGCAGGGCGGTGCCGATTTATCAGACGACAAGTTATCTCTTTAAGGATACTGCTCACGCAGCGGACCTTTTTGGTCTTAAGCAATTCGGCAATATCTATACAAGATTGATGAATCCGACAACGGATGTCCTTGAAAAACGTCTTGCTGCGATGGAAGGCGGTGTTGGCGGACTTGGACTCAGTTCCGGCCAATCGGCAATATATGTGAGCATTTTCAATATCTGCAATGCGGGCGGACACATTGTTTCGTCCAATTCGCTTTATGGCGGCACGGTTACGCTTTTCAGTCAGACGTTCAAAAAGCTGGGAATTGAAGTTAGCTTTGTTGACCCCTCAAAACCTGAGAATTTTGCAAAGGCCGTCAAAAAAAATACGCGTCTGATTTACATTGAATCTATCGGCAATCCCAAAAATGATATTCTTGAATACGAAAAAATTGCCGACATTGCTCACAAAAACGGTATGCCGGTAATATGTGATAACACTGTTACAACACCGATTCTTTTCAGACCGATAGAATACGGCATTGATATTGTGGTTCACAGTTGCACAAAATTTATCGGCGGACACGGCACAAGTATCGGCGGGGCAATTGTTGACTCGGGCAAATTTGACTGGACTAACGGGCGTTATCCTGAGCTTACAGAGCCTGACCCGAGTTATCACGGCGTAAAATACGTCGAGTCGTTCGGCCCGCTGGCTTACATCATTAAGGCAAGAACACAGTTCCTGCGCGATATGGGCTCGTGTATGTCGCCCTTTAATGCCTTTCTGTTCCTGCAGGGTATCGAAACGCTTCATTTGCGTATGGCCAGACACTGCGAAAACGCACTTGCTCTTGCTAAGTGGCTCGAAAAGCATAAGGCCGTTAGCTGGGTCAATTATCCCGGTCTTGAGTCTCATCCTGATTATAAACTTGCCAAAAAATATTTGCCGAAAGGGCAGGGCGCCATACTCGGCTTTGGCATAAAAGGCGGCAGAGAGGCGGGCATAAAATTTATCAACTCTGTTAAACTTGCCAGTCATCTTGCGAATATCGGCGACAGCAAAACGCTGGTTATACACCCGGCAAGCACGACTCATCAGCAATTGAGCGAAGCCGAGCAGCTTGCCGCCGGCGTAAGCCCTGATTTTGTCCGAGCTTCGGTTGGAACGGAACATATCGATGATATTATTGAAGATTTTGATAACGCATTGAAAAAAGCTCAAAGCTAAGGACTAAATATATGTGGGATTACAACGAAAAAGTTATGGAATATTTTCTTCATCCGGTAAATGCCGGCGAGATAGAAAACCCTGACGGCGTCGGCGAAGAAGGCTCTCTCGCCTGCGGCGATATGCTGAAATTGACTTTCAAGCTCGACAAAGACGGCAGAATCGCTGACGTGAAATTCAAAACCTTCGGCTGCGCCAGCGCAATCGCCTCGGCTTCGATTATGACCGAAATGATAAAGGGTCTTACAATCGAACAAGCCGAGAAAGTTACAAATAAGGATATCGTTGACAAACTCGGCGGCCTGCCGGAGCAGAAAATGCACTGTTCGGTTATGGGTATGGAGGCCTTGCAGGCGGCAATTGCTAATTATCGCGGCGGAAAAGCAAGGGCTCAGAAAAAAACTGAAGGCAAAGTCGTTTGCACCTGTTTCGGCATAACGGACAAGGAAATAGAAAAAGTAATTATTGAAAACGACCTCGATGCGGTTGAGCAGGTTACGAATTACTGCAAGGCCGGCGGTGGCTGCGGTTCCTGCCGCGGTGAAATCGGACGAATAATCGAAAGAATTCGCGGCAAAAAAGCAGGTAAAGATGAAACTGCGGCTAAACCAAAAAAACTCACAAACCTGCAGAAAATTCAGCTTATCCAGCGGACGATAAGCGAACAGATTCGGCCGCTGCTCAAGGCTGATGGCGGCGATATCGACCTTATTGACATCGAAGGCAGTAAGGTTATTGTTGCATTTCGCGGGATGTGTTCGCAATGTCCAACAGCTGAATTTACTATGAAAGATGTCGTCGAAGCAAGGCTGCGGGAGTTTGTCAGCAATGATATAGTAGTTGAAGAGCAAAATGAATAAGGATGAGCAAATGGCCAAAATCATTTACTTCGATAACAATGCTACCACAAAAGTAGCTCCTGAAGTTCTCGACGCGATGCTGCCGTTTCTGAAAGACCTTTACGGCAATCCTTCGAGTATGCACACCTTTGGCGGCCAGGTCGAAAAGTATATCAGGCACAGCAGAGAACAAATCGCCCACCTGCTTGGATGCGACAGTTCCGAGATAATTTTCACCAGCGGCGGAACAGAAAGCGATAATGCCGCGATAAAGGGTGTTCTTGCCGCTTTGCCGGAAAAAAGGAAGATTATTACTACGCGTGTTGAGCATCCGGCTGTTCTTTCAACCTGCCGGGAAATGCAGGCGGCAGGCTTCAAGCTTGTTGAGCTTGGCGTTGACAGCCAGGGGCAAATTGACCTTGAGGAGTTGAAATCGGAGGTTGATGATGATACCGCAGTAGTCACGATAATGTATGCTAATAATGAAACCGGCGTGGTTTTCCCGATTGATAAAATTGCTGAAATTGTCAAGGCCAAAGGAGCGGTGTTTCATGCCGATGCGGTTCAGGCAGTCGGCAAATTGGCGCTAAATCTTGATAAAAGCAATATTGATTTACTTAGTATGAGCGGTCATAAACTTCATGCTCCAAAAGGCATTGGCGTTCTTTATATAAAGAAGGGCACGAGGATTTCACCTTTTATTGTGGGCGGTCATCAGGAAAAAAGCAGACGGGCCGGCACGGAAAACGTTGCCGGTATTGTTGCACTGGGTAAGGCTGCTGAACTTGCGGAAGAAACCGTAAAAGAAGAAAATACGAAGGTCAAAAAACTTCGCGACAAGCTCGAAAATGGAATTTTAAAAGCCTGCGAAAGTGCGATTCTCAACGGCGATAAAATTAATCGTCTGCCGAACACTACTAATATTAGTTTTGAGTTTATTGAAGGTGAAGCAATTTTGCTTTCGCTCGACCAGTTCGGAATCTGTGCCAGCAGTGGTTCTGCCTGTACTTCCGGTTCGCTTGAGCCAAGCCACGTTTTGCGGGCGATGGGCATCCCGTTTACCGCAGCTCATGGCTCAGTAAGGTTCAGTCTGAGCAGATATAACACAGAAGAAGAAGTGGATTTTGTAATTGAAAAAATGCCCATAGTTGTCAATCGCTTGCGTCAGCTCAGTCCGTTTGTGAAATAATCGTACTGTTTAGAAGATTTTTTCGCGGATGTGACAGTAGGGTGTTTTGCCGTTTTTCTCATAGTAATGCTGATGATAACTCTCAGCAGGCCGGAAAGTATCTGCCGGTTTAATCTCGGTTTTTACGTCGTATCCTTTTTGTTTTAGAATCGTTACTAATTTTTCAGCTGTTTTCTGCTGCTCTTCATTCAAATAATAAATGCCGCTGCGGTATTGTGTCCCGATATCAGGGCCTTGTCTGTTGAGTTGAGTAAAGTCATGAATTTCAAAAAACAGCTTTGCCAAATTTTCATAGTTTGTTTTTGCCGGGTCGTAAACGACCTCAATTGCCTCAGCGTGTCCTGTTTTATCTGTGCAGACTTGTTCATAAGTCGGATTTTTCGTATTTCCTGCCGTGTAGCCGACAGTTGTTGATATTACGCCCGGCGCGTTTTTGAAATAGTATTCAACTCCCCAAAAGCATCCGCCCGCAAAAATCGCCCTTTGTCCGTTAGGTACAAAATCCATTGAGATTGAATTGACGCAATATCGCGTGTTTTTATTTGTAAGGTTTTCTCCAAAAAATACGTGTCCCAGATGCGCTCCGCAGTTTGCGCATATATTTTCTGTTCGCACGCCGTCCGCATCTGTTTGCGATATTACTGCGCCGGGTATTTGCTCATCGAAGCTCGGCCAGCCGCATTCGGATTTGAATTTTGACGAGGATTCGAACAAGGCTTTGCCGCACCTTTTACAGATATAAAGGCCTTTCTCGAAAAAGTCGTTATATTTGCCCGTAAACGGCAGCTCAGTCCCTTTATAAACGATTATTCGTTCTTCTTCCGGCGTAAGTTTTTTATACATATTATTCTCCTTCGCTGTGTTTTGATTGGGCATCTGCTTGTTGTCTTTACAGCAAATAAACAGGACAGGAAAAATCAATGCTGCATAAAATATTAAAATTTTTATTATTTGCCCCGTTTTCATATTTTCCGCTCTTATTAGTAAAAAAATGGCAGCTTTTCAAATTAATTAGACTGTCATTGCGATTTATCCTCTCCTCTTAGGATATTTAAAGCAATCTTTTTCCCAGTTTTTTGAAATGCCCGATTGCTTTCTCGCAATGACAAGTCTCATCTTTTACTTTTTAATAGCTGCCTTCTTATATTTATACTTAAATTCGGAGCTATTTGTTTGTGACAAAAACAAGTTTAATGCGGCTGCTTTTGTGGAAATTCAAGTTTTTGCAGTTTATCAAGGTCAGGTTTCCGCCCCGCAATCTTTAACGATTCATCATAAAGGGCATTCAGGTCGCCCAGGTTAATTGTGGAACCTTGTCGTATAAATATCGGTATCTTGTAAAGAGGAGTATCTATAGTAATATTTTGACCGCCGTCATATATTTTTTCTTTGTCCCAGGCATCGATCCATTTTTCGCCGGCGGGCAGATATAATGAATGTTTAGTTTTTCCCTTTTCCCAGATAGCGGACACAAGAATATCCGGGCCATACATATATGTCTGCCAGTCGTTCCACGCCTGCGGCTGGTTGGGATAGAGCAGGAAAAGCGGTCTTGCGATGGGCATACCTGTTTTTGCCGCCTGTTTTGCAAGCTCAAAGGAATGGTTGGAAAGTTTTTCGTGAATTTTAGAATAGAGTCTCCAGATTGCGATAAGCTGCGTATCATAATGCGGCTCTTGTTTAAGGTCCCATAGTCCCCGGTCTTCAGTCGGTCCTACTTCCATTATCGGGCAAAAGCAGCTAAAGGCCAGCCATCTTGCGGTAACTTCGTGGTCGATTAGTTCGGAGCTGTATCCGCCTGTATCAGAACCCCAAATCGGAAATCCTATTACGGAAGATTTCTGCAAAGCTATGATTGCGCATCTAAGCGCTTCCGGTACAACTTTTTCATTTTTGCTGACGTTGCCGATGTCGCCGCCCCAGAACGCGGCATAACGGCTGCTGTTTGTGTAGCCCGCGCGAGGCATTAGAACGAAATCGTCGCCATAAATCTTTTTGATTGTTTCATAGGTGGCCTTTGCATACATAACGGGGTAATCATTGTGATATTCTCTTGAAACTCTTCCGTCAAAAGCATTATTATTGTAATCGTTTGGCAAATCCTTTTCTTCGGCGCGGTCCATTTTGAATCCCTTGACGCCCTGGCGGAGAACTTTTGCGATACCTTTATTCTGCCACCACTCCACAGCCGCCGGATTTGTAAAATCGATAGTAACGCGAAAGAGTTTGTCTTCCAATTCGCCCTGCCCTTTAATACCATAGCCTTTTTCGGCAGCCTCTTTTGCCATATCTCCCATAACCCACGGAGCAATCCACAGCACAAAACGGATGTTTTTGCTGCTGACCCATTTAATCATTTCTGTCGCGTTTGGAAACCGGTTCGGGTCCCATTCAAAATCATCATATCCGTTCGGCCCGATGGCCCACGGCCTGTCAACCCAGTAGATACTCATCGGAATATCGAAAGCCTTCATCATAAGTATATCTTCCACAAGTTCGCTGTTGTAAGGAGCGGTCACGGCAGTGCCGTCATAATAGGTCTTTCTTTGTGTGTGATTATTTCTCCATCTCCACGGGCTGAAAATCCATTTTGGCGGGACTATCGTAGGGCCGACGTTGAGCGAATGTGCTTTTACCAGCTCGGCAGGACCCTTAGCGGTATTAAGAATCATCGAAACAGCCGGCCCTTCGAAAATAATCTGAACAAGATTAGGCTCCGATTTGCAAAAATCATAGACGCCGGGCCACGTTCCTTCCACAAAGAGGCTGTAATTTCGTGATGATATGTAAAATGGACAATAAAGAGAAAGGGTTGGCGTGACTATCATTGTAACAACCTGGCCTCTCAGGTTCATGGCGTGTTTTACGCCAGGCCCCCAGGAAAGTTTCTGGCTGCCGTCGACGGTGCGCTCCATAAGACCGGTAAAATATTCATCATTGTCGGCTTCCACCGAAAAGCCCCATTTGAGTATATCATTAAAGTCGGATGACTTGAAATCGATATGGTATGAATCCTTGTTTTTGATGAAACTGACCGTTACTTTTTTCCCTCCATCGAATGACCAGACCACTGTAAGATGGTTATCGGAAAAGGATATGTTTGCCGGCGTGCCTTTCAGGTAAAATTTTCCCTGCTTAGTCTCCAGGAATATTGGTGTTTTTTCGGAGCCTATTAGCAGAGGTTGTTTTAAATGTGGCGAGGTAACGATAAATGAACTATCTTTATATATGACGTTTCCAAATAAGTTACCTGCAAAAAATACAATTACACTGATAAGAAATATGATTCGTTTCATTTTTGACTCCTTTCTGAATAGTTGTTAACTCCTTTTAATACAAATTTGGGAATTTGTAAAGGGAGAAAGGCAAGACAGGGTCCTTTTGCATGAAGTTCAATCAGGCGGTTACGAATTTACTTCAAAAATTTAGCCTTTCAGCCAGTTCTCTGCCATAAGGACGAAGTCATAAAAGTCCACTCCGCCGATGCCGTCGAAATTGGCCCCGTTGCAGGTCCCGCAGCTGGAATTCAGCCAGTTGGACGCCAGACATCCCAAATCAGCCCAATCAATGTCCCCATCCGGCTCACAGTCGCCGTCTATATGTTCAAAGGCTCCCAGGTCAGGCGCATCTCCATAAAAAGGCAGGTTAACGTCAATCCCCGCGTCTATCAGCGCACTTATATTGGCAAGGCGCAGAAATTTCAGCTTGGGCAGTTCGCCATTAGGCCCGCGCGGGCGGTCAATCCCGACAGAGTTCGCGTTACTGTACGTATTAGGGTCTGTAATAGGGGTAAGATTAGCGTCAAGACTCGCAAAATCCGCATCGGTAACTGTAAAACCGTTCCAGGAATTATATGTATTGACAATATAAATCGTAGTACCAATTGATACTGAACCTAAATGCGAAAGATTATTGTGCAATGTATGGACCGCAACATTAGGAGGATTAGTAGGAGTAGAGAATTTAAAATTCTTATCCTGATTATTCACGCCGGTACAATTATCAACGGTAACTCCGTTTACTTCTGTGTCGCCATTAGACCGGTTCAGGTCGAATCCGCTGAGCCGATTGTAATAACTCATGCAATGAATTATTTTATGTGCGCCGGGGCCCTGTCCCAGTTTAATCCCTTGGCCGTCTCCATTGAAACCCGAAACGCCCCAGACATTCACACCGTTTCGGAATGCCCAGCAATTCTCAATCCTGACGCTATTGCCTGCCCACCACAAATCGAAACCGTCATCGGAATTGTTCCACGCTCGGCAGCCCTTAAATACGTTGCCGGGACCGAGATTGTATTGGTTTGGGTTTGGGGTAGGGCCTTTCGCTGCGAAACCATCCGCGTTCTCGCCGGTAACGTACGGGTCGTAATTTAAATAGGAATCGCAATTTATCACCTGGTTATAAGCAGGAGAATAAGAAGCTCCTGCCATCAGATGAATCCCGGAATCTCCGTTGTGGTGCGTAATTAATTGCTCAAAAATATTATATGAGCCGGTAACATATATCCCGTTATCCGCGGAATTCCGAATGGTAAAACCCTTAAAGTGCCAGTAATTGCCTGAAAGTTCGATTCCCTTTGTATTGTTTACCCTCGGCAGCCCTGAGAAATCCACAATGACGGACTCATTCTGATAATTCTGCAGTGTTATAAGGTTTCCATCCTGCCCGCTTTTCGAAATCGATATAGTGAGGTTATAGTTGTGCACGCCGCCGCGAAGATAAATAGTATCGCCCGCCGCAACCGCTGTTACTGCTCTGGGAATCGTCTTAAATGGATGGTTGATATCGCCGACATTGGTGTCATTTCCGTCTGTGGCTACAAAATAAGTGCTGCAATATGCTGGATAGACCCCCAAAAGCATAAATAGAATAAAACAAAATTTCCTTAATCTCTTATTTCTTTGCATCCTTACTTCCTTACTTCCTTCCTTGCTTCGTTTATTTTTTATTCTTCCAGCCATACCTCGGCAAAATCGGTGAAATCAAGGAAGTTCACAATATCATCATTATTAAAATCGCCGTCGGTAATGTCTACATTGCTGCTCAGCCAGTTATCTGCTATTACCTTGACATCTCCAAAACCAATATAGCCGCTGCAGTCAAGGTCATAAATATTGGTTGCTGCATAGTTCTGGTCGGTCTGGTCCGCAAGAACATTAGTATATGCTCTACTGGTCGGCTCGAAAGTGTAATCAGCCTTGCTGGGTGTTACCGTCCCGGACCAGTTATAGTCAACCCAAACTTCATAATAGCCGTTAACATCGGTTGTATATGAGCTGCCGCCGTTGTTTGGCTCCACGTATACGCTCTTTATTGGCACTTCGCACAGGTTTTTAATATAGCCGGTAATTTTATACGTCAGCAGCATACCGACATAATTCTGGTTCGCTATGTCAGCGGTAACGTTGGTATAAGTTAAGCTGTTCGGCTCGAAGGCATAAGCATACTTGGAGGGTATAATCTTGCCGGACCAGTTGTAATCAACCAATACCTCGTAGTATCCATTGACATCGGTTATATCCGAGCCGCCGCCGTTGGTTGCGTCTATAGACACACCTGTAAAAGGTATATTGGTATCGAGTTCGATAACGTAGCCGGAAATAATCTTCCGGTCGATGGCGAAATTAGCCCCGACAGCATAATTGGCATCCATCAGAACGGTGGTGCTTGGTGAATTTGGATTAGATACCTTGCCTGCCGTTACTGCTGAGCCTGTCCAGTTAACGAAATGATAGTTAACATTTGCTGAAGCAGCGATGCTTGCAGCGGTGTTGTAATCATACAAATATGTTCCTATACCGGGTGTTGTTACAGTACCACCCGCCGAAACAGAGGTTGTCAATGACCTCTTATCTATTGCAAAGTTAGCCTGAACAGTATAGTTGGCATCCATAAGAACGGAGGTGCTCGGTGCGTTGGGGTTAGCAACCTTACCCGCCGTTACCGCAGTGCCGGTCCAGTTAACGAAATGATAATTAGCGTTTGCTGAAGCAGCGATACTTGCATTGGTATTAACATCGTATAAATAAGTTCCTATGCCGGGCGTTGTTACGGTGCCGCCCGCTGTGGTAGATGTAGTCAATGACTTCTGCACGGTGCCGCCTGTGCAGTACTCAAAGCATCCGAGGTCAGGTTTGGTGCCGCAGTATGGCAATCCGACATTAGTTCCTCCGTCAATGAGGTCGCTTCCAGCCGCAAGATGCATAAAAGTAATGTCGGGCAAACTGCCGTCAGCTTTTCGCGGGCCATAAGCCGCTGAAGGGTCAATGCTGACAAAATCCGCACTGGTAACGACAAACGGGCTCTGCCAGCTATTTGTTGTTTGCGTAGCATAAGCAAGGCTCACCGAGCCTGTAAAACTAATGCCATTGGTAACTTTTGCCGTATAGCCGCTCGACACCGCTTCCGAAATTTCAAAATTATTGCCGCCATTATTAAATGATGTGCAATTGTAGAGAGTCATAGAACCTTTATTGTGATTCTGGTCAAATCCTTCCTTCAGATTCTGGAATGCCAGGCAATTCTTCAGAATCACATTATGATGATTGGTCGCAGAACCCATCTTAAATCCATTACCATTGCCGGTGCCTGCGCTTCCATTTTTGAGATAACCGGCCTTCATAGCCCAGCAGTTTTCAAATGTTGTAGTTACATTATCAGTCGGTGCGTTCAAATATAAATCATACGCATCATCCGAATTGTTCCACGACCTGCAGCCGTAGAAATAATTACCTGTGCCGACAGTAAGCTTTGGCGAAAAACCATCCGAATCCCCTTGAGTTGAATCAAGGTTATAATATGAATCGCAATTAATAATTTCATTGTTCGCTGCGCCATTATCTAATTGCAAACCCGAATCCCGGTTTTCATAAAAGTTGCAGAATTCAATTCTATTGTACGAGGCGTTGGTTTGTATAATCATTCCATTGTCGCCGGCTTTGTAAATATTCAAACCTTTGATATACCAATAGCTCCCGGTTAACTTAACTCCTCTGTTCGAATCTGCGTCTGCCATGCCGGAAAAGTCGAGGATAGGCCGCTCGCCGGGATAGGCAAACATATAATATTTGGCGCCAGCTGTGCCGCTTTTCGAAATAGTAATGGTTGTTGTATATATATGAGTTCCTCCACGCACGTAAATTGTATCACCGGCCGCAACCACACTCACTGCTTGGGGAATCGTTTTAAATGGAGAGCCTATAGTGCCAGAGTTGCTGTCATTCCCGTTTGGGTCGACAAAATAAATACTCCCCTTTGCGGGACAAACTGCAAAAAATGTCCCCAATATCAGTATGATAAGGAGATGATGCCGTCTGCTTACTTGTAAGATGGATATCCCTGTCCGAAATTGGCACATTTTAAAAAACAATAGCTGCCTTGAATATAATCGAATGGAGGCGGGGGGATTCGAACCCCCGTCCCGAAACGTTTTGAAACGGGCTTCTACATGTTTAGTTATTCTTTTGGTTCTCGCTTTGCCGAACGCCGAATAACAGGCTTTCAGCTCAGCCAGTTCGTTAATATTTTTCACTCTGCTTGGACGAACCGCCTTGCACAGCTATCCCGCATTTTGACGCCCTTGCGGAACTGGCGGGAGCAATCCCGCAGGACGGACCGCTTTAATTAAGCAGCCATACTTAATTGGTAGTTGCCAATTAAATTTTTGCCGGATGATTAGCCAGGCCAACCGACATCCTGGACATGCCGCCTGCTTCTTTACCCGTCCGGTCGAAGCCTTTCGCCCCCAAAAAACAGACATCTTTTAAAAGAACATTTTATATCCATATACACAATATCACTATATCATAAATAATTGTAAAAGTCCAGAAAAAACAGTTCTTATTTATCGGGATAAATCGCAGCAGGCAAAATTTCATTGAACTTAAAGCCGTTTTCCGATATAATATAATAAGCGGGTTTCCCCTGCGGTGTTCGACAGGAAGGTTGATATTTGAAGAACCGATACCCATATTTAGGGAAGTCGGAACCTGCCGGCTCGAAAATGCCTGCTTGACAGGACTTTCGGACGCTTGAAGCCGACTACCCACTTTGAAATACTGGGTTCTTTAAATAGCCTCCCATCGGCACATGTGGAGGTTACCAGCAGTAAAAAAAGGTCTGTGAATACAGACCTTTTTTGTTTGATATTTTTAATAGAGTGCAATAGGCGGAATTTAGTTTAGAAAATCAGCTCAGTTTTTTTGGATATCATTTCATTTTTTCTTCCATATCCAGTCACGGATTTCGGGCATATCCTGGCCGTATTTAGTGATATATTCTTTGTGGTCTATAAGTTTGTCACGGACAAACTGTTTTGTGTAGGCAACCATATGGCTGAGTTTGGAGACCCTGTTTATTACGTCGGCTGTCAGGTGATAGCGGTCAAGGTCATTTCTGACGAGCATATCGAAAGGCGTAGTAGTAGCACCTTCTTCCTTGTAGCCGCGGACATGAAGATTTTTGTGATTGGTTCTGCGATACGCCAGGCGATGTATGAGCCAGGGATATCCGTGGTAAGCAAATATAACGGGTTTGTCCGTGGTAAAAAGCGTGTCGAATTCGTAATCAGTCAGGCCATGCGGATGCTCCTGCGGCGGCTGAATGGTCATAAGGTCAACAACATTTATGACGCGCACTTTCAAATCTGGCACAAGCTCGTTGAGTATCTGAACAGCAGCGAGCGTCTCGATTGTAGGAATATCGCCGCAGCAGGCCATTACCACGTCCGGCTCGGAACCTTTGTCATTGCTTGCCCATTCCCAGATGCCGATGCCCGAAGTGCAGTGTTTAACGGCCTGGTCCATATTGAGCCATTGCGGATTGGGTTGTTTGCCCGCCACAATTACATTTATATAATCCCTGCTTCTTAAACAATGGTCCGCCACAGACAAAAGCGTATTTGCATCAGGGGGGAAATAGACTCTTACAATGTCGGCTTTTTTATTCGCGACGTGGTCTATAAAGCCGGGGTCCTGGTGGCTGAAACCGTTGTGGTCCTGACGCCAGACGTGCGATGTAAGTAAATAATTCAGTGAGGCGATATGTCTTCTCCAGGGAATTTCGCGCTTTGTCACTTTCAGCCATTTTGCGTGCTGGTTAAACATCGAATCGACGATATGAATGAAGGCTTCATAGCAGGAAAAAAGTCCGTGTCGGCCTGTGAGAAGGTAACCTTCAAGCCAGCCCTGACAGGTATGCTCGCTCAATATTTCCATAACCCTGCCGTCAGGCGAAAGATGAACATCTTCGGGTATTGTCGGTTCCATCCATGTCCGGTCTGTCACTTCGAATATCGCGTCTAAGCGATTGGAAGAAGTTTCATCAGGACCGAAAACCCTGAAGTTGGCGGAATCTTTATTGAGTTTCATAATATCGCGCAAAAATCCACCGAGAATCTTTGTGGCTTCTGCCGTTGCCTGGCCCGGTGATGGAACATCGACCTGATAATCAAAAAAATTCGGCATTTTAAGGTCTTTGAGCAGTAAACCGCCATTTGCATGAGGATTAGCGCCCATCCGGCGAAGACCTTCTGGAGCGAGCTGTTTTAATTGCGGCAGTAATTTACCGCTGCTGTCGAATAATTCCTGAGGTTTATAGCTTTTCATCCAGTCTTCAAGCATCCTGATATGTTCCGGCTTGGCTGACAATTCCGCCAGCGGTACCTGATGTGACCTCCAGAATCCTTCGGTTTTTAAGCCGTCAACTTCTTTCGGGCCTGTCCAGCCTTTCGGCGTCCGCAGGATTATCATAGGCCATATAGCACGTTGGGCAGGAGATTTAGTGCGTGCGTTTTCCTGAATGTCTTTTATATCTTTCAGGGTGTTTTCAAGAGTTTCAGCCATAAGCTGGTGCATTATTTGCGGGTCCGAACCTTCCACAAAATAGGGTTTATAGCCATAGCCGATAAAAAGTTTTTCCAGTTCGTCATGGCTGATTCTGGCAAGTACGGTCGGACTAGCGATTTTATAGCCGTTCAGATGCAGGATAGGCAGCACGGAACCGTCGCGTGAGGGGTTTAAAAATTTATTCGAATGCCATGCGGTCGCCAGAGGTCCGGTTTCTGCTTCACCGTCGCCGACTACACAGGCAGCAATCAAATCCGGATTGTCAAACACTGCGCCGTAGGCGTGTGCCAGCGAATAGCCCAGTTCCCCGCCTTCGTGTATTGAGCCGGGTGTTTCAGGTGCGACGTGACTGGGGATGCCGCCGGGAAAGGAGAATTGCCTGAAGAGTTTTTTCATGCCTTCCTCATCCTCGCAAATTTCCGGATATACTTCGCTGTAGGTTCCTTCGAGATATGTGTTGGCGACCAGTCCGGGACCGCCGTGTCCCGGCCCGGTGACATATATTATGTTCAGGTCATATTTTTTTATGAGCCTGTTTAGATGTACGTATATAAAATTAAGGCCGGGCGTTGTGCCCCAGTGACCCAGAAGGCGGGGTTTGATATGTTCAAGTTTGAGAGGTTCCTTCAGAAGCGGGTTTTCATAAAGATATATCTGGCCTACCGAAAGATAATTTGCCGCTCGCCAGTAAGCATCCAGCAGTTCCAGTTCCTGTTGGGAAAGTATTTTTTCCATTTCTATGGCCTTTCCAGCAGATTTTTTCAATTAAATTGGTTTGGTGGTAGTAAATCTAATATCATATAGGCAGCAATGCAATAGGAATAATTTTTATAGAGCAAAAAGGTAATTCAAAACGGGGGAAATCCTCACTTGTGCCGGCGCAATAGATGTATTAAAAATATGTGCTTACCGGGCGCAATTCGGCGTCAAAAAAAGAGATTTATAGAAATTGAAGGGAGAAAATTATGAACAGGAAAAGCTCATCACCGTCGTCTATTCTGTGGCTTGTTGTCGCTGTCACTGCTATAGCCGGTCTTACGGCCTTCTCGCTGATTTCTGCACAGGCGGCAGAAAAGGCAGGAGAACCGAACAAAATGGCTATGGCGGAAGAAAAGAAGGAAACAGCGATGGAGGAAAAGCAGGAAAAAAAGATGGAAAAGATGCACAAGTGCACAGATATGTGCGTCAAAAACTGCCAGGCCAATATGGAAAACATATCTTCTGCGAAGAACGCTATCAAAGCAGCGATGGAAGCTATTGACAAAGGCGATATGAAAATGGCCAAAAGCGAACTGGAAAAGGCCGATAAGCTCCTGATGACGGCGCACAAGACTATGGAAGAAAGCATGGAGAAAATGCCCTGTGTCAATAACAAATGCCCCATTTCGGGAAAATCGATTGATATGATGGACAGGCCTAAGGATTGTACTCGTATGTACAAAGAAATGAAAATCGGATTTTGCTGTCCGATGTGTCCGCCTCAGTGGGATAAATTAACAGACGCTGAAAAGGACGCCAAACTTAAAGAAGCTATGCCTCCCAAAGAGTAACACGAGCACACAAGCAGCCCCGCAAATATTTATCCGTCTTCGGCGGACTTTTGCGGGGATGAATAACCCATTAGATATAAAACTGTCTAATGGGGGTTAACCCGCCGACTCACTGTGCGCAGCGCAGTACGGGGCACGAGTTTATTCGGCGGGCTTTTTTTGCGCGGAATTGCAAACCCTTTTAAATTCGTTCAAATCCGTTTGCAGCAAAGCCGTTTTAAAAGGCTCGTATCTGCAAAATGGAAAATTCAGAGGCGCGTAATCCTCGTCGCCGCATTGCAGCACAAATTTGTCCCTTGCGAAAGCCGCCAGCGCCAGACCTGCCGGGCTTACAGGAACGCTGAAACTCAATCGTTTGCCTTTTGGCGGCCAGTGCTGCGCTTTATAGCGAAAGCATCTTTTACTGCTCCGTATAAATGCGACACCAATACAACCGTGACAGCTGCGGTTTAAAGCATTTTGGCGATAATTGACATTTCTTAAATTGCTTCCTCTATTGTCAAAAATATCTCTGTTTATGTGGTCGGCCACCAATCCTTTTGGCGTTTTTAATATGTAACGCGCCAGAGCAATTGTTTTTAAAGGTTCTTTGCTCTTCGACAGAAAAAGAATCACCTGTGCAGACTTTTTCTTTTTTTCGGAAAAACCTATACTTTTGTCCTGCAACTGGTAAAAAACATCGACGTCAAGTTTAATCAGCCTTCCGCAGGGCAGTTTTCTGAACAGCCAATTTCTTTTTTTCTCACACATCCCGTTATTTGGAGTTTTAAATGCCTTCTATATTTACTGAAAAACTTGCGCTCTTTTGACCAATTTTGGGCGAGAATTATTTGCCCCCGATTTGTAAGTGCCTGTCAGATATGGAGAAAAATTTTTTATTTTTTCCAAACCGCGCAAGTTTTTCCCTGCGCGAATTGTTCAAAAAATGGACGTGGCTTGGTCCGATAAACTGTCAAAATAAACTGTTCCGCCGCCTTGGCGGCTGCTAAACCCCCACACCAATTCACATAGCGGCAGAAAAACCTGAAAAAATACTCAAAAACCGCTTTGGCGGGTTTTCAAAATGTTCAATCTAAGTGTGAATTGGTGTGTGGGTAAACCAAACAGCGAAAAATGACGATTAATAGAGCATAGGATGCAGGAAAAAAATATGCAAAAAATACGCAGCTTTACCGTTCTGCCGGCTTTGCCTGAGTCCCTGAAAGCTCTTAGGACGATTGCACATAATATGTTCTGGTCCTGGAACCCCGAATTTATCGAGCTGTTCCGGCAGATTGATTTGGAAAAGTGGAATCAATGCGGGCACAACCCCGTCAAACTGCTCGGCTCGGTCAGTCAGATCAGGCTTGACGACCTTGCTTCGAAGCAGGGTTTTATCTATCAGTTGAAACAGGCCCAGGAAAAGCTCGAACACTATCTGAACTCGCCTGGCTGGTTCGACAAGGTGTGGACCAAAACTCCAAAGCCTGTCATTGCATATTTCAGTCTTGAGTTCGGCGTTCACGAATGCCTGCCCATTTATTCAGGCGGTCTGGGAATTCTGGCGGGAGACCATTTGAAAAGCGCATCTGACCTCGGTCTGCCTCTTGTCGGAGTCGGACTGATGTATCAGAAAGGGTACTTCAGACAATATCTCAATGCCGACGGCTGGCAGCAGGAACGATATGAAGACAATGACTTCTACAATATGCCCGTTGAGCTTGTAAGAAAAAAGAGCGAAAAGCCGCTGATAATCAAACTTGCATTTCCACAGCGTCAGATTGCTGCGCAGGTCTGGAAGGTTATGGTGGGAAGAACCAGGCTTTTTCTGCTGGACGCCAATATCGGCGCGAATTCCGAACGGGACAGGCTGATTACCTCCGCTCTTTATACCGGCGACTCTGAAATGAGGATACAGCAGGAAATACTTATCGGCATCGGCGGATTTAAGGCGCTTCTTGCGATGGGCCTTGAACCGGCCGTCTGCCATATGAATGAAGGGCACGCCGCTTTTATGGCTCTGGAGCGGATAAGGCATCTGTGTACAATGAAAAGTTTGTCTTTCGGCGAGGCGCTTGAAGCAACAAGATTGAGCAATATCTTTACGGTGCATACGCCGGTAAAAGCCGGCAACGATGAGTTCAGCCCCGAACTTATGAACAAATACTTCGGCAGTTATTTTCCCAAGCTGGGAATTGACAAAACTCGGTTTCTTGCCCTGGGAAGGGTTAATCCGGACAAGGACAGCGAGACTTTCAAAATGCCGGTCCTTGCGCTGCGTACAAGTGTGTATCGAAACGGTGTAAGCAAGCTGCACGGCAAGGTCTCGCGCTCGATGTGGGCCGATTTGTGGCCGAAACTGCCCATCGCTGAAGTGCCTATCGGGGCGATAACTAACGGCGTACATGTAAAAAGTTTTATTTCGCCTGAACTGAATTCCCTTTATGAAAGGTATCTTGGCTTTAACTGGGACGAAGAAATCACGGACGAGGCCATCTGGCAGAACGTCGACCAGATACCGGACGAGGAATTGTGGCGGATACACCAGAGGAGCAAGGAAAATCTAATCGGTTTTGTGCGCAAACAGTTAAAAAGTCAGATGCAGCGGCGGGGAACGTATCATACCGAGATGGGCTGGGCCGAGGAAGTGCTCGACCCTGAGGCGCTTACAATCGGTTTTGCCAGAAGGTTTGCGAGTTACAAACGAGGAAATCTGCTGCTCAAAGACCCCGAGAGATTAGTCAAACTTCTGAACAAATCTGAAAAACCCGTGCAGATAATCTATGCGGGAAAGGCCCATCCGAACGACGAGCAGGGCAAGGAAATCATCAGACAGCTCATTCATTTTGCCACGAGAAACGATGTCAGAAGAAGACTTGTTTTCCTTGAAGATTACAATATCGACATTGCACGCTATCTCGTGCAGGGCGTCGATATCTGGCTTAATACGCCCCGCGTGCCGATGGAGGCCAGCGGAACAAGCGGTATGAAAGCCGCCATAAACGGGGCACTAAACGTCAGTACACTCGATGGATGGTGGTGTGAAGGTTATGCCATCAACAATGGGTGGGTAATAGGAGCGGGCGAAACCTACGACGATTACGATTACCAGGATAAGGTCGAATCCGAAGCGGTTTTTAATCTTTTTGAGAATGAAATCGTTCCTCTGTTTTACACGTGCTCGGCGGACAATCTGCCGAGGGCGTGGATTCACAGAATGAAAAATTCAATTAAGTGGATTGCGCCGCGATTTAACACCCATAGAATGGTTGCCGAATATACCAGCAGATTCTATAAGCCTGCCGCACAAACGTGGCTGACATTTATGGAATCAAAAATGCAAAAAGCCAAAGACCTCGCAGCATGGAAAAACAAACTCAGGCAGGAATGGAATAACATAAAAATAGAAGATGTTGATGTCCAGGTGAAAAACGGTAAAGCTGCTGTGCCGCTCGGCAGCAATACAGCTTCTCTTGAGGTCGGCTCCGAACTGCAAATAACCGCAAATGTGCGGCTGGGCGGGCTGAACCCGCAGGATGTTTCCGTACAAATATACCACGGCGTGGTCGATTCATGGGAAAATATCAATCACGGCTGTGTCAAAAATATGGAAAATACAGACCAAAACAAAAAGGAAGGCGCATACCAATTCAAAGGCACAATAAAGTGCACCCACAGCGGAAAAAGCGGCTTTGCCATCAGGGTTATGCCGAAACAGGATGACCTTGTTGAATCTTTCGAGGCCGACCTGATTACGTGGGAATCGGCAAACGGCGATGGAAAGTAATTTTACTCTGTTTCTTTGCTGTTTATAAGTTCGTAAAGTTCTTGGGCGGAAACTGCATTCTGCAGCTTATTTTTAAACTCCTCATCAAGCATCAATCTGCTAATCCTGGCGAGGGCCTGAATATGCGGGCCGGTTCTGTCCATCGGCGAGACAAGAAGCACGACTATATGAACCGGTTTGCCGTCAATACTCTGAAAATCAACTCCCTGGCGGGAAATACCTATAGACATCACAAGGTCCTTGACGCCGTTGCATTTGCCGTGAGGTATCGCGATGCCTGAACCGATGCCGGTGCTTCTTGTATTTTCTCTGCCCAACACTGCCTGCAGCACGTCGTCTCTGTCTGTGAGCAGCTTGTTAGCGCCGAGAATGTCCACCAGTTCCGTTATCACCGATACCTTATCGCCGGCGGCAAGCGGAACCTTTATACATTCAGGCTCAAGTATCTGAGTAAGAATCATTTTTTTTCAGCCTTATAAAGTTGAAAATTTATATAAACCACACATTATACCGGTCTTTATAATTGAGGCAATAACTTTTAATTCCAGACAGAACCGTGCAGTAAGGCCGGTATATTGCTGCGATAAGCTCTTGTGTCATATAGTTTTGCGACGTTTAGATAATCAGCATACAATCGCCATAGGAATAAAAGCGGTATTTCTGTTCGATAGCATGTCTGTAAGCGGCAAGGATTTTGTCCAGTCCTGCAAAAGCCGCCACAAGCGCGAGCAGCGTTGATTTGGGCAGGTGAAAATTTGTAATGAGGCAATCGGTAATTTTAAACTCAAAGCCGCATGTTATGAAAAGATTAGTCTGCCCGCCGGCAGGTTTTACGCTTTTACCGGCTGCAATTGTTTCAAGAGTCCTGACAGTTGTGGTGCCGACAGCAATAATGCGGCCTCCGCAGCGAATTGCTTTGTTTATAATATCCGCATTCTCAGCGTCTATGGAAAATTGTTCACTGTGTATTTTATGTTCTTCGAGCGTTTTGGCTTTGACTGGCAGAAAGGTGCCGGCTCCGACGTGCAGAGTGAGATGAGCGATTGAAATACCTTTTGAACTGATTTGTTCGAGAAGTTTTTCAGTAAAATGAAGTCCTGCAGTCGGCGCTGCAATTGCTCCGCAGCGGCTGGCGTAGACCGTCTGATAACGCCGTGAATCGATTTCGTGTTCAGTCCGGGGCTGTGGTCTTTTTATATAGGGCGGCAGGGGAGCAAAACCTATGCTGTCCAGAATTTTTTCGGCTGCAAGTTGACTGTCAGGTTTGACAAGCCATTGACCTTCAGGAAGTTTTTTTTCCATATAAGCCGGGCAAAAAGGATTTCCGTCTCTATGAAGCAGATGCAGGGATTCGCCTTCTTTTATACGTGATGAGTTTTTGAGCAGAACGAGCCACATATCCTGAGTATTCTGCGAAACAAAAAGTCCTTCGATTTTTGCACCGCTCTTTCTTTGCGCAAAGAATTTTGCAGGTAGGACTTTTGTATTATTTATGACCAGGCAATCGCCTTTGTGCAGCCAGTTACATATCCGGCTGAAACTGTCGTCAATTATGGAGCCGTCCGAACGGTTCAGCACCAGCAGCCTGCTGTCGCTGCGATTTTCCATCGGCTTTTGTGCGATTAATTCGGCCGGTAAATAATAATTCAGCTCTTCGGTTTCCATAGAGATAAATTATCAGACGTTTGAAAAAATAACAAAAGAAATTCAATGCGGCAGTTTACATAAAAAACGATTTTTCGGCGGAACGAGTTTTTTAAAAAAGTCCGTACGTATCTTTTCCGATAAAAAAACACCGGGACGAATTGATTTTCTTTTTCAGGATAAGGGACAAGCGAGCATGGCACAGGACTTTGAGCGGCTGGCAAGAACGATATCGGGACTTGGGAGGGACGAAGTCGAAAAGAAAATCAGGAATTTCAGGGGCACATTCAGGCTCGATTTTACAGACGAATATCTCAGGGGCCTGACAATCGACTATTTAAGACATATCCTCTTTGCCGCAATGGCCGCAAAATTCAAAAAAGTCAATTGACCATACCTTTAGCCGGTATTTTAACTTTTCAATTTTTTCTGGACAGACCAGTTGTGACATATTAAGCTAATTCGGTATTTTTTTCCGGGCTTTTTTGTTTTATGTCAAAAGCATTTGAGGATTTACGAAACGGTGTTGTTCTGGCCGAGCTGGGCGGATATGGCGACGGGGTTTTCTGCGCTCAATACGGCAAAGGTGCCGCAATAGTCTTCATGGGCACTTATATAATCGATTCAGCCGAGAATATTTATTATCCGCCCCGGTTTGTCTTTTCGCCCGGAAGGAAAAATTATCAGGCGTATCTCAATGAGCACATAAAAGAAGCAAAAAAAAGCGGGGCAAAGGTTGCGGTAAGCGCAATAGGTTCCGAAATTAAAGATGTGACTGATTTCCTTGCTGCCGCCGAGAAGGCGGGCGCCGATTTTGTTTCGCTCTGTGCGCACTCGGCTATGGAGTTTTTCACCGGACAGGGCCTCGGCTACAAACTCTGTATGCCGGAAAACAGGGACAATCTTAAAAAATGGGTAAGCGCAATTCTTTCTGCAACGAAAAAACCTTTTATACTCAAGCCCGGCTCTGTATGGCACGATTATATAATCGAAAGCGTTCGTCTTGCTGCCGAACTTGGCGTGCCGATTTTACACGCAAATCTCGGACTTGCGTATGAGCCGCAGGCGATTGAAACGATAAGAAAACTATCGAAGATATTTGATTTTGTAATCGCAGGCGGCGGAATAACCGGCCTTGACGGCGCAAGGCAGGTCTTAAATGCCGGTGCGGGAGCCGTTTCGGTTGCAAAAGCCGCGATTCAGGACCGAAGCTTCATCGAGCGATTATCAAAAGAATTGAAAGAATAACTTGAACAGTCCCTTTGTATTCTTTACGGCTGATTTAGCGCAATAAAAAAGGCTCACGCAGACAATCCGTGAGCCTGCTGAAGCAAAACCCTTTTGTATCTGAATGTAGAACTATCGGGTTATAAAATAAACATCTCGCTTCAGCGAAACCAAAACCTTGTATAAGAAAAAAAAGAGCAATAAGTATATTATCATTATACACTGAAATATCATTTTTGCAAAGAATTTTTAAAGATTTTTTTTATAAAATCTTAAACCCCTGTCAATAAAGTGCTTATGCAACAAAAATAGGCCAAAACAAGGCTGTAAATGGAACCTGCAAAGTGGATATGTTTTTAGCTTTTTCATTATCTATTGTTAAAATCGAAGTCGCAATTTTTTAATAGGTGCAGTATGAAACCTGCTGATGTTATAAAGCTGATAATATGTTGCGGCGTGCCTTTGGCGATTGGTTTTGCAGGCTCGTTTTTTATGAACTCATCAGACTGGTATCAAACGCTTCAAAAGCCCGCCTTTAATCCGCCAAACTGGGTGTTTGCTCCTGTCTGGACATCGCTTTATCTGCTTATGGGAGTATCCGCTTTTTTAGTGTGGCGAAAAGGCTTGGCCGGCACTGCCGGCAGAGTTGCGTTGGCTTGCTTTATTCTTCAATTACTATTTAACGCGTTTTGGACGCCGATTTTTTTCGGTGCTAAACAGCCGTTAATTGCGTTTGGAGATATTATACTGTTGTGGCTGGCGATAGCTGCGACTATTATCTGCTTTTACAGGGTTTCAAAGCTGTCGGCAGTTCTGCTTGTTCCATATATATTATGGGTCAGCTTTGCCGCGGTTCTGAACGCTTCTATTTGTATGCTTAACCAGTAAGGAATCAGATATGCTAAGTAAACTGTTCAGTGTTACGCTCGAAGGGATTGAAGGGATAATCTGCGAGGTCGAGGTCCATATAAAACGCAGCGGATTTGAAAAATCGCTCATTGTCGGCCTGCCCGATACCGCTGTGAAAGAAAGCATCGAACGTGTTCAGTCGGCAATAACAAATTCAAACTATAACTACCCAAAAACGAAAAGCGTAATCAATCTTGCGCCGGCAGATGTCAAAAAAGCCGGCCCTGCATTTGATTTGCCGATAGCACTGGGAATACTGCTCGGTTCAAAAGCAATTCAAAGTGATTGTGTTAAGGATTTTGTTGTTGTCGGCGAACTTGCTCTCGACGGCAGAGTGCGGCCTGTCAACGGCGTTTTAAGTATGGCAATGGCGGCAGCGGAAAAAGGTTTTACCAGGATGATTGTGCCGCTTGAAAACGTCCGCGAAGCTGCTGTTGTCGAAGAGCTGGAAGTTTACGGCACGGGTTCGCTGAGTCAAACGGCAGAATTCCTTTCGGGAAGGTTGCTGCTCGATTCTGCTTGTGTTGATATTGACCGGATTTTTGAACAGGCTGCCGTTTATGATGTCGATTTTGCAGATGTCAAGGGACAGGAGTCTGTCAAACGTGCTTTAACTATTGCCGCGGCAGGCGGCCATAATATCCTGATGATAGGTCCGCCCGGCGCCGGAAAAACGATGCTGGCTCAAAGACTGGCAACTATTCTGCCTAAATTGTCGCTGACTGAATCGCTGGAAACCACGCGTATTTATTCTTCTGTCGGTCTGCTCGATAGCAAAGCTCTGATGGCGACAAGGCCGGTTAGAATGCCTCATCATACTGCAAGCGGGCCGGCGCTTGTCGGCGGCGGGACAAATCCGCGATGCGGCGAACTGTCGCTTGCGCATAACGGAATACTTTTTCTCGATGAGTTTGCCGAATTCCCCCGGCATGTTCTCGAAATGATTCGCCAGCCCCTGGAAGACAAAAAGGTTACAGTCTCACGTGCAAAAGGCTCGATTACATTCCCGGCCAATTTTATGCTCGTTTCAGCTACGAATCCCTGTCCCTGCGGCTATTTTGGCTCGATGCAGAAGCGATGCAAATGCACGCCGAACCAGATTGAACGGTATATGGCCCGAATTTCAGGGCCGATGCTGGACAGGATTGATATTCATATTGATGTGCCGAGTGTATCTTTCAGCAAGCTTCGCTCAAAACAGGATTCCAGCGATTCTGCGACAATACGTCAGCAGGTAGTTGCTGCAAGAGAAATCCAGAGAAAAAAATTCGGCGAGAAAAAAACCACTACAAACGCTACGATGACACACCGGCAGATAGGCAAATACTGTCAGCTTGACGAGTCGGCGGAAATGGTTTTGAAGAATGCAATGACTGAATTTGGCCTGTCGGCAAGGGCTCACGATAAAATCTGCAAAGTCGCAAGAACTATCGCGGATTTAGAAGAAAAAGAAAACATCAACGCTGAACACATCGCAGAGGCAGTAAGCTACCGAAAACTTGACAGAAGTCTGTAAAAAAATCTAAAATCATTACCTCAAATATTTACGGAACATTTGCACGGGACGGGATTTTCAGGAAACTGAGATGCTTTTAAAGGCCTGGAAACAAGCGGGGCAAAAGAGCTGACCAGAATCAATTCTGACCAACTCAGTTTCTTTAACATTGTTTTTGCCGCAACATTCACAAGTACCCGGCTTTGTCGGGTTGTTTGCCAGTTCAGTTAATTGCGGTTTGACTTGTGCTGTTGTAGTTATTGCCACCTTCGTTTTCTGTGTAGTTTCGGTTGCTGCCTTTTCTTTTGCCTTGTCAAATTGTTCTAAATATTGTTGCGGTTCATGCTCCAACTTATTTTTGACTTGTCTTTCAGCTTGTATTTTTTGCTCAGCTTCGATTCTTGCATGCTTTTCATCTTTTAACAGAGCTTCAGCCCTGTTTCTTGCTTCGATTTGGTCGATTAATCTTTGTTCAAGTCCAGCCAGTTTCTCACTCATTGCTTTTAGTTTTTGTTCAACTTCCAACTTTGCTCTTGTTTCAGATTCAGTCTGCATCTTTGCCTGTTTGAGACCGTCTTTATATTCATTGATTTTTTGCTCAGTGTCAGCTTTGGCTTGCTGAAGCATAGTCTGGTACTCTTGAATTTTCTCGTTGAGTTCTGTCTGCTGGGCTAAAATTTCCTTTTCAACCCCTGCTTTCACCTTCGCAACTAACTCCGAGGTTTCAGCCGCCGATTTTTGTTTTTCCGCAGCCAGTTCTTGAGCGGCTCCACTCTTGACTTTCGAAATAGAATCAGCGTAGGTTCTCGCCTTCTCCTCCATCTCGGATTTGATTTGTGCTTTAGCTTCAGCGGCCTGAATCTTTAGTTGGGTCATTTGTTCTGCCAGGGATTTGACTTCTTGCTGAGCTTCGTGTCTGGCCTTTGCTTCGGCTTGTGCCTGTGATTCAGCTTTTTGTCTAAAGGCGGTCTGGGTTTTTAACTGTTCTTCAAGACGGGCTATTTGTTCGTTTATAATGCCAAGCTGTTTTTCAAGCTCAGCCCTTGATAGGCGTTCTACATTTGTTTGAGCGGAAGATTGCTCCCACAAAGTTTTATATTCCTTGATTTTTTCATCCAACTGTGATTTCACTTCTGCAGATTCTTCCGAAGCTTTGGCTTTGACGTTAGCAATTTCCTGTGCGGTCCTGGATTCCCAGTATTTTTGCTGTTCAGTAATCATCTCAGCAGTTTTATCCTGAGATTTTGTGGCTGCTTCCGCATAGACAGCCGCTTTTTGCTCAAGTTCGGATTTGACTTTCGCAACAGTTTCAGCCGTTTCTGTTTTGAGCCGGTTGATTTGTTCTGTTAAAGCTTTGAGCTGCTGTTGAGTTTCAGAGACAACCTGTTCTTTCTGTTGAAGTTTTAACTCCACATCGTGCTTGTCTTCTGCTATGGCATTTAACCGGCCTTGAAGCTGCAAGACTTCTTGACGCACGCCTGCAAGCAGTTGCTCAGAATCTTTTCTTGACTGACGTTCTAATTCCTCTTTCCTTGCAGATTCCTCGATAATGGTTTCATATTCTTGAATTTTTTCGTGAAGCTCGGATTTTAACTGTGTAATTTGTTCTGTCGCTTGTAACTTGGCTGTTTGCCGTGCTTCAACCTGAACGTCCAGCTGTTCTTCAAGTCGTGCTATCTTCTCACTTAAGGTCCTTATCTGCCGGTCCGCTTCCAAAGTCAGCTGTTTTTGCTCCTCCATCTGCGACTGAACTTGTTGTTTGCCATCTATTTGACTGCTTAATTGCTCTTCAAGCCGGGCCAGCTTTTCGCCCAGATTTTTTAACTGCTGCTCGGATTCCAGCCTTAAATTTCGTTCAGAGCGCACTTCCGAATCAGCTTTTTCAAGCAGGGCTTCGTATTGCTGCCCTTTCTCTTCAAATTGTGTTCTAATGTTCAAAAGCTCCTCTGCTGTATGGGTTTTGACTTCTTCAATTGTCCTGACAGTCTGAGCTTCCAATTTTTGTCTTTCAACATCTAAAGTTTCAGCAGCCTGCAATTGGGTCTTTAAGATGGATTCCACATATATCTTGGCTTTGTCCTCGAGTTCTGATTTAACTTTTGCCACTGTTTCTGCAGCATCGGACTTGATAGATGCTATCCTTTCAGCAGTTACAACTTTGGTCTGGCTTAACTGCTCCGTCAGGGATTTAACCTGCTGCTGTGCCTGCAGTGTTGCCTCTTTGAACTCTTTAGCCTGTGACTCGGCGGTGCTTCTGGCTTCAGTCTGAATGTTGAGCTGCCCCTGGAGTTTGGACAATTGCTCGCCAATCAGTTTTAGCTTCTTTTCAGCCTCAGCTCTTTGCTTTGATTCGGCTTCGGCTTTGGTCTGGGCCTCCTCTCTTGCTATCGTTTCACCCTTTACCCACGCTTTGGCTATGGTCTTGGCCCTTTTCTCAGCCTGGGCGAGGGCCTTTTTCTCAACCCTGGCTTCTGCTTCTCTAACGATAGCATCATGGTTTCTGAGTTTTTCTTCCGCCTTGGTTCGCCGATAAGTTTCTGCCTGCAATTTTGCCTCAGTTTCTTTAATCAGGCGAATATAATCCGAAGACTCATTTTCTAACTGCGATTTAAGTTTTTGAATTTCAACTGCAGCTTCTGATTTTATCCTGGAGACTAAATCATCAGTTTCGGCTTTCCACTTTTCTTTTTCAGTCAGAATTGCTTCTTGCGCTTCGGCTTTTGTTTTTATTATTGAATCGGCACAATTCCTCGTTTTTTCCTCGAGCTGCGACTTGATATTTGCTGCCGCTTCCGCTGCGTCAGATTTGACGGATGCAATCTGTTCGACAGTATCAACTTTAATCTGGCTTAATTGTTGTGCTAAAGACTCGCACTGTTCCTGTGCTTGTGCCCGAGCTTTAGACTCATCGTGAGCAAGCTGTTGGGCTTTGATAAGTTCCTCCCCAATAAGATTGGCCTTCTCGTCAGCACGAGCCCATGCTTTTGTGTGAGTTCGCAATTCCTGCTCTGTCTGTAATCTTGCGTTGCGCTCAGCTTCAAGCTGAGCCTGAACTACTTCTTTTACTTTTGACTCAGACTCAAGAGTTTTTTCCGTTTTAACCAGCGATGATTTTAAAGCTTCGATATTTTGCTCTGCTTGTGCCTTAAATGTTTTTAATTCCTCTTCCAGACCTGCAAGTTTTTGTTGGGCATCAAGTTTGGCCTGTGTTTCAGATGCCGCTCTTGACTGTTCTTTCTGAATTGCCTCACTGTATTGCGATATCTTTTGTTCGGCGTCGGTCTTAGCCTGTTGCTCTGCCTTGAGTATATCTTCCGTTTTGCGTAAATCTTGTGTTTTGATACGCAGCTGGTCCTGAAGCCAGGCGTTTTTTTCACTGGCAGCTTGAAGCTTGTACTCAATTTCAACTTTTTTCTGTTGTTCGAGCTGATTATTCTTCTCGGCCTTTTCCAGCTGGACTTGATATTCTTTGGTTTTCTCTTCGATTACCGACTGTAGTTGGGCAATTTCATCTGCGGCCTGGGATTTGATATGGGCGATGGTGTCCCTGGCTTCGGTTTCCATTTTTTCTTTTTGGCTTGTCAGTGCTTCTAAGGCCTCGGTCTTTGCTTTAATTATGGAGTCGGCATAATCTCTGGTTTTTGACTCCAGTTCAGATTTTACGAGGGAAACTTTTTCGGCAGACTCGGCCTGAATCTGTGCTGCATGTTTAGTCAAAGACGAAATTTGGTCTTGGGCTCGAGTTAAAACCAGCTTTTGTTCTTTTAGTTGCGACTCCGTATTATGCCTGATTTCGATTTCAAATTTTAACTGCTCCTCAAGTCGCGCAATCTGTTTTGCAGTATCTTGTAACTGCTGTTCTGCCTGGCATAGTGACTGTTCTGCCGATTTTGCTTCAACTTCGGCTTGCTCCTGATATGCTTGATATTCTTCTGTTTTCTCTTTCAGCAGTGCCTTTAATCGTTCAATTTCATTTGAGGTCTCAGTTTTGACCCTGGCGATTTCTTTGGCGGCTTCGGCCTCGTATTTCTCTTTTTGTGCGGCTATAGTTTTGATGGAATCGGCCTGAGCTTTGACTATCGACTCGGCATAGTTCCTGGCCTTTGATTCCAGCTCAGATTTGACCTGTGAAATTAATTCCGCACTTTCTGTTTTTATACGGGCCAGTTGTTCGGCGTAAGTTCTGATCTGCTTTTCTGCTTGGGCCTCAATCTCAGCTTTCTCCCGCGCCAACTGAGTCAATTCCTCTCTGTGACTTTGGGTCATCTCTGTGGTTTGGGTTTGAAGTCTGATTATTTCCTCTGCTTGTTCTTCAATTCTTTTTTCGGCTTCAAGCCTTGTCTGTGTTTCGACCTTGAGTTTTTCCTGTGTTTTTGCCAAGGCCTCATCGAATACTTTTACGTTTTTTTTAATCTCAGCTTCCCTTTCGGCAAGCTGTTTCGCTGTAACTTCCAATTGTTTTTGGGCTTCTGCTTTTTGCTCGGATTCAAACTTGAGTTTTGGCTGAAGGTCTGCAATGGTATTATGAGAATCTTTTAAAGCCTGTTGTGCTTGCATTCTGGCCTTGTGTTCAGCCTCACTCTCAGATGCGAGCTTCCGTTTCGCCTCAACCTCAAATATAAATTGTTTCTCAAGCTGTGTGATGTGTTTGTCAGCAGCTTCTAACTGTCTTTCAGCATTGGCCCTTAATTGTGCCTCGTATTTTGCTTTCTCTTGAGCTTCTAAAATAGCGTTTTTTTCGGCACGAGCCTTGGCTTTGGCCTCGGCCTCGGCTTTTTTCCGGGCTTCTGCAAGAGCTCTTTTCTCCTCTTTCGCTTTAGCCCTGGCCTTACTTAAATTGACGCAAGGTACTAAGGGGTGAGAAGGCCAATGTCTTTCTCCGCATATGTTACAGATTGGCACGAACTTTTTATCTGCCGAAGAAACTGCTTCAGATTGGTTCTGTAAAGGTTCCTGTTGCGTCATATCTATTGCTTCCCTGTCTATAATACCGAATAACGAGCGAAAACTCATTTAATAATAGCGGTTTTTCCTATCTTTATAGACCGCAACTTTTAATTCCTCCTGAAATTAATGCTGATAACGCGATCCCTCTTACCAAAAGTTCCCAGACTTGGGCTTATAAGCAGTGAAAATCCTTACCTTGCTCTTTTAGCATAATAGTCAATGTTGTATGATTTTTCAAGCAATTTTTACCATGATTTTACTCCATGGATGAAAAGATGTTTTATTTGAGGAACTCCTGTATACCGTGGCGGATAAGCATAACGGCAATGGCCGCCAGCAGGAGGTGCATCACCTTCGATAAAGCTTTTGAGCCGGCCTCGCCGAGAATCGTTATCAATCGGTACGATTGCCTGAAGACGGCAGCGGCAATGAGAATATTAAGAAGTATCGAAATAATCGTGGCAGGCAAACCGTATTGAGGTTCGAGAACCAGCGACATAGTCAAAACGGCAGGGCCAACGATTAATGGAATGCCAAGCGGGACCGAGCCAAGATTGTCGCCAGGCAATTGCCTTTTCTGGGTCGGGTTGAGAATGTCGGTTATCGAAATGCAAAAGAGGATTGCGCCGCCTGCTATCATAAAATCGGCGATGGTTATGCCCAAAAGTCGGAAAATCAGTCTGCCAACCAGCACAAATACAACGGCGACAATCGAGGCCGTCCATATAGACTGAATTATAATCCGATTCTTTTCTTTTTTATCCAGGCCTTCGGTAAGGCCGACAAAAATCGGCAGCACGCCGAAGGCGTCAACAGCTACGAAAAGCGGTATGAAAGACAGCAGAATATTCCTAATCATTCGGTTTTCTCCTTATCGTCGGCAGAGTCGGAATGCTTGATGTTTTTGGCGTGCTGATAAACAGAAGGTTTTTCCCTTTTGAATTTGGGGCCTCTGCCCGTTTGAATCTGGTGTTCTTCGGACAGGAAATCAATATGCTGCAGCAGGCCCCAGGCGGTGTTCTGCCAGCTCATCTGATAACCTCTCTGATGTGCCTGCTTTTCCATAAGCAGCCGTTTAGACTCATTAAAGACAAGATAATCGATCGCTTCGGCAATCTGCTCAACGCTCGGTTCGCCGGCATCTATCAGTATTCCTCTTGCATGTCTGCCCATAACGATGCCGGGCGGGCATTTCTGGTTTGAATGAATAAGCTCAAGTGCGTAACGGAACTTTGTTGCTATTGCGAGTCTGCCGGAACCTAACGTGTCGGCAAGGATGCCGCTGGAAATCTGCTGCATATTGAGATACGGCAGCAGCATCACATTTGTGGCGCCGTAAAATTCGAGCAGCATCTTTTCCTCAAGAAAAGTATCGAGGAAAACTACGTCAAACTTGTCGAAATCAACATTGTAAAGCGATGTTACTTTGCACCATCTGAGTTTTGTCTCATCAAGTGCCTGGTCGAGTGATTGCTGAAATTGGCCAAAGGGGACACCGTTGCCGGATTTAACAAACTCAGGATGACACTGGCCCGCTACCAGATAGACAATCGAATCTCGCTGGGCCGGCGTGCAGGATTCGGCAAGAAATCTGCCGAAGCCTCTTATGCCGAACGCCAGGCCCTTGTCCGGAGATAAAAGGCCGATGGAGGTTATCACGAAGCGGTTTTTAAGGCCGAATTTTTCCTTTATGGCGAGCCTGTCAAACTGCGACGGATGATGCATTCTTATGCCGTGGTCGATGTGTTTTATCTTGTCGCGCTCGATGCCGTAGATGGGCGATTCGAGAATTCGAATCGCGCTTTCCGTTGTAACGACAAGGCCGTTGCTCCAGCGGGCAAGGTCCTGTATCGCTGTTCGCTGGTGCTGGTCGGGGTTGTCCAGAACCGTGTGCAGATAAACAAGGGTGGTAAGGCCTTTTTCGGCAAACGTTTTTGCCATATTGACGTAATTTACGCCTTCGCCGTCTTTGCTGCTGTCATCGGGGTCAAGACCAAATTCGTGTTGAAGGAGTATAATGGTTTTATTTGAGCCTTCCTTTGCACGGGCGACAATATCATTTGCGGCATCCCGCCACGACCGCGGGTTGTACTGGTCAATAGTCAAATCAACCGGTATATTGTAAGGCAGTCTTTCCTTGTCGATTACAGCTACTCTTATATTGCCCACTTCGCCTGTGAAATGCTCGAGCGCATTTGCCAGGTCTCTGCTGAATGTTCCCACGCCGCACCTTCGCGGCGGATATGTGCCGACTATTCGAATATTATAAGCCATGATTAAACCTGTAATTTAGTTGTTAATCTTATTTCATCAAAGAACGGAGTTTTTCTTTGTTCGACGCAGCGGGCCGCATAAAGATACATCGCCGCCGACCAGCTTTGCCAGTCTTCACCGGCAGGTGTCCCGTCCTTCGCCCTGTACCATTCGTTAAAACCAAAGTCCACTTTTGCCTCTTTGCTTTTGTTTATAAGGTGAGTAAGAACAATTAGTTTTTTTTCGGCAAGTTTGTATTGACCTGCGGCAACGAGTGCAGCAATGTAGAAGCCGCAGGCGAACGGCCAGATTCCGCCGTTATGATATTCACCCGGCCGGTTGTATTTTTCATAGCGGTCTATCCAGTCAGGCTCGCCCGGCCTGATATACGGGAACAGGCATGGCGGCAAATCGACTGCAAGGTCGCCTGTGGTTTTTAAATTTTTGCATTCGGTTTCAATCCACGTCACAATTTCTTTTGCGCGTTTTTTCGATGCTATGCCCGAAAGTATCGCCAGACTGTTGCCGACAAGGTCAAACCTCTCGCTTCTATAAACTTTATATGACCACAGCGCATAATAAGGTCTGTATTTCAGCACTAAACCTTCTGGGCGATGCCGCTGCTGACGTTCGGCGGTGACGGCAAAACGGTCCATCGCTTCGCTAAGCTCCTCGGCTTTTTCATCGAGGTCGAAAAGCCGAAGATAGATATAAACAATCGTGTTTACATAAAGCCCGTAACCTTGTACCCACTGCTCATCGCGCCAGTCGCTTGTGGGGTACTGTGCGACCATGAGTCTGTCCGAAGGACTTTGGTGTTCCATCCACTGCAGGGCTTTCACAGCCGCGCCTTCGAGAAAACCTTCGTCACCGGTTACTTTGCGGTAAAGACCGACAGCCATCAGGAATAAAGGCGTAGTGTCGCTTGCGCCGCGGTCCTCTTTGTCGTTAACAAGCGATGGAATATGACCGTGCCGCGTCTGGTTCTGTGCGGCAGTTTCAAGAACGTGTTTGAGCGTCTTTAAAAGTTTTACTTCACCCGATACAAGCACTCCGAGCGAAGAAATCATCATATCGCGGGTGTATGGTTCAGGATAACCCCAGCCGGCAGTTCGCGGCAGACCGCGGCAGGGGCCGCGATTATTGTGCAGCATAACTTTTAATGCCGCCTGTCGGGCCTTTGCTGCGAGTTTTTCGTCTTTTTTCTCCATCAGTCGATGCCGAGCCTTTCGGATATTATTTTTACAAACTTTTTAGCGACAATCCTGTAGTCGTAATTTTCAACGACACGTTTTCTGCCGGCCTCGCCCATCGTTTTGCATAACGCAGGATTGTTCATAAGCTCCAGCAGATATTTTGCAATGTCGTGTATGCTTGCACGGTAGTCGACGGTACGCGGCTTTTTGAAGATAACCTTGCTGCCGGGCTCATAGCCTGATTCGCTGCCGACAATCGTTTCCCGCAGACGTATCTCCTGCGCCACTTCGGCCAGAAATGCCGTTTCGCCGTGAACCATCGTATCGAGCATGCCCATCGCCTTTATGCCTATCACCGGTTTTCCACAGGCGTTGGCTTCGACCTGAGTCATGCCAAAACCTTCCAACCTCGAAGGCGCTGCGTAAATATCGCAGGAGGCTATAAGGTAAGGCATAAAGTTTCTTGATATTTTGCTCGTAGTGTAAACGACATTTTTTTCAATTCCCAGGTGCGTCGCAAGCTGCAAATCCGCAAGGTTCTGCTGTTCGGTGCGCGGCTGCGGCCAAACCTTGCAAACGTATTTCCAGTCGGGGGCTTTGGTATCATTAATTGCAAGAGCCTGCATTACTTCCTGAGCGCCTTTTGAAGCTGCATCGCCGCCGACGGTAAGTATCATAAGCTGGTCTTCAGAGACGCCAAGAGCTTCGCGAACAGTGGTAATCTTGGGGTCTTTTTTATCACGAGGACAAAACGAATCAGTATCGCAGCCTACTGGCAGAACCTCGATGTTTTTGCCGCTCAGGCCGTCGCGGATATAAACCTTCTTGACCCAGTTGGAGGTTACAAGTATGAGAGGCAAATCTTCGAGAATCTCTCTGTAATTGGCGATGTAGCCGTTAGCGACAAGCCACGGCACAGGAACGTCGCCATACCTTTGTGGATGCAGAACAAGGTGGGGCGTATGGCCCCAATAGCCAATGCCTACAACAACGTCGGGCTCAAACCAGCGGTAATACCACTCTTTTTCCTGCGCGGATTCAAAATTTACCGCGCGAGCCTCGACGCCCAGCTCTTTGAGCCCTTTATAAAGCAAATCTCCCTGTGTTGCCAGGCCTCCCGGCGAAGGCGGATAATCGTAGAGTACAAGCACTTTCATTTATTCAGCTCCTGTTTAAAAAATCTTTTCAGTGTCTTCAGGTTTTTCGATGAGCCAGAAAGCCTCGATTTTCGAGGCAGCTTTTGACTCGAAACTTTCAGCAGAAAAACCATAGTTGCTGTTTATGATATCTTTTTTCTTTTGCCAAACGTTTTTCGCCGGCTTAATCATAATGTCCGCACTTTTTATCGGCCGGGGCGGGTATTTTTTCCCGCCGTCTTCGTATGCAAAAAGCAAAAGCCGTTTGGCCTTCAGTTTTCCTTCTTTCCAGAGCGAAAAAACCGCCTGCCATGTTTCTTCATGACGACGATGTCTCGTATATTCGCCCTTGGGACTGTGGGTAAGAATTATATCAAAATTCCTTTCGGACAGTGTATTTAAAATAGCTGCCTGGACCTCTTTCTGCTCCAGAGGCTTTTGGTCGGGACTGTCGTCAAGGTCAGCCATAAAGCCTTCTGCCTTGAGTATATTCATTACCTTGAAGAATTTCGGGGCTCTGTCAGGGTCACTCTTGCGGCAGAGTGTTAAAACTGTCCATTTAATTTCAGGATAGGTCAGAATAGTGCCGCCTGCCCATAAGGTCTCGTCGTCCGGATGGGCTGCTATTACCACAGCGGTTTTTATGCCGGAAAAGACATCTTTAATTGCGATTTTGACCATAACCTTATTCTATTAAAAATAGTTATAATTTAAAGAGGTTTTTTCCCGTTGCTATTGCCCGCACAACGCAACAGAGGTATTCCACAAAATATTTAGCCGCCGGTTTTACCGGCGGTTTTCATTCTGTGGCGGGGGGGTTGTTTCTCAATTTTCGACTCTTCCTTTTCTCCGTTTCAACAGCCGGGGATACGATGTTCCTTTCCCGGCTCACACGCCTGCAAAAAATTTGTTGACCCCGCACCGGAGAATTATTGAATAAAAAATGGTGCGGGGTTGACAAGGTAAAATGTTCCTGCTACGATTTGGCGACTTCCGGAGGATTGAAGACAGTAGAGGTTTAGTTTAAAAGAATAAAGGTGCAAGAGGTAAAAGAAGAAAGAGGTTTAAAATGAAAGCCGGTAAAATACCTGCCATAGCGGTCTTATTATTGTCTTTTTTCATCCTGCCTGAATTCGTCCAGGCCAGACATTCATAATGATTCGCTACTTGTCCAATTTTAGAACATTTATGTATTGAATATTGAGTCGGGATTTGAGTATATGGGGCAGTGTTAGGATATAATGGCAAAGCAGTATTAACAGTTTCAAAATCAAGATAATAAGCAGGAAATTCTATTTCATCTAAACTATCTTCAAGACTATTTTCTACAATATGCTGATTTTCTGAGACTGCTCTTCTTACAATTTCTTGGTTCCGAGGCAGTCCAAAATCATCAGGTATCTCTGATACCTCAATAATTCCTTCTTCTGAGAAAGCCGTTAATTGATGTTCACGAAAATAAGGCAGTTCAAAAATATGATGCTCATCATTCTTGCCAGTACAGTCACCAAACAAATCACAACCTCTGCAATTGAAGATAAGGTTAGCTTTTGGCTTTCTGCTGCTTAAAATTGTTCTCTCAACATCATCACAGCGGGTCAGAAACTCATTTGTCATATTCCCACTATTTCTATAGGAATACTAATTTTTTTCTTGACTTTTTTTGCTCAATAAAGTAGCCTCAAATTGTTTTCGAAATGGCAGCGAATTATTTTGTGTAAGAGATATAGAGATATAAAGAATAATAAAGGTGAGAGATAAAAAAAGGAAGAGGTTTAGAATGAATGCCGGCAAAATATCTGTAATAACGGTCTTGTTATCACTGTTGTCTTTTTTTATCCTGTCTGATTGCGCACTGGCCAAATACTCAGGCGGGTCGGGAACCGCCGGTGACCCATACAAAATCGGCACGCCCGCGGACCTGCTGGCGCTGGGGACAAATACAGGCGACTACGACGCAAATTTCATTCTCACGGCTGATATTAACCTTGCCGACTCCGGTCCCTTTACCACCGCCATCATCGCGCCCGATACGGACAACTCGGCTTCGGGCTTCCAGGGCGTTCGGTTTAGCGGCGTTTTCGATGGCAACGGCCATACAATCAGCAATTTGACCATAGATTCTAATGGCGCTGGAAATGATTATTTAGGCCTGTTCGGGCGTGCCTACAGCGGCGAGATAAAGAATCTCGGTCTCGAAGATGTCAATATCGCTGGTGATGATAATTCAATCTACCTCGGCGGGCTGGTGGGATACAACTGGCTGGGCATTATCAGCAACTGTTATTCAACAGGCAAGACAAGCGGCGGAGATAATTCGGGGTATCTCGGCGGGCTGGTGGGACAGAACGAAAATGGCAATATCAGCAACTGCTACTCGACAGGCGCCGTTACAGGCGGAGATAATTCGGGGTATCTTGGCGGGCTGGCGGGATATAACAACGGTATTATAAGCAACTGCTACTCAACGGGCGCCGTCACAGGCGGAGATAATTCGGGGTGTCTCGGCGGGCTGGCGGGATATAACAACGGTATTATCAGCAACTGCTATTCGACAGGCGCCGTTACAGGCGGAACCTATCTCGGCGGGCTGGTGGGATGGAACAGCGGCGGCAGCATCAGCAACTGCTATTCGACAGGCGCCGTTACAGGCGGAACCCACTCAAATTATATCGGCGGGCTGGTGGGATGGAACAGCGGCGGCACTATCAGCAACTGCTATTCGACAGGCTCTGTCAACAGCGGAATTAGTTCACAATCCCTCGGCGGACTGGTGGGATATAACGGCGCCGGTATCAGCAATTGCTATTCGGCAGGCACCGTCAGCGGCGGAGCCGGGTCATCCAACCTCGGCGGACTGGTGGGAACAAACAGCGGCGGCACTATCAGCAATTGCTATTTTCTCGCCGGCAGCGGGCCGAATAACGGTAACGGAACATCGCTGACGGACCCGAATATGAAAAAGCAAAGCAGCTTTTCCGGCTGGGATTTTGTCGGCGAGACGATAAACGGGCCGAATGACATCTGGGCGATAATCGAAGGCGTCGATTACCCCAAACTCAGCGCATTAGGCACATACTCCGGCGGGACGGGAACCGCCGATGACCCCTTCCAAATCGCAACCGTTGCTGACCTGCTGACACTGGCCACGAATACGAAAAACTACGACAAATCCTTCATTCTTACGGCTGATATTAACCTTGCCGAGGCCGGTCCTTTTACCACTGCCATCATCGCGCCCGATACGGACAACTCAGTTGCGGGCTTCCAGGGTGTTTTCTTTACAGGCGTCTTTGACGGCAACGGCCATACAATCAGCAATATGACAATAGATACCGGCGGTGCCAAAAACGATTATTTAGGCTTGTTCGGGCTTGTTATCGGCGGCGAGATAAAAAATCTCGGGCTCGAGGATGTCAGCATCACCGGCGGAAATAATTCATCTGCCCTCGGCGGGCTGGCGGGAAATAAGGTAGATGGCGATGTCAGCAGTTGCTATTCAACAGGCGCTGTCAGCGGCGGAGCTGGCTCATCGTATCTCGGCGGACTGGTGGGATGGAACAACGGCAGCAGTACCAGCAACTGCTATTCGACGTGTACCGTCACAGGCGCAAGCATTTCAACGTATCTCGGCGGGCTGCTGGGACAGAACGTAAGCTGCAATATCAGCAATTGCTACTCAACGGGCGCCGTCACAGGTGGAGATAGTTCAGAGGACCTCGGCGGGCTGATAGGATATAACGATAACGGCAATATCAGCAATTGTTATTCGAGCGGTGATGTAAGCGGCATGTACGACGTCGGCGGGCTGGTGGGAGGGAACAGCAGCGGCATTATCAGCAATTGCTACTCGATAGGCGCTGTTACGGGCGGAGATAATTCACAGCGGCTCGGCGGGCTGGTGGGAGGGAACAGCAGCGGCATTATCAGCAATTGCTACTCGATAGGCGCTGTTACGGGCGGAGATAATTCATACTACCTCGGCGGGCTGGTGGGATATAACAACAGCGACATCAGCAATTGCTATTCGAGCGGTGCCGTCATCAGCGGAGATGATTCAGACGCTCTCGGCGGACTGGTGGGAGATAACGCCGGCATTATCAGCAACTGCTATTCGATAGGCAATATCACCGGCGGAGCCGGTTCGACCCAACTCGGCGGGCTGGCGGGAAGAAATGTCGGCGGCGGCGTTATCGGCAACTGCTTTTCGAGCGGCAAGACAAGCAGCGGAACCGATTCACAAAAAGTCGGCGGGCTTGTGGGATTCAACGACGACAGCTATATTTACAATTGTTATTCTACAGGCAATGTGAACAGCGGCGGAGGCGCTTCACAAAATATCGGCGGGCTGGTGGGAGATAACGGCAGCGGCGCCGGCAATATTGAAAATTGCTATTCCACAGGCGATGCAAACGGCGGCGGAGGCTCTTCAGCAAATATCGGCGGACTGGTGGGAAATAATAACGGCTCTATCTACAGTTGCTACTCGACAGGCACTGCCGGCGGCGGCACATCCTACGTCAACGAGTTAGTGGGATATCACATCGCTGGTGGCGGCGGCCCTGATATTATCAGCAATTGTTATTTCCTTGGCAGCAGCGGACCGAATGACGTCAACGGAACACCATTGACGGATAAACAGATGAAACAGCAAAAAAGTTTCGAGGGCTGGGACTTTGAAGATATCTGGTGGATAAACGAAAAAATCAGCTATCCCAAACTTTACTGGCAGTTCGATGTTACCAAATGCACCGTAACGGCAGGCAGCAAGGCCAACAAAGACAAAATTTCCTTTTCAGGGGCAATGGACGCCGTGACTGTCGATTTCAACGACGCTAATAATACTATCAGGGTCACTGTTTACTCAAACGATATAGTCAATATCTTCGACCAGAACTTCCCCATCGACGCCAATACCTTTAAAAAAGGCAAATACAATTATTCCAAGACCGTCGGCGGCGTAAAGAAATCTTTCACTTATGATGTGAAAACCCGCAAATTCGCATTTGCGGCAAGTGACGTTAATCTGCTGGGGCTCGATTGTCCGGTAACCGCAAAGATTGATATCGGCGATTACGACGGAATAGCCGAGCTTGACGAGGCGATAGTCAACGGGTCGAGGGTACCGATACCAATTAAACTAATGAATGGAGTTAAGAACGTCCTGAGGGTTGATAAGTGCACGGTCAAACAAAACAATAAACCCAACAAAGACCAGTTGACCGCCGGCGGTGCATTCGCGGTAAAAAATCCAGACCCTTGTATGGCAAACTGGATTACCGAAGGCCTTGTTATTACTTTGGGCTCGCAGCAGTTTGATATACATAAGAACAGTCTCAAGGCCGGCAAAGGGATGTTTTCCTGCTCGAACGTCAAAGTAACAGACCCAAATGCCACAGCCGCTGCGACGTTTAACTTTAATCTGTGTTCTTTCACGCTGACAATAAAGAACGCGAATATTCCGCCAGTCTCCGGCGATGTTGATTTCGGTACG
>Ga0315286_10000030_pt1 | contig 86163 bp, 73 predicted proteins | sample YL17G10_0_MG_FD_205038 | JGI IMG/M metagenome (GOLD analysis project Ga0315286, IMG submission 205038) | Sediment microbial communities from Yellowstone Lake, YNP, Wyoming, USA - YL17G10_0 | ecosystem: Environmental > Aquatic > Freshwater > Lake > Sediment | place: USA: Wyoming | collected...
TGTGCGCATCGGTCTGAGGCGGCCGTCCTGAATCGTCCGCGTTCACTACCTAGAGCTCTGCGTGGTACACCCGCGACTCGCTTCCCACGCGATTGAAGGCGATGCGCTCTTCGTCGGGCGAGTGCTTGGCCCGGCCGATCGTGAACAGGTCATCCTCGCTCAACTCAGCGGCCGTAAGGCGAATCAACCCCGCCCCCCTGGGTATCGCGCCGGACGAGGGTTGGGGCCGGCGCAGGGTCGGAACAGGGGACTGCAGCGGAGCCTGAGTAGGCGATGGCGACGGTAGGGAAGTGGGCAGAGCGATCGCAACGGGCTCTGTGCTGTGAGACGGCGTGGCAAGTTCAGGAGGCGGCGAAGGAAGAGTGGCGGGCACTGGCGTGGGCATGAGGGCTGCCTCTTTAGTCGAGCCCTCCGTGGCTGGGGAGATCGCACCTTCCGGTGAGACAACCACCGTAACCACCCGTGAGGTGACGACCATGGTCACGAATAGCGGCGTTTTGGCCGTTCCTGTCGGGCCGCCACCGCCCAGGAGCAGGTAGGCTCCCGTGCCGAGAAGGGCCAACAGCACTGCGACGATGGCCGTGACCAGGATCGCCAGGAGCCGCCTCCGGCGCCTTTGCCCCTCAGGCCCCAGTAGGGCCACGCCTGCCGGTGTCGGAGTTGGGGTTGCTTGCTTGACTCGCGCGCGAGCGGCGGCAGAGGGTGCCTCAGAAGTCTGGAACTGGCGCAATGCAGCAGCAAACTCGCCCGCCGTCTGGTAGCGATCCTTGGGCTGCTTGGCCAGCGCCCGGTTCACGATACCCTCCAGGCCGGCGGGGACCGAAGGGTTCACCTGACGCAGGGGGGGAGGAGGCGTCTGCATCTGCTTGTATATCAACTCCATCGGCGTCTCGGCCCGGAAGGGGGCCTGGCCGCTGAGCATCTCGAACAGGACGATCCCCAGCGCATAGATGTCGGTGCGGCCGTCGGTTGACTGTCCTTCTGCCTGCTCAGGCGCCATGTAGGCGGGTGTCCCAATGCTGGCTCCGGTGTGGGTCAGTTGGGTGCTCTCGTGCAGCGCCTTGGCTATGCCAAAATCGGTAAGCAGGGGACGGCCGTCCTCGGCCATGAGGATGTTGCTCGGCTTGACGTCGCGGTGAATCAAACCTCTCCGGTGGGCGCTGTCCAGAGCATCGGCCACCTGGGCAGCGATGGAGACGGCACGTCCTGGCTCCACCGGCCCAAACCCGATCAGGTCGTGCAGCGAGCCACCGGGCACATAGTCCATGATGATATAGTACACGCCGTGGTCCCTGCCAGCATCGTATACGTGCAGCAGGTTGGGATGGCTGAGGGCGGCCACCGCCAGCGCCTCCCTTCGGAACCGGGCAATGAACTCCTGGTTCTGGGCCAGATCCCCCCGCAGTACCTTGATGGCGACGTAACGATTGAGCGACTCCTGGAAGCCCTTGTACACCACGGCCATCCCGCCCTCGCCAACGCTCTCGAGGATCTTGTACGCGCCGAACGATCTACCGATCAGTGGATCCATCTTCTTACTCTCCCGGCCCTGAGTAGTTGAACTGCCACGGCGAAGCCTCCGAGGAGAGCTTGGTCTCCGTCCGAGCCTGCACCACCACCACGCTCCAAAAGTACGTGCCCGCTCCGGCGGTCTTGACCTGGGGAACGTCATCGAGGCGGACTACCGCATTCGTTTCCCGTCCCAGAGGGTACACGCCGGCGTGTGTTTGTCCCTCCTGCCAGATCAGCACCTGGAACGCTTCGTCAGCCCGCAGTGCCCGGGGATAGCTCCATTCAAACGTGGTTGAGCCGTGCAAGGATGCAGCGTTCTCCTCCCGCGGCGCCAGCAGAATGGGCGCCGGAACAGAGGCCGCGGTCGCCGCCGGCTCTGCGGTAGGCGGAGCTGTGCCCGTGGAGCCGGACGCGGCGGTCGGCTTCAGCGGAGTGTTCGTCGGCGCCAGCGTGGCCGTTGGCTGGGCAGGAGTCGCCGTCGATGTGGATGCCATTGTTCCGGTGAACACAGGCGTCGTCCGCAGTGTGGGCACAGGGGACTCGATCACCGGCGGCGTTGGGGTCATTGCCGCCGACGGTGTCGCAGTAGCCGAAGGTGCCAGCAACGAAGGCAAGATCAACGCGCCCACCGCCAGAAAAGCCAGGAACGCCGCCGCACCCAACAGAATCGGCAGCAGCGGAATGGCACGGCGCGGCACCTTGGCCGATGTGGACACCGGCACGACACCATCTTGAGGGCCGACGACAAGCACGGTAATGTTGTCGCTACCTCCTCGTTCGACGGCCTTGTCTACGAGCAACTTGACCGATTCCTGAGGAGGGTGCTCCCGGACGATCTGTTCAATCTCCCGATCCTCCACGAGGTTGGACAGGCCATCCGTGCACAGCAGGAGGCTGTCGCCCTCAGCCAGCGTCCCTTCAAACAGATCTGGCTCCACCGAGGGCCTGGAACCCAGTGCTCGAGTCACCAGATTACGCTGGGGGTGGTGGCGCGCTTGCTCGGGTTTGAGCAACCCCGACCTCACCTGTTCCGCCACCCAGGAATGATCCTCCGTGATCTGCGCGATGCCCTTCCTGCCAATTTTGTAGGCGCGGCTGTCGCCCACGTTAGCCACGTACACCTTTTGCCCCAGGACCACAGCGGCTACCAGGGTCGTCCCCATCCCCGCCCGGGTCGCGTCCGCTTGAGCCAGTTCACAGATCTTCTGGTTGGCAGCTCGGAACGCACGGACCAGGCTAGTTCCCGTGTCGTGGGCCGTGTCTCCCAAGTAGTGCTGCTTGACCAGCTCGACGGCCTGCTTGCTGGCAACCTCCCCTGCTTGATGTCCCCCCATTCCATCCGCCACCAGATACAGCCCACCTTTGAGCTCACGCTGGCGGGGATCCGACGGAACGTGGTGGTCAACATAGTCTTCGTTGTGGGGACGCACGCGCCCGACCTCTGTCCGCTGGGCGACGTCCAGACCCCCGCCACCGGGGTGAGATGGATCCTCGCTCCCACCGGATGGGTCCGCCTGGCCACCTACGCGCCTGGTTTTTCTGCCCATCTGGCCCTCCACGATTTCGCCTTACGCGAAGAGATGCACACGCCCGCCCGTCCTCTCACACGACGTCCTTCCGTTGCTGGAAGAAAACGATCAGCACCAACAGCCCCAGTATGATCGCTCCCATCACGGCCCACCGGCTGAACAGGCTGCCTTTGAATGCCCGGCCATAGTTCTCAAAGATGGCCTTCAGCCGCCCTTCCGCCCCTTGGATCGCTTGCTCCCGGCCGCGCTGCCAGTCGGCTTTGGCGTCACCCCAAGCGGTCATCTCATCGGCGTATTGGTCCCCTTGTGTTTCCCGCGCCTTCTGGTATTCGTCCCCTTGTGCTTCGCGCTGGCCCTGATACTCATCGCCCTGCGCCTGCCGTTGGTCCTGGTACTTCGCGCCTTGCTCTTTGCTTCGATCCATGTAGGCCCCCATATCCTGCTGGTTGCCTGGCGTAGGTAGGGGCGTTGGCGACGGATACGGCGTGGGTGAGGGGTAGGGCGTCCGCGATGGATACGGCGTCGGCGTCGGCGGCTTGGCCGGCTCTACCTGAGCCAGCGCTGCCTTGCCCTTGTCATCGTAGTGGTCCGGGCTCAGGATTCCCGGAAAGTCGGCACAGGTCTCAAAGATGGCGGACCCCATACACAGGCAGCCTTCCGCCCTCTTGGAGGCGTCGCTTTCCTTGAGGAGTGTGTTCCAGCCCACGCGGCCGGCATCGTCATTCTTGGGCCGATTGTCCCAGCACGGATCTTGCACCAAGTTGTCGCCAACTGCGCTGATATTCACCAGGCCCTCGAACGCCCAGCGTGTGGAGGCCACGAAGCTGATCGCCTCTCCGCCAGGTATCAGGTCGAGAGGCAACAACGCACCGGCAAACATGAACTGCGGCACGAGGACGACGATGACGAGCAACATCGCCACATTCAGGTTGGGCGCGCCGGCTGAAATCGCCAGCCCGAAGAGGTAGCCCGACAGCGTTCCCAAGAAGAGGGTGAAGTACATTGCCAGGTAGGCTCCTGGGCCTGGAAGCTGTGGATTGACCAGAATAACCTTGAACAGCAGCAACATCAGCGCCTGATAGGCTGCCAGAATCAACCCGATCCACACCTTGGAGAGAATGTACGGCCCGATCTTCAGACCCACGATCCTCTCCCGTTTGAAGATCTCGTTCTCCCGGACGATCTGGAGCACCGAGCTGATCGCACCCGTCAGGATGGGGATCAAGGCGCTCATGAAGAACATGGTGATGATCTTGCCAGGGTCACCCTCGACGGGGTCGAACAGCTTCCTGCCCCACATAAAGTCCATTACCCCAATGACCGGAGCCACGAGCAGCATAAGCGCCAGGCTCAGCCTGTCGCGCTGCATGATCTTCAGATTCCGCGCCGACAGGATGCTGAGCTGCCTCAACGCGCTGACACGGCGGCCCGCCCCGAGCGAGACGCGTCTCTCCGCGGCCCTCGGCATCGGTCCCCCGACGGGGGTGGCCCGTCTACCCCGCCGCAGCCGTTCTACCACATATCTCTGATACTCGGGCGAGCGCCGGAAGCGTTCCTGCCATTCTTCAGGACTGCCGCGCTTTTCGTCCTCGAGGATGATATAGATGTTGTCGAACTCCATGTCCTTCTCGCGGCGCTCACGGTCCGTTCGATGGCGGTCAAAGTAGGTCAGCGCATCCTCCGGAGGACCGTAAAAGGCGATGCGTCCACCACGCACCAAGAAGATGACCTTGTCGCACATCATGACGTTCTTGGTGGCGTGCGTGATCAGGACGATCGTTCGCCCCTGGTCGGCCAGCCGGCGCATCAGCTTCATCATGTTGTACTCGGTGCCCGGGTCCAGGCCCGACGTCGGCTCGTCCAGGTAGAACAGCCGGGGCTTGGTCAAGAGCTCGACGCCGATGGACACCCGTTTCAACTGCCCGCCCGACAACTTGTGGATGGGCAGATCTTTGCGTTCGGCCAGATCCAGGTCCTCCAGCACCTCGGCAATCCTCTGTTGCCGCTCCGCGGACGACCAGTCGGCCGGCATTCTGAGCTGAGCTGCGTAGTCCAGGGCCTGATGGACCGACAGCTCCATGTGAACGATGTCCTTCTGGGGCACATACCCCATCTCGTTGCGAAAGAGGTCAAAGTTGTGGTACAGGTCGACGTCGTTCACCAGAACGGCACCATGGCTCGCCGGCCAGAAACCGTTCATGGCGTTCATTAGCGTGGATTTGCCAGCGCCGGAGAGGCCTACCAGCGCGACGAACTCTCCAGGGTAGATCGACACGGAGATGTCCTGCAGCAGATTCTTGTCCTTGGACACCCACTGCTGGAGCCCCACCGCGTCCAGGCGCACCCCCTTGTCTGCCAGTTGCCGGATCCCTCCCTGCCGCAGATCGAGAACCACCGGCCCGATCTGGATCTTGTCCCCTTCTTTAAGCCAGACCTCGCCCTCAATCCTCTTGTCGTTCACAAACACGCCGTTGGAACTCTTGAGGTCGCGGATGCGGTAGCGATCGACCCCCATACGCTCGATGATGGCGTGATAGCGGCTGACCCGCGGGTGGTCGAGAATGATCTGGTTGTCCTTCGCCCGGCCGATGCGCACCGGCTCGTCGTCGGTGGGGAGCCGCTCGGTGATGACGTCCACCTCCGCCTCTTCCACAGCCACGAAGCCGATGGCCTGGCGATACTGGAGGGCGACCTGGTCGGTGATGTGCAGCACATCGCCGTCGACTAGATCCTTGTATTGGACACGCTGGCCGCTGTACAGCAAGCCGTTGACACCGCCCTGGTCCACGATGCGATAGGTGGCGCCGGTCCATTGAAGGCGGGCATGCTGGCCCGAGACCACCCGGACCGGAATCACGATGTCGTTGCCCGCTTGCCGCCCCAACTGGATTTCCGGTTTGTCGAGCGGCAGCTTGACCACCCTGCCTTCGTAATAGGCAACGAGCCCCGGTCCCGGTTGCGCCGAGATGCGTACCCGCTCCCCCAGCACCGGTGGTAGGGGGGCCTCGGCGCTGGGCAGGCGCACCGCCAACCGGAAACTGCCCATCTGCACAACGTCGCCGGGCCGCAGGGGCCACGGGCGCCGAGGAGGCAACGGCTGGCCATTCAACAGAGTGCCGTTGGCAGACCCCAGATCCTGAATGTGGAATCCATGTGGGGTAGAGCTCAGCGAGGCATGGCTCCGTGAGATGCGGCGATCGTCGAGGACGACGTCGTTTTCCCCGCCGCGCCCCAGGACGATGGTCGGCTGCAGAATCGGATGCTCGTCCACGGTGCCGGCCACTTGGACCTGCAGGATCCCGTAGTGCATCGGTGAAGGCGACATTGGCAACTTACTCCACACGACCATGAGAGGGTGATGACTTGAAGCCGGCCAGGAGCGCTCTAAAAGTGCCGCCCAAGACCAAGGCAGCCACACCTGCCGACACGAGATACACCCCTGGCTTGATTGAAACGGCGACGAGATCGCGGCCATAACGACTGTAGAGTTCCAGCAGACTGATGCCCAGGAGCTTTTGTGTTCCCAAGCGGTAGTAGCCCTGGAGCTGACCGAACAGCACGACGGCGATCCCCGTGCCGAGAAGCGCCTGCGCGACGCCCCCGGACAGCCCCCATCGCTTTGAGGCCACATCCAGGCCGACGAAGACCAGGGCCAGCACGCTCGCTCCGAGAAACAGCCACAGCAGCCCACTGTCGGCACCGCTGTAGGCACGGTCGACTACCGTGCCGAGGAATGGCAAGCGCACCTGGAGCTGCACCCAGTCGCGCCAGGCCCCCAGAAGCACCAGCGCACAGCCCACGGCTACGATGCCCCGGCTCAGCCACATCGCGAACGTCCACAGCGACAAGGTGGACCGGCCTGACAATGCCGCGCGCTCATCGCCTGCCCGGACCGGCTGTCTTGGGGGCTCTCTCGGAGGAACGGGCCTCAGCTCGTCCTGCAGCGACAGGCGTGCCCGGCCGATCGTCACCACCACACCCGGGCACAGGATCTCGGCAACTCCCGGCCGCAAGCGCACACCATCCATAGCGGTGCCATTCGTGCTGCCCAGGTCCACGATTAGCCACCGCTCACCGGTGCGGCGTAGTTCGGCGTGACGCCGCGAGGCCTGGGGATCGTGTAGGATCAAGTCGCAGTCCGCCCCACGGCCGATGGTGAACGTGCCGCGCTCCAGGCTCAAGGGGAGACTCGTGCCTGTGCCCTGATCTACGAGGAGAAGCATACCCTGGGCACCACTTCCCTAGCGGGCCCAGTCCATCTGCGCCAAGTCCGGCCAATCGGGGTCGAACTCGGCGTCAAGGAGCTTGCTCGCTACCCCACCGATGCCTGAGGTCACCCATACTGCACCCCTCCCTCCGCGGTCCGAACGGAAGGCAATCCGCAGCCCGTTGGGCGACCACACCGGCATGATGTCGGTGGTGGGGTTGTCCGTGATCCGCCGCAGCCAAGAACCATCGGAATTGATGACATAGATCTCCCAATTTCCATCGCGGTCTGAATGGAAAGCGATCTGCCCGCCGTTCGGCGACCAACGAGGGGCCGCGTCGTTAGCGTGCGTGGTGATCAGGCGCGGGTTGGACCCGTCGGTGCCGGCCACCATCAACCCGCACTTCCCTCCCCCAGCACAGCCTCGAAAGACGATCTGTTTGCCTGAGGGCGACCATGCAGGAAACTCGCCCTTTCCAATATCGCGTCGGTCGGAGCCGTCGCGGTTGATCACATGCAGGATGTCCTGCTTGCTGTTGTAGAATGAGATGCGCTGTCCATCGGGTGAGAAGGTGGGATAGCCGTGCTCGCGAATGCTGGTCAGTTCCGTGTCGCCGGTGCCATCGGTCTTGATAAGCCGTAGGCCAAAATGGTCAGAGGCCCAGGAGAAGTACACGATCCACTCTCCATCCGGAGCGAGGTTCGGCTCGCTGGCTTGGTCAGTCACGAAAGCTGCACGGCCGCCGATCGCGTTCACAAGGTACAGATCGTGCTGGTCGCGGGTTTTGTCGTAGATGCCCATCAGCAGCCGCCCCCCGACAGGTCCTGGATTCGGCAAGGGTACGTTCTGTCCAGGGAATACCTGTTTCAGCAGCGCCTGTATCTGCGGCTGCTGCAATTCTGGGAAGGAGGCAGCGACCACCTGCGGAAGCTGGGCCGGGTCCACCCCGGGGAATAGGGAGCCGATCATGGCCTGGAGCTGCTCCGGAGGCATCGACTGGAGCTGGGAGCCAAGTACCTGCGGCATCTGCTCCGCCGAGACCCCGGGGAAGGCAGCTGCCACCAGGGCCGGCAACTGTTCCAGGGCACCGCCCGCGCCCTGTGGTGGGGTTGGCAACGCCTGCGGCTTGGCCGGGGGCGTCGCCTTGGGCGTTGGCTTGGACGTCTTGGTTGGCTCGACGGTCACGGTCGGTGCAGGGGTGTCGGTCGCGACAGCGGCGCCGGTGGGCGCACTGGCAGCGGAGGTGGATTGAGCCGGCAAGGTCAGCCCGGGCATCACCGTTTGGGCCAGGTTGGCTACCAGGGTTGGCATGTTGGTGATCGCGCCCACGACCGTCTGGACCGGAGCCGCGCCCACCACGGTCTGGCTGGCACCCTCGCCCAGCGGCACCTCGGGCGTCGCAAGGGTGGCATTGCCCGCCCGCATGAGCAGGGCGATCGCGATCCCCAGGGCCACCAGCAGGACAGCGGCGGCACCCCCCAGCGTCCACAGCAGGGCACGCCGTCTTCGATCCACGGCTGGACCGGCCGCCGTGAGATAGGGAGCTTGCCAGTCAGATACACCACCGCCGTATGCACCCGCTGCCGCCAGCTCGCAGGCCAGGATCGTGTCGCCGATGCGGATTTGGTCCCCCGGCTGCAGGAGTTGCGCACCTGATACGCGCTGGTTGTTGACAAAGGTCCCATTCGTGCTGCCCAGGTCGCGGATGTAGGTCTGATCGCCCGATTGGCTGATCTCGGCGTGCTGCTTCGATACCTGGCTGTCCTGCAAGGTAATCTCGCAGCCCGGATCCCGCCCCAGCCGCATACCAGGCCGGTCAATCACAAACTCCGTGCCCCTTCCAGGGCCGCTGCTCCGAACAAGCTTGATCATCTCTTCCTTCTCTCGGCGATAGCGCGGGCCGCGCCCAACGATCGCTAGAACACTCTGGTAAAGGCGAACTCCACGTCGCCAAAGCGCACAACATCGCCATTCTCAAGACGGTGCGGCTCTTCTACCCTGTGGTCGTTCACAAACGTCCCATTGGCGCTACCAACATCAAACACCAGCAAGTCGCCTGCCTGCTCCCTGATCCAGGCGTGATAGCGCGATACCGTGGCATGCTCCACGGTGATCTGGTTATCCGTTGCACGCCCGATGTTCATGGTCCCTTGCAGGTCAAACTTGCGGTTCGGGCTCCTCTTGTCCACCAAGATGGCCAGGTGCCTGGACGCCCGTTCGATGACCCGTGTGCCTCCGGCGGGTACGCCGCCCTGCCCCGCCGGCATGCCCCCCGGCGGCTGCCCGAACGGGGACGTGCCCATGTCAGCCTCCCCCCAACCGCCAGGCGCGGCCTCAGTCCTACCCTGGTCGATGGCTGACGCAACGCCCCCGCGAGGCATGGTAGTCTTGGGCGACCACTCCGGGGCCGGGCTAAACTCTTCCGGGGCCGCGACCTGCGCCGGCTCAGCTTCGCCCACCCCTCGCCCTCGCAACAAGACCACGATCAACACCACAATCAGGACGATGAGCACCAGCAGCCCAGCGCCGATGGCCACGGCCAGCATCGGCTTCTCATTGATGGTCTTGCGCAGGCTTTCGAAGAGCATCGCTGGCTCGGTGGGCGCAGGCGCAGGCTCGACCGTCGCCTGCGCCGTCACCTGAGCGACTTGGGTCACTCCGATGGACACCGGTTCCGCCGGTAGCGGCTGAGCTCCGAATAACAGCTTGGTCTCGTCAAACGCCTGCCCCTGGGGCAATTGCACCCTGACCATCAGGCTGTGGGGGTTCGAATCCTGCTTTAGCCCTGAGGTGTACGCGAGCACATACTGCTGTTTAAGCTGGTCGAGAACCTCCTGATAGAGCGCAGTGAGGGCCTCGGGATCGGGAGCCTGGTGGTAAACGCCCCCGGTCCGCAACGCCAGCCGCGAAAGGTACTGTGAATCGATCTTGCTTCCCAGTCCAATGGCAAAGACCGGAATGCCCAGCTTTGCCGCCTCGTTGATGGGATCGTCTGGCGACACCATGCTGCCTGCATCCGGGACGGGGGTCCCCTGCGCGTTGTCGCGCTCATCTCGCCCGTCCGTCATCACAAGCACCGCCCGCTTTCCCACAGGCTCCTTCGATGTCATGGCGACCCCCTTGTAGATCGCGTCGTAGAAGGGGGTATCCCAGCCAATCTTGGTTTCCAGAAAGTTGACCATGTTGCGCACCGAATTGCGGTCGGTGGTATGGTCGAGCTCCTTGCCTTCCGCCAGCTTGCTCGTGTCCAGGTCTACGCTATCCGAGAAGGCGATGATCCCCACTCGATCCTTCTCGGACAGCCTGTCCAGGAAGGCGTTGGCGGCCCGCTTCGCCTCGTCCACCGGCTTCCCCTTCATGCTCCCGCTGACATCGAGGACGAGCATCACCGAGACGACCGCGTCGGGGTTGACCTGGGCGCTGATCTCGGACGGCGGAAAAGAGGACCGGCCATCCTCCACGAGTTCGAACTGTTCGCGCTTCAACCCGACGTAGGGAATGCCGTTGGCATCCCGAACGGTGACGCACACCTGGCTCTCGGGGAAATCGTCGAAGCTCAGGTCATCGACAGACAGATTTACGGCACCCTGAGCACCCGCAAGCGTGGTGGGCGCGAGGAGCAGTGCCAGGACAAGGAAAACCAGGACCCTATTAGCTCGCATCCAGCCCTCCACCCGCTATACCTTCTTAAAAACCAGCGTCGTGTCGCCGACGAGGACAAAGTCGCCGTCTCGGAGCTCGTGGCGATATTTCTGGCTCTCCGGATTCTTGTGAGACTCGCGATCGCCGACGTACGTCCCGTTTCGACTCCCCAGGTCAAACAGCACGAAAGCGGGCTCCGCACCCTCACGGGCCTCGATCCGGATGCGGGCGTGCTGTGACGAGCAGGCGTCGTCGTTGATCACCACATCGTTGCCTTGCACCCGGCCCAAGGTGGTCATGTCGGGCTGCAAGATGTACACCTTGCCGATCGAGCGCCGGTCGGGACCATCAAAGACCACAAGCCAGGCAAAGACAGCGGTTGCTGGTCGCTCGCCGACCAGCATGGTCCGGTCCGCCGGGCCCTGTGGCGCTTCGACGCCTGCAGGACCAAAGGGCATGGAGGAAGGCCGAAAAGGTGCCGGAGTCGGCGTATCGGCAGGGAGCGTGCGAACAAAGCCCGGCCCGGGGGGCTGTCCGCCACCGGGAAGCGTGGGAGAGGTGCCGCCCTGCCGGTTTGTGTGAAGGGTTTCTTCTTCATCCCAGGCCGGTTCGCGCTGGGGCCTTTGCGGGGCTTGCATCGGGGTCGTACGTTCGTCGGACACGTTCATCGCTTCCTTTCTATTCTGCCGACCAGGCGGCGAAAAAGGGCACGATTCTTGCGGGGACCGCGTCGCCCTGCCTGATCGACTACTGTCTGCAACGCATGCACGAAACTTCGCGATTGCCGGCCATTATACCAGTTACCGGCCGAATGTCAAACCGTGTGACTTGTCTTCCAGGAGCACCGATTTTAGGGTTTTGGGAATTGGGCGAGTGAGTGTATGCTATCGCTGACACAAGGAGACAGGAGGTTGGGATGGCTGAGGGCGGCCACCGCCAGCGCCTCCCTTCGGAACCGGGCAATGAACTCCTGGTTCTGGGCCAGATCCCCCCGCAGGACTTTGATGGCGACGTAACGGTTGAGCGACTCCTGGAAGCCCTTGTACACCACGGCCATCCCGCCCTCGCCAACGCTCTCGAGGACCCGACAGTGTCCAAAGGCCTTGCCGATCAATGGATCCATCTTCCCTCATTCCTCCTCAAGCCGCTATGGAGAGGCGAATGTCTCGATTCTCCACCCACCTGTCAAGACACCGTCTCGTCATGCCGCGCATGGCCCAACAATGCCCGCACCCGTTCCTCCGCCTGCGTCTGGGGGTGATCATCCATGCTAAACGCTTGAGCGATCGACAGCGTCGGGTATCCCGACTTTCGTTCGGCCTGGAACTGCCGGGCGAAGGCACCGCTGCGGATCTGGTTCAACGTCTCGTGGAACTTGCTGCTCAGCTCCGATTGCAGCAGTTCCATGGTCCGCAGGTAGCCCCCGTACATCGCCGTGGGTCCATGGGCACCGGACGAGCGGAAGAACCCTTCCTCGCGGAACGCCCGATGCACACTCTCCATTTCCTCCGACATGTACATCTCCACCACCATGGCCTCTGGGGGGATGCCGGCTTCCACGCCGATCGAAAAGGCGAGCATGATCGATACCCCTAGGGCTGCCCCTATCGACTGTTCGACAAACAGGTCAATGTCCGCCTCGCGGCGAGCGTCCAGTTCGAGAGCACCAGCCCTCAGGATGCCCGCCAGGTCAGCCAGCCCCAGCAAGCGGGCCCACGCCTTACCGCTGGCATCCTGCTCGACCGCCAAGTAGGCAAAAAAGCCCTGACCGTTGAGGAAGCGCTGCCGGGCGTTCTCACCCCCCATACGCGGCGCCAGCAACAGCAGGTCGACTCCGGGCGGTGGCTCGATGAGCCCGTAGGCCAGGTTGTAGCCCGAAGCGAACGCGATGGCTGAGCCGAGCGAGAGGTTCGGCACGATGTCCGCCGCAAACACTTCGGGAAGGACCTCATCGGGAAGGAGCATCAGCACAACGTCGGAGGCCGCGGTTGCCTCTCCGATCGATAGCACGCTGAATCCCTCAGCGGCTGCCTGTTCGGCGTATTCGTCGGCGATGTTACCCACCACCAGCGAAGACACACCCGAATTCCGGCGGTTCATAGCCAGCGGCCGTCCCAGGTGGCCAAAACCCAGCACGGCGATGCGCTCACCCCTGAGCGGATCAGGAGGCGCATCCCGCGTGGAAAAGAAACGCACAGACGAACCATCGGAGTTCATGATCGACACGTCGAACCACATCCTTTCGTTTCTGGTTCAAGCTGGCCGAAATCCCTCGCCGATCTGTCATACTGAGCGAAGCACAGAATCTCGCCGAAACCGGGAGAGAGCCTTTGCCCTGCTCAGCGTGGCAACCAGGGTGAGAGCTTGGAACTGGGTCGAAACGGAACGAGTAGTGGTCATTATACCAGCTACCGACCGAATGTCAAACCGCGTGACTTGTCTTCCAGGGAGAATCCGGCTATAATGGTGTTCAGACAGGCCAAGATGTGGCTCACACCACGGCAGGCCTGCGACGGAATGGCCCAGCGTTGGCAAAGCGCGGCAACATAGGAGGTTCGCCAATGAAGACAGCCCGCCATGAAGTGCTCAGCCCCCCGGAGATAGAGCGCATCCATGCCGCTTCCATGGAGATCCTGTCGACTGCCGGGGTGAAGGTAGATTATGGGACAGCGCGCGACCTGTTTCGCCAGGCCGGGGCCGACGTAGACGACACCGGCGCGGTGGTGCGCATTCCAGAACGCCTGGTGCGATGGGCTGTAGATCAGGCCCCCAGCCGTTTCACCCTGTATGGCTCGGACCCCAGCTTCCATCTGGAAATCGGCGGCGACCAGGTGTGCTTTGCCGGGCTGGGCACTCCCACCCACATCCTGGACCTCGATTCGGGCGAACGCCGCCCGGTCACACTGGCCGACTTGGTGCGCCATCTCCAACTCATCGACGGGTGCCAGAACATCCACAACTCACAGATGGACGTCTGGCCTACTGACATACCGATGACCACCATCCACACCGAAGCCATCTGGGCCTGGTCCCACCACAGCCACAAGTCCTTCGGCATGGGCTGCTTTGGCTACGTGCCCACGCTAGACATGATGCGCATGATGGCCATTGCCGTGGGGGGCAAGGAGGAGCTACGGCGCCGGCCGCGCTTCTTTGCCATATGCTCCGTGGGCAGCCCGTTGCAGATGCTGCAGATGCAGGTGGAGGGGTTGCTGATCTGCGCCGACTATGGCCAGCCGCTGGCCATGTCTCCCGAAGCCATTGCCGGAGCGACGGCGCCGGCCACTCTGGCCGGACTCCTGGTCCAGGAGAACGCCACCGTCCTGGCCCACGTCGTTCTGGCTCAGATCTTTCGCCCCGGCACGCCGGTGTTGTATGGCAGCGTCTCAACCATCGCCAACATGCGGCTGGGGACGGTGGCGCTGGGCGCGGTGGAGACCGGCCTGATCACCGCGGCCTCGGCTCAGATGGCCCGATACTACGGCTTACCCTGCCGCGGCGTGGGCGCGACCACCGAGGCCAAGCTGCCGGATGCGCAAGCCGGGCTCGAGCGAGCCAACACGCTGCTCCAGGCGGTGCTGGCGGGCACGAACTTGATCACGTGTGGAGGCACGCTGGACAGCACCATGCTGGAAAGCCACGCGCTGTTGATGCTGGATGACGAACTGTGCGGAGCGGCGCTGCGCGTGGCGCGCGGCATCGAGGTCAACGATGACACCCTGGCCGTGCCCATCATCCAGGAGGTCGCCCGCAGCGGCTCGGGCAACTATCTGGCCCACCGGCACACCTTGAATCACTTCCGCCGCGAGCATTTCATCCCCAACTTGCTGCCACGCGAGCCCTACGACGCCTGGGTAGAAAACGGCAGCCGCTCGGCGCTGGATCGGGCCAGGGAGCGAGCTCACGACATCCTGGCCAGGCACCAACCCCGTCGCCTCGATCCGGCGCTGGAGCAAGAACTCGACGCCTACCGCCAGATGGTCGCCTTGCGACCCATGGACGAGTTCTACGCCGGCGAGATGTTGGAGAGGCAGGACTTGACGGCGCTGTAGCCCGGTGGCACAGTGCCAAGAACCCTAACCCAGCGCGCAGCGAATGGCGATAGGCACATGGACAACGAAAACACAATACGCAGCATGGCATACGGGATCGGAGGGTACCACAAACTCTCCCGCCGCGTCAAGATGCTTTTCAGCACCGGTGACGTGAGCACGAGCATCCCCCTGGCACTGGTAATGTTCTTTCAGCTCTACTTTCTCACCGACGTAGCCGGGCTGCGGCCCAGCCTGGCCGGTTGGGCCGTCGGCATCGGCCGCATCTGGGACGCCATCAATGACCCCCTGTTCGGCCTGATCTCCGACCGCATCCGCTCCCCATGGGGGCGCAGGCGGGTACTGCTCCTGTTCGGCGCAGTGCCCCTGGGCATCTTTTTCGCCCTGCTGTGGCTGGTGCCGCCGTGGGGGCCTCTGGGCTTGACGGCCTACTATGCCATCGCCTTTGTCGTGTTCGACACTGTCTTTACGGTGGTGCACGTCGGCTACAACGCCCTCACCCCCGAGATGACCCCCGACTATGACGAGCGCAGTTCCCTGAACGGCTACCGCATGGTCGTTTCCATCTCGGGCACCCTGGGCGCGATCATCGTTGCCACCGTGCTCGGTTGGGTCATCGCCGACAAGAGGCTCCTGTTCGCCATCCTGGGCTTGGGCCTGGGCCTGGTGTCGATGGTTCCGCCCCTCGTCGTCTTTTCCGTCACGCGGGAACGGCCTGCAGAAGAGCGGCCGAGACCGCTGCCGGTCCGCGAGGCCATCCTCGCCACGTTGAGCAATCGTCCCTTCTGGTTGGTAATGGGACTGTACCTGCTCAGTTGGACCACGGCCAGCATCCTGGCTGCGGTACTGGTCTACTTTGCCAACTACTACCTGCTCGTGCCGGAACAGGCCAGCTATTTCGTCCTCGTCGCCCAGGGCAGTGCCATCGTCTTCATCCCACTGTGGGTTTGGGTGGCCCGCCGCCTGGACAAGCGCCGCGCCTTCATCCTGGGCACCATTTCCTGGATCGCCGTTCTGACGGGCATCTTCCTGCTGAGCCCGAGCCAGGTGGGACTCGCCTACGTGCTCGCCGCGTTGGCTGGCTCGGGCATCGCCACCGCCTACGTTATTCCCTGGTCCATGGTGCCCGACATCGTCGAGGTGGACGAACTCAAGACCGGCCAGCGGCGCGAGGGGTCATACTATGCTTTCGCCTCGTTCTTCCAGAAGCTGGCCACCGGCGCCGCCATCTGGGCTTTGGGGCAGGCCCTGGCCGTGACCGGCTACATCACCCCCGGCTCCGGCCAGCCACTGCCCGTCCAGCCAGCCCGGGCCGTCGCGGCCATCCACCTCTTCATGGGACCGATCCCCATCGTGCTGTTGGTGCTGGCCATTCTCTTTGCCTGGCGCTACCCCATCGACCGTGAGCGTCACCGAAAACTGCGCGACGAACTTGCGGCGAGGGACCTTCGATGACCAGGCCACCCCTGTGCCTGAGCACCCTGGCCATTCACGCTGGCGAGGAGCCGGACCCAACCACGGGGGCTCTGACCCCTCCTCTCCACATGTCGGCGGCGTTCCAGTTGCCCGGCTTTGGACCAAAGCTCTTTGACGCGCTGACTATGGAATCCCAGGATCCTCCCTTTGCCTACGTGCGCTGGGGCAACCCCACCAACCGGGCTCTGGAGGCCAAGGTCGCCGCCCTGGAAGGCGGCGAGGCCGCGCTGGCGCTGGCCTCGGGCATGGCTGCGGTGTCGGCCATCGCCTTCACCTTCCTTCACGGCGGCGACCACGTCGTCGCCAGTGAAGTGTGCTACGCCGGCGCGGTTGAGCTCTTTGGGCAGTACTTGCCCCGGCAGGCGATCCAGGCCAGCCTGGTCGATACGAGTGACCTCGAGCAGGTGCGCTCGGCCATCCGGCCCAACACGCGGCTGGTCTACGCCGAAACGCCCGCCAACCCCATCTTACGCATCTCAGACATCCAGACCCTGGCGGCGATCGCCCATGATGCCGGGGCGCTGTTGGCAGTAGACTCCACCTGGGCCGGGCCCTGCCTGCAACGTCCACTGGCCCTCGGCGCCGATTATGTCATCCACAGCGCGACCAAGTACCTCAACGGCCATGGCGACGCCCTGGGCGGGGTGATCGTGGGCGCGGGGATGCACCGCATGCGCAAGGAGGCGTTGGTGCACCTGGGGGCCGCCCTGAGCCCCTTCAATGCGTGGCTGATCATGCGCGGCATGGCCACACTTCCGCTGCGTATGGCCAGGCACTCGGACAGCGGCATGGCGCTCGCCGGCTTCCTGGAAGGGCATCCTGCCGTCAGCCGCATCGTGTACCCCGGGCTGGAAAGCCACCCGCACCACGAGCTGGCTCGCCTCCAGATGTCAGCCTTTGGTGGCATGCTCACCTTTCAGTTGAGGGGGGGGCTGGGAGCCGCCATCACGCTGGCCGAAAAGGTCCGGTTGTTCACCTACGCGACCTCGTTGGGCCACGCCCGCAGCCTGTTGTTCTACTACCCCACCGACCTGTACGTCGATGCCGCCTCCTATCTGAGCGATCCGCAGAAGGTGCGCATCCGCGAGTGGATGGGCGACGGCATCGTGCGCGTCAGCGTCGGGCTCGAGGACGCTGAGGACCTCATGGCCGATCTCGACCAGGCTTTGCGCGCCAGGTCGGTTAAGGGACTCGTCGGCCCGGCCGCCTATGCCGCGCTCAAACGGCTCCAATCGAAACCTGCCCAGGAACCTGAGGAATAGGCCGAGCATCCAGCGCTACCAAGGAGGAACGGATGGACTCAAGAGCACTCGAAACCAGCCAAGGCGTCCCCTCAGTCCCCTCCCGTCCCGCCCGCAGCCCCGCCAGCAAAGGCTACCTCGTCGTTGTCATCGCCGTTTTGATGCTGGTCAACACCCTCAAGGTGGCCGATCGAGAGCTCCTCGGGCCTCTGTACGAGCCGATGAGCAAGGACCTGCACCTCAACGACCTGCAGATGGGCATGATCCGTTCTTTCACCGACGCTACGCTGGTCGTGGGCGCCATTCTCTTCGGGCTGTTGGCCGATCGCTGGAAGCGGCGCAACGTGATCGGCGTGGCGATCCTTTGTTGGTCGGCCATTACCTGGGGCACCGGGCGCGTCCAGACCTTCGTGCAGTTGTTGCTGGCCCGGGCGAGCATGGCCTTTTTCCAGGCTGCCTTCGGCACCTCGGCCTACCCGATGGTGGGTGACTTGGTCCCCCGCCGTTCGCGGGGCGCAGTCATGGGCTTACTGGGGGCCACGTTTGCCCTAGGAGCCGTGCTGGCGCTGTTGGTCACGGGGCTGCTGGGCACTGCCGACTGGCGCCGCTTCTTTGGACTCTTTGGAATCCCCGGGGTACTCCTCGGGCTGCTCGTCTTCGCCTTTGTTCGCGAGCCGGCACGCGGCGGGGCCGAGGACGAAGTGCTGGAGGGCGGCATCTACACGGGCCGCTTTAGCTGGCAAACCTTGCGCCAGACGCTGCGCATCCGCACCGCCCTGCTGGTCTTCCTGCTGGATGGCTGCCAGGGCTCCACGTGGTGGGCCTTTTCCTTCTGGGCTCCTGCCTACCTGGTCCGGCACCACATTGCGCCCGATCCCGATACCGCCGCCCTGGCACTGCTGCCCGCCATCGCCGGTTTTGTCACCGGCACGATCTTGGGTGGCTGGCTCATCGACCGCCTCCGCCGGCGCACCGAACTCTCCGCCGTCTGGGTGGCGTTGCTGTCCATGAGCAGCGCGCTGGCCATGAGCATCATCGTCTTTGCCTTGCGCGACCTTACCGCTGTCCTGGTTGCCGGTTTTTTCCTGGGGCTGTCCGGCTACCTGGTCACGCCGACCATCAACGTCATCCTCTACGACGTGGTGCCGCCCGAGACCCGCTCCTCGGCCACTGCTGCCGACGGCGTGGTGATGAGCACGATCTCGGCCATCACTGGCTTGGCCATCGGCGCAGTCAGCCAGTACGTGGGCCTGCGCCAGGGACTGGACGTGGGCAACATCCGGGTCGGCTTTCAGGGTGCAGCCACGGTGCTCCTGGCTGCCGGAGTATTGGTGTGCCTGCTGCTCCTGCGCACCGCCCCGCGCGACATGGCTGCGCTCAGGAAACACGTGGCGCAGCGAGCATCATCCGACCGGAGGAGCCTATGAAACTCAGAGCGATCGACGCAATGCGAGCCTGGCAACCCGCTCGGACGAAACATCTCCCGATCGCCGACCACGCCCGTGTCCTGTCCGCGGCTCGTATCGCGCGCCACGACGGCCTGACCGCCCTGTACCTGGCCGGAACGCCCTACGAAATGGGTTACCAGCACGGGGTCCTGGCCCGCGACCTCATCCACGGCTTTCGCCAGGCTGCCTATGACTATGTCAATTCGCAACTGCCGGTACCTCGTTGGCTGGCGCGTCCCCTGCTGTTCTTCCATTCGGCCGCCTACTGGCCCACCATCCCGGCGGGCCTTACCCAGGAGATGCGCGGGATTGCCGACGGGGCCGGGGTGCATCCGATCGAGGTCCTGGTCAGCACCGCCATCTGGGAGATGTTCCTGGTGTCGGGATGCTCCGAGTTCGCTGCCGTCGGGCCCGTCACGGCCGACGGCACCCTGCTCCACGGCTACAACTATGACCTGATGCGCCCCGAACACGCCCTTATCCAGCCCTACCTGGCCGCGATCTGCTACCGGCCCTCCACAGGCCTTCAGTCGCAGGGCCTGCCTTTTTTCACCGTCAACACGGTGGGATCGGTGGGGGCCAACGCGGGGATGAATGCGGCGGGCATCTCCGTTGCCTGGGACAACACCAACCTGCGAGACGACGAGCTGACGCGGGGCATCGGACTGCCCATGGTCCCCTTTATCATCACCCTGAGGCGCCTGCTCCAAGGCGCCCAGACGCTGGACGAGGCGATACGCACAGTCGCCGGGTCGCTCCCCCGTTCTCTAGGCGACATCATCGTCATCGGCAGCGCACACGAGAGGCGGGCCGTGGCCCTGGAGACCGCGGGCCGGCTGCACGCCGTGCGCGAGATGCAGGACGGCGTGGTCTGGTCCACCAACTGCTTCCGCTCGCCGGAGCTCGCGCCGCACGATCGCCGGGGAGACGGCCGGGGACTAGTCGAGGACGCAGCCTGGCAGCATTTCCCGCGCTACACCGCGTACAGCCACCTCTTCGAGGCGCACCGGGGCCAGCTCACCCCGGCGATCGCGGCTGACTTCTTGCGCGACCCCTATCCACGGGAAGCCGCCGGCTTTGTGCACCCCCATCCCGCCGCCCGGGCCACCATCTGCCGGGACATAACCTCGTGGTCGCTGGTCATGGAGCCTGGCAAGGGGCGATTCTGGGTCAGCGACACGGAGGTGCCTGGATGCCAAGGTCGCTTCTTCGCCTTCGACCTCGCCCAGTGGCAGCGGTTGCCGGAACTCGATCTGGCTCCCAGCGGATACCAGGCGGCGCTGCGGGCCGCGCAGCGCTTCATCGGCGGGGACCTGGCCGGGGCCCACGCAGCGCTCGAAGAGGCATCGGTGCACGATGGGCCATCGGCTCCCCTGCTGCTCCTTCGCGCCGTGGTCCACGGCCTGGCCGGCGAGGACAGCCGTGCTGCGGAGGTCCTGGTCCAGCTGCAGGCCCGCTGGCCCCAGTCTGCGGCCGGCGCCCTCGCCCGGAACTGGCTGGACGGCCCGCCCGTCGAAGGGACGGCGCGCATTCCATTCCCCAGCGCCATCCGCCCGCTGATCCACCTCCAGCCCGGCGCGAACTGGCAGGACAGGGCCTCCGTAGAGGCACCGCCTGCAGCCGCCGGGGCATCTCCGAGTCCATAGGGTCAACAGGAAGACAGGCCCATGTCGCGCGTCCATGTCTTGACCGGCGAGCACAGCCGTATCCGCCGCTGGTCCCTGGCCCTCTTTGCCCGAACCCTCGAGCAACCCCTCCTCGGCTGGGGCTACCAGCTCCTGCGCGGCCGCTACCGGCGCCTGGGACAGAACCGTCTGGTGCGGGCCATCCTCAGTTGGGCCGTCGCTGCCCCCTTCGGCTACGTGGGCGACACCGCCCGCCCTATGCCCACGCCCAACGTCGTGGAAATGATCGACGCCCTCGACGGCCCCATCGCCGTTGGCCCCTGCCGCTGCCGCGCCACACATCGCGCTTGCGATCACCCAATGGAGACCGACATCGTCATCCGTACCGGCGTCGAAGCCTGGACCCGAGCCTTTCCGCACGAGTACCGGCTCATCGAGAAAGCAGAAGCGATCAGGATCGTGACCGATGCCCAGCGGCTCGGCATGTGGCAGATGGTCTTTATCCACTGCCCCGTCAACCGGGAAAACGAGTATGTCATCTGCAACTGCTGCCGCTGTGGCTGTGTACCCTACATCCTCAACCGCGACCTGGGCCAGAGGGTCTACCCCCTGCTACGGGGCGACTACACCGCATACACCGACCCGGCCTGCTGCGCCGGACACGGCGCGTGCGTCGCCGCCTGTCCCTTCGGTGCCCGTGCGCTCGTGGACGGACACCGCCACCGCAGAAGCGGTACTCCGCAAGGAAGCGGCCTGCCCAGTGCACCCTGCGGAGTACCGCTTCCTTTGCCGTGGCCTACCTCCCTCCGGTCGCAGGGCAGGCAGGCACAGGGTACTCCGCAGGCACAACTGGTCGACCCCTGCTTCGGCTGCGGCGTGTGCGTGGCCGTATGCCCCGAAGGGGCCATCACCATGCGTCAAGAACCAAACACCAGGCGTCAAACGTGAAGCGTGTTGCGACAGGCGTGGGGCGTCGCCCCTGTTCCGTCCCTCGTCGTTCGTCGAGTGAGGCCAGGCCGTGAACGAGACGATCTACCGCCCATACGTGCGTCAAGCCTTCGACCAGGCGCGCTGCACCCTGTGCGGCGAATGCTTGCGCCGCTGTCCGGTGATGCACTTGCCCCTGGAACGGGCCAGGGCAGAGATGCAGCGGCTGCTGGCAGGCGAAGAGAGTGCGGTCCTCCACCGCTGCACCTCTTGCCTGGCCTGCAACCTGTCCTGCCCCGAAGACTGTCGCCCTGCCAACTTGATCCTGGATCGCTGGCACGGCGATTACCTGCGCGAGGGGCTGCCGGCCCGCGCTGCCTACTTTCTACCTCACGCCCGCCCTAACTTTCGCACCTACATCCTGGATCGCATGCCGCCGGAAGAGCGGCACAGGGTGGCAGCATGGCGGCAGGGCGGCCCAGCCCGCGAGTTCCTCTATGCCGGATGCAACCTCATCACCACGCCCTACCTGACCTTTTCCCGCCTGTTCGACAGCCTGGAGATCCGCGGTGGGCTCGACTATTGTTGCGGGGAGATGCTGTTCCGCATGGGACTATACGAAGCCGTGGGGCAGGTGGCGCGACGGCTCACCCACTGGTTCCGCTGCCTGGGCGCGAAACGGGTGTACCTGGTGTGCACTGCCGGGCTCAACCTGCTGCGCAACATCCTGCCACAGTTTGGAGCGGACTTTGACGGGATTGAGTTCGTCCCCTTCTACCAGGGCATCCTGGAGCGCCTCCAGAGCGGCAGTCTGGGACCGATACGGCCCCTGCCTGCCCCGTCTGCGGGCAATCCAGGGGGCATGACCGTGACGGTGCAGGATTCCTGCCACGCCCGTACGCTGGAGCCGGGCTTCGCTGATCTACCCCGGCAGGTCCTGGCCGCCATTGGGGTGCAGGTTCAGGAAGCCCCTCACCACCGCGAGGAGCAACTGTGCTGCGGCATCGGCGGCGGCTTTTCGCATAGTTCTGCCTACAACCCGGTCGCCCTTCTCCTGTCAGCCAGGGCTACGTCGCGAGACCACCGCCGGGTTGAAGCTGATGCCACCTGTGTATACTGCTCCGGTTGCCTGGAGATGGTGTCGGTGGCCCGCTTTTCCGACCCCAACCGCCGGCCAACTTTGCACCTACTCGAGCTGGTCCAGATGGCCATCGGCGAGACTCCCCGCCGCCGCCAGGGGGCGCTGGCCTGGCAATTCGTGGAAGGGACCGTCCGGCAGCAATTCCCTCAAGTCTTGAGCCGGGAGCGGTTCTGGCTGCCCGACCTGCCCGCGGAGCCCGATGCGGAGAGTGCCCTATGAGCGAACCCATGCGCCTGAACCCACCGCCCATCGGCGTCCGAGTCCTGCGGTCAACCGACGAGGCTGCCCAGGTGCCGGCCTACCGTGGCATCTCCTACTGCGACGCGGTACGCCGGGCTGGGGAGGGCGAGGTATTGCGCGTCTTGCCCGGATCGATCCAGGTCTGCCAGTGGGTGCCAGCCGTGCTCGGCCTGACGCGAGCCGCGAACCACTTCGAAGAGCACCTGGCCCCGAGGCTGGACTATCCCGTCGCCGGACTGCTGCTGGCCCCCCTGGACCGCTTCCCAGGCGAGCCAAGCGTCGTCCTCGTCTGTGCGACCCCCGCCACGCTGCGCGAACTCATCGGCCGGGTGGGGTCGCACGGCCTGGCCCGTGCCTATCCGGCACAGGGCAAGCCCTCGGTCGCAACTGCTTCGAGGCGCATCCTCTGGGATGGCCACCAGAACCGCCTCGACTGGTCGGTTGTCCCCTTCTTCACCGGCAAGCGACCCACATCGCACTATCGTTTTGTCCAGGCCGTCAACCGCATCCTGGCACGCCTGGCCCGCTCCGGCCGTTGGCGGGCGCTGACTTTCCGGCTATTCCGCAGCCACTTTCTCACCGAGAGCTACGATACCCTCATCTCTCATACCCTGGCCGACATGTCCATCTGTCGCAACTCAACCGTCATCCCCCTACGGACGGGGCAGGTGAACATTTCCTTCTTCTGCAGCGGAGGCATCACCTGGGGCCTCAACGATCCCGAACACCTCACATCGGGCTGGCCGTGGCCGGTGTTTCAACGCCTGCTGCTGCCCGGAGCAAATGATGGCTAGAATCGTCTCACGTCCTCTGTTCGATACGTTTCCTACCCTGCGGGAACGCGTGCCCTTTGTGCCGTTGGCCGACCTGCCCACTCCTCTGCAACGAATGGACAGGTTGTCGGCCGAGGCTGGAGCGGAGATATGGGTCAAGCGCGACGGACTCACGCATCCGGTCTACGGCGGCAACAAAATCCGCAAGTTCGAGTTCGTCTTTGGGGACGTGCTGCGCAAGCGGGCGCGCACGGTGCTCACAGGCGGGGGCCTGGGCTCGCACCACACCCTGGCCACAGCCGTCATTGCCCGCCAGTTCGGCGTACAGCCGGTCTGCTCCTACTACTGCCAGCCCATCGTGGACGAGGTCTCTGCCAACCTGCGACACAGCGTACCACTGGGCATTGACGCCCACTTTTGCGGGGACTATGGCGGCGTTGTGGTGTCGTTCGTCGCGCAGTATGCCCGCTGGCTGCTGCGCACGGGAAGGCCTCCCTACTTCATCTATCCGGGAGCCTCGAGCACGCTTGGAATCCTGGGGTACGTCAATGCCGCTTTGGAGATCGAGGGCCAATTGGCGGAGGGTGGTATCCCAAGGCCCGACTCGATCTGGATCGCCGTCGGATCGTGTGGTACGTTCGCCGGTTTGCTCCTGGGAGCCCGTCTGGCCAACCTGCAGTGCCGCATCGTGGGGGTGCGCATCATCGAGGAGGACCAGGCTAATCGGAAGAAGCTCGCCCGGCTGGTAAATCGGGCAGCGCGCTACCTGCGCCACCACGATCTGTCGGTCCCGATGGTCGAGATCGATCCAGAAGAGATCGAGCTCGTGGATGGAACAGCGGGAGCTCCCTATGCCTGTCCCACTCCCCCGGCGGTATCGGCCGTGGAGCGAGTGAGAGCGGCTGAGGGCCTGCCCCTGGAGACGACCTACACCGGCAAAGCCATGGCCGCATTGCTGGATCATGCACACGGCCATCCGGGCTCCCGCCTGCTTTTTATCGACACCTACTCCGAAGCGCCGGTCCTGGAGGAAGGCGACTACCACACCCTGCCCGAGCGCTTCTGGCCGGTCTTTGACCCATCCCACCAGGTGCGCTGCTGGTGCCTGCGTTCCCTTCGGTCACGGCGCGACCCAGCGTTCTGCTGGAAGCGCGGCCCCAGGCGCTGAGGTCAGATAGGGCTTCGTTTTCTTGCGGAGTACCGCTTCTGCGGTGTCGTCTGCGATCCCTGTATGGTCAGCGGTGAGGCAAATGCACCTTCACCGGATGGGACACACCCCGTCCAGCAGCAGAGCGTCGCTGCTGTTGCCGGGGGCGGGCATCACCGTCGCGGCCCACAGGGACCATTCCGCGTCCGGCGTGGGCAGCATCCCGGGGTTGACGGCGTGTGCCTGATAGCAGCCCACGTAGCCGTGCAGGCTGCCGTCAGTGTGGGTCGCGATGAGCAGCGCGGGAACGCTCGCATACAGGCTCCCTCCCGCGCCCGCGATGTGCACCGGCGGGTTCACGGCCAGCAGGACCTGAGCAATGTCGCCAGACCCGCGCCGAAAGTCGTCGAACGAGGGACTGGGCGGCTCCTCCCAGTATCCCCAGGCCCGCGTGTGTTCGCGCCGGTTGACGACGTCAAAATATGAGGCCTGCAGCGCAACCGGATCGCGACGATCTTCATAGGCTCCCCGGGGCGGCGGTGATCGTCGCGCTCTACAAAGACCACTCCTCCTCTGGCGTGGGAGTGGGAAGCATCCCTGGATCAATCGCGTGCGCCACGTAGCAGCCCACGTAGATGTGCTGGCTACCGTCGGTGTGCGTCGCGGCGAGCAACGTAGGAATCGTGCTGTACATGCTCCCGGCGGCTGCGCCGATCCAGATGGGCGGGCCGATCACCAGGAAGACGGAGGCGGTGTCAGCGAACCCCCGCCGGAGATTATCGTACGGCGGATTCGGCGGGTTCTCCCGGTATCCCCATGCCCGCTCATATTCCTGGCAGTTGATCGCGTTCACGTACGCAACCAACAACGACACTGGGTCTCTGCGGTCCTCGTACGCCTCGAGAACCGGAAGGCGCGGCGGCGTGGGCAGCGGTGTCGGAGAAGCGACGGCGCGGGGCGTCACCGTCGGCGAGGGCGGGATCGGGAAGGCGGCTTGTGCGTTGCAGTTGGCGATGCTGGAACCGGGGTCGCGGCCTGGGCAGTGGCCGGCGACGTCGTCGCAGTGGGATCCAGGGTCGGCGTGGTCTCGGTCGTTGAAGTGGCAATGCCCGTCGTGGCCGTCACGCGCGTCTGGGCAGGGCCCACCGAAACGGACCTGACGCAGCCGGTCGCTAGAATCAAGATAGTGGCCAGGCCCAGCACAGCCTCAAGCGTACGGCGCGCCGGTTGCATGGTACCCTCCTCTTCTCGAGACACTCTGGGACCCGCCACGGTTCCGGGCCGCTGCCCTCCCGTCGCTCGCTTTCACACCCAGTATGCCATAGGATTTCAGGCCTGTAAACTGTCCCCCGGGGAGAGACCTTCAAGCACCTGCCGTCGCATGTCTGTGGCTCTATTCGCGAAGAACGCGAAGCGCGGTACGACCCGTCTGGCTTGCCCGCCTTCGAGATCAGGCATCGCTCCGTTCTCGCCGTTGAGGCTCTCCTGGCCAGCCACGGCGCTCGGGCCTGGGTCACCGTCGGCTCATGACCCCAGGCACAGACTTCAAGGAACCTCCACGGTTTGCGGAACCTTGTCATCGGACCCATTCCGTGGTACACTTGGATGGGCAAGCAGAATCTATGGGCATCTACGATCATCGAGGTAGACACCATGACACAACGGCTGATCGTGATCGGAGGAGTGGCTGCGGGTATGAGCGCCGCGGCCAAGGCAAAACGCGAGAACCGCGACCTGGAGGTGGTGGTCTACGAAAAAGGGGCATTCATCTCCTACGCTTCGTGCGGCATGCCCTATTGGCTCGCAGGGGACATCGCAGACTATCACGAGCTCCTGGCGCGCACTCCCGAGCAAATGGCCAAACTAGGCGTGGAGGTCCATCTCCTCCACGAGGTGACGGCCATCCGGCCAGAAGCGCACACAGTGACCGTGCGCGACCTGCAAGCGAGCCGGGAATTCAGCCAGGAGTATGACAAGCTGGTCATCGCCACCGGCGCCCGCGCCGCCCAGCCGCCCCTGCCCGGAGCGGACCTGCCTGGGGTGTTTGGACTGCGTTCTCTGGAATCGGGGTTGGCCATCCAGCGCGCCCTCCGGGAGCATGCACCCCGGCGGGCGGTGATCGTCGGCGGTGGCTACGTCGGCGTCGAGATGGCCGAGACCTTCCGCCGGCTGGGGATGGAGGTCACGATGCTGATCCGCTCGGGCAAGGTAATGCGCGCCCAGTTCGACGACGACGTGCGGGCGGTGGTGGAAGCCGAACTTGCTCGGCGCGGGGTTGAGCTTGTCCACGGCACGCCCCTCGCCCTGGAGGGCAACGGGCGCGTGAACACCGTCGTCACAGAGGGCGCGCACTATGCATGCGATTTGGCTCTGATCGGCGTCGGCGCACGGCCCAGTGTGGAGCTGGCCCACGAAGCCGGCGTGGCCCTGGGCAAGACGGGGGCCATTGCCACCGACGAGGCCATGCGCACCAACCTCCCAGACGTGTTTGCGGCGGGTGACTGCGCCGAGGCGCTGCACCTGATCACGGGCGAGCCGGCGTACATCCCCCTGGGCACCACGGCCAACAAGCAAGGACGGGTCGCGGGTACCAACGCTGCCGGCGGCCGAGACACCTTTGGCGGCGTGGTCGGCACGATGGTGGTGCGGGCCTTTGACCTGGCCGCGGCCTGCACCGGCCTCACGGCGGCCAAGGCCCGGGCCGCGGGCTGGTCGGTACAGGAAACGATGATCCAGGCCAAGGACGTGGCTCACTACTTCCCCGGCGCCGCTGACATGCACGTCAAGCTTGTAACCGATGCGGAATCGGGGAGGCTCCTGGGCGGGCAGATCGCCGGCAGGCTGGCAGTGGCCAAGCACATCGACGTGCTGGCTACGGCCCTTCACCACCGCCTGACCGTGGCCGAGCTCCAGAGGCTGGACCTGTCCTACGCCCCTCCCTTTGCGCCGGTGTGGGACTCCATCCTGGTCGCCGCGAACCAGGCAGCCAGGTAGCACGGCCATGCCACTGACTCACGTCCGCACCTTTCGCGTGCGCCACTACGAATGTGACGCCTTGGGGTACTTGCATCCCGCCACCTACCTGCGCTATATGCAAGAGGTCGCCTTTGACGCCTCGGCAGCAGCGGGCTACGATATGGCCCGCTATGTGGCCATCGGCCGCCAGTGGTTGATCCACGAGACAGAGATCGAGGTCCTCCGCCCGTTGCGCTATGGGGAGTCGGTGGCGGTCAAGACGTGGGTAGCCGATTTTCGCCGCGTGCGTTCCCGGCGCGCCTACGAGTTCCTGCGGGCGGGAACGGGCGAGGAGGTTGCACGGGCATCGACCGACTGGGCCTTTCTGGACTTGGCCAGCGGCCGCCCGGTCGCCATCCCCTCCGAGATGGTGGATGCTTTCTACCCCGAAGGATACGCGGACTCGGCACGAACGCGGACCCGTCCCCTTTCGCTGCCACCCCGTCCGCCCGAGTGCTTCCATCGGCGCTGGCGTGTGGAGTGGCGCGATCTGGACCAGGCCGGACACGTGAACAATGCCACCTACCTGGCGTATCTCGAGGACGGTGCGCTGCAGGCGGCTGCGGCCTTTGGCTGGCCGCCCGCGCGATGCCAGGAAGAGGGGTTCCGGGTGGCATCTCTGGGACACCAAATCGAATATCGACAGCCCGCCGTGCTCGGCGACGAGCTGGAGCTGGCCACGTTGGTTGCCGATCCGGACGTCAGCCAGGCCGTGCGCTATCACGCCATCGTGCGGGTGAGCGACGGCGCGCCCGTGCTGCGAGCGCAGACGGTCTGGGCGTGCCTCGATCTGCGCACGGGAGCCATCCTGGCCATCCCGCTACTCTTCCTTCACGGTGTGTGCTGTGGCTGACTTTGCCGCGGCTTCGGCGTATGGCGGCCCAGGCTGGTCGCCGCGCACGGCATCACTGCGCCGGGAAATCGGTGCGCTGTGGGGATCGTGCGGCGTCTCCACGGAATGGGCAACGCTGAAGGCTGTCCTGCTCCACGAGCCGGGGAGGGAGCTCGGCGGGTTGGCCGAGCCTGACGCGTGCCTGATGCTGGAGACCCTGCACCCGGACCTGGCCAGACGGCAACATGCTGGCCTGGCCGAAGCCTACCGGCGCGCTGGGGTGGCCGTCCACTATGTTGAGCCGGCCGGTCCTGCTCCCCCGAACCTGATGTTTGTGGCCGATCTACTGTTTATGACGCCCGAGGGTGTGATCGTTGGCCGGCCGGCGTCCACGGTACGCGCTGGCGAGGAACGCCTGGTTGCTCGTCGGCTGGCGGAGCGAGGCATCCCCATTCTCCGGACAGTGCGTGGCGCCGGGACCTTTGAGGGGGCCGATGCGGCCTGGATCGACCCACAGACCGTCCTCCTGGCCACGGGCCTGCGGACGAATACAGAAGGGGCCGCACAGGTCGCTGCTACGCTGGGCGAGTTGGGCGTCCAGGTCATCCCCGCGGGATTGCCCTACGGCACGATGCACCTGATGGGCGTCCTGCGCCTGGCCGATCGCGACGTGGCCATCGCATGGCCCGGGCGGGTCCCGTACGCCGCCGTGGACGCGTTGCGGACACGCGGCTACACGGTCCTGTTCCTGCCCGCACCGGCGGCGGCCGAACGCCGGGTGGCGCTCAACTTTGTGACGCTCGGCCCGCGGCGGATCCTCATGGCAGCCGGGCACCCGAACAGCAAGGCGTTCTTCGAGGACGCGGGCATTGACTGCCAGACTGTGGAGGTGGACGAGCTGGCCAAGGCAGCCGGTGGGATTGGCTGCCTGACTGGGATCCTGGAGCGAGAGCAGCAAGATACCTCCTCGGAAGCTGGCAACTCTCAGGGAGATCCTGCAAGTGAGTGGGCAGGCGTGCAGCCGACGACTTTGAACCCAGGCCGATCCTTTGCCCAGCAGTTGGACGCGCACGACGAGTTGGCCCCCGTCCGCCAGTGCTTTGTCATTGCCGATCCGGACATGATCTACCTGGACGGCAACTCCCTCGGCCGCCTGCCCCGCCGCGCGGCAGAACGCGTGCAGGAGCTGGTGCAGCTCGGATGGGGCGCGGACCTCATCCGCTCCTGGAACGCCGGCTGGTGGGAAGCGCCCAAGCGCTTGGGCGACAAGGTCTCCCTGCTGGTGGGCGCCGCGCCGGGTCAAGTTGTGGTCGGCGACTCGACCTCTGTTGACCTGTTCAAGCTGACTATGGCGGCGCTGGCCCTGCGGCCGGACCGTCCCCGCATCGTCAGCGACACGATGAACTTTCCCACCGACCTGTACGTCCTGCAAGGCTGCTGCCGCCTGCTGGGCAACCGCCACTCGCTTCACCTCGTGACACCGGGCGACGGCATCGCCATGGACCTGCGCGACCTCTTCCACGCCATCGACGAGACGACGGCGCTGGTGACGCTGTCGCACGTCGCCTTCAAGAGCGGCTACCTGTACGACGCCGCCGCGGTAACGGAGCGCGCCCACCAGGCCGGTGCACTGGTGCTGTGGGATCTCAGCCACTCCGTTGGGGCGGTGCCCATCGACCTGGACGGCTGGGGCGCGGACCTGGCGGTGGGTTGCACCTACAAGTACCTCAACGGCGGCCCCGGGGCTCCCGCCTTCCTGTACGTGCGGCAGGACCTGCAAGAGGCGTCCAGGAGCCCCATCTGGGGCTGGTGGGGCCAGCGCTCACCCTTTGCCTTTGACCTTCAGTACGAGCCCGCGCCAGGCATCGGCCGCTTCCTGGCCGGTTCGCAGCCCATCCTGTCTCTGCTGGCCATGGAGCCAGGGCTGGACCTCACGATTGAGGCTGGCGTGGAACGCATCCGGCACAAGTCGGTGGCGCTGACCTCAACCTTGATCGACCTGGTGGATGCTTACCTGGCCCCGTTAGGCTTTGAACTGGGCTCGCCCCGCGACCCCCAGCGCCGCGGATCGCACGTCAGCATCCGCCATGCAGAGGCCTATCGCATTAACCGCGCCCTCATCGACGAGATGCACGTCATTCCCGACTTTCGCGATCCGGACAACATTCGACTGGGCCTCGCTCCCCTGTACACGACGTTTGCCGAGGTCTGGGAGGCCGTTGACCGCATCCGCCGCGTGGTCGTGGAAGAGCGCTACCTGCATTACCCGGCCGGGCGGCTGAGGGTGACGTGAGGTCAGGCCAAGGCAGGGCGCTAGGCGAAGAATGAACGACACACCCTTTTCGCAGCTAGCCCAGCTGGGCGAGCAACTGGAGCAGACCAGCAAGCGCCTCGAACTGGCGGCGTGGGTCGCCAGGTTTCTCCGGAGCCTGTCGCCCGACGAGATCCCCCCCGCTGTGCGACTGGCCATCGGCCAGGTCTTCCCCGAATGGGACGGGCGGGCATTGAATGTGAGCTGGAAGGCCGTCATGGCCGCCGTCGACGCCCTGGTCGATGGCCCTGACGAACTGCGAGACCGGCTTGGAGCTCAGGTCGTGGACGGGGGCGAATTCGTGGGACGGCTGCTGGCGCAGGCGCGGAAGCAGCCTCCCAGCCCGCCAACCCTGACCCTCCTCGAGGTGTACCAGGCCCTGGAAGCGATCGCCGCCACGGCCGGAGTGGGCTCCCGCGCGCGTAAGGATGCGCTGCTGCGCGATCTCTTCGCCCGGGCGACGGCCGTCGAGGCCAAGTTCCTGACCAAGGTTCTCTATCAGGAGATGCGCCACGGGGTCAGCGAGGGTATCCTGCTCGACGCCATCGCCCAGGCAGCCGGGGTCAAGGCTGCGCCCGTGCGCAAGGCCAACCAGCTCTGGGGCGACGTGGGCGAGGTAGCCCGCGTGGCGCTCACCCAGGGCGACGCCGGGCTACGCGAGGCCCGCGTTCGGCTATTCCGACCGCTCAAACCAATGCTGGCTCAGACGGCTGAAGAGATGGGCGAGGCGTTTGACCGCTACGGAGGCCGGCTGGTGCTGGAATACAAGCTCGACGGCGCGCGCGTGCAGATCCACCGCCGAGGCGACGAGGTGCGCGTCTACACCCGCAACCTGGGCGAAGTCACGGCCAGCCTGCCCGACGTGGTGACGGAGGTGCGGGAAGAGCTCCAGGCACGGGAGGCCATCCTGGACGGCGAGGCTATTGCAGTGGACGCCCAGGGCCGCCCCCTGCCCTTTCAACACCTGATGCGCCGCTTGCGGCGCAAGCACGGCGTAGCGGGCTCGGCTGAGGAGGTGCCTGTACGGCTCTACCTGTTCGACCTGTTGTATGTCGATGGCCGGTCGCTGGTGGACCGGCCGGCGCAGGAACGCTGGCTGGCGCTGCAGCAAGCTTCCGGTGGGTTGCACCTGGTGCGGAGGCTGATCCCCGCGACCCTGGAGGAAGGCAAAGCCTTTGCCGAAGAGGCCCGCCGCGACGGTCACGAAGGGGTCATGGCCAAAGACCTGGATAGCGCCTACACCCCCGGCGTGCGGGGCAAGTCGTGGCTCAAGCTCAAGGACGTCCTGAGCCTCGACCTGGTGGTCATCGCCGCCGATTGGGGCTACGGCCGCCGGCATGGCTGGCTGTCCAACTACCACCTGGCCGCCCGCGACGCGGGCACGGGCGAGTACCTGCTGGTGGGCAAGACCTTCAAGGGCTTGACCGACGCCGAGTTCCAGTCCATGACCGCCCGGCTCCTGAACCTGACTGCCCCGGCTGCGGGCAGTCCAGGGGAGCGGGCGCGGTCGACAGGCACCATCACAGTCCGGCCCCATGTGGTAGTGGAGGTGCTGTTCAACGAGGTTCAGGAGAGCCCGCAGTACGCATCGGGAATGTCCCTGCGCTTTGCACGCATCTTGCACATCCGCGACGACAAGGCCCCTGCCGAAGCCGACACACTCCAGACCGTGCGCCAGCTCTACAAGCGCCAGTTTGAGTCCAAGGGCCACTTTTCATAAGGGTTTCACGTGCAGCACTCAGGCCTCCCCTTTTTCTTGCCCCCCGGCCCTGGGCGTGTTACAATGGACTTGGCCTGCACAGGCCGACCCCAAAGCACAAGAATCCCGACATAGGAGGTTGCGATGATTCGAGACTTGGTCTTCAAGAACCGAAGTTACCGCCGATTCCACGAGGACATCCCCATCGGGTGCGACACCCTGCGCCAGCTCGTGGATCTGGCCCGGCTGTCCGCCTCTGGAGCCAACCGGCAGCCGCTCAAGTATGTCCTGTCGTGCGATCCGCAGAGGAACGCCAGCATCTTCCCCTGCCTGGCGTGGGCCGGCTACCTCACCGACTGGCCGGGCCCCATGGAAGGTGAGCGGCCCCCGTCCTACATCGTCATCCTGTGCGATACCGAAATCGCCCCATCCGCCGGCGTGGACCACGGCATCGCTGCGCAGAGCATCCTTTTGGGCGCCACCGAGAAGGGCCTGGGCGGGTGCATCATCACCTCGATCCGCAAAGACGCGCTGCGTGAGGCCCTGTCCATCCCGCCCCGCTACGAGATCCTGCTGGTGCTGTCCCTGGGCAAGCCCAAAGAGGTGGTGCAGGTGGATCCAGTGGGTCCAGACGGCGACATCAAGTACTGGCGGGACGATGCCGGCGTGCACCACCTGCCCAAGCGCTCGCTGGACGAGATTATCCTCGCCTAGACTGGCCTCATGCCAAGATCATCGCCGATGTGCCGCCCGCGCGCAGCATCCCCCGTGCCTGCCAATATCCGCCGCTTCGCGAGCACGGCTTGCGGCCTCCCAGGTGTTAGCCTGCATGCCCTTGTGCCTGCGCCTGTGGCGGCCTGTCTTCCGTCCCTTTGGTCCGGACAGAACGACGGTCCCGACCTGCAGTCGGGACTGTACGACGGTGTGCCGGACAGCGCCAAGGAAGCGGCCTGCCCAGTGCGCAGGCACAGGGTACTCCGCAGGCACAGCGAGCACAGGACACCGCAGAAGCGGTCCCTCTCCGCTGCGCATCGGGGATTGTCATACTCCGCAGGCCTTCGGTCCTGGTTCAGGCAAAGGTGGCACTCCGCCCAGAAGCGTAGCAGAGCGGGTTCCCGATGGCCGCAGAGTGCAAGTCCGCTGGTCGGCATTGCACTGGTCAACCTGGCCACGCTCACCTGGGCGACCAACATTGCTTTGGGGCGCGTCCTGCGCGGCGACATCGGGCCGCTTACGCTCGCCGCGAGCCGCTATGCGATCACGTCTGTGCTGTTTGCCGCGATCCTGACCCGCCGGCCTGCCGAAGGACGCAGCCCGAGAGCCGACCGTGGGTGGCTGCTGGGCATGGCTCTGAGCGGCGTGGCGCTGTTCGCGCCGACGCTGTACCTGGGACTGCGCTATACTACGGCGGTCAATGCCACGTTGATCAACTCCACCGCCCCGCTCATCACCGGGCTGTTGGCCCTGCTGCTCATCCACGAGCCCATGCAAGGCAGGCAGGTCGTGGGCGCGGTTCTCGGACTGGCCGGCGTAGCCCTGCTCATCTCGGGCGGCTCGTCAGCCTTCTGGCGGTCGGCCAGCGTCAACCCCGGCGACCTGATCCTGCTGGGTGGGGCCACCCTATGGGCAGTGTATTCGGTGCTGGGCCGACGCGTAATGCGCCATCGCTCGGCCCTGTCCGCCTCCGCCCTGTCTGCCATCCTGGGAACGCCGCTACTGATCCTGGCCGCGATCTGGGAACTGCGCACCCTGCCGGTGAACGTCACCGCCGGGCTGATCCTGGCCATCCTGTACATCGGGGCGGTCCCGTCGCTAGTGGGTTTGCTGGCCTGGAACGAGGGGGTGCGCCGGCTGGGAGCCAGCGGTGCGATGGTGTTCTACAACACACTGCCGCTGTATGGAGCTCTGATTGGCCTCTTGTTTCTGAAGGAGCCGTTTGGGCCGGTCCATCTCGTGGGCGGCGCCCTGATCGTCGGCGGAGGGATCTGGGCCGCGCGGACAAGGTAGGGAGGGGAGGGCAAGATGCCTTTTGGAATCATGACCATGCGGCGGGATGCCCTGATCCCGTCGGGGGTGTCCGCCGGGGAGGCTCTCGCTCAACTGGCTGCTTTTGACCACGCCGCTCTGGCGCGCAAACTACACGAGCATGGCTTAAGCCCCATCGAGATCGGCGGTGATATGCCGCCCTAGCTGCCGCACACGCGTGGGCCGCCCACGATCGAGCGCCTGAGTGAGCTCAAGGAGGCGACCGGCATCGCGTATACCGTTCACCTGCCGCTTTGGTCGGAGGACCGCGCCACTTTGGCGTTCCCCACTCGCGAGGCCCCCGTCCCACCGTTCAGCGTGGAGCGGGCAAGCTGGCAACTCACCCTCCGCACCGGCACACTGACTCTGCGCTATGACCACGACAGCGGACCGTTCGGCGCCGGCAATCTGTCGAGCGCGTTCGAGTTGAACGGCAAGAAACTGACCTGGGCGCCGGCCTGCATTCCTTGCGGTCGCAGCTCCGTGAGGACGGCTCACGCACTCCAATGGGGAACCGGCCGACCCGCAAAACCTGCGGGGCACCCGGTGCACGCTGGATGGCTGCGCAGGCGACGCTGCCCTGGAAGAAGGCCTGCTGTCGCGCGCCGGCTGAGCTCTGTTCGACGACAGCCGGTCGGTGGTGTTCAGCCCCGAGGACGGTTGGGTTCCGCCCCGGCCTGAGGCTGCGCTCCTGGATTGGTATTTCTTTGGTTACGGCCACGACTACACGGGAGCTCTTGCTGAGTACATGCACTTCGGGCATCGCATCCCGCTCATCCCCCGCTTCGTTTTGGGCTCCTGGTGGTCGCGTTACTGGGCCTACTCCGACCAGGATCTCAACGACCTGGTCGGGGAATACGAGAAACACGACCTGCCGTTGGACGTACTGGTCGTCGACATGGACTGGCACCCCCCCCCACGCCTGGACGGGTTACACCTGGGATCGCGAGCTGTTCCCCGATCCGCCCGCCTTCTTGCGCTGGGTCCACGACAAGGGCTTACGCGCGACGCTGAACCTGCACCCGGCCCAGGGCGTGCAGGTCTTCAAGGAGGTTTATCCGCAGTTTGCCACGGCCATGGGCGTCGATCCCGCGACGGGACACCGCCACCGCAGAAGCGGTACTCCGCAAGGAAGCGGCCTGCCCAGTGCGCAGTCACAGGGTACTCCGCAGGCGATCCATTTCCGCATCGCCGCAAGCGGTTCGTAGAGGCCTACTTCGAGCTGGTCCACCACGCCATGGAGGACGACGGCGTGGATTTCTGGTGGGTCGATTGGCAGCAAGGACCGAGCTCTGAGATGGTGGGGCTAGATGCATTGCCCTGGCCAAACCACCTCCATTTCTCCGAGTCCCGGCGCCGGGGTTGGCGGCCCATGCTCTACAGCCGCTGCGGAGGGCTGGGCAACCATCGCTGCCCTATCGGTTTTTCCAGCGACACCTACGTCACCTGGGGAGCGCTTCAGTTCCGGCCATACCTCACCGCCACCGCGGCCAACGTGGCCTTTGGCTGGTGGAGCCACGATATCGGCGGCCACATGGGCGGTGCGACCGAACCCGAGCTGTGTACTCAGACCGCTGGGTGCAATTCGGCGCGCTCGGCCCCATCCTGCGTGTGCACGCCACCGCCGACCCGCGCGCCGAGCGCCGACCCTGGAAGTAGTCAGAGCCGGTCTACAAGGCAGCCAGGGCGCCATACAACCTGCCCGACCAGTTCCTGCCAACCCTCTACACGTTGGCGCGCATCGCGACCGACACCGGCATTTCACCATGCAGGCCCATGTACTACGTGCATCCGGAAGAGGATGCAGCATACGCAGCCCGCACCCAGTACTTCCTCGGCGAGCAGATGGTCGTCGCCCCCATGGTCCACTCCGCCGACCCGGTGACCGGCATGGCCGCCGCCGACCTGTGGATCCCTGAATCCCTCCCCCACGCGTGGGGGAGGGATGAAGGAACGTGGATCGATTGGTCCACCGAGGAAAGCCATACTGGGCAGCGCTGGGTTCGGGTGGTGGGCGACTTGAGCCGCGTAGCGGTGTTCGTCCGCGCCGGCGCCATCCTTCCCCTGGCTGCTCTTTTCACACGCCCGTCACCGACGGCGATGGCTTCCGGGACTACCGACGTGGTCCCCAAGGACCGGCCGATCTTGTCCATCTTTGCTGGAGCGCAGGGGTCCTTCCGTCTGTCCGAAGACGACGGCATGAGCGAAGCCTACCAGGACGGGCAGTACGAATGGACGCCGATCACCATGCGGATGGAGAGGCCAGACACCCTGGAAGTGACGATCTTGCCGGTGGAAGGTTGTTGCGAAGAGCCACCCAGGGAGCGCGTACGAAATCCCCCTGGATGGCACTTGGCCCCCCGACCGGGTGATGGTGGATGGGCTGGAGACCACCCATTGGTCCTGCGACGTCGAAGCGCAGACGACGGAGGTTCACGTGCCCAGGAAAGACAAGCGGCAGCCAGTCACTGTGACGCTGTGCGCTCCGTGGCCTGCGGAGTACCGCTTCTGCGGTGACCGCCTTCGCATCGGTCAAGAGCACGGGCAGGGTGCGATCTCGCGCTGGGTGAGAATGCTTCGCGCAACCACTGGTGGTTCGTCGCCGATCTCAGGCGTCTGCTAGGTGCGCGGTTCCCTGATGATCAATCGCGTGCGGCATTGCTCGATGCCGTGCTGCGTGCCCTGCGGAGGACCCTGTGCCTGCGCACTGGGCAGGCCGCTTCCTTGCGGAGTACCGCTTCTGCGGTGGCGGTGCCCGCGGGCGGTCCAGGAGGCAGCGTCGCACCAGGTCTGGCGGATGCGCTGGCAAGGCTGGGGGGGGTCGTTCATGCACGTGATCGAAATCAGCACTCCAGAGGAAACGCGGCGCTGCCTGGGAAGGATCATCGTCGGGGCACCCCATCCGGCGGACGAACCGTTCGACGTGGACATCGTCTTTACCCTGCAGCGGGGCGCTACGACAGAGGAGCATGGCAAGCACGTGACGCGGGCGACGGAGGCCCTGATCGTCGATACCCCTTTCCCCTTTCAGGGCGAGGTGAACCCTACTCGCTGGTCCGCAGGGGTCAACATCACGTGGCGAGGTCGTCTCCTGACCCACACCTACCGGAGCCAAGCGCTCTTCCCCACGATCCATGCCTGGCAGGCCTGCGTCTACCATCCCGAGGACCAACCCCTTGCGCTCCAACAGGGCGAGGATATCCTTGACCTGGATTGGCGTGCCTGTCTCCCCAGGACTGCCCGCACTCAGGTCAGGCAGGCGCCAGACGGGCTGATCAATCTGGCCCAGCCGTACTCCGTGATCCTGTCGGCAGAGCACAGCCAGGGGCAAAGAGCCGGGATTCCCCTGGCAGGCTACCTGGCGACGACCATCACCAGTCCCAGCGATCGAGAGGTGGTACTGCTCTTTCGGGGCAGCGGCTCAGCCGCGGTAGGCTCAACGGCGTGAAGCTGGAGTCAAGCCCGGTCGATCTGGCTCTGGCGCAGGCCGTCCTTCCGGCCTTCCGGCAGACACGGCGGACGGCCGTGAACCACCTGCATCATGGCGAGAACACGCTCATCGTGCACACCCGGCCTCTCGAGGAGCCGGATCGTCCAGGGTGTTTCGGAGCTGCGTTCATCACGCCCGACGGCCAAGCCGTGGCCGACCTGACCTAAAAGTAGGGCGCGCCCCCTTGGAGGCGGGTGGAACACCTGCCTATCAGTCGTTGAGGCTGTGCACCGCGTCGGTGACCGCCAACTCGAGCTGCCGACGATAGAGTTGGCTGTACAACCCGCCCCGCTGCATCAATTCCTGGTGACTGCCGACCTCGATTATGCGGCCATCCTCCAGTGCGATGATCTTGTCTGCATTGCGCACCGTGCTCAGCCGGTGAGCGATCACCAGGGCCGTCCGACCCTTGAGCACCGACTCCAATGCCTGTTGGATCAAGTATTCGGCTTCGGCATCCACCGACGAAGTGGCCTCATCCAGGATCAGGATGCGCGGGTCGGCAAGGATGGCCCGAGCGAGCGCCAGACGTTGCTTCTGGCCGCCGCTCAGTTTGACGCCGCGCTCCCCCAGCTCGGTGTGGTATCCGGCGGGCAGCTCCAGGATAAAGTCGTGTGCATAGGCAGCCTTGGCCGCGGCCACCAATTCATCTTCCGTAGCATCGGGTTTGCCAAAGAGGAGGTTCTCTCGAACGGAAGCGTTAAAGAGAAAAGCGTCTTGCAGCACAACCGCCACCTGGCGGCGCAGGGAGGCCAGCTTGACTTGGCGCAGGTCGTGTCCATCCACACGGATCCGGCCGTGGGTGGGATCGTAGAAGCGGCACACCAGATTGGCGATGCTGGTCTTGCCCGCACCGCTGCGGCCCACCAGCGCCACCACCTCCCCAGGCGACATCCTGAATTCCACGTCGTGCAGGACCTCGCGCTGTTCCGGGCCGGAACCGGGATCGTTCGCGTTGTACCGGAAATGCACGTCGCTAAACTCCACCGAGCCCTGGATGGGAGGCAGCTCCACTGCATCGGGCGCATCCTGGATCTCGGCGGTCGCGTCCATGACCTCAAAGACGCGAGCGCCGGCTGCGATCGCCTGCTGGAAGATGTTGTCTACCTCGGTCAGGCGATCGATGGGCTCGTAGAACGAACGCATGTAGGCCAGGAACGCCACCAAGGTCCCCAGAGTCAGTTGGCCGTTTACCACCATGACCGCGCCGGCACCCAGGACGATCACCGTGCCCATCGAGCCAATGAAACTCATGGCCGGGAACCAGGTGGACCAGTGCTTGATGCCCTGCACGCGGGCCCTGTAGTAGCGCTCGCTTTCCATAGCGAACCGATCCAGTGCCTGGTCTTCTTGGCCAAAAGCCTGGATCACGCGGATGCCGGCCAGGTTGTCCTGGAGCTTGGCGTTGATGTCGCCCAGGCGGTCGCGCACGTTGCGATAGATGGGGCGGATCTTGGTGTTGAAGTAGCGCAGCATGATCACCAGGAGCGGCAGGGGAAGGATCACCAGCACGGCCAGTTGCCAGTGCAGGACCAGCAGCACCATGACGGCCCCAACGAGGCGAAGCAAATCAACGGCAGTCAGGGCCGAACCGTGGGTCACGAACTCTTCCAGTGCGTTGACGTCGTTTGTCACCCGGGCCATGAGTTCGCCGGTGGACGTGCGCTCAAAGTAAGACAGCGACAGCCGTTGCAGATAGGCATAGATGCGCACCCGCAGGTCGAGGATAAACCGCTCGCCCAGGGCGTGGCGGATGAAGTTGTCGCCGATGCGCACCAGTTGGATGAGCGCATACACTCCCACCAGGCCGGCAATCAGCAGGGCCAGGTGCGACAGGTCACGCTTGCCGATTACGCCATCCACGATCTGCTTCTGGAATAGCGGCGGCACCAGTTCCAAGGAGGCGCGCCCGAACAACAGGACCGCGCTGAGGATCAGGGTCTTCCAGTACGGTCCCAAGAGCGCAAACAGCCGCTTCAGTACGTTCATCGTTTCATCCCTTTGTCATACAGGCCTTTCGCTTGCTGCGCCTGCGGAGTACCCTGTGCCTGCCTGCCCAGTGCGCAGGCACAGAGTACTCCGCAGGGCGCACTGGGTGTCCTGCCCGCGTGGGCCTGCGCTTACTCCGCCCAGACTGGAGGGAATGCAGGCAGGGCAGGTAAAGTGACAAGCCTATCATCTGCGGACCAGTAATACCCCCAGCAAAATCAATGCCAGCCCGACCAGCAGCGTCGCCGACAACGGCTCGCCAAGCACCAGGGCGCCCAGAAGCAAGCCGTTGACGGGGATGATGTACGTGACCGTGCTGACAAACGTGGCACTTGTGCGATCGAGGACGGCGTAGTAGATGATGTACGCCACGACGGTCCCCACCAGCGTCAGGGCCAGCCAGCTTGCCACCGCGGGCAGCGAGGGTGACAGGTGAAACGGGCGGTCGACCAGCAAGCTCAGGGGGACCATATAGACGGCCCCCATCGTCAGTTGCCCGGTGGTGGACACCAGGGCCGGCTGGCCTCGGAGACGGCTCCGGGCAAAGATGGCCGCGGCGGCGTAGCTCAGCGAAGAGGCGACGATCGCCGCCTGCCCCAGGAGGCTGGCGTGTAGCCCCTGTCTCAGATCGGGCAACATCAGAATCCCGACTCCTACAAAGCCGGCGACGATGCCCACCAGCTTGGCGGGCCCCATGCGCTCGTCGCCCTGTAACTGCGCCAGGATGACGGTGAACACCGGCGTCGTGGCCTGCAACAGCGACGCCAGTCCGCTGGAGATGTACTGCTCCCCCCAGAAGATCAGCGAATAGGGCAGCGCGCCGTTCAGCAGCCCCATGACCGCAAACAGGCGCCACAACGCCCAACCGCGAGGCACCGCTTGCCTGGACTTGCCTGCGGTCAGAAGCAAAATCCACAGCACAGCGGCGCCAAGCAGCAGGCGTGCCGCCACCAGCGTGAAGGGCGGCACCTCGGCCACGGCAACCTTGATGAACAGATAGGATGCCCCCCAAATCACGCCCAGGACACCGAGCCACAGCAGATCCATCCCTCTTCTGCCTGGCTGCGCTCGACCCTGAACGGCGGATGTCGCTTCGGGGCTTGCCGTGGGGCGGCTTTTCGCGCCTTGCTCTCTATCGGCCATTTGTTTGCTTGATCCCTTCTCGTTGAACCCGCACGCCTTGCGGTCTCACCTCAAAGAATGCAGACAGTATATCCAAAAGCTCTTCGCGTGCAAGGCCTACTTGCCATCTGACCCGAATCTCGCTATAATCAAGTCAGGAGGATGCGAAATGCAGATCACGCACGTGGAAGTCATCCCGGTCGAGTTGAGCCTGCGCACCCCATTTCGAACGGCGGTCACAGCTTTCGACGTGGAACGCATAAGCTGCGTCTTTGTGCGCATCGAGACGCGGGAAGGCCAGGTGGCATGGGGCTGTGCTGCCTTTGATGCCGATATCACCGGCGAGACGGTGGAGCAGGTCACCCGCGTGTGCCATGACTGTGCTGATCGCGCCCTCGACCTCAACCCGCTCAACACCGAGTTCGCCCTCGCGGAGCTGTTTGGGCTAACCGAGGGCACACCCTCAGCACGGTGCGCCTTTGACATCGCCTTCTACGACCTCCTGGGGCTGGCAGCACGGATGCCCCTGCATCGCCTTCTTGGAGGCTACCGGCACCGCATCCAGACCTCGATCACGATCAGCATTGCGCCGATCAAGGAAACTGTCGAGCTGGCGCGCTACCGCGCGCGGCAGGGGTTCCGCATCTTCAAGATCAAGGGGGGGCTGGACCCCGAGGAGGACGTCCGCCGGGTGCAGGCGGTACATACCGCTTTTCCCGACCATACCCTGCGCCTCGACGCAGATCAGGGGTACACCGTTGCGCAGGCTTTGGATGTGGCCCGCGCCCTGGAAGGCATGCTGGAAATGCTGGAACAGCCTACGCCGGCTGCGGACCTCAACGCTTTACGCCAGGTGGCGCGCAACAGCCCGGTACCCATCCTGGCCGACGAGAGCCTGACGGGGCCGCCTTCTGCGTTAGAGATTGCAGGCACACGCGCCGCCCATGGCGTGAGCGTCAAGCTGGCGACGTGCGGGGGATTGCACTGCGCCCGACAGGTGGATGCTATTGCCCGTGCGGCAGGCATGGCCACCATGGTCGGATGCATCAACGAGCCAGCGCTGCTCATCGCCGCGGGGCTGGCGCTGGCGCTGAGCAGCCCCAACGTGCACTACGGCGACCTGGATGGCCACTTTGACCTGATCGGCGACCCGACTCGACCGGGGTTCACCTTCAACGAAGGGTGGTTGGTAGCGCGGGACGTTCCGGGGCTAGGCTGCACTGTGGAGCTTTGACCCCCCACTCTCCGCTTCCCGCTCCGCTGCCCTATGCAATCACGTAGCGAAGCTGGGCTTTGCCCACGTTTAGTGCCGAGTGTAACGAGGCAGAAGCGACGGGGACTCCTGTCGCTTCGGGGATTGACATCACACGCCGGCATCGCGCAATTGGCATTCGTCCATGCCAAAGTGATGGCCGATCTCGTGGAGGACGGTCCTGCGCACCTGCTCGCGGATCTCATCGGGGTTGCGGCACATCTGTTCAATCGGCCGCTGAAAGATCACGATCTTGTCCGGCATAACCTCCCCATAGTTCACGCCGCGATGGGTCTTGGGTACGCCAACGTAAAGCCCGAGCAGCAGCGCACCGGCCTGCATGCCCGCCCGCGCCAGTTGCTCAGGCGTAGGCTGCTCGGCCACGACGACGGCCACGTTGTCCAGCCAGTTTTGGATGTCATCCGGCAGGCTATCCAGGGCCTCGGCCACCAGGGCCTCAAAGTCCTGCTGGGCGTAGTGCGGCGCGTATCTATGCCACCTTTCCTGCCCCCTGTGCCTGCGCACTGGGCAGGCCGCACGGCGCGCCAGGGACTGTGATCGTGACGTAAAGGGACCCATGTGGCCATTATACCTCTTGATACGCAAAGCGTCAAAACAGCGGCTGCGCACTTCCCTCCCTCTCCTACCTCGCCTGGGCAGGCACAGGGGCCTGCGGAGTACCCTGTGCCTGCGCGCTGGGCAGGCCGTTTCCTGGCGGTGGCCCCCCTGTCGTCGCTTTGGGGACCGCCATCTAGTACTACAACCTCACTTACGGGCTGGTCCTTCTGAACGACCGCAGGGAGCGAAGAATCTCGCCAAAGTCGCGAGAACCTGCTGCCGCAAGGCGAGATCCTTCGTCGCTTCGCTCCTCAGGATGACAACTCAGGCAGTAGTACTAGAGCATGGCCGGGAAGTTGCGCAGAACCGAAACGTCGGGTAGAATGGCGCCATGCAAATTCAGGTCAGGCTGTTCTCTCGCTTTCGAGACGCCCTGCCCCGTGAGGCCCGCGGTGAGGCAACGATCGCCTTATCCGTTGGAACCACCGTGGATCAACTCCTCACCCACCTGGGCATCATCGACCGCGTCAAGCTCATCACGGTCAACGGCCAGCGCGAGACCGACCTCCAACGCGTGCTGTCGCAAGGGGACCTGGTGTACATCTTTCCCCCAGTCGCAGGAGGATGATCAAAAAGGAAACCATGATCCAAACAAAGGCAATCGACCTTCGGAGCGACACCGTCACCCTGCCCACGCCGGCCATGCGCCAGGCCATGTTCGAGGCTGAGCTGGGCGACGACGTGATGGGCGAGGACCCCACCGTCAACCGGTTAGAAGCGCTGGCTGCACAGCACATGGGTAAGGAAGCAGCCACGTTCGTCCCGTCTGGGACCATGGCCAATCTCGTGTGCCTGCTGGCCCACTGCGGCCGGGGCGACGAAGCGATCATGGGCAACCTCGCCCACACCTTTCTGCTAGAGGCGGGCGGCTCGGCCGCCGTGGGCGGTATCCACCCCCGCACCGTGCCCAACCAACCGGACGGCACCCTGGATCTCAACGATCTGGAGGCGGCCATCCGCTTCCCGGAGAACGCCCATTATCCGCGCAGCCGGCTCATCTGCCTGGAAAACACGCACAATCGCTGCAGCGGCGCGGTGCTGTCCCCCGAATACCTGGCCCATGTTCGCTCCCTGGCGATCACGTATGGCCTGGCCGTCCACCTCGACGGCGCGCGCATCTTTAACGCTGTCGTGGCGTTGGGGGTGCCGGCTTTTGCCCTGGCCAGGTACGCGGACTCGGTGAGTTTCTGCCTGTCCAAGGGGCTTTCGGCGCCAGTCGGGTCGCTGGTGTGCGGAAGTGCCGAGTTCGTCCGGCTGGCGCGCCGGCAGCGCAAGGTTCTGGGCGGCGGCATGCGCCAGGCCGGCGTGCTGGCCGCAGCCGGCATTGTGGCTCTGGAGACGATGGTCGACCGGCTGGCCGAAGATCACGCCAATGCCCACCGGCTGGCAGAGGGGTTGGCGCGGCTGCCCGGCATCGAACTCGACCCGGCGCGAGTGCCGACCAACATCGTCATCTTTGGGCTCGCGCCTGGAACGCCGACCGCGGCGCAGTTCGCCGCCGGCATGGCAGCGCGGGGCGTCAAGATCAACCCCACCGGCCCCCACCACTTGCGCGCGGTGACTCACTATGGCATCGAAGCCGAGGACGTAGAGATGGCCTTGAGCGCTGCCGAGGCGGTCCTATCCTCGGGCGCCTAACGCCGTCGCACCACGCACCCACTTGGGAGGTGGCAGCCGAAGCGTGGGGCGCTCTCGTAGTGGCCACTGCAAGCGCTCGTGCTCCGTGCCGAAGGACAAGTCGGTACTGCGAAATCCCTAGCCCGCAGTTCCTTTGTAGAAACGAAGCGACGAGGGTTCTCCGCGGCTCAACCGAATTGCTGCCAGCACGCGCTCTGGCGTGGCAGGTAGTGTGCGCACGCGGGCACCGCAGGCGTGATAGATGGCGTTGAGAATGGCCGGTGCGGTGGGCAGCGCCGCCGCCTCGCCCAACCCTTTGGCCCCGTGCGGACCCCAGCGGCCGGGCACTTCGACAAGGATCACCTCTATCTGGGGTGTGCAGCGGATTGTGGGCAGGTAGTAGTCGCTGAATCCTGTGCTCACGCCAGGAATGTACTCTTCCATCAGCGCCGCGCCGACGCCCATCACCACTGCCCCCTCGACCTGGCCCTTTGCGCCTTCCGGATTGATCACCCTTCCCACGTCGTGGACGGCGACGACGCGGGCCACCTGGACTTGCCCGGTCTCGACATTCACGTCGACCTCAGCCAGGTGCACGCCGGTGACGAAGAAGGGCAGGTATTCGGGGGCACCCACGTAGGGGAGCCCCCGAGGCGACGGGCTGGGGTCGACACCGGGCGCAAAGACACCGGCCACCCGCCGCGACAGGCCGATCCGCTGCATTTCGGCGGCCACGTCGGCCAGCGACACCGCAGCACCGCCGGGGGCCTGGCAGCACACGGGGGTCAGGCTCAGCTCGTGGGGGCTGGAATCCAACATCTCGGCGGCGGTGCGGCGAATGTGATCTGCAAGCAGGTGCGCGGCACGTGCGACCGCGCCTCCCACCCAGTAGGTGCTGCGCGAAGCCCCCTGGATGCCGCTATCCGGCGTGACGGCAGTGTCGGCATTGACCAGCCGCAGGCTGTGCGGGGGCAGGCCCATGGCTTCGGCAGCCAACTGGGCCATGACAGTGGTTGTGCCCTGGCCATAGTCGGGTGCGGCAAAGAACAGGGTGATCTGCCCATCCAGACCCAGTTCGGCGTGGGCCTCACACGTGATGCGCCCGGCCTTGCCGAAGCGATACCACATCCCGGCCAGGCCGACGCCCCGCCTCCAGGGGCTGCCCTCACCATCCCGGCGCTCGGCGAGCGCCTCTGCCGTCGTCAGCCCCGTACGGTAGTACGGCCGGATCGCCTCCAGGCACTGCCGGTAGCCGACGGTTTCGGCGACGGGGTATCCCAGAAACGTGACCGTGTCGTCGTCAATCGCGTTCTTGAGGCGCAACTCCAGCGGGTCCAGGCTCAGAAGAGCAGCCAACTCGTCGAGAGCGCACTCCCGAGCGAACGTCGATTGCGGGGTGCCAAATCCACGCATCTGGCCAGCCTTGGCGGCGTTGGTATACACCGCCCACGCTTGGGCATCCACCGCTTGCCAGCGATAAGGGCCTCCTCCGGCCACCAGGGCATACTGCGGAATATAGTAGCCGTCGCAATCGTAGGCTCCGGTGTTGGCCACGATGCGCATGCGCAGGCCTTGCAGGCTGCCATCGGCGGTGGCAGCCACGCGGAGATCCATCTGGTAGGGGTGCCGCTTCGGCGAGGCGTCGAACGATTCACGACGGCTGTACGTGAGGCGCACCGGCTGGCGCATGTGATAGGCGGCAAGCGCCCCGGCCATCAGCGGCCAGGGGTCCTGCTTGCCGCCGAACGCGCCGCCCATGGGTGGGACGATCACTCTCACGCGCTCCGGCGGCAGTCCTAGCATCGCCGCAATCCATCCTTGCGCCCAGTGCGGCTCCTGGTGGCCGGCGACGACGACCACCCGCCCGCCTGCGGAGTACCCTGTGCCTGCGCACTGGGCAGGCCGCTTCCTTGCGGTGTCCTCCGCCAGCGGGTCATCCTCCACGTAGCTAAGCACCGTCTCGCGCTCCATGGCCGAGTGCTCGGCGAAGGGGGTCTCGTAGTGCGCCTCCAACAGGGTAAGGGCCACTGCAGAAGCGGCCTGCCCAGTGCGCCCTTGCCTTCCCGGCAGGGCAGGCAGGCACAGGGTACTCCGCAAGGGCTCGGAGGAGGGAGAAGAGACAGGGGATAGAGGATGGGGCAGCGCTTCCTGGAGGTGGCCACCGCAGAAGCGGCCTGCCCAGTGCGCAGGCACAGGGTACTCCGCAAAGTGGATCTCGTGGGTGTTCAACACGTTGCCCTCGGGGTAGATGCGCACGGCATCGTCTTGCATCGCCCGGACGGCATCATAGGTGTAGGGCAATGCTCGATAGTCCACGCGCACCGCCGCTGCGCCTGCCTGCGCGGCCTCGGGTGAGCAAGCGACCACCAGCGCCACGGGCGCCCCAATCATCCGCACCGTATCCCCCAGCGCCGTCAAGAGCGGTTCGCCGCGGCTGTACCCCTCCAGCGAGTTGAGCCCAGGCACATCGGCCGCGGTGAGCACTCGAACGACCCCTGGCAGCTTGAGCGCGGGGCGGGGATCAATGTCCAGCACCTGGGCATGGGGAAGGGGGCTGCGGACGAGCGCCGCATGGTGCAGGCCCGGCATCTTGATGTCCTCGGCGTAGCGGATTTCGCCCGTGACCTTCTCTTCAGCATCCAAGCGCACCTGCGAGCCGCCGATGATGCCCGCATGTTCCCTGGGCGGCAGACGCAGTCCCGTCCACTCCGTTTCGCTACGGGATGGCATAGCGAAGCGGCGTGGAGGCTCGCCCCGAAGGACGGCAGCCGCGGACTCTACCGCCGCGACGATGGTTGTATACCCGGTGCAGCGGCAGAGATTGCCCTCCAGCGCCTCGACAATCTCCTCGCGGGTGGGATCCGGGCGGCGATTGAGCAGCGCAACCCCGGCCATGATCATTCCGGGCGTGCAATAGCCACACTGGACGGCCCCGTGATCGATGAACGCCTGTTGGAGCGGATGCAGAACCGATCCCGTAGCGGCGCGAGTCCCGGTCCACTCCTGCCTCGCTACACTCGGCACCAAACGTGGGCAAAGCCCAGCTTCGCTACGGGATTGCATAGCGCCGCGGAGCGGGAAGCGGAGTGGATGGCCGGCCCTCCTTTCGGTCGCAAGGCCCTCGATCGTGGTCACGTGGCGGCCTGCCACCTTGACTATCGGCGTCAGGCAGGAGCGGACCGCCTGGCCGTCGAGGAGCACGGTGCACGCGCCGCACTCCCCTTGGCAGTCGCACGCCTGCTTGGTGCCGGTGAGGTCCAGCTCTTCGCGCAGCACCCACAGCAAGCTGCGTCCTGCATCAACTTGTATCGTGATGGGCAGGCCATTCAGCACGAAGGACAACAACTGACCGCTGGACCGTGATCCAGCGGGAACGGGGAGGCCTGCGGGAACAGGGGTCATCTGAGACCTACTCCTGCCCCAGGATCTCGCGTATCTGCTGCCGCACGGTGCCGGGCAGCGGCTCGGGCTTGTGACCCTCGATGATTCCCAAGGTGCGTTCACGGAGGCGCGCACCCAGCCGCTTGCTGCCGGCGGCCACCCACTCCTCCGCACGACCTCGGTCGAACAACCCCGGCTGCCACAGCTCACGGAAATGCTTCAGTGTGTGCTTGGCGGTCAAAAAGTCCCCGCCCGGCCCGACCTTGTGGATCACCTCCAGGGCCAAGGCTTCGCTGTCCAGGACCATGCCCTGCATGAAGTGGCGCATCATGGAGATCATTTCGGCTGTAAAGACGACCATTTCTGGCGAAGTGGTGAGGCCAGCCTCCAGGTAACCCACGTCGTGCACCAGGTTGTTGCCCGCCAGTAGCGCCACCGCCACCGAAAGCGAGGCGTCGGCCGCGGCCTGCTCATCCATGGCGCAGCTATCTGAATGCCCGGCATAGCCCCAAGTAGGCAGCCGGTAGAAGCGCCCCATTTCGGCCACTGCGACGCGTGCGAGCTGGAACTCGGGTGCGCCGTAGACGCTGATGGTGGTCTTCATGTCCATGTGGTGCAGGCCGCTGCCATAGACAAAGGGAGCCCCACGGTGTTTAAGCTGGTGCATGACGAGGCTGGAGAGGACCTCGGCGTTGCCCAGGGCCAGCCCGCCCGCCAGGGTGACCGGCGCGGTGCCTCCCATCATTGGCGCCGGACTGTGTACGATCGGCAGAGACTGCTCGGCCATGTACAGCAGCTTGTCGGTGGCCGTCTCAGAGTGCTTGAGCGGCGTGGAGGGCTCGGAGTAGAGGAGCAGCGTGGGATTGAGCCGCAATGCCTCCATCCCGCCCGCGGCAGCGGCGGCCATGGCCGCGATGGCCTCGCAGTCGGCGCGGCCGTCGCAGACGAACACGATCGGCTTGACGGTGTGCTCCAACATGAGGGCAAACTGCTGCCGATACGCCTGGGCCGTGTCCAGATCGGACGGGATGCCCATGGACATGCAAAAGCTGAGCTCGGGCAGGGCATCGACGAGGTGGATACAAGGCACGAGGTCGGGGACGGTGAAAGGACGGCACTCCCCTGTACGTGGATCGAGGAAATTGGGGCAATCTGAGCCGGTGCCAAAGCTCACCAGCCGTCCCTCCAGGGGAGCGATGACCTGGTCGCCCCCCCGGCGGCAGAGGGCCACCCGAGAGGGAGCCTGACCCAATGCCCATTCGACCAGGCCCGGCGGGATGCGGACCAGGTTGCCATCGGTGATGAGCGCATCGGTCTGCCGCAGCAGGCCGAGCGCTCCCTGGTGATAGATGCGAACCCCCGTGCGGCGCAAGATCTCCAAAGAAGCACGATGAATGGTCTCGCATTGGTCCTGGCTCAACATCGTCAAACGCGGTACTGCTGCACTACTGGAGCTCATTCGTCCTACCCTTCCTCCCTTTCCGCTCCCCTCTCCTACCTCTGCCAGTGGGCGGGCACGGGGGCCTGCCCCTATGTTGCCATGGAATCCCGTAGCGAAGCGGAGTGGACCGGGAAACCATCATCTGGCACGCCTAGGTCCGAGCGGCGACCTCCAGAATCGCCTGGCGCAGGGTCGCCACGATGGTGTCCAGTTGATCCTCGGTGACGACGTACGGGGGGCCACTATCAGGTGGTCGCCACGCACGCCGTCCGCACTGCCGTGGCCGGGATAAAGCAACACGCCCAGCTCCATACACCGGTCGCAGACACGGTCGGCCAGGTGCATGCTGGCCGGGTAGGGCTCCTTCGTAGCGCGGTGTGCCACGAGCTCGACCGCCCACAGCACCGCAGAAGCGGTACTCTGCAGGCCAATGCCCCGCACATCGCCAATGCCGGGCGCAGCCTCCACCGCAAAGAAAGCGGCCTGCCCAGTGCGCAGGCACAGGGTACTCCGCAGGGCTGCCCGCAGCTTGTCGCCACCGCAGAAGCGGTACTCCGCAAGCATTTCGCCCAGTCCCGCGGCCCGGGGAACCAGGCCATGAGCCTCCATGTAGTCCATCATGGCCAGCGCTGCCGCTGCGCCGACGGCGTGATGGGAATAGGTCCCACGAAGGTTTAAGTCGCCGTGGGCGCGCCTGACCGTTTTCACGTCGGCGCCGCGCATGGCGGCAATCGCCAGTGGGAAATAGCCCCCGGTAACCCCTTTGGCCATGGCCGTGATGTCCGGCTCAAGTTGAAAGCGCTCCATGGCAAACCAGACACCCGTGCGCCCAAAGCCGGTCAGCACCTCGTCGGCGATGAGCAGCACACCATGGCGGTCGCAGATGTCACGGACAAGCGGCCAGTAGCCGTCGGGCGGCACGATCGCGCCCAAGGTCGCCCCCCCCCCCGGCTCCGCCAGGAAAGGCCGCCACCCGCTCCGCGCCCTGCGGAGTACCGCTTGTGCGGCGCTTTTGGATCTCGCATTCGAGCTGCCGGGCGCAGGCCAGGTCACAGGCCGAATAAGCACTGCCGAAAGGACAGCGGTATCAATACGGCGGCTCGATGTGCGGCATGTCCTGCGGAGTACCGCCTCTGCGGTGGAACATGGTGGCGTACAGATTGCGCATGGAGGCCTTGCCCGAGACCGCCAGTGTCCCCAGCGTGGCTCCGTGGTAGGACCCCCAGCGGGCGATGATCCGGTCGCGGCGCATCTGGCCTTTGGCCACCTGCACCTGGCGGGCGAACTTGACCGCGGTTTCGACCGCTTCGGTGCCGCTGGACACATGGTAGAAGCGGGCATCGATCAGCGGCACCCTAGCTGCCAGACGGTCGCTGTAGGCCTCCAGAACGGCCGTGGTGAACGTGCTGCCGTGCACGTAGGCCACCTGGGCGGCCAGCTTGGCCATGGCCTGCGGAGCACCGCTTCTGTGGTGGGCGACCAAGGTGATGCCGTGGCCGATGTTGACCACCAGCGGCCTTCCAGACGCGTCCAGGTAGCGGCGGCCGTCAGGGTCGTAGAGGTAAACCCCCTCACCCCGTTCCACGATGGGACGGTCCTGGGCCATTCTGCGGTAGAAGACGTGTCCCTTCATACATACATCCGCTGCGGATCCAACTCCTCCCTGATCAGGCGCAACTCTTCGGCGGCCGGCGGCTCGGTGGTCGTTACGTCCGACGCAACCTTGAGCGGCCAGCCCACCTCGGCTTGCACCTGCTTGACGGTCATCTCCGGATGCAGCGACGACAAGGTCATCTCGCCGCTCTGCCGGTCGAACTCAAAGATTGCCCGGTCGGTCACCATCAGCTGCGGGCCGCTGCCGGGGATTTGATCCCGTGACGGCACAGAGTGGATGCCCGCCGCTCGCTCCCCCACACCGCCGAGGAGGTGGCCTGGGCTGGTGCAAAAGTCGAGCCGCTCTACGAAGGCGCGCCGGTTGAGGCGCATAATCATGAACACCTGCTGCGCGTGGATGGCGATCTCGCACGCCCCCCCGCTGCCCGGCAGACGCACCTTGGGCCGCGCATAGTCGCCGATGACGGTAGTGTTGATGTTGCCAAAACGGTCGATCTGCGCCCCTCCCAGGAAGGCCACCTCAATGCGCCCGCCCTGCAGGTAGTACATGAACAGATCGGACATGGGGCAGGTCAGCGTGGCGCCACTGACCAGCGTCGGATCGCCGATGGACAGAGGCAGCCGCGCCGGGCGGGCGCCAAAGACGCCCGACTCATAGACCAGCTCCAGGTCGGGGGCCACGGTGCGCCTCGCCAGGTTGCAGGCGATGTTGGGCAGTCCCACGCCGACAAATACGGTGCGGACCCCCGCCAATGCTCGCGCCGCAGCCACAATCATCATCTCAGAAGGCGTGTAAGCTGGCATGGAATCTCCGTCAACACCAAAAAGGAAGCGGCCTGCCCACCGCAAAGGAAGCGGTACTCCGCAGGGTGGACACGAAGGGGTCGAAGGTCATGCGGCGAAATGAAACCCCGCAGCGCAGCGGATAGCCGCAGCCGTTCCCCTCGAGTTCTCCGTGGTTAGCCATAGATGCCATAGTTGACCGGCTGGGACAGGGCCTCTCCCGGTGCCAGGCGCTGCCAAATGCCTGGTTCGCGGCCCTCCAGCCTGGCCAGGTAGGCGGCCCGATCCGGCACACCAATCACCCACTCGTCCAGCCAGGCCCGCGTGGCCGTCTCGTCCTGCGACAGGCGATCCCACTCCAGGTAGCATGGATTGTCCCGATCGTAGTATCCCTGGGCATAGGAGGGATGTGCGCCGTAGGGCTCGTGCACCAGCGCATCCACCACCAGGCCGGGAAGGATGGTGCGGTTGGGATCGCTGCGGATGACCGTCTCATCCACTACCTGTTCGACGACGACCACGACGTGTTTGGCGGCAAAGGCCGCCTCCTTCTGCACGCCCAGCAGGCCCCAGGCCTGAGTGTTGCCCCTCGCGTCGGCCCGCTGGGCATGGATGATGGCCACGTCGGGCTTGAGCGGCGGCACGACGGCGATGGCTCCATCGCCGTAGGGGCTATCCACGAACTGGATGTTGGGATTGACCTTTGGCTGGTCAGAGCCCACGTAGCTACGCAGGGGGAAGAAGGGCAGGTGGGCTGCACCGGCCATGTAGCGGCCCACCATGCCAAAATGGGAGTACTCCTCCACCTCCAGAGGCCGGGGGATCCCCTTTTCCACGGCGCGCCGGATACAGTGCAGCGATCCCACGCCCGGGTTGCCCAGGTAGCTAAATACCAGCTTGCGTGCGCAGCCGGCGGCCACCATCTGATCGTAGATCAGGTCAGGCGTCATGCGGCATAGCGTCAGGTCGTGCCGGCCCTGGCGGATGATCTCGTGGGCGGCGGCAAAGCAGATAAAGGCGGTGAACCCTTCGATGGCGATGGCGTCGCCGTCGTGCACGTATTCTGCGACGGCGTCGTGCATGCTCATGATCTTCATAGCGGTTCCCTGCGGAGTACCCTGCGGAGTACCGCTTCTGCGGTGTGCCTGCGCGCTGGGCAGGCCGCTTCCTTTGCGGAGTTGCGGATCTCGGCCAGTACCCGCCCCATCTCGTTCTGCGTCAGGCTGACAGCCTCGTCCACACCCATGCCCGGCTTGGCCATCAGCAGGTCGGCCCGCGCGGCCAGCGCCACGTGCACCGAGACCCGCGCCGACAGGTCGGTCTCGGCATAGCTCCCGCCAAGAAAGGCATCGATGCCGCCGGCCTTGCAGGCCAGCACGGCCTCGACAGAGTTGTGGATGCTCCCCAGGTCGGGCATCTTGATGTGGATTACGTCGGCCGCCTGCGCCTGGACAAAGGCCCGGATGTCTTCCAGGGTGTTGGCCCACTCGTCGGCGACGAGATGGACGTTCAGCTTGCGCGAGCGGACGTAGTCACGCAGGGTGCGCATGGCTTCGATCTGGGCATGGCGGCTGTCCAGGAGCATGGGACACTCGATGCGCAGCGGGTAGGGTTGGGCGGCAGACTGCCAGCCGTAGAGATGGCCGAGCATCTTGCCCGGCTGGTTATCGCAGATGGCGCCAAGCGCGCCGTGGAGGTCGAGGTGAATCGTGGGGAAATAGTCCGCGCCTCCGAGGTCGCGAATGCGATCCCGCAGCCAGCGGATATAGCGTGCCAGCTCCGAGCCATCTGAACCAAGCTGCGACGGAATGTCGTCCACCAGGGCGTGAGGCAGTGAAACCAGGCGACGGACGATCATCTTGTCGGCGTTGGTCTCCCGCTCGCTGCCCGACTGGGCATGGAGGGGAACCGGGGCGTCGGGCAGCGGCAGGCCCCACTCCTGGGCGATCACCTCGGCCATTGTCAGCCCGCGATCCAGAGCCGCTGCCTGGAGCAGCGCCTGGCTGACGCCATAACGGATGGCCGGGTGCAGGGCGCGCTCAACCACGACCCGTTCGGTCGCCGGATGCCCTTCGCGGGCCGCCTGCGAGCTTGCGAGTGCCCTCGCCGGCGCCGTTAGCAGCGCCCGTCGCGACAGGCCCTCACCTGCGGCAGGTCTGGGAGGCGCCGGCAGCGGCCGGACCACTTCAACGGTCTCGGTCAAAGCATCCAGCTCGGTGGCCAGCGCCCGGAAGCCGGTCAGGTCCCGCCCCACCAGTACGGGGATCACGACGTGCCGGATCGTGGCCATGCCCTCGGCGGCGCGGAAGACCGGCTCCCGCCCGGCAGTGCCGCTGTACGACACGGCCACGCAATCACCCCAGGCGACCGGCCAGCCGTGTTCCGAGCCTGCCGGCCCGTCCAGGACCAATCCCACCGACACCGCTTCGGCCACCTCGCGCACCGCTCGAAACCCCGGCGTCACCGGTGGAGCGGTGAAGCGTTCCCTGTGCCTGCGGAGTACCGCTTCCCTGCGGACTACCGCTTCTGCGGTGGCGTTGTCCGCCTGCACCTGCCCGTGCCCATCCGGATGGGATGGGCATGGCGCAGGACGGCCCGACACCGGCATGGGCTGAGCCTGGACGGCCACGAGGTCTTCAGAATAGCCGGCGCCTGTAGCTTGCACAGCCAACACACGGACGATCCGGAGCACAGGATTTGTCAGACGCGAAACGTCAGGCGTATGCGCTTCCACCTCAGCCCTCACACCGGACGTTTGATGACAATCCCCGAGGCCCTGCGGAGAGGGACGCTTCGCGTGCCGGCTCGGCGCCACAGGAGACCATCGCAATCGCTCCGGACGGACACGTGTTGGCGCACAGGCCGCAGCCCCAGCACCGATCCGCGTCGAACGAAACGTTAGGTTTCTCTCTCTCGTCAGCTCCGATGGCGGCGCCGTCGTGGTAAAAGGCATCAAAGTGACAGCGTTTGACACACGCCCCACACAGGTTGCACAGCGCCGCGTTGTGGACGGCGACGTACCGGCTGCGGGGCCAGGCGCCCTTGCTGCCCAGCTCCCGGGCTGCGCGGAAGGGATAGCAGTCGCAGGCGCAGCAGTTGCAGATGGCGTGCAGTCCGCGGGTTTGCCATTCGCTGTCAGCGGTGTGCATCAGGCCCTTCTGGTCCGCCCAACGCACCAGCTCCTTGGCCTCTTCTCGCGTCAGCGCCTGCCCATGCCCACGGTCCAGGAGCTGAAGCGCCGCGCTGTCCAGGGTGATGCACGTCCCCACGGGCCGGTCGCAGAACTGCCCCAGGCGCCGGCAGTCGCACGGCTGAACGGCAATGTGCGTCGCCGCGTCGAGCATCTCTTCCACCTCGCCCAACAGCAGGACGGTGTCGTTGGGCAGCGAGTTCTCTGCCTCCCCGGGCCGGTCCGCATTCACCGCAAAGGAAGCGGCCTGGCCAGTGCGCAGGCACACCGCAGAAGCGGTACTCCGCAGGGTACTCCGCAGGGCCGGCAGTCGCTGCATCTTGCGCTGGACGTTGGCTCGGTGGCGGGCGATGAACTCGTCCAGGAATCGCCGGTCGATAACCCTCCGGTCCGCGGCCGGAATGTCATCCCAGTTCTCGAACTTGGCAAAATGGTCCAGGCGGCCGTAGAAGGTCCCCGCCGAGAAGGCGACGTGCCCCTGCCTGCACCTGCGGCGTATGCCCCCTGGACTGCCCGCACTCCCTCCGGTCGCCGCAAAGGAAGTGGCCTGCCCACCGCAAAGGAAGCGGTACTCCGCAGGGCGCAGGCACACCGCAGAAGCGGTACTCCGCAGGGTACTCCGCAGGGCAGGCAGGTGGCCCCCGGCCACCTCGTCCTTATGCTTGTCGACGATGCAGCGCGAATAGGCCCTCAGCAGGAGGTCGGTGGCGTCTTCAGCCGGTAGCCCCAGCAGCTCAGCCGCCTCGTCTACCGTCACGGCGTGGTCCCGCATGGCTACCACGAGCCTCATTTCGTCCTCGTCGACAATCATCGATAGGTACGGCCTGGCTTCTTCCCAGACCCCAAACAGCTCTACAAACTCATCTACCAGCGCCATCCCACTCCGATTCCCCAATTCCGAGTTCTCCCTAACCAATCCACGCCTGCTCCCGGTCCACGATTTTTCTGATGTCGCGCTGCACGCCGGCGGGCAGGGGTTCCACCTCGTGCGTCTTTAGGATGCGGTCTACCTCTTTGGCCGCCCGCTGCTCCATCGTGGTCGCGCCGCGCTCCGTCCATTGCGAAAAGGTCCCCTTGTCGGCCAGCCCGGAATAGAACGGCTCCTTAAAGTGCCTCAGGGTGTGCTTATGGTCTAGATAGTTGCCCGTCGGCCCCAATTCCTCGACCACATCCAGCGCCAGAGTCTCGTCGTCGACGAGCACGCCGCGCGTGGCAGCCCGGAGGAAGCCAAGCGTATCATTGGCGATCACCTGGAGCTGGAGCGAGCCCTGCAGGCCTGAATCCATAAAGCCCACGTCGTGGACAATGTTGGCACCGTGGAGCAGGGCAGTCATCAGGCTGAGCGTCACCTCCATGCCCGCTTGCTGGTCCAGAACCTTTGAGTCGGTGGAGCCGCCCAGGCCGAATACGGGCAGGCCGTAGTACTTGCCCATCTCAGTCGGCACGCCTTGTTCGTCGGCTAGCACATAGTTGCCCACCATCGTCTTCAGGTTGTACGGCCCGCCGTTCCAGCCGGGCACCGCGACCGGCGTGCCCTCACGCACCAACTGGGCCACCACGATGCCCAGCAGAATGCCGGCGTTCATGGTGGCCATGCAGCCGGCCGTGGTCACCGGCGAGTTGACGCCGCCGGCGTTGAGCGGAACGTACACCATGGGCAGTCCCTTCTCGGCAAGGTACGTGCACTTTTGAAGGGCTTCGGCGTTGGCAATCAGACCCGAGGTGACGTTGATGTAGCACGTGGCAAAGGGCCTACGCTGGAACGCCTCAGCCCCGCCGGCGACGACCTCACACATCTCCACGGCGGCGATGCAGCCCTCCAGATCGGGCGAGACAAACACGATCGGCTTGGTCGTGTGGTTGAGCATCACCTCCATCTGGTAGCGGTCGTAGATCCGCTGGTCCACGTCCTCGGGAAGGAACATGGACATGACGAAGGTCAACTCGGGCAGGGCATCCTCCACAGTGGCCGCGTCCACTACGTCCTGCAGCACGGGCCGGCGGCGGTGCCCCGTGCGATGGTCGAGGATGTTGAGGCAGTCGGAGCCGCCGCCGTAGTAGGTGTTGTACCCCCAGGCACGGATGGCCGGTTGCCGGTTGCGATCGTAGAGAGTCATCTGCTTGGGGGTCACGGCCAGCGCCTTGTCCACCAAGTACTCTGGGATGCGGACGCGGATGCCGTCAGCCTTTGCGCCACCCTTGACCAGGAGCACCCTGGACTTGTCGTCGTGGACGTCCACGCCGATGCGCTCGAGGACCTCGATCGTGGCGCGGTGGATCTTTTCCCGTTCTTCATCGCCCATCCGGGCGTAGCACGCGCTTGATGTGGTGGAGCCATGGGTTGCGATCATGTCTCTCTCCTGTCATACATGTCCGTAAAAATCCCGATGGACCGCCACGGAATAGGCATAGTCGAGCAAAGTGCCCCAGCTAAAGACAGGCAGGTCGATCTCGCGCTGGACGGCCCGAGCAAAGGGTTGGAATCCCGTGCACTCCAACACCATCGCCCCCATCGTGGGATGGGCGCTGTAGAAATCCAAAGCCAACTGAACGAACTCTCGTTCGGTCTTGTCATAAGTGGCCGCCGGCGGATCTGTGCGCAGCTTGGGATCCCAAAGGTGATCGAACTCAGGACAGTGGCCGTCATCCTGTGCCCCAGCGACGACGTAGTTGCTGCCGGGCCGGACGCCCACTGCGTCCAGGTGCGCCTGGGTCAGGGCGTGACGCTGCGCGACCAGAACCCCCACCACTTTGTGCATGCCCACGAGCTGCTGGGCCCAGTTTACCTGGAGCAGGCTGGACATGAACACCGGCACGTCCACTGTGGCGGCGATCGCCTTCTGAAAGTAGGCGAAATAGCCGCATTCGGCGGCAACGGCCCGGCAGCCCATCTTCTCCAGCTTCCTCGCCGCTCGCTGGATCGGCTCCAGGCAGGGTGACTTGTCCTCGTCCTCGACCAGGGCCTGGATGTCTACCCCTTCAGCGATCTCGTATTGGATGGGAAAGGGGTAGGCGCTGGCATTGCGCACGTCACCGGGAAAACCCGGATAGACGTCATCCAAGATGATGATGCCCAGGCCCATGCCGTAGCAGCGATGATCCTTGCGAGCTCTTATGGTTTTGATGCCGATATCTCGAGTCTGGTACATGGTTGCACTTACCTCCGGATGATCTCTTGAAGCTGTTCGACCACGGCGGCGGGCAATGGCTCAGCCTTGTGGTTCTCCAGGATGTCACGCACCCTCCGGTTCGCCCGCTGTTGCAGGGTTGTGGCGCCTTGGTCCGACCAACGGGAATAGTTGTTGCGGTCCATGAGCGTGGGTGCCCAGTCTTCGCGCACGTGGCGCAGGGTGTGCCGGGCCTCGATGAAATTTCCGTCCGGGCCCATCTCGTGGATCAGGTCCAGGGCCAGCGTCTCTTCATTGATCTCTAGCCGGCGCAGATAGCGCCGCACCCATCCAATGACCTCGTCTGAATAGGCCACCAATTCCAGGCTTCCGGTCATGGCGGCGTCCAGGTAGCCAACGTCGTGACACAGGTTCACGCCGTTGAGTGCATTGTCGAAGATCGTGAGCGCTGCCTCGCCGGCGGCCTGGGCATCAAAGACCTTCGCATCGCTGCAGCCTGCCTCACCAAAGGTCGGCAAGCCATAGTGCTGCGCCAGCGCCCAGGCAAAGGGGCCGGCGTCTGGGCAGGCGTAGAGGTTGGTCATGGAGCGCATGTCCAGCGCATCGCCCCCAGGCCGACGGCCGAGAATGGGCGAACCCTCACGCTTGAGCTGTGACAGTACCACCCCTGCCAGGTGGCCGGCATTGCCCAGCGCAATCCCCCCGGCGACCGTTATGGGAACCAGCGTGCCCCGGGTCCTGCCTGGCGCGTAGATGGAGGGCAGATTCCGTTCAGCGGCGTAGAGCAAGCGCCGTACGCTCTCTTCGTTGTGTCGAAACGCAGACACTGTGTTGACGTAGTTGATGACGAAGGGGCAGCGCTGTAGCGCTTCCAGGCCGCCGGCCACGACCGAGGCCATCTCCACGGCATACACGGTGCTGGCCGCTTCGATGCCGACGAACACGATCGGCTTGGTGCTCTCCTGCAGCATGACGGCCATCTGCTGGCGCTCGTATCTCTCCTCGGGCACGTCACAGGGCAGGTACATGGACATGACAAAGTCCAGATTGGGCAGCGCATCCACCAGCCGCACGCCGTTGACAACGTCCTGGAGCACGGCCTTGCGCCGCTGGCCGGAATCCAGATCGTAGATGTGCATGCAGTCTGAGCCAGCCCCGAAGTAACTGCGGTATCCTCCCACTGACAACGCCCGGCGGCCGTTACGGTCAAACAGGGTAATGCTCTTGGGAGCCGTGCGCAGCGCCCATTCGACCAGGTGGGCCGGAATGCGCACCAGGTTGCCGTCAGTCACGTCGGCCCCGGCCCTCTTGAACAGGTCGAGCGCTTCCTCGACGTAGAAGCGCATCCCGGTGCGGGCCATGATCTCCAGGCTCGCTTCGTGCAACAAGGCAATTTCGTCGTCGGTCAGGCTGCAAAACTGCACCGGCCGGTAGTGGCCGATCTGATCGTAGTGTGCTCCCTTGGTACGGTCCTTTTTCGTGTCAGGCATCGGGTTCCTCCGTTTCCCATTAGCGCGGCAAGTCGGCCACCGCAGAAGCGGTACTCCGCAGCACACCTAGCAGGGTTTGCACTTCCTGCGGCGTGTTGTAGTGGGCCAGTCCCACGCGCAGCAGGCCGCCGCGCTCCTCCAACCCCAGCCGTTCGGTCACAGCCGGGGCATAAAAGTTCCCGTCCCAGGCAAAGATGTTGGCCGAAGCCAACCAGGTGGCGATCGCGTGCGGCGTCAGACCAGCGATCGTAAATGAGACTGTCGGCACGCGCTGGCCAAAACGGGCCGGATCGACGATCCCAGCCACATGCAGGCCTGGGATGGCCTGCAACCCGGCCACCAGTTGGCGGCACAGGTCCAATTCGTACGCGCGGATGGCGGTCATCCCGGCTTTGAGGTCTGTGCGCCTATTTTCCATCCCGCGAAATGCAGGGGTGAATTCCGCGCCAAAGCGCCGGCCCACCGACCCCAGGTAATCCACCGCCGCCGTGGCGCCCGCCAGGGCTTCGTAGTTCAGCGTCCCTACCTCGAACTTGTGCGGTGGCTCGTCGTGAGCCGGTCGCACCTTGTACGCCGGCAACGACTCCAGCAGCTCATACCGCCCGTACAGGGCGCCTGCGTGGGGACCGAAAAACTTGTAGGTCGAGCAGACCAAGAAGTCGCAGCCCAGCGCCTGTACGTCGATGGGTCCGTGCGGCGCGTAGTGCACGGCATCCACGTACAGCCAGGCACCCACCGTGTGGGCCAGCTCGGCCGCACGTGGCACATCGTTGATCGTGCCCACTGCGTTGGAAGCGTACCCCACGGCGACAAGCCGGGTGCGCGGTGTGATGGCCTCCTCCAAGCTGGTCATGTCCAACGTGCAGTCCTCGGGGTGGAAATCGGCGTGGCGGACCACGACACCCCGCTCCTGTAGGGCCAACCACGGCGTGATGTTGGCGTCGTGGTCGAGACGGGTGACGACGATCTCGTCGCCCGCGGCCAACGTGCGCCCGATGGCCCGGCTGATGTTGAAGGTCAGGCTGGTCATGTTGGGGCCGAAGGCGATCTCGTCTGGACTTGGCGCGTTGAGGAAATCTGCCAGAGCGCGACGGGCAGCAGCCGCGGTCTCTCCGCTACGATGGCTGAAGAGGAAGGCGCCGTCAGCGTTGCTGTTCGCTTCCGTCAGGTGGCGCGCCATGGCTTCGATGACGGAGCCATGCACCTGCGTGCCCCCTGGCCCGTCCATAAAGATCAGCGGGCGGCCGCCTGCGGTCTGCTGTAGAGCTGGAAATTCCTTTCGGAGCTCGGTAACGGCTGCTTCGTTCAGGGCCATCGTATCTCCTATGAAATCCCGAAGCGAAGCGGAGCGGGCTGGCACGCCTTGCGGAGTACCGCTGCTGCGGTGAGGGCCTGGTCCAGATCTTCCTTCAGGTCTTCTGCGTTCTCGATGCCGACCGACATGCGGAAGGTGCCCGGCCGGATGCCGATCGCCTCCAACTGCGCTTCCCCCAGCCAATGATGCGTCGTGCTGGCCGGGTTGACCATCAGCGAGTAGATGTCCCCCAAACTCGTGGCCGCAAGCACGATCCGCAGGGCGTCCATGAAGCGAAAGGCCTTCTCCTTGTCGCAGTTGGCGAGGTCGAAGTTCAGCATCGCCCCGTACGGTCGGGGCCGGCCCGGCAGGGGCAACGGCTCGCCGGCTGAAAGCACGCGTTTGGCCGTCTCGTGCTGTGGATGGCTGGGCAGTCCAGCAAAGCGCACCCGGTCGATCAGAGGATGGCTCTCCAGGAACCGGGCCAGCTCCCAGGCATTGGCGCACTGCCGCTCAAAGCGCAACGAGAAGGTCTTGAGCCCGCGCAGGGCCAGCCACGCCTCGTTGGGCCCCAGCGCACATCCCACCTGGATCAGCGTGTCGAACAGGCGGTAGAAATCGCTGCGGTGACAGCTCACTGACCCGGCCAGCACATCGCCGTGTCCCGACAGAAACTTGGTCACGCTGTGCGTGACGAAATCGGCCCCCAGAAGGAACGGCTTGAGCAAATAGGGGGTGGTGAACGTGTTGTCCACGACGACCTTGGCACCGTAGCGGTGGGCCAGGTCGATCACGGCCGGCGCGTCGATGACCTTTGTTACCGGGTTGGTGACAACCTCAAAGTACACCACCTTGGGTCGTTCGCGCTTCATCACCTCTTCCAGCCGTTCGAGGTCGGTGAAATCCATCAGGAGGCTGCGCCCTCCCAGGTTTGGAAAAATGTTCTCCACCATGGTGTACACGCTGCCGTACACGTCGCTGCAACACAGGATCAGCCCATCCTTCCCGGCTCCTGCTGCAAGGAGTGCCAGGTGGCTGGCCGCCATGCCCGAGGAACACACCAGCGTGGCGTCGGCCCGTTCAAGGGTCGAAAGAGCCCGCTCCAGAGCGGTGTGAGTGGGTGAGCCATAGCGGCTGTAGACGTAGCCTGGTTTGCGGTAGTAGACCACGTCGTCCAGGTCTTGAGCCGTGTCGTAGAAATAGGTCGTCGAGTTATAGATCGGTGTGCTCGACGTCCAGGCGGCGCCTTTCTCCCACCGCTCGCCCGCGTGCACGCACTGCGTGGCCAGGTCTTTGTCCATGTACCGGTCGTCGGGCAGGCGAAGATCGGCATGGACCGGATCGACAGTATGTTCCGTCATCGATAGAATCCTCCTCCCAACTTGTCACCCTAAGCCGCCTGCGGAGTTTGCCAATCCCCACAGCGCAGCTGGGCTTTGCCCACGTTCAGTCTGCTCCGCTTCGCTATGGAATCCCGTAGCGAAGCGGAGTGGACGGGATTCCATGCCGACGACCGCAGGGAGAGCGAGGCAGGAGAGCGACCGGCTCCTTTGCGACGTCCTGCCCAAAGGGAGGACGGCCCGGGGAGCGATGGGTCTGGTCCGTGGGGACAAAGACCCCTCGCTTCGCTCCCTGCAGTCGAGGTGCACGCATGCAGAGCGCAGGCGGAATGGCATAAGCAGTGGCTAGCTGTTGCTCGGCACCAGCCGCGACGAATACGCCAGCACTAGCGCGAAAAGGCACAGGGCCAGGATCAGGTCGGCCGTGATGGTCCAGATCATCACATCGGGGCCGATGCGCTCGAAAAGCTGGCCGATCAGCCAGGGCACCGTCATCCCCCCCAATCCAAGCCCGACGAAAAACCAGCCAGTGGCACGGCCGGTGATTGCCATGCGGCGCTCGATGAGAGCCAGGGTAGTGGGTACCATGGGCGCCAGCGAAAGACCCAGTCCGAGCGTAGCCACCCAAAGCACACCCATGGATCGCGGCCATGCTAGCAGCAGGCCCAGACTGGACAGTCCCCCCACAAACCCCGCCGTGATCACGCCCGAAGGCCGAATGCGAGCGGCAACGACCGTGGCGAGCAGCCGGCCCACGGTTATTGAACCCCAGAAGGCCGAAGCAAGGTAGGCCGCGGTGGCGGCGTTGGCCAGATCCAGCACCTGGGCATAGGTGGGAATCCATCCAGCAAAGCTGCCCTCCACGCCTGCGTACAGCAGGAAGAAGGCAGCGACAAGGGCCACCAATCGGCCATTCACCTGCCGACCGGAGCCATCCTGTGCTGGGATCTGGCGAGCAGGGCTGGGTTGGCGCAGCACCCAGAGCGACACGGGCACGATCAGCACGGCCAAAAACCAGTAGGCCCACAGACTCGATCCGGTCAACACCACGGCCAGGGCGACCAGCACCGGTGCAAGAAAGGCCCCGACACCAAAGAAGAAATGCAGTCCATTGACAAAGGGCCCGGCGTTGTCACGATGGACCCACAACAACAACGTGTTGCTGCCGACCTCCACCGTGCCCTCGGCCAACCCCAGGACCAGCAGCGCCACCACCAACAACCACAGCGCTGGCAGCAAGGGGACCGACATCAGGGCAACCACCATCAGAGCCAGCGCTGCCCCCATGACGAGGTGTCCTCGCAGCCGGTCATACAACCGCCCGCCCAGCAACGCACCGAGTAGATAGCCCAGCGAGCGCGCCGTGAACAGGTAGCTCACCGCGCTGAGCTGGGTTCGCGTGTGTTCGGCAAGTCCGGGCAGCGTCGGCCCTAGAGCTGCCACCGCCATGCCGAGCGCCACAAAGGCGCCAAAGTAGCCTATCGTCTTGGAGATCCGGCCCGCCCCTTCCGGGTGTACTGCCTCAGCATCTGGTGTGTCGAATGTCCGTCCCAAAGCCTGTGTGCCTTGTGCTCTCGATGTTTCCCGTCGTAGTAGCGACTTCCCTTGCACCGCACGGAAGCGGCACTCCTCAGGGAAGTCGCTGCTGTGAGACGACCAAAGGGCCAGAAGTCGCTAGGTGCCTTCCGTCACTCGCACGTCCACGAATTCCTGACCTTGAACCGGTTTCAAGCCGGCCAACACCTCGTCTTTGGTCTGGTACCGGATCTTGACCACCGCATCCCACCTGGTTGGGTCTCTGGGAGTCGGCACTCCGCCAAGGGCTGTGATGCCCCAACCCCGCGCCGCAATCGATGACACGAGTTTAGCTAGCTCGCCCTGCACGTCGGGCATGCGCACAGTCAGCCGCACCCCAGGCACGCGCGTGGCCATCATCTCCATCAGGTGGGCCAGCAGGTCGGTCTTGGTAATTATGCCGACCACTACACCACCCTCGATGACCGGCAAGGAGCCCACCTTCCTTTCGACCATGATTCGGGCTGCATCCTCGATGGTGGCGTCCTGGTCGACGGTCACCACGTCCCTGGCCTTGATCATCACGTCGCTGACGCTCAACCCGGAAAGGTATCGGGTGATGTCCCACACGTCCAGGCTGGCCAGCCTGCCGGGGTCGACCAACAGCCTTTGCCGCGTTACCAGGCCCAGCAGGCGCTTTCCATCCCCAACGACGGGCAGATGACGGACATTCTGCTCGACCATAAAGCGCTGCGCGTCCAGAATCGACATCGCCGGCTCCGCCAGCAGTGGATGCCGTGTCATATAGTCTCGAACCAGCATAGCTCTCCTCGCATACCTCCTGCTTCCTGCGTCCTGCCTGCTGCTCGGCCTACACCTGAATCGTAAGCACCGGTTCCATCTGGCGCAGTCTGTCAAGGGGAATGTGGCAGAAAATCCGATGCCCATTGCCGGCATCTTGCCAGGGCGGCACTTCTGCCTCACACACCTTGCCTCCATCCGAAAGCATCTCCGAGCGACGTGGGCAACGGGTGTGGAAACGACAACCTGAAGGCGGATTCAGGGCGCTAGGCACCACGCCGCTGAGCCGGATGTGCTTTTGCTCAACCCTGGGATCGGGGATGGGCACAGCCGACAGCAACGCCTCGGTGTAGGGGTGGTAGGGCGGGCTGTAGATCGCGTCAGCAGGTCCAACCTCCACAAACTGCCCCAGGTACATGACCGCGATCTGGTCGCAGAAGAAGCGCACCACGCTCAGGTCGTGGCCGATAAAGATCATCGTCGTGCCCATCTCATGCTGGATTTCCAGGAGCAAGTTCAGCACAGCGGCCTGGACCGACACGTCCAGCGCCGAGACTGGCTCGTCACAGAGGACCAGTTCGGGCCTCCCGGCGATGGCGCGGGCGATCCCTACTCGCTGTTTCTCCCCGCCACTGAGTTGCCGAGGGAGGCGATCGTAGTAGCGTTCGCCGAGCCGCATCATGTCCAGCAGCCGGATGACCTCCGTGGGAACCTGGTTGGAGGGTACCACCTTGAAGCGCCGCAGCGGGCGCCCAATCTGCGTGCCGACAGTGAATGATGGATTGAGCGTGGAATCCGGGTTCTGGAAGACCATCTGCAGCTCACGGATCAGCGAGAGATCGCGCTTGGACACCGGCATGGAGATATCTATGCCCATGAACTCGTACTCGCCACCCGTCGGCTTTTCCATGCCGATTATGGTTTTGACCAGCGTGCTCTTCCCGCAACCTGATTCGCCCACAATGCCAAGGCTTTGCCCCTTCTGCGCCTCGAGGGAGACATCATCCACCGCCTTTACATACTGCTTCGCACCCCCGACCAGTTTCTTCGAGGGAGCCGGGTAGTAGGTCTTGGCGTGTTGGACCTTGAGGAGGGGTGCAGCCGACTGGGGCCGCTCCGCGAGAGCAGGAAGCTCTGACGTTAGCTCTTCGGCTGGCTTCCATCCCGCCTGCGCGATCTCCTCGGCCAAGTGGCATCGGGCCCAATGCCCCGGTTCAAGCTCACGGAGCTCCGGTCTCTTGAGCCGGCACTGCTCCCGGGCATAGTCGCAACGTGGTTCAAAGATACAGCCGGGCGGCAGGTTCTTGGCCGAGGGCACCCGGCCGCGGATAGGGTGCAGATAGCTGCTGGTCTTGTCCTGACCCAGCCGGGGCACGCAGCGCATCAAGCCCTGCGTATACGGGTGGTACGGAGTCAGATAGACCTCTTGCACGGTCGCGCGCTCGACAAGCTCACCTGCATACATGACAGCCACCCGCCTGGACACGCGGGCTACGACGCCCAAGTTGTGGCTGATGTACATGATGGCCGTGTCGAAATCCCGCTGTAGTCCGGCGATCAGATCCAAGACCGCCGCCTCGACCGTCACATCCAGGGCCGTCGTCGGCTCGTCCATGATGAGCAACGCAGGATCGTTGAGCAACGCCATGGCGATGACCACCCTCTGCTGCTGCCCTCCTGATAGCTGGTGTGGATACCGCCGCATCACGTTGGCTGCATCGGACATGTGCACACGCTCCAGCATGTGGACGCATTTGTCTGCGGCCGCAGCCTTTTTCAGGCCCCGGTGAACAATCAACACCTCCGCCATTTGTTCCCCGATGCGCATCGAAGGGTTTAGGGCCTGCATCGGATCCTGATACACCATGGCGATGCGATCACCTCGGATCTTGCGCAGCTCCTCTTCTGAGCGACCCACCAGATCTTGGCCCTGGAACAGGATGTTGCCGGCTACGATTCTGCCGTTGCGCCCCAAAAAATTGACGATGCCGAAGGCAACGGTGCTCTTGCCGCAGCCGGATTCGCCCACCACGCTGTGTGCCTCGGCCCGTTGGATGTCAAAGCTGACGTCGCGCACCGCGGGCACATCGCCGTACCGCGTTTCATACGAGATGGCGAGGTTGCGCACATCCAGGATTGGGCTCTGCGGTTTGTGACTGTCCATCACTGATACCTCGTGCTCTCTTCACGCAGCCCGTCCGCAAACAGGTTCAGCCCCACCACGAGGCTCGCAATGGCGAGCGCAGGCCACAGCACACCCAACGGATTCGTCCAGATGAACTTGCGTGATTGGCTGATCATGCTACCCCAGTCGGGCGTCGGGGGCGGAAGGCCCAGCCCCAGAAAACCCAGCGTGCCGATCGCAAAAATGGCATAGCCTACACGGAGCATCGCGTCGATGATCAGCGGGCCTCGGGCATTGGGCAGTATCTCCACGAACATCGTGTGGAGTGCGCTCTCGCCGCGAGTCTCGGCCGCCTTAACATAGTCACGCGTGCGGACGTCGAGGGTCAGGCTGCGCACCAGACGGGCTACCCCCGGAGCGCCGACGAAGGTAATGGCGATTACCACGTTGACGGCCGACGGCCCGATAGCCGAAATGATGATCAGGTAGAGCAGAATGGTTGGAAAGGCCATGACCGCATCCAAGATGCGCATCACGACCTCGTCCAGCACCCCGCCGAAGTACCCACCTAGCAGTCCCAGGAAGGTACCCAACGCAACAGAGGCCAGCACGGAAATGGGCGCCAGGACCAGGATAGTGCGGCTCCCGTACATCAGCCGGGAAAGGTTATCTCTTCCCATGTGATCCGTGCCTAAGGCATAAAGCCTGGAGGGACCCTGATTGATGTTCGAGGAATCTTGGGCAAGGGGATTGTGGGGGGCAATGACCGGCGCAAAGATGGCGATCACTATCCAGAAAACGACCATGGTCAGGCCGATCATGCCCACCCGAGAGTGAGTAATGGCCGAGATGCCCTCCCATCGCCGCCGCCAACCCCGGCCACTTTGACCCGTTTCGCGCACAGCTTTCCCTTGGGCTCCGGCAGCCGCTACTGGCTCCGTATCTGTTTCAGTTGCTGCCATTTCAACCTTTCCCGTTTCCCCCTTCCCCTTTTTCATCACGAATACCGGATTCGCGGATTGAGGAAGGTGTACAAGATGTCCGCAACCAACTGCGTGCCCACGGCCAGCACGACCATGACCATGGCTCCTGCCTCAATGGCGTTGACGTCCTTGAACATGGCCGAGTCCAGCAAGTACATGCCCAGGCCGGGATAACCAAACACCGATTCGACGACTACGATGCCGCCGATCAGCCAGTTGACGTGGAGCATGATGACGGTGATGGGAGCCATGAGTGCATTGCGGACGGCATGCTTCATCACGACACGCGCGCGGGGGAGCCCTTTCAGGTGTGCTGTGCGGATATACGGGGCGTTCATCACTTCAATCATGCTCGCGCGCGTCATGCGCGTTACGTACCCCACCTCGACCAGGGTCAGTGTCAGCACCGGCAAGACAAGCAGCTTGAGCTCTTTCCACGGGGCGATGTCGCTCGTAAAGACGGCCGCGCCAGGTAAGAGCTTGAGCCAGAAAGCAAAGACAAGGATCAGGAAGACACCGCTGGCAAACTCGGGAACCGAAGTGGTGACGAGGCTCAGCATGCTGATGATGCGGTCGACCGGCCGGCCTTCCTGTAGGCCAGCCCCCAGGCCAAGGACCAGCGCCAGCGGCATGATGATGACGAACGCGATGATGGCCAGTGTGAACGAGTTGCGCAGCCGACGCAGAAGCGTGGGCCCCACCGGTTTGTTCGTGCGGAGGGAGATGCCCGGATCGCCCCGCAGCAAGCCCCTCCGGATTGGATAGTACTCGGTGCCGCCGCTTTCGGTCGCCGTCCGTCCGGCAGAGGCCGGGCCCACCTTCTGCCCCAGGCTCGCCTTCTGCCACATCACGACGTGGTCCGCGGTGTCCACTCCCCAGAAGCTCAGGTCGCCGTTTGCATCTGTTTGCCAGCCGTCGAAGGGGGCTTGTGTCTTCTTCCCATCGGGGCTCACCTGGATCTCGACCAGTTGCGCCTTCTCAGCCTTCCACTGTTTGAGCGTTCCATCGGGTCCTACTGCCCACCAACTCGGGTCGTCATTCTGGGTCGCCGTGGTCAGCTTGAGGGGCATCCCGACCTTTCTGTCAAGTCGCCAGTCATTGCCCACCAGCCAATCAGAGTATCGCACCAGCACGGGCTGGTCCAAGCCCATCTGGCCGCGCAGAAGGTTCACTTGCTCAGGCGTGGCGAACTGGCCCAGGATGTGGCGGGCCACATCGCCAGGGGCCAGCTCCGAAATCAGAAAGATGGCGAGGGAAACGAGGAACATGGTGAACAGCATAAAGCCGAGACGGCGCAGAATGAACTTGGCCATGGCCGATCCTCATTCATGCTAGTAGGGGCGGGGTATCCCCGCCCCTACTAGCTCGTTCGCGTTCCGTGCGTAGGGGCGGGGTATCCCCGCCCTCAGCGACCTCAGTCGCTCGCCCCCGCCAGCCTACGATTCGTCGATCCAGGCGTCGTAGAGGATATCGTAGTTGGTCGGATGGGCGCCCACGTTCTTGATGCGCTTGTTGGCGATGTACCACACGTTGGTAAAGAAGGCAATGCCCACTCCTCCGCGCTCCATCTGGATGGTTTCCAGCTTGCACATGATTTCGCGGCGCTTTTCGACGTCCAGCGCCTTCTCGGCCTCCTTCAGCAAGCTGTCGAATTCTGGATCCACCCAGTAGGTCTCGTTCCAGGGCACCGGCTTGCCCTGGGCGTCGCCCGTGTAGGCCAGCGCCAGTACCATGGTGCCCAGGGGACGACTCGACCAGATAGTGATTCCCAGCGGCACCTCGGTCCATTTGTCCCAGTAGTCCGCCGAGGGCACCAGGTTGAGGCTGATATCGAACGCCCCGGCCGCCGTCTCCTTCAAGGCCTGGGCCATCACCGGTTCGGCGCGTGACTGTTGGCTGGTGAGCTCGACTGCCACGGGAAGGGTCAGACCGGCCTCCTGCAGAAGTTTTTTGGCACCTTCCAAGTCGTACGCAGGGATGTCTTTCTTGCAGTACTCGGGGTGAATCGGAGCGACGTGGGTATCGTGGCCCAACACGCCCTCGCCAAAATAGGCCAGGTCCAGCATCTTCTGGCGGTCGATGCACTTTTTCAGGGCATTGCGTACCCTCACGTCCGTCCAGGGCTCCTTGTCCACACGCATGCGGATGACAAAGGTCTGGGCTGTGGGGGTGGCATACACCTTGAGGTTCGGCAGTGCTTTGGTTGCCTGCCAGATGTCGGGATTCGGGTTGAAGATGTTGTCCACCTGGCCGCCCTGAATGGCCGCAATGAACGCCGCCTGATCCTCGCCGAGATCCACGTAGACGAGTTTGTCCATGTAGGGCAGCGACTTGCCATCGGCCCCCATCTTCCAGTAGTCCTCACGCCGTACGAACACGGCCCGCTCCGTCTCGGCATACTCTTGGAGCTTGAAGGGACCGGTACCGATGGGCTGCTTTGTGATATCGCCTTCGAAAGTCTTGGGCATGATCATGGCCGGGTAGTGGAACAGATGCTCAGGTACGGCAATCTGCGGGCTGGTCAGGTGCAGTTTTACCGTGTAATTGTCCACCTTTTCCACGTTTTCGGCCCCGAGATAGCCTCCAATCATGCCTACCATCGAAGAGCCGATGTCCGGGTCGAGCCAGCGCTTGATGTTGAACACCACATCGTCAGCGGTGAGCTCTGTCCCATCATTGAACTTGATCCCCTTCTGGAGATACAGCGTCCACTCGGTAACGTCGGCGTTCGCTTCCCACTTTTCCAGCAGCCAGGGAACCGTGACGTTGTCATAGCCGGTGTAGGTCAGATACTCAGCCACCTGGCGCCACTGGTTCACGCCCTCGATCCACGAGAACCGTGCAGGATCGTCGATTCGGGGCACGCGGCTGCCGATGGTCATCGTGCCGCCGCGCTTCGGCATCGCCGCAGCTGACGTGGCTGTCGGTGCCACGGTAGGGACAGCCGTGGGTGCCACCGCGGTGGGTGCTGCCGTCGGGGCACCGCAGGCGGCCAGGAAGGCCGACGCGCCGGCCAGCGACATGCCAAGCAGAGTTGCTGTCCGCAGAAACTCGCGCCGGCTGACGCGGCCCTTTTGATAGAGGTCTTTCAGCTCTGGAATGTAAGGATGAACTTCTGTCGCCCTTTCCTTCTTGATGATCTGCATTTCTTGCTCCTCCTGAAGTCTCTCGAATCTACTCGTCTGGCTAACCCTGCGAACCGAGTGCCGTTTCAGCCTGAACGCACCTCCTTTCTTGCCACGCCGAGTGGCAGACGATCTCTTCACCTAATTATAGCACAGGCCTGGCAGTTGTCAAAGTGGCCGCATCGCCCGTGGCAATCGCATCTTGAGGGAACAGTCCGGCAACGACACGAAGCAGGTTCCGCTGATCCCAACCGGCACGAAGGCGCTTGTTCTTGATACCAACCTTGGCTGTCCTTTCTCCAAGAAGCTTCGCCGTCTCAGGCCGCCACTGGTTGGCTGCTCTCCAGGATGTACTCGATCTCTGCCACTATAGCGTCTGGCAGGGGCTCCGGTCGATGGTTGTCGATGATGTCTATCGTCTTTTCCTGCAACAGCCCACCCAGGCGTCGGCTGCCTTTCATGGCCCACTCTTCGCCTCCGAGACGGCTGAACAGTCGAGGCCGCCACAGCCCACGGAAATGTTGGAGCGTGTGCCTGGTGGACAGGAAGTCGCGATCAGGACCCACCTCCTGGATGACATCCATGGCCAGCGAAGCGTCGTCGAAGGAGATGCCGGCCATAAAGTGACGCAGCATGGAGATGATCTCGTCACAGAGCACGATCAGTTCGGGCGAGGTCGTCTTGCCGCTCTCGGCGTAGCCGATGTCATGGGTCAGATTGTTGCCCGCCAGCAACGCCATCAAGATAGAGAAGGTGGCCTCTGACGCAGCCTGCTCGTCTACTACGCAGCTATTGACGTCGCCGGCATAGCCCCACGTGGGCAGGCCGTAGAACCGGCCCATCTCGGCGACCGCCGTGCGAGCCAGCACGAACTCGGGTGAAGTGTAAACACTGATGGTCGTTTTCATGTCCAGTTGATGCATGCCGCTGCCGTAAACCCAGGGAGCCCCCTTCCGCTTGAGTTGGTGCATCACCAGGCCGGATAGGATCTCGGCGTTGGCCATCGTCAGCGCCCCCGCCAGCGTCACCGTTGCGGTCCCCCCTTGTACCGGGGCCGGCGAGTGCACGATCGGCAAGCCCTGCTCAGCCATATATAGCAGCTTGTCTACTGCGGTGAACGAGTGGCGCAGCGGCGACGAGGGCTCGGTGTAGATCAGCAACGAGGGGTTGTGGCGCAGCTTCTCCAGCCCGCCGGCAGCCGCGGCCGCCATTGCCACAATGGCCTCTGTGTCGGCCCGGTCGTCACAGACAAAGACGATCGGCTTGGTGGTATGCTGCAGCATCAAGGCGAACTGCTCCCGGTAGGGATGGTCACCTATGACGCCCATCGACATGCAGAACTGCAGCTCCCGGCAGGCGTCCACCACGTGCACACAGTCAACCAGGTCGTCCCGATTGAACCTGCGCCGCTCAGCGTTGCGGGGATCCAGGTACGTCAGGCAGTCGGAACCGGTGCCAAAGCACACGTTGCGTCCCTCAAGGGGAGCGATCACCTCGTCACTTCCGCGCTTGCAGAGCGGGATCCGGCTCGGTGGCTGTCGCAGCGCCCATTCGACGAGGCCGGGCTCAAAGCGAACGCGGTTGTCCTCTTCGATGTAGACTTGGCCGCTCGCGCGCAGCAGGGCCAGCGCACCATCGTGAAAGACGCGCACACCGGTCCTGCGCAATAGCTCCAGGGACTGCCGGTGGATGATCTCGCAGTGATCGCGGGACAACATGCCGAAACTGGGAAAGGCAGAATTGTTGTTCAGATTCATGCAGGGTTCTCCTTACGTATTCCTTATGAGGGTGACGGTTCCGCTCTAGATTTCCGCCATCCTGGCCACGATCGTCTGCGCGGTCTCGCGCAGGGCAGCTTGGGCCGCAGCCTCGGCCCGCTCCGGGTCGCGGGCCTCGATGGCCTCCATCTCGTCCGTGTGCATCCGGGCGATCAGCTCGGCATCCATGTAGACCCTATCGCTGAGGTTGAGGAACATCTCGATTTGGGGAGCAAAGAGGTGCCACACCTGCAGCCAGCGCGAGTTGCGGGACAGACGACAGATTTCCTCATGGAATGCGATGTCGTTCTTGACCAGCGCACCGAGCTCCCCCTGGCGGGCCAGCTCGTGCATCTTGTCAAAGATCGACCGAAGATGATCGATCTCCTCCTGGGTCGCCAACTCTGCCACCCTGCGGGCAGCGTACCCTTCCAGTACTACGCGCAGGTCCAGGATTTCGATGATATCCTCCGGGGTAAGCACAGCGACTGAAGCTCCCCTGTAGGGATGGAGCTTGACGATACCCTCAGCGGCCAACATCCTTAACGCATCCCGCACCGGCCCACGGCTAACCGACATTTGTTCCGCCAACGAGGTCTCGATCAAACGCTCTCCAGCCGCAAACACACCGTCCAAGATCGCTTCTCGCAAGGACGCTAGGACGCGGTCCCCCAGCTGTCCTGGTGCAATCTTGGGCAGTCTCCTATTTGGCATGAGCGCGGTCCCCCTTTCTGTTCAGAAGCCGCTCCGCCAAGCGGAACTGGAAGATATCTGCGTTTTGCCATCGGCGTATTGCAGATTGTAGATTGCAAACAATATCCTTTATATACCACACTTTTCCAGGCCTGTCAAATATCGCAGTGGTGCAGTAGGGCAACCGCACCTTGATCGCCCCTCGGCCCAGCGCCTTGCCGCGGGAAGAATGCAAAGTCCTGCCGCCAACGGCGACAGCTTGCACAGAGGGGTATTCGGCGAGGGGGGATAGGTCACCGGGAAGCCTTTCTCGGCACATAACAGCAGCTTGTCCACCGAGTCTTCGTGGTGAAGCAGCGGAGAAATCGACTCTGCGTACAACATCAGGAACGTCTTTTCGCGCAGTTCGGCCTCACCGCCAGCCACCGCACACGCGATGTAGTAGATGTCCTCCATGTCAGCTCGATCTCGGGCGGTGTAGACGTTGGGTTTGATCGAGCCCCGGATCATGGCGCAAAATCGTGCACAGAGTGATCCGGCGCCGACACATCCGAGGCGCTGCCCATGGACATGCAAAAGTCCATCTGATCCAGGCCATCGCAAAGCTGGGCGATGCGTCGCACATCCTCCACGAGTACCGGACGGCGCTCCCCGGCATTAGCGTCCATGGTGAAGGGACAGTCAGAGCCGGGTCCAGAGAATACCTTCCCCTCCTCGGGCGGCATGGTCAACTGCCCCAAGCGGTTGTACATGGGGATCCGCGAGGGCGCCGCGCCATGGCGGCCATCACTACGTGCTCTGGGATCTTGATCCGGCCTTCCGACTCCCAGGCGCCAGCGTCCAAGAGAAGCTGGCGGGCTGCCTGATGCTTCATCACGATGCCAGTTCGGGATAGGATGTCCAGGCTGGTATGGTGGATGACCTGGATCTGCTCATCCGAGAGCATCCGGATGGACGGATGTAGTGTCTCGACAGGGATTTGCTGTGTCACAGGAGTTCTCCGTATGGGCGAGGTGACCCCGCCCCTCGCACGTCACATCGTGCGCAGCGCATCGTGCACGACGCGGGATGCCTTGCGGCGCAGTTCACGCCTGGTGTGACACGCATGAGCGACCACGCAAGCCCTCGCGCCACATCCACTGCGCTGGCCGCGTCGGGGGCATAGGCGTCCGCACCGATCTGCTTGGCATAGGCGTCGGTGACCGGCGCACCGCCGATCATGATCTTCACCGATTCGCGGAGCCCGGCTTCCACCAGAGGCTCGACTGTCGCCTTCATCTGGACCATGGTGGTGGCGAGCAAAGCACTCATGCCGACGAGCGTGGGCTTGTGTTCTCATACCGCCCTTGCGAAAGCCTCCGGTGCCACGTCCGTCCCCAGGTCGACGGTTTCGAATCCTGCCCCTTCGAGCATCATCTTGACCAAGTTCTTTCCGACGTCGTGCAGGTCACCTTTTACGGCGCCGACGACAAACTTGCCGGCGCTCGGCGCGTCGCCGCCAGCGGCGGCCTCAGCACGTTCATGCCGGCGTGCATGGCGCGGGCGGCGATGAGCACTTCGGGCACAAACAGCTCGCCTGCCTTAAAGTCTCGACCAACCTGGTCCATGCCGGCGATGAGGCCCCCCTTGAGGATCGTGCTCGGCGCCACGCGCTAGTCCAGAGCCTTTTGGACCAACTCGGCAACGGTCTCGTCCTCTCCCTCGTACAGGTTCGATGCAATTTCCTCCAGAATGTCCCCCTTCTTGGGCTTCTCCTTCTGTCGTATTGTACTGGGCTTGATAACTCTTCTTGCGGCCGCGTGAAGGCTGCCCGCTTAGCAGCCGCGACTCGGCCCACAAACCAACCCATCAGAAAGGCCCCTGCAAACGTTGTCAAACTCCCGTGGCACCGTTTGCCGGTATTGTACAGTCCTTCCCGTAGCAGCAGGCTGAAGCCGGCAGAAGACGCGTCGTGCCGACGCGCTTGGCAAGAGCCCAAGCTGCCGACTGGCACTCCTCTAAGAGCCCGGCTTCATCTACGTTGGCCACACAGTCCTCGTCCAACACAACTGCGCCCGCTACGACGGTAGTCTGTATGCTGTCTTCGCCGGCCGAGTACACCAAGCTGACGATAGGATCAAAGACCGGCGCGGACTTGGCTCGCCGGGGATTGAAGATGAACAGGTCGGCCTGCTTCCCGGGCTCGAGCGAGCCCAGGCGGTCGGCCTGGCCGATAGCTCGTGCGGCGTCGACGGTTGCCATGTCCAGCACCTCGGCCGCGGTGATTGCCGCAGGGCTTCCGCCGGCAAGCTTTTGCAGGAGTCCTGCGCACTTGAGCGTTTCGATCATGTCCTGGCTGTTGTTGCTTGCAGCCCCATCCGTAGCCAGCGATACAGTAAGCCCCGCGCGGCGCATCTCGCCGACGGGAGCAATGCCCACACCCAGATACATGTTGCTCACTGGGTTATGTGATACCTTGACGTCATACCTGGCAAAGATCTCGATGTCTTCGGGCTGCATCTTGACGCAATGTACGGCCAACACGTCGGGCCCCCAGAAGCCGATCCCGGCGAGAAAAGGAACGGTCCGCTGGCCGTAGTCGGCAATCATCGCCTGGTCATCTTCGTCGTTCTCATTGACGTGCATGGTGACGAGCATGCCGTGCTTGTCAGCGTAGCGGCGCAGCGCCACGAGCCCGTCTTTGCTTACCCCGAAGGGGATCTCCGGAGCAAGGGCAAACGAGACGAGGGGAGTAGCGAGTTCGAGCCTCAGTACGTCCCATTCGGCCAGCGCCGTGTCCACCGGATGAAACTGGCAGAGCGGCAAGCCATGGTGCTCGCCATGATCCATGAACCCTCGCCCTAGCACCGCCCGCAGGCCCAGTTCGCCAAGCGCTCGGGCCACCGACCGGTACAGATCAATTCTGGGCATCGAGTACATAAAATCCAACACCGTGGTGGTTCCACTGCGCAATGCCTCGACTCCTCCCAAGAGCGCCGACAGGTAGCCTTCCCGCTCCGTCATGGCTACCGTGCTCGGGGCGGTGACGGCGTTGATCCATTCGTACAGTGGAAGCCCCTCGCCCAAGCCCTTCATCAGAGTCTGGAACAGGTGGGTGTGAGTGTTTATTAGCCCAGGGAAGATGAAGCATCCGGTTGCGTCAACGGTTCGCTGGGCTACGCAACGACCCTTGACCTCTTCCACTGGCCCAACCTCGACGAGGGAGCTGCCGCTCACTGCCACGGCTCCCTCGCTAATGATCTCCCTCCATGCATTCTGTGTCACCACCGTGCCGCCGGCAATCATCAAGTCAACATGCTGCCGCATCGGTTCTCCTTTCTGGAACGGCCCGGCTATGCCGGGAGCTCCTCCCACATGCCAGCAAGCTCTTCGGTCGATACGTCGAACACTTCGCCATGGGGAGGCAACGGTTCATTGATGAAGAACTGCGGAAGGCGATCGGCGTCCTTGGTCAAACCTGCTCGGCGGTTGAAATCCCGTTCCAGATCGATGACTTGCCGACCCAGTCCGGCCACCCACCCTGGCTCCAACGCCGTGTTGTAAGCGGCGTTCAGCATGTCGGTCAGCAGCTCTGGCCGGCCGCCGGTGGATCCCAGCAGAAATACGCACAACCCCAGTGCATCGTATGCGGCCCGAGTGATCTGAGTATTCTGTGAGAGCTGAACCTGTCCTTCGGCCCGGTGATGGTCCACCCGCGCGAAAACCGTGAGTCCCGCGGTATGGTCGGCGCCCATCGGACTCGTCGCAAAGGTGACACCCGTCCCTTTGACTCCGCGCGGATCATAGGCTGACAGGGCCTGTCCCTTGACAGTGGGCACCCGCCTGACGCCCAGAGCCCGACCGACGGAGGCGCAGCCCTGACCCAGCAGGCGACCCAGCGCAGTCCCGTTGCCAACTTCCTCCAGGAGCGAGAGGGCACGCACCCCGTCGCCATATTGCCACAGACCAGCCTCGGCAGCGACCCCCAGCGTCGCCCCAATCTCGATTGTGTCGAGCCCCAGGTCGTTGCATTCCTGGTTCATGCGGGCGATCACGTCGAGGTCGCCGATGCCCAGGTTTGAGCCGCACATGACCAGCGTCTCGTATTCGAGCTTGGCGACCAATCGCCGGCCTTCACGATCGGGAAAGACGTTGGAGCACTGGATGATGCAAGCCGGCATACAGCGTTCAGTGGGTGTTCCCTGGCCTCCGCGGCTGGTAATCAGGTCGTACAGCGCTTCTCCCGAGATCCGCTCAGCGTTTTCGAACGTACCGTAGCTGAAATTCCGGGTGGGCAAGGCGCCCAGGGATTGGGTGAACATGACCGTCGATGCCGTGCCATACTTGCGCAGTTCATCCACTCGAGGGTTGCTGCGGATCGCTTGGTGGAAGCTTTTTACGGTCTGCCGCAAGGCCTCACCACCCGGACGGCGGCGATCGGTCTTGCGGACCAGAACCGCCTTCAACCCCTTGCTTCCCATCACGGCTGCCAAACCCCCACGGGCCGCAAAGCGGAAGGGATCGCCCCGAACGTCGCTCACGCAAACCGCCGCGGCAGGCAACTGCATCTCCCCTGCCGGACCGATGGCCGCAAACGCATATTCGCCCCCAAACACGACCTTTAGCCGGGCTGCCAGATCTTCGAGCCGCAGCCCCCAGAATCCATCCCCAGGCACAAAGCGCACGTCGTCGGGCCCGTCTACGAACACCAGCCCTGGTGCGTCAGGGGGAAAGGCGCCGCTGAGCACCATTCCCCGGCAACCCAGGCCGGCGAGCGCATGAGCCATGTTTCCGCCGCAATTACTCTCCTTGATGCCCCCAGTCAGCGGGCTCTTGCCCCCCAGAGACAGCCGGTCTGCGCAAGAGATGCGCCAGCCTGCTAGGGGGCCCGTGGCCCAAACGAGCCTGTTCTCCGGTGACAGCGCGTCGCAGCCGGGGTCGACTTCGGCCGTCACGATCTCGGCCGTGAGGCGGCGGCCACCGGCCAACTCATCGCTTCGGGTTTCGACGTAAGCCTCTTGGCTGCCCAGATCCACACGCAGTATCTTCACGATTCCACCTCGAGCATCCCCTCCAATTCGACCGGCATGATCGGCGGGCGAGGCGCAGCAATTCCCACTGCCTCCACTGCCTGGGCCGTTTGTCGTGCAATCAGTTCGGCTAGCGGGCCTCCGCACATGCGTCCCTGGCAGCGGCCCATCCCGGCTCGCGTCAGCATCCGGACGGCACTCACCGTGGTGGCCCGCTCGTCAATCGCCCGGCGAATCTCGCCCACGGTCACCTCCTCGCAGCGGCACAATACGGTGTCATCGGTCAGAAGGTTCCCCAGGCGCGCCGAGAAGGGGAAAAGCGCGTCCAGCACGGCGGCAAACCGCCGTTGGCGGCTCAAGTCCCGTTTCAACGTCGAGATCCTGCTGGGAGGGACGTCCCGTCCCAACTGGAGGGCCGCCCCCATGGCAGCCAACTTTCCCTCCAGGAGGGCGACGTCCTTGCCGCCGATGCCCGCCCCGTCGCCCACCACGAACAGGCCGCTGCGGGTCGTCTGCAGCCACTCGTCGCGCAAGGGCACGAAAGCGGCCTGGTCTGGCCGGTAGTGATGCTCGCACCCGGCCAGGCGCGAGAGCTGGACCGCTGGCGTGAAGCCATGGCCCAGGCAGATTGTGTCGGCAAGCACGGTTTCGGAGCGCGAGCCGTCTACGGGGCCGACCACAACCCGTTCCACCTGGCGGTCGCCCTCGGCGCGGAGGACGATCCGGCTCCACCGAATGCGCACGCCGGCCTTGACCATCGCCCACCACGCCTGCCAGCCCTCGCCCAGTCGTCCCCACTGGCCCCACACCGCCCCCGCGTGGCGCCAACCGTTCCAGGGGAAACGGTTGGCATCCAGAACTCCGACCAACTCCGCACCGGCGTCGATGAGGTGCCGGGCCAAGATCCATTGGAGGGGGCCGGTGCCACTCAGCAACACCCGCCGACCCGGCAATACCCGTTGATGCTTGACCATCCCCAGCGCGGCTCCGGCCGTCATCACTCCCGGCAGCGTCCAGCCTGGGAAAGGCACAGGGCGCTCGTAGGCCCCTGGAGCCAGAATGACCGTTTCGGCCCACAGACGACGAGGAGTTCCTGGAGGTCCGGCCAAACATAGCAGGTAGCCTCCCCGTTCGGAGAAAATGCCCCACACGAGCGTCCCCAAAAGCAGGCGCACGTGGGGTCGGGCCAATCCCTCGATGAGTCGCCCGGCTTGCCCCTCTGTCGCGGGCATCACGCCGAGCTCCGTTGTCTGTTTGTAATACTGGCCCCCAGGCAAGGAGAACGCGTCAGCGATGGTGACCGGCAGACCGAGTTCGGCTGCCTGGGCGGCTGCCGCGAGCCCAGCGGGTCCGGCACCGACGATGGCCAGATCCACAGACTCTGTCACGAGGATACCCCTCCTGTCTCGATTACCATGCCTTCCTGTACCGGCGTCACGCAAGCCCTGACGTAATGCTGCCCATCAACCGTTACAAGGCAATCGAAACAGACGCCCATGCCGCAGTAGACACCGCGGGGTGCGCCGAGTCTCTCTGTGTGGCGGAAGGTCTGCTGTCCCAGCGCCAACAGCACGGCGGCCACCGACTCGCCGCGAAATGCCTGAACGGGCTGACCATCGACCTTTACCGTCAGCCGGTCGCCGACTACGGGTCGTGGAAGCCTCCTGTCATCTCTGGCACTGCTCATCCGAATGTGATGCTCCTTAGTCAGCAGAAAAGCGAGAAGGAGCGTAGAGGCCCAGGTCTGCGGGCACGCTCTCGCCCAGGATCATCCGCGCGATCCACTCACTCAGCAAGGGGAGGACCGTTATCGACAGCAGGAATCCGGCAGCCACGAACAGGTTGTCCCACCTGGGAAGCCAGCCGATGACCGGCTCCTCGTCTGGCGTGTAAGGCGTAGGAATCCCCCATCCCCGCACCACGCGCGTCCTGGCCAGCGCGGGATAGAGCCGAAGCAGGTCCGACGCCATCCCAGCCATGCCCCAAGCGCTGGTCCGGCGATGGAACTCGGGGGTTTGTGTGACCGCCTCAGTGACAACCAGCGAGCCATTTGGCTCGGGGCTGAATCCCACGGACACGGCACGGTCCCTGCCGTGAATGCTCTCGTAAAAGTCAGCCAGGCCGATGGTGTTGTGGAGCGCCGGCAAAACGGGCTCGGTGATGAATGCTTCAGCGTGGGTATGGCGTATCGGAAGGTCCACTCCGGCAAGCGCGGCAACCTTGGGCGTCCATGCCCCACACATGAGGGCGACATAGCCGGCTGTGTGGCGTTCACCACTGGCCTCGACGGCTACGACCTTGGAGCCTGCGACGCTGATAGCGGTGACGGGAGCATGAGGGCGCAACACGGCCCCGAATCGTCGTGCTGCTCTGGCATAGGCCCAACAGAAGAGAAATGGGTTGAGCAGTCCCTCGAGTGAGTAGGCAGCTCCCAGAAAACCCGAGGCGTTCAAGCGCGGCTCGGCAGAGTGCAGACCGTCGAGGCCCAGCATTTCTGTGGGGATGCCGGCTTTCGTGAGGATCTCCGCGCGCCTCGCCCACGCGTCCCACAGGCTCTGCGAGTTGATCAAGCACAAGTAGCCTACGCGTCGCCATTCGATTGATGTACCCAGCTCTTCTTCGAGGGTCCCGAGCCGCGCCAGTCCATCACGGATCAGACGCAAGTTCAGCGGGTCGAGATGCCCTTCGTTCACCTGCGCGCGGCCTGAACAGGCGGCCGATGTGCCACCTCCCAGGTCGTCCGCCTGAAGCAACAGCGGACGTGCGCCCAGTCGGGCCAGTTGGTAGACAGATGACAGCCCTGCCATCCCACCGCCGACGACAATCACGTCCCAAGACCGCGTGGTCATTTCTTACCCAACGAACCTTGATCTACCTAGCGACCGTTAACTATTTCGTCCGCAATGACGAGCACCTCGTCGAGAACGCGCAGCCCATCGCGCAGCTCACTCTCGTGGATGCACAGCGGTGGGATGGGAAAGATGTGATTCCACTTGGCGAAACAGACCATTCCTCGTTCGCGGAACGCCGCGGACAACCTGGGAGCCACGTTGGCACTGTCTGGTGAGGAGGCAAGTCCAGGCAAGGGAGCCAGGGGCTCCTTACTTTTCCGGTCTTTGACCAATTCGATGGTCGAGAATAGGCCAATGCTGCGCACATCGCCAACACTGGGATGCCTTTCCTTCAGGTCCGCCAACCCTTCCTTGAGAATCATACCCATCGCACGGGCATTCTCGACCAATTTCTCTTCCCTATAGACTTCGATGGCCGCCACGCCAGCCGCAACGCTGACCGGGTGGCCCGAGTTTGTCAGTCCCATGGGGAGCTGCCGGTTCTCAAAGTAATCGGCAATTGCGCGAGACACGATGACTGCCCCTAAAGGCACGTACCCCGACGTGATCCCCTTTCCCATGGTTATGATGTCCGGATTCACGTGCCAGTGATTCACCCCGAACCACTCGCCGGTACGTCCAAAGCCGCTCATTACCTCGTCAGACACAAGTAGAATACCGTACTTGTCGCAAACCTGGCGGATGCGCGGCCAGTATTCGTCAGGAGGAATGATGAGCCCATTGCTGCCGGTGACGCCCTCAAGCACAATCGCCGCGATCCTGTCCGGCCCTTCGAATTCTACAACCTGCTCGACGTGGCTGATGCATTCCCGGTGGCAGGTTTCCTTCGTCCATCCAAACGGGCACCGGTAGCAGTACGGGTCCATAACGTGGACCACGCCGGAGATCAGCGGCTCCACCGGCAAGCGGTAGGGATCTCCGGTGAGCGCCAGCGCGCCGGCGGTGGCACCGTGAAAGGAGCGATATCGGGAGAGGATCTTTCGCCTCCCCGTATAGAGTTGCGCGAACTTGATGGCGTTCTCGTTGGCCTCACCTCCGCCCGTCGTGAACAGCGTCTTGTGCAGATCTCCGGGCGTGATCTCGGCCAGCAGTTGCCCCAGCCTTCCCTTGGCTTCCATCGCAATGCCGGGATTCGCGTAGGCCATTCTGGCTATCTGCTCCCGGACAGCCGAAATGATCTTCTGGTTGCCATGGCCTGCATTCACGTTCATGAGCTGCGACGAAAAGTCCAAATAGCGCTTGCCATCCACGTCCCAGAAGTACACCCCCTCAGCTCGATCGGCGGCGATGGGCCGGACTTGGCTTTGAACAGACCATGTGAAAAACGTATACTCGTGATTCAGGTTGACGATTTGTTCTGAATTCATTGTCTACTCCTCGGAAACAATGCGCGTGCAGGCTCGGCTAGCTCGGTTTTCCTGCGATTTGGAGAAAATTGGCCAGGAACTCTTTGCCGTCGGAGCGTTCTTGTCCGTAGCCCTCAGGATAGACGAGGTTCACCAGGATGCTGCGACTGTCACAGGGACCATCGGTGTAGCCTTCGGGGTGAAACTGGGTTCCATAGACCGGCTTGTCACTCCGCTTCATCACCTGGATTTGGCACTGATCGCTGGACGCCAGGATCTCAAACCCAGAAGATACCTGCTTGACTTCCCAATAGTGCATCTCGAGGAAAACCGGCGGTCGATGCAAGCCGTCAAACACCGGATCTGCTTTGACGAGGCTTACGGACGTGAAACCCCATTCCTTCAGGTAACCGGGCCCGGACAGAGACGTGATGTCCGGCTCGCCAGGCCAGAGGGGCCGCATGGGACCCAGGGGAGCGCCGTGGGCCATGGCGATGAGCTGATGACCCCCGCAGATGCCCAGGATGGGCCACTCGGCCGCACGGATGATTTGGTGCATGTCGACCCAGGCATCGCCCGGGTACTCGATCCAATCCGTCGCGTTGCCACCGATGACGATGGCTGTGATGCCCAGCCTTCTCAGTCCTTGGCAGGTAACGTCGCCAAAACGCTGCACGATGCAGGGTGTGCCGGAGATTTCCTCTAGTCTCAGCTTCACGTCCATGCAGTAAGCCAGATGCGAGTTCCTCCGGTTTGGATCCTGCAGTACTTTGTCGTGCTCAATGTCCACGAAACAGATCATCGCCTGAACCATGCCTAGGTTTTCATTTCCCGGTCGGAACGACCGTCATCAAAGGTACTTGCTTATGTCAACGCTCTGGTAACGGACTCGGCTCTTGTAGTCGCGCCGGCCTTTGTCTGAGGTGGCATCGACACCGATTTTGGTGTGAATACCACGAGCATCCGCGGTCGGATCCATCTCATGACCTTGAGCGCCGGGAACGAGGAATACATCCCGGCTCCAATCCACACGGGCAGTCAGCGCCCATAGAACATCGGACGGGTCATAGAGATCCACGTCTGGGTCCACAACAATGCACCACTTGATATTGACGTGAGCTGCAAAGGTCGCCATCGCCACGTTTCTGGGCTCACCGGGGTTCGACTTTTCTATGGCGACGATAACCGCAAAGCCGTTGGTGTAGGGTGGGATGTGAAGACCGGTGACTTTCTGGCTCACATGCTGCACGTAGCTCAGGAGGAGTGGCTCACGAGTGAGGACGTTTCCCAGGTACAGATGCTCGTCCCAGCCGGGGATGATGGTCTGAAAGATGGGATCCTCTCGCCAGCAGACGGCGGTCACGTGAAAAACGGGGCTGTCCCACATCTCGCCCATGTAGCCGTGAAACTCGGCCAGCGGTCCCTCGCCTGCACGCTCATGGGGGGCCAGGTAGCCCTCTATGACGATTTCTGCCTCGGCAGGGATGTCCAGATCCACCGTGACACCCCGGCAGACCTTGACACCCTCGCCCCGGATCGCCCCGGCGATGAGCAGTTCGTCATCCTCGTAGCGAGCGCCCCCAGCGATCATGATCGCCGGGTCGAGGCCAATGGCCACGGCCAGGGGTAGCCCTTCGCCTTTGGCCTCTTGTGTTTCCAGAAACTGGCGCACGTGCCGCCACTGGTTGACATTGAAGCCAAACTGGCGCGGCCCTTTGACCTGCATCCGGTTGTAGGACAGGTTTCCCCGCCCACTCACCGGATCCCTGCTGACGATCACGCCGCCGGTGATAAAGGGGCCGCCGTCACCGACAGCGTGGATGGGGATCGGCAACTGGCGCACGTCTACGTTTTCGCCGGTCAAAACGTTTGCCTTCCAGTGTGCGTCGGTCACGCGGACCGGACGTACGCCATTGGCCGGGTCGAGGGCATGGCGCAGGACCCAGACCACCTGGCTTCTCTCGCACCCGAGCGCCAGGGCGGCCCTGGTTTGATTGGCAACGGCCGAGGAAAAGACGGGCCACGAGGCACCAATCACATGCTGAAACAGAGGAGCCGGCAGGCCGCGCCGCTCCAGGGCCGCCGCCACGTCGGCCAGTTCATGGTCCAGGCTGACAGGACGCCCAATGCGGACCAGTTGGCCGGCCTCCTCAAGCACGCGTTGAAACGAGCGCAGGTCGTGTATTTCTGGCATTCTCGTCACCCTTCAGCCGATGAAAGAAAGCCCCCTCCCGAAAGCGAGCTCGATCAGAAGACGGGCGGCGTGATCACGGAAATGAAACGCAGAGTCTCATCGCCTCGCGACGCGAGACGGCGCAGGGCGGCTCCCTCAAAGTACACGCTGTCGCCGGGTTCGAGGCTGTAGACGTCCTCATTCAATTGGATCTCCAGTTGCCCCTGCAACACGTAGATGAACTCCTCGGTCTGTTGCCTGGAAGGAACAGTAAGTGTCTCCTGGCCCGGCTCTCGCTCGGCCAGGAAGGCTTCCATCTTGCGGTTCAGGCCAGGCGTTAGCAGCTGGTAGGCGAGGCTGGAATCAGGCAAGTTTAGCCGGACGCGCCTGTCTTGGCGCACGATAGGGCACTTGTCGCCTGGCTCGACTAGAAAGCTGAAGATCGGCACCTCCAACGCCAGACTGATCTTGCGCAGAGATTCGATGGATGGACAGGCCAGATCGCGCTCGATTTGGCTGAGAAAGCTGGCTGTCAGGCCAACGCGCGCTGCCAGGTCACGCAGGCTCAACCCCAACTCCTGTCGCCGCTCGCGGATTCTGCGTCCCAGTTCCATCGACCCTCCACCTCCAGGAGGTTGTCTCGCTCCCTGGCACTGTAGCATGCAGCGCAACTCTTGTCAAGTCTGACTTAACACAATGTGGTTACCGTTTGCGGATGACCTCAAGTGCCCCCAATGGGCCAACTTTGACACGGAGGTGGGATCGTCTATAATTGCGTGGCCCGTCAGTGACTCAATCGCGCGTCTGCAGGAGTTCACGCCAATCTCGGGCTTGACGAGCCCCAGAGGCCGATACAAGGGGGGCTTTCGGAAAGCCGGCGCGGGCTTTTCAGAGATATCACGCCCCAGCGTGGCGCAGACAGGCAGAGCCGACAGAGTACAGGGAGAGTGCGATGGATGAAATCCCTTCCGAGACAGCACCGGGCAAGCACGTCCCCGCTGCGTCGATAAGGGTATGGGGCATGGCCGGCAGCCCCCGGCGGCATGGAAACACAGAGGCTTTGCTGGACCGATTCCTGGCCGGTGCGGAGAGCGCTGGTGCACTCGCGGAGAAGACGCTCTTGGCGCGGCTGAGGATTGCTGATTGCGTCGCGTGCGAACGCTGCTTCGAGAGCGGCCTTTGTGCGATCCAA